>Ga0114946_10000225_pt1 | contig 35529 bp, 28 predicted proteins | sample WalLakDeSediment_FD_88676 | JGI IMG/M metagenome (GOLD analysis project Ga0114946, IMG submission 88676) | Lake sediment microbial communities from Walker lake, Nevada to study Microbial Dark Matter (Phase II) - Walker Lake 11/02/13 Deep Sediment | ecosystem: Environmental > Aquatic >... | reverse complement strand
TTAGAACAATGGGAGCATTTGAAGCATTTGATTTTTGTGATGTAAAATATGTTACAGCTAATCCTGGACTATGGTGCCACACCAATGTACAAAAAGGTAAAACTGATTTATACCCTCATCCTAAATTAATAGAATTACTACTAAGCTTTTAATTATGAAATCTAGAACTCTAAATATAATTCTTACTGTAGGGTTATTAGCATTACTTGTTTTTAATATAAGAACTTGTAATGGATCTAGACAATCTTTAAGTTCTATATCTGACATCATTAATTATAAGGATTCAGCAAAAATTTATAAATCTAAATTAGGAAAAGCTGTTTACTATAATCAAAGTTTGGAAGTTACAGAAAAGGAGCTAAGAATAGCTAAAGATTCTTTAATGAAAGAGTTGGAAGATCTAAGAATTAAAAAACCTAAAACCATAACTAAAATTGTTACAGAAATTGTTTTTAAAGATGTACTTGTATATTATACAGATACCTTACCGTGCGATACCTTCAATGTCCCTTTCTCCTACGTTGACAAATGGATTAGCCTAAATGGCCGTAGTCATAATAAAGGATTAGATTTTGCTTCTATAAACATAACCAATGATATGCTTATAGTTGTGGGAGAAAAAAAGAATGGATTATTTAAACGTAATGAGCAAGTAGTAACAGTTACTTCTAAGAATCCTTATCACTCAGTAACCTCTTTAACAAACTATGCCATAAAACCTAAAGTAGCTTTCCATGATAAGTTATGGTTTAAAATGGTTATTTTTGGAGGAGGAATTTTTGTAGGAACTAAATTATAAGACATATGGCACGTAATAAATTAGCAGGAACTAAAAAGGGAACTTCGGAATCAGCAGCTTATTTTCAAAATAATCCTAAAGCTAAAGCCAAAAAAGATGCGTATAATAAAGAATATCATGCAACCGAGAAACGAAAAAAATATAGAGCTGGCTTAAATAAGGCAAATCGTGATGATAATACTTACGGCAACGGTGATGGTAAAGATAAGAGTCATGGTAAAGGGGGCTTAAAAAACGAAGCTCAGTCTAAAAATCGTGCAAGAAATGGCAAAGGTTCTAAATCTTCCAAACGTAAATAAATAATAAATATTTATTGTTTAGTAATAATTTTGTAATTTAGTAGAGAATTATAAAATTTATGTCATGCCAAAAGAAACCAAATTAGAATATTCCGAAGAAGAACTTCAGCAATTAAAAGAGCAAAGAATTCATTACATGAAAAATGAATTAACAGCTTTACGTATTGAAAAAGAATATTCAGAATTAAGAGCATCAATATCCAAAAGTCGTTTTGAAGAAAACGCTTATCAGCGAAAGCTTATTGAATTACTAGCTCCTGTCGAAGAAGTTCCCGAAAAAGAAAAATAGAATTTATGAAAGTAGTAGTAGTCGATAAGAAATTACCGATGAGCTTATACGACATTATTCGATTTCAAATTAACACTTATTGTTTTTTAAACAATGTTCGAATTAGTCCTGCTCAAATGGATACACTGGCATACTTAGGTATGTGGGGAGAAATGAATATTTCAGATTTTTGTGAGCAAATTGTTCACACCGAAGAAGTTTTTGGCAATCCTCAAACTGTTAGAAATTTTATTATCAAATGTGTTAAAGATAAGTTAGTTATTAGAAAAGGCTTAGGTAATAAAGTAATTATTCTTTCTGAGGATTTTGAATTACTAAAAGAAAATAATTTTTTAATAAACCTTAAAGTGTACCATGTATCGGAAAGCTAAAGATTTAATTCCTGATGTAGCAAAAGAGTTAGGGAAAAATGCTGAAGAAGTTAACGACGTTGTAGATTTTTATTATAAAGAATTACGTAATAAATTGGAAAGTTTAAAACACCCTAGAGTTTTTGTAAGAGAGCTTGGAGTATTTTATCTAAGTAAAAAAAAGCTAGAAGAGTCAATTGAAAAACTTTCAGTGATTGTTGAAAAAGCTACTCCGGAAACTTTTAAAGAAGTATCGATTGTTGAAACCAAGAAAGCTTTGATCGTTCAACAAAAAGAAATATTAAGTATTATCAATGTAAACCGTAAGGAATATGAACGTAAAAAAAATATGGAAAAGTAGAAACGAAATTCTCAATGGCCTAAAAAATAACATTTTTAAAACTGAGGCTGTTGAGTTGATTGCTTCCGAAAGAATGAATGTTTGCAAAGAGTGTCCGGAATTTGATTTAAAGGGGGATAAATGTTATGTAAAAGGTACTCAACCTTGTTGTGGAAATTGTGGATGTGCTTTAGACTTAAAGACAAGGAGTTTGTCAAGCAGTTGCCCTTTGGGGAAATGGGAACCAGTACTAACTGAATCTGAAGAGGATCAGTTAGATTTACTAAACGAAAAAAAATAAAACCATGCTTAAATTTAAAGAAGAAGGGCATAAATATTTTTCTGATGATTCTTTTGATTGGGTCAGTGTTACTAAATTAGTTCATCAATTTAAAGAACCTTTCGATGCTAAAACTGTAGCAGACCGATGCTCTAAAGGAAAGAATCCTAAATATGCAGGAAAGGATCCTTTAAAAATAATAGAATCTTGGGAACGAGAAAATAAAAGAGCTATTGATTTAGGAAGTTGGTACCATAACCAAAGAGAAAAAGATGTTCTTGATTTAAATAGCATTACCAGGGATGGTATAGAGCTTCCTATAATAAGTCCTCATTTCGAGGAAAATGGAAACATTAAAATATCATCTTCTCAAACTTTAGTTTCTGGAGTATATCCGGAACACATGGTTTATTTAAAATCTGCTAGCATCTGCGGTCAAGCTGATAGAGTAGAAGTAGTAGGAGATAGATTAGATATTTACGATTATAAAACCAATAAAGAAATCAAAACTGAAGGGTATCAATTTTATGATGGGACCAAAAAGAAAATGTTGGCGCCATTACATCATTTAGATGATTGTGAATTTAATGATTACGCTTTACAACTTAGTATTTACATGTATGTAATACTAAAACATAATTATAATTTAACACCTGGAGTTTTAGAAATTCATCATATAAAATTTGAAGTAGAAGACTTGGATGAGTTTGGTTATCCTATAATTGCATTAGATCCTTTAGGAGAACCTATTATTAAAGAGGTTACTCCATACCGACTACCTTATTTAAAAAAAGAAGTTGTTTCTATGCTTAAGTGGTTAAAAGAACATAAACAAATAGTATTGAACAATGAACATTAGATTATTTGAAGTTGATGGGAGAGGTGTAAAAGTAACGGAGCATTGTTATATGATCTCTTGGTTAAAATCTATTATTGATGAATTTCCAGAAGAACATTTAAAAATATTCGCTTACATTTATTACATAAGTTATACGGGTCCGGAAAATCCATATTTTAATATTTCTGAATTAGATAGAGAAGAAAAAATACTAAGAGATTTACAGCCAGAGTTTGATATTGAAGATCCTTTAATATTAAGAGCTGTTGACGAATGTAAAAAATTGTATGAAACTCCTACTAAGAAATCGTATATTGCAATAAAGACTATGTTAGAAAGATTGAATACATACCTTGAAACTACTGAAATTACTGATGGTAGAGATGGTAATATTGGATCAATGCTTCGAATAGCTAAAGAGTTTAAAACTGTTCGCGAATCATTTCAAGGTGTTATGGAAGCTGTTAAAGAAGAAGAAAAAGTAATGGCTCGCGGTAAGTCTTCCATTCCCTACGACCTAAGACCTAACTCATGATAATTTACGACAAAAAAGATATTGGGGAAATATATGAAAATATTCCTTGTTGGGATAATGGAGATTGGAAATTAATATCTTTTTCTAGTAGAGATGAGTTTGCAGAAGTTTTAGAAACAGATTATTTTAAAGAACCTGGAGAGTATGAATTAGATAATATAGTTGATGAGTTTAAAACAGAAGCTATAAAGTTTAAAAGGGATGGTTTCTATTGTGATTTTTTAGAAGGAACTATTGACTTTGAAGATTACTGGGATTTTGAAAAACTTAAAAGTAGAAAAGGTTGTTTCTTTTATAGAGGAGATAAAAAATATTATCTAACTCGGTATTATTATTTTTGGATTAACTTTTTAGAAATTATAGATAAGGTTAAAAAGAAACGTAGGTTTAATGATATTTGGGATACTCAAATATGGATGGATCTATATGAGTTTATTGCTGAATTAAAATATCAACATGCCGTAGTTTTAAAGAAGCGTCAGTTTGGATCATCGTTATATCATGTAGCAAAGCTTATTAACATTATGTGGTTTGAAGACTCTCCTGTATTAAAAATGGGAGCATCCTTAGAAACATATCTTACTGGAGTAAACGGTTCTTGGAAATTTGCTCAAATGTATAGGACTTTCTTAAATAAGAATACGGCATGGACAAGAGAAATGAATCCTGGTGTTGTAGGTGAGTGGAATCAAAAGCAACAAGTAACTGAGGCAGGTAAAACTTTTGATATAGGTCTTATGGGTACGATGCAATCTATATCTTTTCACCAATCTGATACAGCAGGTGTAGGTGGTTTAACTACTATGTTCTTTTATGAAGAAGCTGGTATTGCTCCATCAATGGATAAAACATTGGAGTTTTTATTACCTGCAATGGAAGCAGGAGATATAACAACTGGATTTTTTGTAGCTGCGGGAACTGTTGGAGACTTAGCCCAATGTAAACCTTTAAAAAATTATATCTATAAAGCTAAAACTAATAACTTTTATACAATAAAAAATAAACATGTTAACTTTAAAGGAACTGTTCAAGAAACGGGAATGTTTATTCCTGAACAATATTCAATGCCTCCGTTTATTGACGAGTATGGAAATAGCTTAGTTAAAGAAGCAACCAAACGATTAGAAGAATTGTATGCTGAATGGGAAAGAGATTTAGAACCCGAAACTTGTCAGATTCGTAAATCTCAAAGACCTATAAATATGCAAGTGGCTTTTGCTTCTAGATCTGAATCGAGATTTCCATTAGCCTTAATTGAAAGTTATAAATTAGAACTTCAAGATGGCAAATGTCCTTCGGAATTTGTAGACTTAGAAGAAGAAATTAATGGTGATATTAAAATTATCCCTAGCAAAAAAGCACCTATTAGGGAATTTCCTGTAGATAAAAAAAGGGTAGATAAGACTGGAATTATTGAAATGTGGGAACGTCCTGATCCAAATGCTCCATGGGGAACTTATTATGGATCTATTGACCCTGTTGCCGAAGGTAAAACAACATCTACCGATTCCTTATGTACAATTTTTATTTACAAGAACCCTTTAGAAGTAACCAAAAATGTAAATGGTAAACCTAGTACGTATGTTGAGGGAGATAGAGTTGTTTGTTCCTGGGCAGGAAGGTTTGATGATATAAATGATACTCACAAAAGATTAGAATTAATTATTAGAATCTATAACGCTTGGACTTTAATTGAGGCTAACGTTTCATTGTTTGTGTTGTATATGATAATGAAAAGATATCAAAGGTATTTGGTTCCAAAAGATCAAATGGTTTTTCTTAAAGAGTTGGGCTCTAACAAACAATCGCATCAAGAATTTGGTTGGAAAAATACAGGAACTATATTTACTACTAACCTGCTTCCTTATTTGATAGCGTTCATTAAAGAAAAAATTTATCAAGAAACAGATGATGTTGGAGAAGTAACAAGTACCACATTTGGAATTGAAAGAATTCCAGATTATATGGCCTTAGAAGAAATGACTCAGTATGAGCATGGCATGAACGTCGATAGATTAATTGCTTTAGCAGCTTTAATTGCATTTGTAAAACTACAGAATGCAAATCGAGGTATGATGAAAAGATTTGATTTAGAATCAGATGAACACTTGGATATGTCAGATAAAATTTATAAATTAGATAAACGTAGTGCTTTTAAAACTATAGGTACGGGTAGTAAATCGGGAAGTTATCAAAAGCCTAACCGAAACCCATTTAGACGAATTAATTAATTATGCAAGTACAAAACGCAATTCAGATTAAAAACAACGGTTCTAGAAAAGGAGTCCGTGACGGATTTAATTCATTTACGCAACCTATTCAATTTTTACCATTAGATCAAAAAGATGGTGACTGGGCAATTCATAATTTGGATTGGTTAGAATGGCAAGGTGTAAAACAAATTTCTCAAAATGCTCGCAGGTTAATGAAAAATTATAAACTTGCTGTTGGTACCATCGACAGAGAAGATTATATTCCTAACCAAGAAATTAATGAAAATTCAGAACTCCTTGATATTTTAGACAGTGATTATGTAGGTGAGCAAAATAACGATAGTGCTTTTGATTTAAAATTCTATCCTATTATACCCAATGTAATAAACGTACTTACTTCTGAGTTTGCTAAACGAAATACTAAAATTGATTATAGGGCTATTGATGAACATTCTTATAGTGAGATTTTTGAAAAAAAGAAATCCGATATCGAAGCTGTTTTGTTAGAAGATGCTCAAGTAAAGTTAATTGAAAGAATGGTTGAGATGGGTATGGACCCAAATGATCCTGAAGCACAAGAACAGTTAGATCCAGAAGCTTTAAAAAGACTTCCCGAAATTGAAGATTTTTATTCTAAAGAATATCAAACTCTTGGTGAGCAGTGGGCTGTTAAACAGCATGCTATTGACATGGAACGTTTTAAAATGGAAGAGCTTGAAGAAATAGCATTTAGAGATATGCTTATTACTGATAGAGAGTTTTGGCATTTTTTAATGTATGAAGATGATTATGAGGTCGAGTTATGGAATCCGGTTCTTACGTTTTATCACAAATCTCCAAGTGTTCGATACATATCTCAAGCAAGCTGGGTTGGTAAAATTGACATGTTAACAATATCTGACGTTATTGATATTTATGGGCCAAGATTAACTCAAAGTCAGTTAGAATCTTTAGAGGGTATGCATCCAGTTAGAGCAGGAAGATATTTATTAGATGGAGTTCAAAACGACGGTTCTTATTATAATCCAGCAATAAGTCATAATGATAACTTAGATCCGTCATTGCAGATGAAGCAATGGCAGTCATTTAATACTAACGGTTATAATGCTGACGATGTTATATCTTGGATTATAGGGCAGGGTGAGCATGGCTCATCTATGTTTAACGATCAGATGCTTCGTGTAACTACAGCGTATTGGAAAACTCAACGTAAGATTGGATATCTTACAAGTATCGATGAAGGAGGGCAAAAGCATATAGCGGTAATTGATGAAAATTATGTTATTGCAAATAATCCAATTTATCATACAAAATTTACAAAGGAAAGGAATGCAGAAACTTTAGTTTTTGGAGATCATATAGAATGGCTTTGGATTAATCAAACCTATGGAGGTGTTAAAATTGGACCAAACAGAATGTCGTTTCAAGGAACTACAGATAGAGATGAGTTTACTCCATTATACATAGGAATAGATAAAAATGAAATTGGTCCTTTACGTTTTCAGTTTAAAGGTGACGATTCAATATATGGATCAAAAGTTCCAGTAGAAGGTAAAATTTTTACAGAACGTAATTCAAAATCTACAGCTCCTGTTGATTTAATGAAGTCGGCACAAGTTGGCTTTAATATGGTTAATAATCAAATAGCCGATATATTAATTGATGAAATTGGAACTGTCGTTGCATTAGATCAGAATGCTTTACCTCAAAAATCTTTAGGTGAAGATTGGGGTAAGGGTAACTATGCAAAAGCATATGTTGCAATGAAAGACTTTAGCATACTTCCATTAGATACATCTTTGATGAATACTGAAAATGCTTTAAACTTTCAGCATTATCAGACTTTAAATTTGGAACAGAGTAATAGATTAATGACTAGAATTCAACTAGCCAATTATTTTAAAACTCAAGCTTTGGAAGTTATTGGAATGACGCCTCAACGTATGGGTCAACAGATGGGACAAACCTCAACAGCTACGGAAGTAGAACAATCTGTTGCGGGTTCCTATGCACAAACCGAGATGTATTTTATTCAGCATTCAGATTATTTAATGCCTAGAGTGCACCAGATGAGAACTGACTTAGCTCAGTTTTATCATTCTAATAAATCTTCTGTTCGTTTACAAGGGTTAGTTTCTCCTGATGAAAGAAAGTTTTTTGAAATTAACGGAACTGATTTATTGTTAATCGACATTAATGTTTTTGCAAGAACAAGTGCAAATCACAGAAGTATAATTGAAAGAATTCAAAATATTGTTGCTACTAACAATACAATGGGAGCTTCTATTTATGACTTATCTCAAGTAATGGAAGTCGATTCTTTAGGAACTCTTAATTCTAAACTTAAAGCTGTTGAAGAAAAACAAGCAAGACAAGCAGAAGAAGAGCATGCTAGAGCTAAAGAGTTAGCCGATATGGAAATAAAAGCTAAAGAGCAAGAACTTAAATTAGCAAACGATCATGAAAAGTTATTACTTGAAATGAAAAATCGTAAAGACTTAATGGTTGCTGAAATTAGAGCTGCTGGATTTGGAGCAATGCAAGATATCAATGAAAATAAACAATCTGATTTTATAGATGCTATGGAATCAATTCGCTCTAGAGATGAGTATTCCGAAACAATGACTTTTAAAAAAGAGCAGGAAAGTAATAAAATGGATTTATCAAAAAGAAAGCTTGATTTAGAAGAACGTAAAATTGAACAAGCTAGAGAAAAATCAGATACCGATTTAAAAATTGCAAGAGAGAATCAAACTAAAGCCGAAATAGATAGCAGAAAAAATAAAAAGTTTAGAGAATAAAAACCTTTAAGTTTTCCAATTATTTTATTTTAGCTATATACTGCTCAGAAAATAAAAATCAACTATTAAAAGTTTAAATATTTATTGTTTATAGAATTTTAATTAAGTAAATTAGATAAAGTCAGTTACATAAAAAACCAACAAATATGAGTGATAAAAAAAATGTTAACGTTGTTGAAGTTAACGATATGGATGAGTTACTAGGAACAAAAGCTGCAACAGTTATAACTCCAGATGATTCAAAAAAATCAGTTTTTTCACAACGGGAAGACAGTTTAGCGTTCCTTGACAATGAACCCAAAGATGGGTCAGATGATGATGATGATGATGATTCACCTCCTCCGAAACCTGGGGATTTAAAAACTATTTTAGATTCGGACTTGGATGAAGAAGAGGATGAAGAAGGTTCTGAAGTTCAAAACAAAAACAAGGGTGGTCGTAAACCTGCTTTAATTGAGGCTATGAGAAAGCTTGAAGAAAAAGGTTTGATTACTCCATTCGAAGATGCTCCTGATTTAAGTGAGTATACGGCAGATGATTTTGTAGAGCTTATTGAAGCTAACATTGCTACGCATGTAGATGAGATTGCCAGAAAAGCTCCAATGGATGTTTTTAGCAAATTAGATCCCAAGATTCAAGAGGTTGTTGCTTACAATTTAAATGGAGGAAAGGATATAACTTCTATTTTAAAAACGGTTGCTCAATCGCAAGAAGTTTCAAATCTTTCTTTAGATAAAGAAGAAGACCAGGAACGTATTGTAAGAGAGTGGTTAAGAGAAACTAAGTTTGGAACAGATGAAGAAATCGAAGATGAGATTACAGCTTATTTAGATCGTAATGAGTTAGACAAAAAAGCTTCTCAGTTTAAACCAAAGCTTGATAAAAAACAAGCCGAGATAATGCAAAACAAGCTGAATGAACAAGAGGAACGTAGAAAAAAAGCAGAAGAAGTTAAAGCTACATATGCTGAAAAAATTTACAAGACCTTAAACGTTACTCATCTTAACGGATTACCATTAGATAATAAAATTCAAACAGCATTATTCTATGGTATGACTGATACATCGACTTATCAAGACAGAGAAGGTAACCCAACAAGCGAGTTAGGTTACTTGATTGAGCAATATCAAATTGGTGATAATGCCAATCCGTCAATACTTCTCGAAGCATTATGGTTACTAAAAGACCCTAATAGTTATCGAGAAAGTGTAAAAACCCTTGGGAAAAAAGCTGCAACGGCTGATACTTACAGAGCTCTTAAATCTGCTTCTGATAAAAGGCAGCCTGCATCTTCAACACAAGAAAACCGAGAGGTACCTCAAAATCGTGAGAATGTTAAAAGACGTTCTTCGAGCAGAAGTATTTTTTCTCGGAGTTAGTAAATTGGAAATTTTAAAACAAACATAAATGACACCAAGTTTAAACAATGGCTTATTCCTTAGAGATAACGCTTACGTAGCATCATCACATGTTGATAGCTACCACTTGATGAATTTGATGAAGGATGCAAAACCTGATGATATGGGACCTATCGATATGTGGGCTCAACTTCAAAAGGTTGAAATGCCTTTGTATCAAATGTCATCATTTAATGGAAAAAATGTAATAGATGTAGAAAACCCTAAAGGGGAATTTACATGGAGAACTCCTATTTCTGAGGAGCTTCCTTACATTACTGAAAACATTGAAACAAATCCACAACCTGGAATTGATGGAACAAGTTTTCAAATTAAAATGAATCGTAGAGTATTTGGTCATGGTGATATTATTACTTATGACAAATACAACGGAGCAGAATTGTATATCACAAATGATGATATATTGGATATGGGTGATGGTGTAATTTACACTGTGGAGCTTGTAAACAATGACTCATTTAAGTTTATCGATCCTGCGTACTTAGAATGTAATACTGAGTATTTCCGAGTTTCGTCTGCTAGAGGTGAGTATGGAGAACGTTTCTCTGATATGACTACTCAAGCATCTTCTCGTGAGTTTTATAACTACGTTGGTAATGCTGAAGCTCATGTTCACTATTCTGTATCATCTCGAGTTAAGTTGATGGAGAAAGGTGGTCTTACTCTTGATGGTAAGGTTCCGGTAACAGAAATTTGGAAAAATCACGATACAACTTTAGATCCGTCAATCAATACTCTTGAGGGTATGATTACTGCTAAAGGTTCTGATTATGTAAAAAAAGCTGTTGAGAACGGAGATTTAGTTAAGACTTTCTTGACTAAAATGGAAGCTGCGCATCTTTCAAAAATTGCTTACGATATTGAAACTTACCTTATGTGGGGTAAAGGTGGTCGTATTAAGCAAGATGGTCCAGATGATTTACGTCTTTCTGTCGGTCTTTGGAAACAGTTGGATAATGCATTCAAGCATGTTTACAATAAATCTGATTTCCGTTTAGATATGTTCCGTGCTGAATTACTTAACTTCTTTAGAGGTAAAGTTGAATTCGAAGGTCCTGATTCAAAACGTGAGTTAATTGTTCAAACAGGTATGGCCGGTATGAAAATGATTAACGAAGCTGTATTGCGTGAAGCTGTTGCATCTGGTTTAACAATCAATGGTGATAAGAGTGGGGTTGATGCAATTTCTGGTAAAGCCATGGATTTACATTATGGATTCTCATTTACGTCTTTCCATATTCCTTTCTTAGCAAATGTTAAGTTTGTGCTTAACCCTGCTTTTGATAATGTTCATCAGAACAAAATTGAAAACCCTGTGATTGATGGATATCCATTATCATCTTATTCTTTCATCATCTTTGATGTTACAGATACTGGTTCAGACAACATTAAATTGCTTCGCAAGAAATGGGATTCTGAATTAAAATGGTGGTACCAAAATGGTACAATGGATTACATGGGACGTACTCAAGGATTCCAATCGTCAGGTCAGTTTAACGGGTATAGAGTTTATATGACTCAAGCGATGCCTGCTATTTGGGTTGAAGATCCAACAAAAGTATTAAAGATTGTTATGCGTAATCCTATTACTGGATTTAGTTTGTAATCAAATACTAAATATAAACGCCCCTCGATTAACCGTCGAGGGGTTTTTAGGTAAAGTCAAATACATAAAAACCAACAGTTATGAATGAAGTAGTTGAAAAAAAGTTTTTAAAAGCAGGTAAAATTTCTATTAAACCTTACGTTGACAACAACGTTAAAAATATGGGATTAGAAAGTTATAATATGGTTGTTTTCCCAGGAACAGTTCAGCGTGAACCTTTAGCTTGCTTAGAGCAAAATGGTAGAGTTCGTTATTTAAATGGATTGGATGAAGCCGCGCCAGAAGTTCAAAACATTTCAGATCCTCAAAAAAAAGCAGCTCGTATAAAAGAGATTCGAGGCATTGTTGCAGATTTGGAATTTAAAAAAAATTATATTCACATAGACGTTAACGATCCTGAGTTTTGGAACAAGGTTGAAACATACAAACCAAACAATAGAGAAATTTGGTCACAGTTGGCACTTGAAATGAGTAATGCCACAATAGTTCTAGATCCTATTAATAAAGTAGACGATTTGTTAAAAGTGATTGCTATTGAAGCTGGGGGATTTCCGATGATTGCTAAAAGTTTAGAAGATTGTAAGTCTGGACTTAAAAATCGAAAATGGTATTTAGATAGACAAATAGATACTGTTACAACTCAAGCTAGTACAACGAAAATTAAAAACAAAGCCCTTTCGTTGTTAGATAGCATTTTAGAAACAGAGCCTAGAAAGTTATTCTACGTTATCAAACTAATCGAACCTTCAAGCTTTCAATATAAAAATTCAACACTTACAGATTCTATTTATGAAGATTTAGATGCTTACATTAACGGTAGGTCTTCTGAAAGTGTTATCAAAAAGGCAGCAACTCATTTTATTGAAATCTGTGAATTATCAATGCAAGAATTAAAAATTCGTGCAATGATTAAAGATTCAACAATGTTGAAGTTGGTTATTTTAAAAGGAGATGGATTGCTTTATTGGAAACAAAGTAATGTAATGCTAGGAAGGAATCCTTCTGAAGTTTATGAGTATTTAGTAAATCCAGTAAACGAAGATGTTTTAGGTTCTGTAATGGAAGCTATTGAAGCCCGTTGGTCAAATTAATATAAGTTATGGATAATTTAACAATACGTTTGAAAGTCATGCAACGCTTAAATAAGTTAAGCAGTAACGATTTTGATAATTTAGAACGATGGCATATTGTTGAAGCTTTTAATAAAGCAACTGTAGATTGGTGCCGTAGACAACTTCATGGCACCAATTTATCCAAAACAGGTGATGAGCAAACTAAACGTAGGATAGATGATTTACAAATCCTATTAAGAGAACACTCTCTTTCTTTAAAGAAAGAAGATTGTTATTTTGGTTCTATTAATTTTCCTGTAAATTACTTTGAGTATAAACGTGTTAGTTTTAAAGCTAAAACTGACTGTTGTGAAAAAAGCAAATTCGTTATTTATTTGGCAGAAGAAACAAATGTTGATGTGTTATTAAAAGATCCTTTAAGAAATCCTAATTTTGAATGGGGGGAAACTTTTATAACAATGGCAGATAACGTGGTTAAAATTTGGACCAACAATAACTTTGATGTTGAAGAAGCCGTATTGCATTATTATAAGCAACCGCGTAGAATAGAAATGCAAGGAGTTTCTAATCCATATACGGGCGCTGTTTCAACTCAAGAGATTATATCCGAATTTAAAGATGATATTGTCGAAGTTCTAATTGAAGAAGCTGTAAAAATATTAGCTGGTGATATTGAAAGCATGGGGTCTTTTCAAATTGCCGATAAATCTGTTGAATCAAATAATTAATTATGAAAAATTATAAAAAGAAAGATGGAGGAACTGTAGGTTCAAAAAATAAAATGAATCTTCCTCAAATGAAAACCGGTGGGATGGTTAATCCTAATGCAAAAGTTATGGAGGATATTTGTACTAAAGCTTATTCTGAACATAGCAAAAGTAAAAAGATTATGAAAGGATATTAAATTTTTATTTAATTCTTGCACAATCAATAAATTATCGTTACATTATAAGTAATTGTATATAAATTTTAAATTAGAACTATGAGTTATTTTAACAATGCCTTTCCAAAGGCTTTCCCTTCAAGCATAGGAACGGGAGTTTTCGCAGGTGTCAACGTAGACGGAGGTTTCGTTACAGATTCAGGCGTTACAACATCTCAGTTACGTGCAATTGCCGATGCGGGTGCTCCTGTATCTCCGGCATTTGGTCTTTTTACAAAAGACACTTTTACATCAGTTGATGCTGCATCTGCTGAAATTATAAACGGTGCACCTTTGATTCTTGCAGGTTCGTCTATCATGCCTAATGATAAGATTGGACCTTTTCATGGTGGGTATGCTGAATCGAATAAATCGAAGTATATCAATCCTCGTTATGTAAACAATGTGTATAAATTTGCAGCTGCTCCGGCAGAGCAATCTATTTGGCATGTTGGTAATACTAACGCTCAACCAGCAACAACTTTATTGTTTGTGGCTCCTTGTGGTTCGGGATATACTCCTGGCGTTTATGTTAACGTGCCTACAACAACTTCGGGTGTTGGAACTGGTTTAACTGTTAATGTAGAAGTTAATGCCGCAGGTGAAATTGTTTCTATGGTTGAAAACTTAGTAGGAACAGGTTATGCTGTTTCCGATACAATTACTCCAGATGCTACTGTGTTAGGTCATGATGGTGTAGGTGCAATTTGTAACACTACCGAAATTTTATCCGTAGGCGTTCAGTCTTGTGAATTTGAGTTTTTGTGTAACGAAACTTACAATTTGTACATCAACCTTTATGGTTCTCCTGTGCTACGTGTGTTAAATCATGATGCGTATCGTAATCTTGCTGCATATACTGGATGTTGTCCAAAAGATAGCATTGTTCCTGTAGCTGTTGATTCAACTTTGGTGTTTATCGATTGGGCTAAACAAATTATTGAGTCTCCATATTTAAAGGATTTCATTCGTCCGATTGTATTTGATGAAACAGGACTTCCTTGGTTTGCTACTGCTGATGAAGCTGTTGCAGAAGGATGGCCAGCAACACAAGTATGGACTAACTATGTATCAACAGGACACATTGATGGTGCTGTAGGAGGTATTCGAATTATCGGTGCTTACATCGATACTCAGTTCGGTACATGTAGCTACCAAGTTTCAGATTTCTTCCAAAAAGAAATTGTTCAAATGGACATTTCTTTAGCTGATGAAAATGGAGATCCTTGTACTTTCAGCGGATTGTGTACATTTAATGAATGTTGTGGTTTTGGTGGACAAGGTTTTGGAGATACATACTTAAAAGAAATTTTAATGTGTGAGTCTTATTTGCAAAATCACATGTCAACAGATCCTCGTATTCGTGAGATTACTCAAGGTAATGCATTAAGAGATGTTGTTGATCGTTTTGCTTTGTATGACAAATATGTTATTCAGCACACAGTTCCTAGAATAAACAACCCAACATCTGTATTTGATAACGATCAGTACAACTTGTGCATTTATGTTCCTGCTGGAACGGATTTGTCTACTTTCGAATTGTTGGTTGGAACTTGGTTGACAAACTCAGGAAATCACTTAGGAGCTGAAGTAACAGCTAATGGAGGATTTACTGAATATGGTGAGCATACTACTTGTACTGTAGAGCCATTGCCATTACCTTAATAATTAGTAATTAATACTCTTATAAGAGGGAATAGGGATACTCTCTATTTCCTCTTTTTTTGTATAAACCTTTTCAAGATGAAACACAAGCTTAGTTTACATATTCCCGATACTACAAATGACTGGTCGTTGACTATTCAAGATACAAGTATTTACGCTACACTTATTCCAATAGCGTGTCCTACTTTGCAGATATTAATGCCTGGATTTATTAGAGCTATTACCTTTAATGATCAATCAATGCCTGCTCCTTTGCAGCCTAACTTCATTAGACATTTTACAGCTTGTGATTTAGAAGTACAACGTGAAAATTGTGGTACTAGGTTTGATTGCTTACCCGATGGCATTTATGTTATTAAGTATAGCGTTTCTCCAAACGATTACGTTTATGTTGAATATAATCATTTAAGAATAGTTCAAGCTTTAAAAAAGTGGAATGAAAAACTTTGTGATTTAAACGTTGCTGCTTGCGATCCAAGTTTAGAAAAAAAGATTAAATTAGACGAATTAGTTCAGATTAAAAATTATTTGGAAGCTGCTAAAAATATGGTAGAGTTTTGCCATAAGCCCGAAGAAGGAATGGATCTGTATAATTATGCTAAAAAAAGATTAGATAAATTAGATTGTAAAACTTGCTAAAATTAAATTGTTATGCCTTCTGCAAAAATTAGTTGTCCTAACTGTAAAACGACATTAACCTGTGGATGTAAAAATAGAACGGCATCCGATGGGAAAAAATGCTGCGCTTATTGTGTTAATAGTTACGAAAAAGCATTAAAGCTTTATCATTCAAAATAATCAAAATGGCTGATTGTATATGCATATTAGTAAACTTAATTGTTGAAGGTGAACCGATACAAGTTCAAGTAATTCCAAACGGAAGTATTATTGGTGGTGCACCTCAGTTTGAAGGCGATATAGGGGAAACCCAACTTTATATTGAATATGACTTAGACAACCAACAATGGATAATGTATGTCGGGGATGATCCTTTCTTTGCTTTCTTTGTTGGAAACAATGAAGTATGTCCTTTTGGAAATTGGGTGATTATCCCTGTATTTGCAAATACAGGAACTGCAACATTTGTAGAAACGATTGAATGTATAAATCCTACTTCTATAGCTGTAGTAAACTGCTTTGATGAAGAATTAAGTTTTGACTTTGTACCCACGGAGGGCGCAGAATTAAACTTAGGCAATGTAGTTAGTTTAGACTTAAATGTTGGAGATCCAATAGTTATAGCTGATAATAATTTATGTATAAATGATTTTACAATAACACATCCTGAAGTTAATAACGGTAATCCTATTACTATTATTAATGTTATTGCTTTTGAGCAAGTAGATCTTTGGAACGGAAGACCTTATTATTTACTTACTCTTACTGAAACAGAACATGGAGTTCCGTTTTTAATTTTAAATTATTATTTTTTATGGAGCATTTCTGATAACAGATGGGAGATGTGGCCTGAATTTAATTTAATTGACGGACCTTCTAATTCTAATCCAGGTTGTGAAAATGTACCTTATATGGTATTGGGGCCTGGTAGTTTAGCACCTCCAAGTACTGAATGTATTGGAGATCCAATTGCTAGTGATTTTTGTAGTTGGGGTACTGTAGCAGATTGTGAGATTAAAGTTGCAGGAACAAGAGAACAAAGATTTTGCCAAGATGAGATAATTATTGGTGATTTTGTAAACTGTTGGCAGGTTGTTGGTTTTGTAGAAACTAATCTTACACAACCTACGTTAAGTGTTACTGACGAACATAATAACTGTGAAGATTGTTTACCTAGATGTTTAGAATTTATAAATTGTGAAACACAAGAAAGTATTTTTTATTTACAAACAGAAATATTACTTCCTTATATAAATCAAGTTATACAAATTGAAATTGATGGAGTTGTAGTTTGTTATAGAATACGCTGCGCTGAAGATTGCTTGTCTGGACTTCCCGAATTTACGCAAGAAATTTTAAATTCATTTGTCGAATGCGTTGACTGCTTACCTGTTGTTGTTGATTTAACTCCTAGAGCAAGAGCTGTTTTACCAGGGTATTCTACAGGAGAATGTGATCCAGAATTAGTTGAAAAAGCTTTTTGCGCTCACGCTGATTATTTACACCAAGAGGTTATGTCTAAACGATTTAAAATAAAAACTTGTTGTGCTAAAGATGAATCGGAAGTTCTTATAAATTACAATTTGATAAAGTATAAGCTGTTGCAATCTGCTTCTCCTACGCCTAATGAATGTGAGCCTTTATGTGTATCGTATGTAGCAACTATTCAATTAGGGTTTACTGCTACAATAAGTTATGTTGATTGTTTAGGGGTTGAAACGGTTATCGAAATTGATGCTACTCAAAGTGTTCAAGTTTCATCATTTTGTGGTTTAGATAACGCGCCTCCAATACTAAACGTTTTTCAAGACGGAAGTTTAGTAAATACGTATACAATACCTTTTGGTGAGGAGTGTGTTTTAGAATCTGAAGAATTGCCGGAGATAGGTTAATTTTAAAACGCACAAAGCATTATATAGAATAGTTAATAAAATTTTAGTATATTATTATAAAGAGTTTGTTATGGGAGGAAGTTATAAAAAACCGATTAATTATAAAACTGATGGTTGTACACCAACATCTAGTAATTGTATTATTTGGCAAGGTCCAGATATTGAATGTATAGATTTGTGTCATGGAGATACCGTCACAGATGTAATTTTTAAATTAGCTTGTTTGTTATGCCAGCTTAAGTCTGATTTAAGTGTTGAAAGTTACGATTTAACATGTTTAGATTTAGACGTTTGCGATGTTCCAACTTCTTATAAAGAACTTCTTCAATTAATAATTGAAAAGCTTTGCGAGTTTCAGTCTTTAGTAGGTACTCCTGATGAACAACTTCCTATAGCTGAACAAATAGTTACGGTGGCTATTTGTTTTTCAGCAGAACTGGGGCCTACTAGCACTATAAATAATTATCTTTCTGCCATTGGTCAAAAAATTTGTCAGCAAGAAATTACTATACAAAATCAACAATTAGCTATTCAGCAACTAATCGCAAGAGTAGATGCTTTAGAAGCTTAATTTTAATATTAAAAAAATGGGTTGTAATAAATGTAAAAAGGGAGATTGTGGTTGTAATAAAAAAGCGTTAAGTATTAACGACATTTGCAATCCAATTGTTTGTGAAACAAATTCTTGTCCAGAAGCTTTTGATGCGGGGTGTATAATATACACAGATGAATCAATTACTTGTAATGGTGTAGAGATTGTTGCTACTAATACAACGTCTGTAGCCCAAGCTTTAGCTAACATATCTGCATATTTTTGCGCTCAAACAACAATACAAGATGATGTGTTGTGTGGAGAGGATATACTTGTTAGCGCGGGATCAACTATTGCAGAAGCTATTAATTTAATAACATCATATTTTTGTCAAAGTTTCGAAAGTATTACCATTCAATCTGTTTCGTCAGAACTTGAAAATACTCCAAATGGAAATTGTAACGATGTGGTTATTACTCTAAGCTTTTGGTCAGACTTAGCACAAACTCAACTGATAGCTACAACGTCGTATGGTTATACATATTGTAATGGTGTAGATGGTGAGGATGGCACAAACGGAGTAGATGGAGCTGATGCCGTTGTTGGAAAGTTTTCTCAAATAGATGATTCAGTTGAGGTATTAGATCCTAGTACAAACACTCTTATTGGTCTAGGTGTAGGAGATTTAATTTTTCCAGCAGATAGTTTATCTGTGGGAGATTCTTACAGAGGTAAGATGAGTGGTGTTATGACTGCTACAAATACTCAAGAGTTGTTTGTTTTTTTAAATATGAATGGTAATTCTTTTTCTTCTGGATTAATCGATTTGGAAACAGTTAGTTCTAATAAATGGGAAATTGATTTTGATTTTACAATTCGTAGTTTGGGTGTAGCAGCAGAAATGTTTGTGGTATTTACTTTTAAATACGTTCCTGATTCAGCATCTCCATTTATTGCATCAGAAGGTATAACCGTAAATGGAATACTTACCTTTGATAGCTCTGTATTAAACACATTAAATCTTAGAGGTAGTTGGAACTTAGATCAAGCAGGTGTAAATTCTATTTATAGTCAGCTTTTTGTTTTAAATAAAACTTACTAAAATGGCAGAATGTTGTAAAGAAGGACCTAGAGGACCAAGAGGTTTACAAGGAGAAAGAGGAATCCAAGGGGTACAAGGGGTACAAGGTATTCAAGGAGAACCGGGTCTTACAGGGCCAACAGGGGCTAACGGAATTCAAGGAGTTCAAGGAGAACAAGGTATTCAAGGAGAACCAGGTCCTGCTGGTCTTAACGGAATAAATGGTGCACCTGGAACTCCGGGAGTAAATGGTTCTAATGGTACCGATGGGGAACCTGGACCTCAAGGTGATCAAGGTGAGCCTGGAGATTCGGCATATCAAGTATGGTTAAGTTTAGGCAATACAGGAACAGAGCAAGACTTTATAGATTCTTTGGAGGGAGCTATGGGTCCACAAGGCCCTGTTGGTGGAACCATGTTGTGGAGCATCGATGTTAACGTAGGTGTTCATACTATATTTCCTAATCCTAATACAGGATTAATAATGAGGAATACAGGATTTGCTACGGTTAGATTACCTTTAAATGTCTTTTTGGGAACTCGAGTTAGAATAGCTGGTACTATTGAAGGTACGGGTGGTTGGAAAATATCAATGCAGGCTGGTCAAACTGTAGAAATGTCTAGTCCTACAAATGTTTTAGTTACTACAACGGGAACTGGTGAAATTATATTTAGTGCTTCTAATTATTCAGATAGCGTTGAGTTAGTAGCAATAGATGGTAATAGTGGTGATGGCTTAAGATGGGCTATTATCAGTGGTGTTTTTGCAGGGAACGTGTTACCTACGTTTACATAATATTTAAGGCGTCACAGTTGGTTGGTTTCTTTGTGGCTGACAAAAACCCCGATCTGTCAATAAGGTCGGGGTTTTATTTTATGACGTTTAAATTTTGTATATTTAACTTCTGATTGTTAAGAGTTGTAAAACTCGTAATTTTTAATTATCTTATTATAATGAACGAAGTATATAAAAAACCAAATCTTAAAGGGCCTCGAGCTAGATATCATAACGAAAGCGTTATGAGCTATGATTCTTTTAAAAGATTTCAAAATGAATATCCTGAGCATTCTAATATGACACTTGTTGAGTTCAATAAAACTATTAAAGTTTTTAACAAGCATATTAAAAATGAGGTTTGTGAAAACAAAGATGGTGTTAGGTTGCCAGAACGGTTGGGATTGTTTCAGATTGTAGCTTTTCCAAGACCTAAAAAAAAGGTGGTTGATTACGGCACATCAAATAAAACTGGAGTTAGGTGTTACCATGGTAATTGGGAAACTGATAATAAGATAAGTAAGCTTATTTATCAAAATACGTTAAGAGGTTATTCGTTTAAAAATTGTCGTTTTTGGGGAGTGCTTCCAGCGCGAAGTTTTAAGCTTAGTGTTTCAGAAGCATTTAAAAAGTTTTATTCTAAGTATTTATACATAGACAATCGTGTTAAAAAAATTGAAGCGTAATGAATACAATTGGAGATTCTGTATCTAGAGTTCGCGGTATATTAAAAGGTTCTAATTCTGATTCTTTTTTAACCGATAGATTTGTTTATAGCATTATAGGCAAGTATGCTAAAGCTGTTTTAAATAGGCAGCAAAATCAAAAAAAGTTAATGAGGCATGATGAATTATTTCAAGTGCTTCCGTTTGTTGAGTTAGTAGAGGTTAGTAAAATTGAAGCTGACTGTTCAAGCATTAAAACTAACTGTACTATTATGCGTACTAGAGATAAACTACCAAAGCTTTTTAATGGAGTTCGAGGTCCAATGATTAGAAAAGTTTATTCTATTGACGGAACTTATGACTTAACACAAATTTCACCAACTGGTTATATTGCATTAAGCAACTCTGTTAATCATAAGTATAACAAACAATTATACTATTGGTTTCGTAATGGATATTTGTATTTTCCAAATACAGAAATTGAAGGTGTTATGATTGAAGGTTTATGGGAAGATAGCTTAGATGGTTTTTGTAACTTAGATGATACTGATTGTACATCTGCGCAAGATAAAACTTTTGTGTTACCGGAATATTTATTTGCGGAAGTTGAAAAAATGGCTCAACAAGAATTCGGAATGAGCATCAACATACCCGAAGATGGAGCTGATAATAAATTAAATGTTTTAAGACAGTAAGATGAGCAGGCATAATTTAAAATATAGAACTTACGATCAACTTCTTTCTGAAGTTAAATCAGATTTTGAATCTTACAATTTAGAAGATTTAATAAAGCCTCACAACTTTATAAAAATTGCAAAGAAGGTAAATTATGATTTAGGTCTTCGTATTCAAAAAACTAAAAATGTGGTTTTAGAAGTTTCCAATGGAAAAGCTAGACTACCTTTAGATTTTCAGTATGTAAATTTTATGTACATCTTAGGTCACTACAAAACAGTTACTCCTGTAGTTCAAGGAACTCATGTAGAGTCTGTAAATTTAAGTGCTCCTACATATCATCCAGGAACAAAAGATATTGAAATTTGCGCGCTTCCTCCTGCTTGTCCAGAACCCGAACCTCTATGTCCTGATCCTTGTCAATCTCCAGAACCTTGCGGATGCAATACTTGCAATTGCGATACTTGGTTAAACTGCAAAGGAGATACGATGAAGTTGATTCAAAAGATTAAATATGAAACGCGTGAATGGACTGAGTTTTACAGAGTAAGGCTTGTAGATGCGGGAAATATTTATACTGAGGGATATTGTCCAAATTTAAAATGGCAGTCTTCAAACACGGCTTTTATAAAAGGTGATTATATTTTTACAAGTTTTAAAGAAGGAACTCTTTATTTAAACTATCAAGGAATGATGGAAAATGAAAATGGAGAGATTATAGTTTTAGATCATGATGGAATTAATGACTATTATGAGTATGCTATAAAAAAACGATTAATTGAAATTCTTTTAGCTAATCAAGAATCCGTTAACCAAAACTTTATTCAGCTTATTTATGGTGAATATAAAGAGGCTAGAATTTACGCAAGAGGTATTGTTAATACTCCTGATTTTGCAGAAATGAAGGCTGTATGGGATATGAATAGAAAGGCGATGTATAACAAGTATTATAGAATGTTTCAGTAATGGCAAAAGGCAGACAAGGTTCCGAAAGTCAAGGTTCGACAAATCGATTTGATAAAGGTTTAAATACTAATATCAAAGATTATCATTTAGATAATCAGTCTTGGGTGTATGCTAGAAATGCGATTAACAATACTCATACTGGAGATTTAGGAGGTATTGGAAACGAACCTGCCAATAGGTTTTGTGCAAACGCAGCTTATGATATTATAGGAGCTATTCATTTAGAAAAAGATTTGTGGGCTATTTATTCTACTAACGATGTTGATTCTGAAATAGGAACTTTTGCTTCTGAAAGATGTGAGTATGTAACTATTGTAAATGATAGATGTTTAAATTTTCGAAAAACTCATTTAATAACCGGTGCTAGTAGAAGAACTTTTGATTGTTCTTTTCAAGTATATTGGGCAGATAATAAATTAAATCCCGATAGGACTTTAGTTTTAAACGATGTTCCTTGGATTCAAGAGTGTGTAGATACCGATGGTTGTATCACATGTGTTGATACAGAAGAATTAGATTGTTCTAAAATACTATTAGAATCTCGAATTACTCAACCTTGTGTTAGATTAGAAAGGTCGGCATCGGGAGGAAGTATTTTGAATGGTTCTTACTTTGCTCATATAGCATATATGGTTAATGGCATTAGAGCAACGGATTATTTCCCTATGTCTAACATACTTAGTTTATTTGATAACGGAAACTTAAATGCATCTATTGATATTTTTATCGACGGGTTGGATCAAAATTTCGATGAGTACGAATTAGTTTTAGTTCAAACGATTGCTGAAAAATTGTCGGTCAGACGTATTGGTACATATAGCACTAATCAAAATAAAGTTTCTATCGATAACGTAGATGAAACTTTACCTGCAATAAAACCCGAAAATTTACTTATTACAAATCCTATTGCTGATAGATCTGAAGGAGTTTACAATGTCGGAAAGTATTTATTTAGAAGCGCTGTTGTAGGAAAGTTTGATTTTAATTACCAACCTTTGGCCAATCAAATTGTTGCTAAATGGCAGACTGTCGAATATCCAAAATATTATTATCGTGACGGAGGTACTAACATTGGGCATATGCGCGATGAAGTATATTCTTATTTTATTCGTTTTCGATATACTACGGGTGATGTAAGTAACAGTTATCATATCCCAGGTAGAGGTCCTGTTCTTTATTCTACTCCCGATGGTTCGGGAACGTTGTTAGAGAATGATAATTATTTGCCGGTTAATGATAACAATCTTGAAAATTTACAAGGATTGACTTCTAAGGTTTTCGAAATGTTTAATACTGCTTCGGGAGCTCCTGTAAACATTGTTCTTGCAGATGGAGGTATTGTTACTGCAGAAGGATTAATGGGGTATCACGAATCGTCTGAGATATATCCGGATAGAACTCCAGAGGTTTGGAATTCTAACGTGCAAGGTCGTCCTGAATGGGATTTGTGCGGTAAACCTATAAGGCACCATAAGATGCCCGAAAATACATTGTATGCAGGTGGTGGTTCTTCTGATATAACAAATCATTATACTGACGACGGTGAAACAATTAGAATACTGGCAGTTGCTTTTGAAAATATCCAACCTCCTTTAGATAACGACGGAAACCCAATTCCTAATATTGAAGGGTATGAAATACTTAGAGGTTCTAGAGATGGTAACAAAACAGTTTTGTTTAAAGGGTTAATAAACAACATGCGTGAGTATGATATACCCGATAAGTTTAATTCTGGAAGACAAGGGTTGTATCCAAACTATCCTTTTAATAGTTTAGATCCAGACCCTTTTAATTCTACATTAGAAACTTCTTTTGAAACAATAGGAGGGTTGAATGATTATATTCCTAATCCTGAATATAGTAAAACTCATTTTACTTTTCATTCTCCAGATACAATGTTTAATAAACCATTTATTGGTTTAAAAGAATTAAAAGTTTATGGGGCAATGTATGGAAATGCTGAATGTGAATATATAGAACCTGCGGATCATCCAAAGCATGTATTTGTTACAGACGCTTCGTTTGTTGTTGGAATTATGGTAGGTATAGGTTTAGGTATTGCTAAGGTTGTTGGTAAGCGTACTGTAACAATAAAATCTCCTACTGCTTATAACTACCCTTTAGTAGTTGGAGACCCTTCCACAACACCTTTATCTTCTACTGTTGGGGCAGCTTCTTTTACTGGAGCTTTAGGTACAACAGCTACAGCTGAAACTTTTAATAATAACTTAGCGGGTATAATTTCAGCTTTGACAGGAGTTGATGCAAACCAGTCTGCTCATTTAACATCTGTTGCTTCTCAGAATCTTTTAGGCATTGAAGGTTCGGGTTATACAGTTTTTGCTCCAGAGTATACACAGGAAGAAAAATCTTCCGTTCCTTTACCTTTAAGAGTTGTTACAGGAGCCAATATGTTTTTTCAAAATGTTTCTGAAGGAGCAGACCTTACTTTAAATCTTATTCGTAATGCTTCGAAACCTCGTCAGTTTGCAAGACAAGGGCTTGCTTACTGCGGATATGAAAAGTTTTATAGACCTGACGTTACTAATAAAAGACGGTTGTTAGATGAGGCTAATTATTTAGATTCTCATTTGCAAAATTATCAAACGGATCATAGAATAAATAATATTTTAAGAAATAAAACTGTTGCTTTTAATACTTTTTCAGAAGTTGAAGATTTAATCGGTGCTGTAAAAGATACTACGTTTAATAACGTTTTGATGAGTCAGTTGCCTAATGCTGATGAACCTGTTTTTTCTAGAAGAGCTTCTAGTCATTACGTTGCTTTTAAAACTAGATTGCGTAATCAATACGGTCAATTAAATAGCATTCGTCAGTTGCCAACATCTTCTTGTATTACTCCAATTTCAGAAACTCAAACTGGTACCATATTCGGTGGAGATACTTATATAGGAAGATACCAAGAAAAGAATACGTTTTATCATTTCTACAAATGGTTGCAAGATCAGCCAAACTTTGCTGAGTTTAATTATCATTTATATGATGCAGTTCAACATTCTGCATTTTGGATGGATACCGATCCTTTCGATCTGCAAGAGTTTACAAGTAGTATCAGTACAGCATTTAATGATTTTGTGGCTAGTGGTCAGGCTTCGGATTTTTTCCAAGGACTTGTTACTCCTTCTGATAAACATTGTTTTGATAGAGCTAATTCTGGAACAGGACTTTTTACTTTGAGGAACGTATGGATGTATTTATTTCATTCCAGCGTTAGAGATTTCTTTGTGGAAAGTGAATTAAACATTGATCATCGAGGTCATGATGATTCAAATGCTACTCGTCATTGGGATGCTTTGCAAGACTTAAGACAGATGTTTGATATGCGACTTATCCGAGCTGGTAATTTATACAAGCTTGATAGAAGTCTTTCTGTATCGCGATTGCCTTTTACTAAATTGTCTTGGGGAATAATGCAAGATAGAGATTATAGTCCTACTCTTGCAGAATCTTGTTACACGGATTATCCTTTACGTTTATTATATTCCTTACCTCAAGAAACTGCATTAAAGAAAGATAACTGGAGTGTGTTTTTGGCAAACAATTATAAAGATTTTGAAAGTAAAGTAACTACGGTTCAAGCTGTGCGTTCAACAGGAATAATGATTCTTTTTGAGGATTTGGCACCTGGTTTATATCCGGGTGTTGACGAGTTGCAATTAAAGAGTGGTACATCTATTACTGTCGGTGATGGTGGGTTGTTTGTACGAGAAATGCAATCTGTTTCAAACGCAGATGCTGAATATCAATATGGATCATGTCAAAGTCGTAGAGGTGTTTGTAATACTCCTGCAGGTTTATTTTTTCTTAGCAACGATCAAGGAAAAGTGTTTATGTTCGGTGAAGGATTAAAAGAAGTTTCTTTACGTAACGATTTGTACTGGTTTAATAAATACCTACCTTATCAGCTAATAAAGGATTTTCCAGAGTATGACATCATTGATAATCCTGTTGGTGGAATTGGTTGCCAAATAGAATACGATAATGAATGGTCTATTTTATACATAACGAAAAAAGATTATAGATTAAAGCCGGAGTATGTTGACATCACTGAATATATTGGAAACGGTTTATTTTTAGTCGATGGGATTGCAACTATAGAAACGGGAGATCCTAGATATTTCGATAGTGCTTCTTGGACTGTAAGCTTTGATCCAAAAAATCAGCAAGACATTTCTTTTCACGATTGGCACCCAGGTTTAATGATGGGAGGTCCTAACTCTTTTTTTACAACAAAGAATAGAGGTATATGGGAGCATAATACTTTGTGTGATTTATATTGTAACTACTACAATGAAGATTACCCATTCGAAATAGAATTCCAATTAGATAATCTTCCTGCCATAACTACTATTAAAAATCTTGAATACTACATGCAAGTTTTTGAATATGAAGATAATTGTTGGGATAGATTCCATGTGTTAGATTTTAATTTTGACCAAGCAGTTGTTTATAATTCGGAGCAAACTTCCGGGCTGTTAAGATTAAATCTAAATCCAAAGAATGATGTGTCGGCTATGTTGCAGTATCCTATTTTTGGATTAAATCAAATAGATATTCTTTATTCTAAAGAAGAACAAAAATATCGATTTAATGAGTTTTGGGATATGACTAGAGATAGAGGTGAGTTCACATTAACCTCTGAACCTATTTGGTTAACTGAGGCCAACGGTTATATTAAAAACTTAAATCCAGTAAATTTAAATTATCAAAAATCTGAATTTGAGCGTAAAAGAATTCGACATAATAACAATAGAGTTTTGTTGAGAAGGACTGTTTCCAATAACAAAAAAATGATATTGTTAATTGCTAATACTAAAATTCAAAACTCTTTAAGATAATGAGCTTTAATGAAAATCAATATCGAAGACCCTTTTCTAAAACTCCTTCGGGAAATAATGTTTTGCTATCGGCTATAGAAAAGGCTGCTAAGAAATCATCACCTAAGTCTTTTATAAACTTTACTCCTTCCGTTACTTCATCAAAAGGTGAAGGTAGGATACTAGAACTTAGTGATGATGAAATAGAACAATATAAACAAGGTGGTTATGTTGTTGAAGAATATTCAGAAGGAGGTTTAGTTGGAGATCCACCACCTAGAAATACTATTTACGTAGATCCTAATGACCCAGAAGGTGTAGCCAGGTATGAAGCAGCAAACGATAGTCTAAGAGCTTATAATTTTGGTATAGACCAAATTAGATTAGCAGAATCTATGATGAAATCGGATAAAGAAAAATTAAAAGGTTTTGGATTTACTCAAAAAATACAAAAAACAAAAGGAACGCCTTATATAGGATTAATGCCTATTGAATCTTATGATGTTAAATATACTACAAAAGATGGTTCTAAAAGAGTACAAATGGAAGACGGGAGTTTGTCAGATACATATCAGAGTTTTGGTTGGGCTAAATGGAAAAAACCTGTGCAAACTGTAGAATATAGAGAAGTTGTAAAAACTAAACCATATGTACCAAACCTAAACACAGACCTTTCAGCTTGGCTTAAAACTCAAGGAGCACCTGCTTCTTATGCAGATAGAAAAAAGTTATATGAACAAGCTACAGGTCAAACAGATTATAAAGGAACAGCTGAACAGAATATGGGCTTACTAAATCTAGTAAAAGAAAGAGGTCTAGACTACAAGATTGATAACTTAGAAAAAGTTCCATCTAATACTTCAGATAAAACAGCTTTTGTAAAAAGTCTTAGTAAAATGCCTGAGCGTTCAGAGGAATCTGTAAAAGATGCGGGAGGTGGACCTATAGGTGGTCAAAAATATAGTGCAGTAGAAATTCAAAAAATTGTTGAAAATAATGTAGAAACAAATAATAAGGATATTAACAAAGTTGTTAAATACAGTAAACCTAACCCAAACGATGCAAGATTTATAAAAGCAGATGATGAATACTACTATTATGCTCCAATAGGTATTTCGCTAACTGATGAAAATATGGAAAGCATTTATAGTAAGTATGGAGCCGATCCTTCTTATGTTAGCTCTCACGGTCTTTATAGAGTAGCTAAAAACATTACTTTAGAAGATGAACCTGCTAATAAAATACTAAAAAAACAAGAACCTAAAGGACTGACTAGACAAGTGCCTAAAACTGAATGGAAACAATTACCTAATGGTACTTGGCATCCCGTTACGAGGGCTGGTAATAAAGCAAGTGTTCAAGAATATTCAAAAGGAGGTTTAGTTGGAGATCCGCCACCTAAGCTTTTTAATTTTGACCCTACTCCAGAATATGTAGGTTATCAAGGTAGATTACCTGTAGCTGAATCTACTAGAGTAGCTAATACTTATAAACCTACTCAACAGGAAATAAAAGCTACAAAAGAGTATGATCAAAAAGTTGGTGCTACTGCTCAAGCTATAAGAAATAAAACAGGGGTTTCTCATAAAGAAGCAATGCAACAAGCAGAGCAAGTATTACAAGCTAACTCTAGAATACAACCAGAAGCTAAAGCTTACGCTAATACTAAACAAGCTCAAGAAAGAGATGCTTATGTATTTGATGAAGGTATGAATGCTAGAGATTATTTTAGATATCCTCTTCAATTTTTAGCAGGACGTACACCAACACAAGATGAACGTATTCAAGATAGAATAAGAATAACAGATCCTAGAACTTCTAATTTAGATAAGTTTATGGGAACAGTAGGACAAGCAGCTACCCTTGCACCAGAAGCTCTTATAAATACAGGGGTGGGTTTAGCTTTTGCACCATCAAATCTTACTAAATTAGGAATGGTTGCTGATGCCGTATCTCCTATAGGAAATCCTTTAGCTGGTGTAAATCCTTTAAAATCTAAACAACTACAAGGTTCTCCTAATGTTGCTTCTTCTATAGATGATGTTGGTAGAGGTTTGACACAAACACCACAAGCTCCTAAACCTTTAACTAGAGAAGATATAACAGACAAAGTTGAAGAGTTAACAAAAGTATTAGATAAAAATAAAGATTATATAAATAGTGAATATTATATAAATCTTAGAATGAAAAATACAGGAGAAACAAGAGAGAAGGTTTTAAAAGAAATTGAAAAATACAACAAAAGAGCAAAAGATTTTACACTAGAAATAGAAGATGCTAAAAGTGGTGCTTTAGGGTACTATAACTCTAAAAAAAATTTAATTAATGTATCAGCAACAAGAGCTAAAAGTTTTGAAGATTTGCTGGAAACTTTTGACCATGAAGTGAAACACATGTTTTCTCCAGTAGGTCTTAGTCAAAAACCTTATAAAAATTATCCTAGGGTGTTAAAAAAACCCTCTTTCAAAGAAACATTTAATGAGGCATTTGTTAATATTAATTCAACTGCTCCTTATTACAGAGGTGTTAGAGAACAACAGGTTAGAAATTTAAGATTCAGAGAAGCAATACAAAAAGATTTAGGTTTACCTTTAAATGAAGAGTTGGCCAGAAAAAATTTTGATAAATGGCTAGATAATATTGAGGGAGAAACTTTAGTTGACAAGCTAAATAATAGTGAAGCGTTAAACACTTTGAAAGATGATGTAAAAAATATGTTCTTTCATGTACATAAGAATCCTAACAAAAGAAGAGAAATAATAAACTCTCCAAAATTTAAAGACAAACTTTTTGAAACCCTTAAAAACTCATGGGCTTTAGTGCCAGCAGCTGTAGCAACAGGAGCAGCTGCTTCTAATGAATATTCAGATGGTGGATTAGTTGGAAATCCGAAAGATGATATAAAGGCTAGACAGCAACAACTAATTAACCAAGGGTTTAATATAGGAAAGGTGGATGGTATTTGGGGTGAAAAATCTCAATTAGCTTGGGACGAATTACATCGACCTATTGTTTACTTAGATGATAAGAACGATCCTAGACTTTCAGAATGGGATAATTATTTAAAAAGTAAAGATAATTTTTACAAACGCCGGAATTGGTCTTCTGCAACTATCCCTAAAGTTTCATCAATGGATGAATTTAATAAGCTTAGAGACGTTGCTTGGAAAAAATACGGAGTAGATAAAAAATATACTTTTGACCTAGGTGATAAAAGCTATTCTATAGGGGATATTGGAAACTTTACAATAATGAGAAATATTGGATTAAAAGCCCCCGAAGCAAGATATCAATATAGAGAACCTGAAAAGGTAATCCCTATAAAAGAATCTCCTAAAGGTCTGAGTAAGCAAGCGCCTAAAACTACTAATGAATGGAATGAACAACTACAAATGTATGTTCCTATTACGAGAGGTGGTTTAAATACTGTAGAAGATACTGGTATTGATGCAGGAGGTAGAAGCCTAAAAGATGGTGGCGTTGTAATGGAACTTACAGATGAAGAAATAGAACAATACAAAGCTAAAGGCTTAGTGATTAAAGATTATTAAATATTTAATAGTTATTAATAGTTAAAAATTTTAAGTATATTGTTATTAATATAAGGATGTTATGGCTAGTAAAAAAAAGAAAGTTGTTGTATACGGATTGCCTAAAGCTGAGGACGGTGGGGTTTTTGGTAAACGTTATGGAGACGTTGATTTTAAAGAACGTATGGAACACGACCTTACGGGGTTTAGACCTGGGATGAATGTGGATCGTAGAGATGCTCGTCAGCTTAGAAGAAAAACAAATGAAAGAATTCGTACTGGATTTGTTGGGTCTGACGGAACAGATTTTTCTCAATTTGCTCGCACAAGAACTAAAGATTTTATGCATTCGGGAGCTCCTAAAAGAATAAAAGCTCAAGACGGAACAGAGATGCCTGAACAAGATGGTCAGATGGAAGAGATACTAATGCAGGTTCAACAGATGTTAGAACAGGGGGCTCAACCACAAGAAGTAATTGCTCAGTTGTTACAAAGTGGTATTCCACCGGAAGGGGTTATGCAAATCTTTGAAAGTTTAGGTATGCCCCAAGAAGAAATTGGTCCTATGATTGAAGAAGTCATGGCACAAATGCAAGGAGGGGGTGCTGAAGAACAACCTATGATGGAAGACGGTGGTGAGCAAATGGAAGAAGTTGTTGCTCAAGTTCAGCAAATGTTGGAGCAAGGAGCACAACCTCAAGAGGTCATTGCTCAACTTTTGCAGTCGGGAATACCGCCAGAAGGAATACTTCAAATTTTTGAATCTATGGGAATTCCTCAAGAGGAAGTAGGTCCAATGATTGAAGAAGTTATGGCTCAGATGCAGGGAGGTCAAGGAGAGCAAGGAGGTCAACCTATGATGCAAGATGGAGGGGAGCAAGGTTCTCAAGAAGAACAAATTCAGCAACTCATCATGATGTATTCTGAATTAGCAGGCGAGGATCCTCAAGCTATAATGGAAATGCTATCTCAAGCTGAACCCGAACAACAAGAACAAATGTTGCAACAGATGGCTCAAGCTGTTCAAGAAGCTCAAGGTGGTCAGCAACAAATGTCTCCAGAGCAACAAATGGCTGAACAAGTAATGGCTAGAGGTGGTGAGATTATGGAAGGCATGAAGCACTTGCTGTTGCCTACAAAGAAAGATTTTATTGCTTTAAAACATTCAATGCTTAAAGAGTTGAAAGATGGTGGAACTTCTCCTACGTTTGATTCGGCTAGTACTGAAAATTATATTCAGAATCTCCATGGTGCAATTAGCAATCATGTTGCAAAAGAACTTAGAGTAGGTATCATTAACAAAAAGTTTGATTCTGCTTTGGCTAAGTTTGATGAATTACCTAAAGCAGAAGATGGGCTTGAAGTACGCAATAAAGTAATGCAAGCTATGTATGGCGATTCTAAAACTTACGAAGATTTATCTGACCAAGAAAAAAAAGAAGTTGATAATACAACAATAGGAGGGCAAGGTTCATTTAAGGATTATATTTCTGCTGAATCATCTGGATTTTCAAAAACGGATGATGATACTGTAGGAAATACAATTAAAAAACAACAACATTATTATCCAGGAAGAAGTGTTGGAGGAAATACTTACAATAGACCTATGGATAAAAGTCCTATAGGTCAACTCTTTGGTGCTTTTAGCAGACAGGGTACAGGAAACTATAACGTTGTTGGTCGAGGGGATATGCAAGGTATGAGTCCTGAGCAATTAGCACGGGCTACTCAAGAACGAATGGCTACCGATCCAAACTTTCAAGTAAGTCATGGATATTTAAATCGTCGTGGCAAAGTTAAATCTCGCCCAGGGCTTTTTGGGAATCGTAGAGAATTTGTAGATTTTCAATTTGGGCAAAACACTGTTGCACCAACTGGAGGACAAGAAGTAAATAATCAAAATCCCGGATATCTTACAGATGAGGAAATGTCTCAGTTAAGAGAATCTCAGAACTATAACCCTAATCTTTTTTCATCAGACGTTAGTAATCGCGATGGTAGAAGATTAAATAGAGAAGACAAGAAATTGGAATCTATCTATAATAGAAGCAATAGTTTTAAGACGAGTTGGGATTATCCAATTAGCACCAAAAAAAAATATGAATTTGGTGGTACTACTCCTGGTAACCCGGGTAAACTTTATTGGGATGTAAACTCTATGAGGTTTGTTCCTAGAGCTTTTGACGGCATGCAAATTACAGAAGAACAAGAGGCTGTTAGAAATTGGGGACAGGCTGCTGATTCTATTTTTGAAATAGGTTCTGGAATAAACAGTTTTTTAGAAAGAAGTAGAAATCAAGAAACTCGTCGAGAGCGTGCTGACAATAGAAGCCCTGATTCAATGATGCCTGTTTTCGATACTAACTCTGGTAGTCGAGGGTTTTATGATCAAGAAGGTAGATTTATTGGTGATGATATGGGTGCTCAAGCATTGCCGTCAACTGGAGATAAAAACGTTTATAACAACTACGGTAACACCAATAGGTTTCAAGGATTGGCTTATGGGAAGTTAGGATTAGAGGTTGGGCAAGTACTTGATTTGACTGAACAAGAAATCGAAATGTTGCAAAAGGAGTACGGTTATAAAATTAAAAGAAAGTAATATGGCCAAAGTAGTAATTGTTGGGAAACCTACTAGTTATACCGAAAGTAATAATGCTAAAACTGATGCTGATAATAGCTATCGCGTTCCTACCTTAACTGGTGTTGATAGGGAAGAAGCAAATGTTGAAGTTGAAAAAGGAGAGGTTGTTTTATCTACAGATGTGTCGGGTAATAATAAAGTTACTGCAAACGTCGGTGGGAAAAAACATCATTCCGGAGGAACTCCTGAAAAGTTAGCTCCTGGTAGTGCGGTATATTCTGACAATTTAAAACTTGAGGATCCTGCAATGCTTTCTCTATTTGGGGTTACTAATGGTAAGCCTAAAACGTTTGCAGACTTAGCTAAAAAGTTTCATACTACACCGTTGGTTGAAAAGCAAAAGAATCCCTTAAACGATAAGATTACAAAAGAATCTTTAGATAGAAGTTTAGAAAATGCAAATTTTAAATTGAGTTTAGCATTTACACTTCAACAGTTTCATCACAAAAAGTCTGGTGAGCAAGTTGAACATTCGAAACATTTTGAGCCTTTGTTAGAACGAACTGGAATGTCTTATGAACAACTTATGGATGCTCCATCAGAAGGAAATGAAAGTTCTTTATCTGAAACGCCTGCCCAAGAAGGTAGTATGAAAGATGGAGGAGATATTCCAATGTTTGATAATGGAGGTATTAATCCTTATGAGAAATCTAATACTGTTGCTGGTCGTACTACACCTACAGGAAAAGGGAATTATTTTAGTCAACGTCAAGAATCGTTAGATGATTATGCTGCTAAATGGGAAACTATTTTAAACAAAGACATTAAAAATCTTAGTAATCAAGAAGCTCAAAGAGAAATTTACAAATGGGCTCTTGAAAAAAATCCCGAGGCTATTAAAAATATGTGGTTAACTTATGGGTTAACGGAAAAGGGTATGAAGGATCCTGCTATTAAAAGGTTATCGAAAAATGGAGAGTTTAGTAAGACAGGTCTTAGTGATAAAAAAGTTTTGGAAAGTTTACAAGATGCTTACGTTGATGGGTTTTTTGGAGTTAGGCAGTTAGATCCTTTTTCTAAAAAAATAGCAGACGATGTTGAAGTTAAACGTATCAAGGTTACGCCTGATGGGAAAATAATTGACGACCCTTATGAGTGGGATCTTGCAGGAATGGATGATTCTGTTGCTCCTATTAATATGGACTATCGTTGGGAAAATAAAAGAGCTTTGGCTCAAGCAAGAAAAAATCGTAGGAACATTCCTTACCTACGTCCTTTTACAGCAACTCCCGATGTAGTATATACAGACCAAGCATACTACAATCCCGACCAAGCAATTGCGGCTATTCAATCTGAATCTGGACAACAGCAAATGCAACGATCTATGTTTGCAGGACCTCAACAGCAATTAGCAAATCAACAAGCAGGTCAAGCTTATAGCATGATTGGACAAATTGTTTCTCAGTATGCAGATAAGAATGTGAATGCATATAATACGGAGAGAAATATGAATACTCAAATTGCTCAACGACATGCCGATAGATTAGCTCACGATGCAGAAAGACACCACGATAAAATAACTACTCTTAAGCAAGGGTATGCTAATGCTTATATGAATGCTGATAACGCAGTTGCCGAACAAGAAATTGCAATGCATACAGAAAGAGCAAATCGTAAGAATTTAGAAGCATCCATTGGAGAGCAGTATATTATTGATCCCGATACAGGCTTACACGTTTTTGTTAAAGGGAAAGATTTTTACCCAGACAATTCTGCAGCTATGACTGTTGATGATGTGTATGCTGAGATTATACGTAAACGTCCTGGTATTGATCAAAACATTGCAGCTAAGTTAGCAATGGCAAGAATGAGTGGTAAATACGATATTCAAGAAAGTGATTTTCCAGCTAAGGCTAAACAGTATACACCTTAAACAATTTTTGTT
>Ga0114946_10000224_pt1 | contig 35592 bp, 20 predicted proteins | sample WalLakDeSediment_FD_88676 | JGI IMG/M metagenome (GOLD analysis project Ga0114946, IMG submission 88676) | Lake sediment microbial communities from Walker lake, Nevada to study Microbial Dark Matter (Phase II) - Walker Lake 11/02/13 Deep Sediment | ecosystem: Environmental > Aquatic >... | reverse complement strand
AGTTATTTGCACCGATCATCAAACCTTTGGCTGGATTAATTGATTTTCTGCAAAAATTAGAAGACAATAATATTCCAAAAGCGATTGCAACGTCAGCTCCACCAGAAAATGTGAAATTTACTCTCGAAAAAACAGGTATTGAAAAATACTTTAATATTATGTTCGATGAGTCCGATATTGAAAAGGGAAAGCCCGATCCAGAGATATATTTGAAGGCAGCAGCCGCGCTTCGTTTGCCACCTGAAAGGTGTGTTGTGTTTGAGGATTCACTGGCTGGCGTCAAAGCAGGAAAGCGGGCAGGCTGCAAAGTGATTGGAGTGACGACGACGCATTCCAGGAAGGAACTTATTGGAACCGATTTAATGATAAAGGATTTTGAAGATTTGGGATTTTTCGATTTAAAACAATTATTGGGATCCTAAAAAAATGACCTTGCGAAGGTTTAAAAACCTTCGCAAGGTTTGAGGTCTAATTTAGTTTAAAATGCAAATCCAAAGGAAAATCGGTGGATGCTCTGGAGTCTGCCAAAATCTGTAAAGGCATAATCGAAGGTGCCTTTATAATTTCCAACATTGAAATTAAGTCCGACTCCGGCGGAAAAACCTTCTTCCCGTTCTTCCTCTTGAACAGTGTTAAAGCCTGCCCTGATATAGAAAACGTCCATGATTTCACTCTCAGCGCCGATTACGAGCGCTTCGGCTCGGTCATTTGTCTTCACAAATTCAACGCACTCCGTAACATCGATCGATTCGCCGAATGGATCCCATCCATAGCTCAGCGCGAATCGGAATGTCATGGGCAGGGGGTAGGCAGTTGTTTTTAAATTGGCATCAATCGGCGCGACATTCCCGGCATCGGGAAATGCGTTGTACTGTGTCAGCAAGCCAGCCCCGGAGAAGGTCATTTCGCTGCCAAAATTTGCCATATTCATTGCCAATTTCAAACCATTGTAACCGATATCATAAATGGTTCCAAGATCGACCGCAATCCCGCTAGCGCTCATATCCCAGATAGATTCGCGAATAACCTTCACCGAAGTTCGCGATGGCATAAATTACACGGCTTGGCGTTTCACCCTTGATAATTTGATGAACGGAGCATTGTTCTGTTTTTTGGTAATATGATGCTATATTTCGGCCAAGGCAAATCTCCAGGTTGTTACACCAAATAAATCACTGCTTTTTCAAACTTGGCATGTTTTCGAATGTCGGGATAAGCGTTGTTTAGCCAGTGACCAACGATGTCTGAGTTGCCTACCGTAACATGAATTTTTGGTTTTGAAAAGCTGAATCCCCAAATATCTAAATAGCGCCTCATGGTCCAGCTTGAAATCGTCACACAAAATTGTTGCTCGATGAATTGCTCAACGGCTTCACGTGTCCAAAGATAAAAGGGCAAATTGAAATGATCGGGACAGTGTTCCTTGATCGCCAGGCAGATCTCTGATGTTTGCTGCGAATTTAATATTTGTCCACCAGGATGGCGACCTTTAGGTTTTGTTTGCAATCCCTTTTGCCCATGCAGTGCATACGTTTTTAGCCACTCACTTAATGCCTGGCGAGAGATACCGAAGAATGCAGCAACCTCAACTTGCTTTCGCCCTGCCAGAACAGCATTTACGGCGCGAATTCTCAGCGCTTCTTGTGCGTCTCCTGAAAGGCTTCGAGTATCTCTGTTTTCCATAGTATTATTATTGATATGATTCGCGAATGTAAATTATTTTATGCTCTTTGTAGTAATTAAAGCAAATTGCTTAAATAATCAATAACCCAAGTGGGTTATTTTTAATAGTAAAAAAAGAAAAAAAGAGGACATGAAAGTGACCCAAAATGGTAAGCAAATTTTTATCCAGCTAAAATAATTTTGCTTTTATGTAATGTTTACTTGCTGTCTTTATTTAATATAGAGATGATTTTTTTTCCAAAATAATAATATTGCTCATTGTGACAATACAGACAAAAATATTAAAAAAAATACTTGACATTTTCATTTTGATTTTTTATATTCTTACCACACATAATACATAACATATCATACAAGTATACGAGGTCGTCGTGCAAGACATCTTCGGAAAAATTGACAAGCCCTTTACTCTCAGTCAGGAAATCGAATTAAAAATAGAAGAAGCGATTCGACAGAAAAAGCTTGAGCCAGGTCAAAAACTACCCAGTGAAAAAGATTTATGTGTCATGTTTGGTGTCAGCAGGACCGCATTGCGAGAAGCATTGCGAATGCTGAGCGCCAGGGGATTGTTGAATGTGAAAAAAGGGGATGGAATATATATCAATAATTTCTCTTCAACTCATGCCAGCAAACCGATGAGCCTCTATTTAGAGTTGCAATTTGACAAAGATTATGTCATGCATCTGGTTCATGTCCGACAGATGATCGAGCCTCACATTGCTATGCTCGCCGCGAAAAATAGAACCGATGAAGACTTAAAAAAAATTGAGTTTAATCTTAAAAAATTTTCTGATCGGGATCAGGACGCCCAGCAACTCGCCCAACTTGATGTTGAATTTCATACGGCAATCACCCAGGCAAGCGGCAATCCACTGATTCCTCTCATTATGGATCCACTTTTCAGTATGCTGCCCAAAGTGAAAGCGTTGATTGTCAGTCATTTGAAAAAAGTGAAGAGTGATAATGCACCTAATTATCACCAAAAAATATTTGATAAAATTAAAAAGCAGGACGAGAAGGGTGCTTTTGATGCCATGAAATCTCATTTAGAAATTGCAGAAAGAGATTCATTGTTGTTGATTAAATCTTTGAATGATCACGATCAGTAGAGTTAAATTTCACAGGTTTTGAATTTTTATAAATGAATACCCTACCTTTAGTTTATTGAAAAACAGGCTTCGGATGGAGGTCACTGATGTTTCAAAAAACGAAAATAATTCATTCAATTTTGGCAGGATTATGTATCCTTTTTCAGCTTTCCATTTTGTTTGCAGGTGAAACAGGCAAGATTGCTGGTTCTGTCATCGATAAGCAAACAGGAGAGCCGCTTGCAGGCGCCAATGTCATCATTACTTCGGTGTGGTTGGGGGATCGGGAAATCGCCATGGATAGACCGACAGGTGCAGCGACCGATCTGGAAGGACAATATTTTATCCTCAATATTCGTCCTGGATATTACAGTGTCAAAACGTCTTATATGGGGTATAATCAAGAGAAACGAACCAAAGTCCAGGTTAAGATCGATCGAACCACCCGAGTCGATTTCAAAATGACGCCCCAGGCGATTGCAGGTGAAGAAGTCGTTGTCACTGCCTATCGACCTGAAAAAGTAGAAAAAGATCTCACTGCCACAAAAATGACCTATGATATTACCGAGGTGATGAGCATCGCTGGGGTGGAGGACATTTCTGATATCCTCGAGCTTCAAGCCGATGTGGTGGACGATCATTTCAGAGGGGGGCGAATCGGCGAGTCGATGTATCTGGTCGGCGGCGCTGCTATCGTTAATCCTCTGAACAACCAGCGAGCCTTTCGCCCGATTGTGACTGGATTGGAACAGGTCGAGGTTTACACCAGCGGTTTCAGCGCCGAATATGGCAATGCCCAATCGGGTGTCGTGAACATGGTCACCAAAGAGGGGAAAAATAGCTGGAACTCCCGAATCGAATTTGCTTCAACACTACCTTATTATAAAAGCTGGGAAGGCAGCGTTTATTCTTCTTCAAATTTAGATTTTTATAATCTGCTGTCAGACAATGAAGAATGGCTGAAAGAGAATCCACTGTTGCCAGGATTGCCTCTATGGGATCGAGGCTATGGCGTGACCAAATATTTACCGCAACGGATTGTCTGGCCTCCTAATCCGCTAAATCACCAGGATTCTTTAAAAATGGCAAACCTGGGCAGACTGATGTGGCTGCAAGCGACACGGGATATCGGTCTCGAATATGACAATACCATGGATTATCGCTTCGATTTTACGACAGGCGGACCGATTACGAAAGATGCCCAGTTGTTCCTCGCCATGCGACAGAATCTTACCAATCCCATCGTACCGACTCCAATTCCTGATCTGGAACGACAGATGATGGGAAATATTACCTACCAACCTTCCATAAACGATAAATTCAAATTCACATTTATGTACGACTATGTGTTTGAAAACTATCTTGATAGCAATTGGAAGAGATGGTTGTTCGATCGAACATTGAGCGTCACCAAAAGAACTCAGAATTCGTATCAATATGGCATGGAATGGAAGCATGTTTTTTCACCTGCCAGTTTTTCGGACCTGAACTTTAAAATCCTGGACGTTCAGGAACGAGATCGCATCGATCTGCTCGAATCGGGACAGTACCTGGATGATTACGGCAACAATCGAAATTGGGTGGACTATACCGCACCATCGAACCATCGGGTCGGCAGGATTAATGACGATCGTGGCGACCAGGAGACAAAGACTTATTTTTTGAGCGGCAGTCTCACCAGTCAAATCAACAAATTCAATCTGCTGAAATCTGGCGTGCAATTATACTACTACGATCTGAATGTCGATTATGAATATAATGCGACCAACGCCCAGAACATTCAGAACTTGATCTTCCAATCCAATCCGTATGAGGGCGCTATTTATTTTCAGGATAAAATGGAGTTTGAAGGACTTATCGCTAACCTGGGACTGCGCTTTGATTTTTATGACCTTAATACAAACTATTTTCTCGATAAATTTTACCCGCTGCGAGATCCCAAATTAGTGAAAGACACTGGATTGTATACCAGACTCCAGCCTCGCATCGGAGTTTCTTTTCCTGTTTCTGAATTCTCGGTCTTTCATTTGAATTACGGCACCTTCACCCAGCGACCTAATTTCAACCAGCTATTTTATAATGAAATCAATGATGATGGCGGCATCGTTACGCTTTATACGCTCGGTAATCCACAGTTGAAGCCTGAAAATACAAAGGCTTACGATGTCGGAATTGTCCAAAGCATTGCTGGTGGTTTTCAATTGGATGTCAGCGCCTATTATAAAGATGTGAAAAAACTGGTGGAATCGGCTTTTTACAAGACCGAAGGCGGGGAATCGTATCGAACCTATATCAATCGAGACTATGCCGATATTAAAGGATTTCACGTGAATCTGGAGCGAGCCACGGGATCGCTGCGTGGCTATATCCGTTATAATTACGAAGCAGCCAAAGGCAAGAACAGCAATCCCGATAATTTAGCTGTTCCAGTGACATTCTTCAACTATGAGCCTTCGGAGGAAGAATTGGCTGATCTGAAAGAGCTGCGATTTCCTGAAGATGTTTATCTCGATTATGATCGCACCCATAAAATGGTATTGAACCTGAGATACATTACTTCTTCGAAAGCAGGCTTTCAAATTGCTGGCTTTTATCCTTTTGCCGATTTGTCCATCAGCAATACGTTCCGATATTACACGGGCAGGCCCTATACGTTGCCGCCATCGCTCGATCCATTTGGTCAGGCATTGAAATTCAATGAGCGCAGCCCCGATGAGAAAGATTGGCGCATTCGAGTCGAAAAGCGATTTGATTTCGCGCAGCGAAACGTGACTGCATATCTGGAAGTCTTCAACGTTCTCAATGAACAAACCTGGCATTACAGCCGAACGTTCAATCATGGCAGAAATACTGTGCGGTGGTACACCGATCGACAGAATATCCTGACAGATGATGAATTTGCGCCATACGTCACCAGTCAGGAAGTCTATTTGCTGACCAATGAACCACGGCATTATCGGATTGGAATGATTGTTAATTTTTGAAAGCGATATTTTGAACCGCTAAGACGCTGAGACGCAAAGTGTTAAAATACATTTTCTCTGCGGCTTAACGTCTCTGCGGTGGAAATATAAGTTATGAGGTATCTATGAAAAATATAACTCTAAACATATTCTTAGCCTCACTCATCATTTTATCGAGTGCTCTCGTCATTGCACAAGAACTGGAATTCAAAATCCACAACCGAGGCATGCTGCATGAGACTGTTTTCAATTCAGGCGATATTGGCCGACCCTGGACGACTGGGCAGGAAGGCAACAAGACCAATAATCCGCTGATGGAATGGCCCTCTCGCTCATCAACGGTAATCCAGGGAACGAGATACAGCGGGCAGCACAATCTCTTAGGCGGCGGCATGTATATGGCTGCAAATTTCGATGGCAAGCCAGGCATGGAAAACCGTATTTATGTACTGTGTGGCGCTGTTGGCACAGGGGGTGGCTCTGAAACGATTGTGGGACGGTGGAGTTTCCCGCTCTATATCGAAAAAATCGAAAACTACCCCTTGCTTCCTGATGGAAATTTGAATCCCGACTACAATCCCGACGAAGCTGAGGAGATCATCGTGGCTTCCTGGGCAACGCCCCTCGGCGTGACCGTGACTCGAACCTCCCGTGCCTGGAGCTATCCCGATTACGACGATATGATCATTTATGAATATGAGCTGGAATACACAGGCGATACCGACGGAAATCCCGCCACCATCGAGCAGACCACGACGCTGAAGGATTTTATGGCGCTTTTTATTTATGGTTTCGCGCCTTCTATGTTGGGTTATCAAAGGCATTATCAAGAGTGGAAATATGAGAGCGGCATCTATCGCGGCGATCAAAATAATTTTTGGGATTCGGATTACTGGCTTTCTTTCAATATGAACCTACGGACCAATATCACCGATGAATCGATTTTCGCCAAACGAGAACCGAATAAAGACCTGTTTCTGGAATTCGCCAGGACGGATAAAAATGGCGGCGGCTTGTGCAGTCCCCAGGCGCCAGGATTTTGTATGCTTTATTACGATACCAATCATTTAGCTTATGTGGACACGATTGAAAGCGCACAAAATGAATCGGAAGTGGTAAGCATCCTGAGAACCTCCTACGGCAAATACTACGAGTTGGATGAGAACAATCATATCAAGCAACCCTGGTCCAATAAAGTGAGCACGGGCAATACTCGAAGCAGCAAAATGACCGTAGAATCGATCAATCCTGATAAACGCTGGAGTGGCGTTTATAGTGAAGGAAGCACGACCTGGCCCAATCCGCCCAGCTTTCGCTGGATTGGACGGGCGGCTTATAACTACCGCCAGAGTGTCGATGCAGGGCAGAAACATATCGTGTTCGGACCTTATACGTTGAAGCATGGCGACAAGCTCGAGTATTCGCTGGCAGAAGTTGTGGGTTATGGTGCCAAACCAGGAAAAATTATCGAGGGCGGGCAAACGCTGCAGCAATGGGATGCAACGCCATCGTGGAATCGCAAGGTTAGTTTCGGCAATGAAGTTGTCACCCAGCGTTACCTGGATGATTTTGGCTACCCCGATTATGTCAATTCCAGGGTGATTACGGTAACGGATGTGGCGCATAAAGCGTTTCAGGCTTATCTTGGCGCCGATTCCATTGCCATCCCTGTTTGGCCCGAAGATAATCCAAAGGACGGACTTTATCGAATTCCTGTTCCCGTACCTGCTCCAGTGACTACGGTCGAAAACACTGATGATGGCAGAGTGCGTATTACATGGAATCGTGCGGTGGAAGATTTTACGCATCCTCGCTTGATGGGAACTTTGAAAAAATTCAACATTTATCGTAGCGATGCAGGTATGGGACCCTGGGCACTGCTGGATTCGGTTGTGGTCGGACAGGTGAATGATGAAAATCTTTATGAATTTTTTGATGATGATCCCGTTTTCAAACTGGGAGAAAGGCGCTACTATTCCGTCGTATCTGTGGATGACAAAGGAAATGTTAGCGGTCGCACCAACATCATCAGGCACGATAAAAATGTCGCCGCCGTCGAAAAAATGAGCGAAGTTTTTGTCGTGCCCAATCCATTCAAAATCGAGTCGGGCTTCGGCGGCAAAGTCGGTGCCGAAGATAAGATCGGCTTTTACGGTTTGCCAGAAAAATGCACCATTCGGATCTATTCGTATGCAGGTCAATTGGTCGAAACCATCGTGCATGATGCGCCTGTTTATACCACTGCCTGGTTTCAGGTCACAAGGAACGAGCAGGAAATTGCTTCAGGAATTTATCTCTATGTCATCACCACGCCTGAGGGGGATAAGGCGAGTGGGAAGTTTATAATTGTCAAGTGATGGAGTGCGATACCTTTATGCATCGCTCCAATGCTGCATCGCATGAGTGCATTGCATAAAGGCAATGCACTCCCGCACTCCAATAATCGAATAAATGAGGCTTGATTATGAACATCAAAACCAGGAATTTAATTTTAGCCATAATCTTCATTTTCGCTTCTGCTGAAATCGGCTTTTCTTTCGAAAAAGTGGGCACGACTTCGTTCCAGTTTTTGAAAGTCATGACCAGCGCCCGATCGTGTGGCATGGGCGAGGCGTTTTCAGCCGTTGCTAATCACTCTGATGCTGTGTTCTTCAATCCTGCGGCGCTGACACGGGTGAGGCAATTTGATCTTTCGGTTGATTACCTGGACTATTTTTTGGATATTTCTCATTTCGGATTTTCAGCAGCGTATTCGATCCGCAATATCGGTACGTTCGGTTTTCAGGGCCTTATAACGAGTATGGATGAAATAAAAGTGACGACAGTCGATGCGCTCGATTTTGTCGATGGCGTTTATCTCGGCTATACTGGCGAAACAATGACTCCAGCATCGCAAGTATTCGGCTTGTCATTCGCCCGCGAGCTAACGGACAAATTTTCTTTTGGCATCACCGCAAAATATGCTCGAGAAGATCTGGGCGTCAAGTCGGCTGGCAATCTCATGTTCGATGCAGGACTAACTTATAACACAGGTTTTAAAACGCTGATGATTGCCGCAGTGGTCAGGCATTTCGGACCCGAAGTGAGATTCTATGACAAAGTCAGATTACCCAGGTACGATGCAGCAACCGATTCGACCTATTACCAGCGCTACACGGGCAAGAGCTATCCCCTGCCCCAGACATTCAATATCGGCATTTCGACATATCTGATTTCTTCCAATGAAAGTTCATTCATTCGCTCAGAAAACCAGAGCCTGCTGCTGGCGTTCGATATGGCACAGCCCAGGGATTATGATCAGCAGTACAATATCGGTCTGGAATATGGTTTCAATAATATTCTTTTTTTGCGAGCAGGTTATAAAATGAATTATGATGAGGAGAACTTTTCGTTTGGCTTTGGATTGGCTTTGCATCGATATCGAATCGATTATGCGTTCAGTGATTTCGGGGACTATCTCGATTCGCTGCATCGGTTTTCGTTTGGATTTTCCATAGATTGAAAATGTGAGACGTTAGATGGATGGAGTAATGGATTAGTGGAGTGATGGAATAATGGAGTAGTGGAATGATGGAATATGGAATTATGGATTAATGGATCATTGGAGTATTGTGGGGAGTTTTAGCTAAATTTTGACATCCCCCTAAATCCCCCTTCAAAGGGGGACTTGCTGTAGTTCCCCCCTTTGAAGGGGGGCCAGGGGGGATGTTAAAATTATTACTCCAATGCTCCAAAACTCCAGTACTCCATTAATCCAGCAATCCAACACTCAAGCTTTAAAAAAGTTGATGACCAATTCAATCAGGAGCATTATTAAAATGCAGAGAAAAATAAATTTGATACTGGCTATATTCTTGTTGCCCGCAATTCTTTTTGCCCAACATCGAGGTGATAATCTGACGTTCCAGGGATTCCCGCTGAACAATAACAGTGGCGTCAAAGCGATTGCCCTGGGCGGGGCTTTTACATCACAAACAGGCGATGTGAATTCGTTGTTCTATAATCCTGCGGGATTGGCTGATATTGAAAATTTGCAGATTTCGATTGGAGCAAATAGTTATTCAAAACTGTGGCGGGAAAATCAAGCCTATCGCCCCAATCGCATGTTCTGGACCATGGCGTTTTATTTAGAAGGATTATATATTCCCGATCCGAAGAATAACGGCAAATGGGATTATGAACTGGCACAGGATTCGGCTTATATCGTTACTCCGCCCGCGCTGGGTCTGGAACCGTTCAGCGAAGAAGCGGCGGACTGGCAAAGAAAGGTCGATGATTTTGGATTGAATAATATTGCAGCCGCTTATCCAATCACTATTTCAGGTCATAAAGTTGTCGTTTCTGCTGCTTATTCTCGAAACGCCTTCCTTGATTTCGATAGAAACGATACCTACCTCGATCCCCATATTGGTTATGATGAATATGGTGTGGTCCAGCGAGTTGTGACGGATACGGTTCGATTTTCCTGGTCTCGATTCACCCGAAAGCGGGATGGCCATGTTCAAAATATCACGGCGGGATTGGCGTATAATATCACTGAAAAAATTAAAGTTGGTCTCTCGATGAATTTTCTGAATGGCAAGACAACGGATTTCCAATCGCTCAATCGAGTTGGCTATTTCGACATCGCCAAAGATAATCGCTTTCGATTTTCGTATGATACACTCGATGTGGCGATCAGTGGTGATTCAAAATTCAAAGCCACCAATTTTAATATAGGCGCCGTGATAAAATTGGAACGGATGAGCCTGGGTTTCAATATTTTCACGCCTTATACCCTGACGAGAGAATGGAACACTGCAGCGATTACAACCAATCCCGCAGGCGCCACGACGACTAACAATTCAGCAGAAGATAAATTTGAGATTCCCGCTTCATTTTCATTTGGCGCCAGCATTACGCCCATTGATCAGTTCACCATTTCGTTGGATTATCAAATAGGCAATTATAGCCAGGGCAAATTTAACCTGGGGCAGGCTGATTCAACACAACGAGATTGGATTGACCAGTCTGATCTCCGTTGCGGACTTGAATATCGACCATTTGCATTCCTATCTTTATTAGCAGGCTATCGATATACGACCGAAACATTCGTTCCCGACGGCGCCGCCATTAAAGATCGGGGACCCGCTGCAACAAGCTACACACTGGGCGCCAGCATAAAATTATTTCAACTGGGCAGGCTGGATATCGCGTATGCGATGCAACGATTGAAATATTATGATTCTTATTTCAGCAATACGAATTATGTTTTTGAATCTTTGAATAATTTTTTAGTTGGATATGCGATTGAGTTTTAAATGTCGATTTTTTTTGGTTGTCAAGAAGTGGAATGATTGAATACTGGAAAAATGGAATTGTGGATTGGTGGATTGATAGAGTGATGGAGTGATGGAGTTGCGGGTCAATGGAATACAGCATTTCAACATTTCAGAACTCCAATACTCCAGTGCTTCAACACTCCACTAAATTAACTTGATTAGTCGAAAGGTATGATAGTTAAAAAATAAAATAAAAACAGTTAAACAAAATCGAGGAGGTACAATGAAGTTTGTTAGGATTTTTCTGTTAGTTATGCTGACGGCATTTTGTCTGTCCAGCATGGCAATATCGAGCAAAATTGAAGTCGATACCCAATACGACTTCAAATTGGCGCTCGATTATGTTTTTTCAGCACGGGTCGACACCATTGTTCTGATCACCAGTGGCGGAATCTATACCACCACAGATACGATGCATCTACAGATCAAACGACCACTGGTGATTATGGCGAAGCCTGGATTGGCGGAGAAGCCGATTTTTCAGCACGGCGATCTGGATTCCAGCGTGCTGGAGATATTCCGCATCCACGATGATGTCACTTTCGATGGCGTCATTTTCGATGGCTACAATGCCAAGCGTCCCATGAAATATGGCGTGCGGGTTGGTCATGGCCCTGTCACTCAAATTCCCAGGGTGTACGCCCGAATTGGCATGAACATCACCTTCAAAAATTGTGAATTCAGGGATTTTTTTCCGCCGAATTGGGAAAACGATTCAGGCGGCAATGCGTTTTATTTTCTCAGGCCCGAACCAGGCGAGCCGATTATCAAGGCGGGAACAGTCAAAATTGAAAATTGCATCTTTAGAAACTTAGGTGATGAAGCGATTCGCATCGCTGAAACCGAAAAGTATGCCGTCCCAAGGGTGCTCGATACCTTGATCGTCCGCAATTGCACCTTCAAAAATATCTTTGCCGAATGCATCAGGTTCTATGCTGACGTCGATACATCGACCGAGGATGCCTATTTGTTATTTGAGCATTTGACCATCGATAGCAGTGCGACTCGAGTGGCTTTTATCAAGAATAATCAAAATACGATTTTTAGAGATATTATTGTCACCAATAGTCACATGCCCAAGCAATATCGGATGGATCGGGCAGACTATGTTGTCCAGGTGCAGCAACGGGGATCGATCATCAGCCACATCGATACGCTCAATATCACTTTTCTAACCCCCTATTCGAATCGCATTAGCGCCACCAAAGGCGGTTCCGTGGATAAGGCAACTGTCTATGGTTTCGATCCGCTTTATGAAGATCCGCATCGGAACAATTACACCCTTTTAGCTGCTTCCCCAGCCTATGGTGCAGCCCATGATGGTAGTGCGCTGGGTGATTTGAAATGGGCGACCAACACTTCAACCCGATTCTCATTTATATTGACCATCGTCGGAAATGGCACTGTTACGGCTGATCCTCTACAGGTCGCACCAAGCTATGAAGCGGGAACATCTGTCAGCTTAACAGCAGTCCCTGATTCGGGCTGGGAATTTGTGGAGTGGAGCGGCGACTTAACTGGCGCAAATAATCCTGCTTCAATAACTGTCGATGCCGCTAAAACTATCACCGCAACGTTTCAACAAAGTACTGGCGTTGGCGATAAGGCCGAATTGCAGATTGAATACAGGCTGGATCAAAATTATCCCAATCCATTCAATCCTTCAACAACCATCGCTTTTTCGTTGAAGCAAAATGGAATGACAACGCTTGAAGTTTATAATGTGATCGGACAAAAAGTGAAGACTGTTCTGAATCAAAACCTGAAGGCAGGAAGCCATCAAGTTATTTTAGATGCTGCGGATTTATCATCAGGAATCTATTTCTACCAGATCAGTTCAGGCAATTTCAAAGCTGTCAGGAAGTTCGTTGTGATGAAATAATAACCATAACATGGACCCCATCCGCCAGTTGGCGGATGGAGTCCATGTTAGTTAGTTTATTTTTACAATTAAAATTAAGAAGGAGAACTCAATGAATCTCAAAAACTGGTTACCAGCAATTATTATGCTCGTTTGCTTTTTCGTATTGAATGGCGCATCGGCACAAACAATTCATCAAATAACGGCAGGTGAAAATACATTAAATGATGCCATCAATGCGGCTGCATCTGGCGATATCATCGAGCTGATCGATAGCGGTGGCTTGTATTCCTATAATGGCAGCGAAAAAATGTACATCACCAAAACGCTGACCATTCGAGCTAAGGAAGGACTGGCGGCAAAGCCAATCGTCAGAAACATCACCCCGACTGCAGGCAGCCCCCGCATTTTTGAAATCCGCAAGGGCGGCAATCTCACCTTAAAAGGATTGAATCTGGACGGTCGAGCTGCCGAAGGTGGAGCGGCATTCTGCAAGAATCTGATTCGCTCCGAAGATGTGGCGGGAGCGGCGGATTCGTTCCGTTTTGTGTTGAAGGTGGACGACTGCTTCATGCACGACACCAAAGAGGCGATGGTGAAAATGCACACTTTTACCATCGGCGATACCCTGCTCTTCACCAATTGTATCTTTGATGAAGCCTACAACGAAGCGATTCTGCTGCGGGAGAGCACCACAGGCGGCGGTCCTACGATCGAATATCTGGAGATCGAAAATTGTACCTTCACTAAAATTGGGCGAGAGGCGTTGTTTCTCGAATTCAGCAATCCTGTAGTTCGATTCAATCATTGTACTTTTGACTCAGTTGCCTATCGGGAGAACAAGCGCATCATCAATCCCAAAGATGTTACTGATGTCCAAATTAAAAATTGCATTTTTACAAATCAAGGCGGAACCTTTGCCACGTCGATCGAGCTGTTCGGCAATTCCACCATTTCCTATTGCGATACCTTTAACATCGCTTCCGTCAAGCTGAACGGCAGCGCCACCATCGGCGCTGGGATGCTGGATGTCGATCCGCTCTATACGAATCCTGCCAGCTACGATTATAATCTCCAGCCGACTTCGCCTGTGCTGGGAATGGCAGACGATGGGATGGCCCTGGGCGATTTGCGCTGGGCGCCCAAAGCGCCGCTTCCTAAAATTATTCGAGTCGAAGCTGGCGAAAACACTTTAGCCGACTCCATTGCGATTGCCCAGGATGGCGATATCATCGAGCTGATCGATAGCGGTGGCTTGTATTCCTATAATGGCAGCGAAAAAATGTACATCACCAAAACGCTGACCATCCGCGCCAAGGAAGGACTGGCGGCAAAGCCAATCGTTAGAAACATCACCCCGACTGCAGGCAGCCCCCGCATTTTTGAAATCCGCAAGGGCGGCAATCTCTTTTTAAAAGGATTAAACCTCGATGGTCGAGCTGCCGAAGGCGGCGCCGCATTCTGCAAGAATCTCATTCGCTCCGAAGATGTGGCGGGCGTGGCTGACTCTTTCCGTTTCGTGTTGAAGGTAGACGATTGCTTCATGCACGACACCAAAGAGGCGATGGTGAAAATGCACACTTTTACCATTGGCGATACCCTGCTCTTTACCAATTGTATCTTTGATGAAGCCTACAACGAAGCGATTCTGCTGCGAGAGAGCACCACAGGCGGCGGTCCTACGATCAACTATCTGGAAGTCGAAAATTGCACCTTCACTAAAATCGGGCGGGAAGCGCTCTATCTCGAGTTCAGCAATCCCGTGGTTCGATTCAATCATTGCACGTTCGATTCTATCGCCTATCGGGAGAACAAGCGCATCATTTATCCGAAGGATGTGGCCGACGTTCAAATCAAGAACTGCATTTTCACCAACCAGGGCGGTACGGCTTCTTCCTCGGTAGAATTGTATGGCAATTCATCTATTTCCTATTCTGATCTTTTTAATGTCAAGGATGCCAAAGTCAACGGCGGCGCCACGATTGGCAGCGGCATGTTGAATGTCGATCCGCTTTACCACAATCCCGCCAACTATGATTATCGTCTTGCCAATACATCACCCGTTCGAGGCATGGCAGATGATGGCAGAGCCATGGGTGATCTTCGCTGGGAAGCTTCGCCGGATCAGTTCCGCTTGACGGTCATTACTGAAGGAAAAGGCGTGGTTAATCTCGATCCCCCTGGAAATATCTATAATCCAGGCACGACAGTTACGCTAACCGCCGTGCCCGATCCAGGCTGGAAGCTGGCGAGCTGGGAAGGCGTGCTGGTCTTTCCGCCTGATAATCCAGTCGCCTCGATTCTGATGGATGCGGATAAAACGGTGAAAGCAAAATTCGAAAGCACGGCGCCGAAAGTGACTTTGACGGTCGATACGCTTGGCTATGGTCATGTCGAGCTGAAACCAGCGCCAGTTGACGGCAAGTATGAACAGGGCACGCTGGTGACGATGACAGCAGTTCCTCAAACTAACTGGAAATTTGTGGAATGGCTGGACGATATTACAGGAACGGTCAATCCCATCACGTTCAAGGTTGATTCTAATATGCACGTGATTGCGTCATTTGCCAGTATTTTCACCCAGTTCAAATTGACTATCGGAACCACAGGATTGGGAAGTGTCAACGCTTCGCCCCAGCCGATCCTGGGAACTTATGATTCCAGCGCTGTGGTGTTTCTCACTGCCAACGCTGCCATCGGCTGGAAATTCGAGGGCTGGAGCGGCGATTTGATCAGCGTTCAGAATCCTGACACGATTGTGATGAATGCCAATAAAAATATCATGGCGACATTCAGCGAAATGACGTTCGAGCGACGAGCCTTTGAGATCGATACCACCTGGGATTTGTACGATGCCGTCGAGCTAGCCAATAACAATAGCTTCATCGATAGCCTGGTCCTCATCACCAGCGGCGGGCTCTATACTTCCTATCATACCGAAGATGTCGCAGTCAGAGCGCCACTGACAATCGTGGCGGCTCCGGGTCTGGCTGAAAAACCGATCATCACTAACAGCGATCCCGAAAAAACAAACCTCGACGTGTTCCGAGTGTTCGATGATTTTACGATCAAAGGCGTGGTGGTCGATGGCGGTCATGAGAAGTCTCATGGCATGAAATATGGCATTCGGCTGCGGGATTATACCGTAACCGATACGGTAAAGGACGGCACCGATATCACCATTCTCGATTGTGATTTCAAAAATTTCTTTGAATTAAAAGTGCCGACCAGCGATGGCCATGCCGTGCGGTTCGATGTCAATATTTTTGCAGGAACAGTTCGCATCGAAAATTCATCGTTTGAAAATTTCGGTTACGAAGCCATTCGCATCTCCGACACGGAAAAGTACGTAACCACCAAAGCGCTGGATTCGCTGATTGTGAAAAATTGTACCTTCACCAATATCGATGCTGAATGTGTTCGCTACTATTCGGATCTGGATCCAAACACGCCTGACGCGCCCGTGATCCTCGAACATATCACCATCAATAATTCGGCGACACGAGTCTTTTATTTGAAGAACAGCGGCGGCGCCATTGTGCGAGACGTGATTATCGCCAACAGTCGGCTGTCCAACCATGGCAGGGATGCGGACCTGATGGATGCTCAGGGAGTGGGGACCGTGGTCAGCCACATCGACACCTTCCATGTCGCTGCGGTGCCGATTCTGGCTGGCAAAGGCGGCACAGTCGATGCTGGCACGATTTACGGCATCGATCCGAAGTTTGAAGACGCCGCCAATTTGAATTACACCCTGCTGCCAGCATCGCATCTCTACGGATTGGCGCATGACGGCGAAGCGCTGGGCGATCTGCGCTGGGCGACCAATCAGCCGACTCATGTGCTGCTGACGGTTTTGATCGAAGGCAATGGCGACGTAGTTCTCGATCCCATGCCGATTGGCAAGACCTATGATCCCAATACGGTAGTCACGCTGACGGCAGTGCCTGATTCAGGCCATTTCTTTGCTGGCTGGAGTGGTGATCTAACAGGTGAAAAAAATCCAGAATCCATCACATTGAATCAAGCCAAAAATGTTACAGCAATATTCAAGTTGATAACAGGTGTGACGGATCAGTCAGCAATTCCGACTGAATACAGCCTGGGACAGAACTATCCCAACCCATTTAATCCGTCGACGACGATTAATTTCGATCTGAAACAAGCTGGCAAGACGACCCTGGTCGTTTACGATGTGCTGGGACGAGTCGTTGCAACGCTGATTGACAAGCAAATGGATGCAGGGCGTTACTCGATTAAATTCCAATTGCCTGAGTTGGTTTCAGGAGTGTATTTTTACAAAATCGAATCGGGTGATTTTATTTCGATTAAGAAAATGATTATGGTGAAGTAGATTCAAAGAAAGATGGACTCCACTTCCAAAGTGGAGTCCATCTTTTTAAGTATTTGAGACCTTATTTTTATCTTTTTAACCTTAATAGAATAATAATCCTGCATTATTTTAACCTTATTGTTCCACTCAAATAATGTAATAAGGTTATGGTCTTTTTAGATTTGCTTGCTATTAAGGTTTAAAAACAAAAATAAGGTAATTCAAATGTGGAATTTAAAATTGTAAACACCTGATTTCAGACTCAACTGAACTATTACATTTAATAGCTAAAGCTGCGGAAGGCTTTTATCCGTAGAATTTTTACAATCATTTTTTTTCAACTGTGGGATTGTTTCTATCAGAGGGAAAATTGTTTCTCGAAGGTGTCAGTCATATTTCACATCATAAAATTTCATGAAGCAAACTCTTCGATTAGTTTTTATGGATGCTCAGCTATATCTGCAATGAAGTTGGAAATGATCAAAGCGAGGATCGAAAATCCTTGATCATTTAATAGCTTGTAGTTCTCATCCCGTGCTTCATGGGTAGCTTCTACAATATCGAGTTCTTTGAGTTTTTTGAGTTGTGATTGTGAAAGGTTCATTGCAGCTCCCTATTTTTTTATACAAAATAAATATTTAAAGATTAGTTGTCAAGTTATTTTTTGAGAATGTATAACCGACAATGGCAAACGAATGAATAAATTTAAACACATATTTTTAGGATTTAGCTTAATAATTATATTTTTATTACCCGATGCATTGCTTTCGACGAATTACTACGTCACATCCCCCTCTGAAATCACTTCTGCCATGAATAGCGCCCAGCCTGGCGATACGCTGATCATGGCAAACGGAGTATGGTCTGATGCTCGAATTATTTTCAAAGGAAATGGCGCTGATGACAATCCCATCGTGCTGCGAGCTGAAACGCCAGGCTATGTGATTTTGAACGGGACGTCGAATCTGCGGATTTCTGGCTCCTATCTGGTTGTCGATGGCTTGCGTTTTGTTAACGGGTACAGTGCGTCAGGCGGGGTAATTGAATTCCGCTCAGGATTGTCAGCCCATCATTGTCGCCTGACCAATTGCGCCATTGTCGATTACAATCCATCCAGCAAAAACACCGATTACAAATGGGTGTCACTTTATGGAACCCATAATCGAGTCGATCACTGTTTTTTTACAGGGAAAAATCATGCGGGAACCACGCTGGTCGTCTGGTTTCCCGAACACCCTCATTACCATTTGATCGATCACAACTATTTCGGCTATCGACCGCCGCTGGGAGAAAACGGCGGCGAAACAATTCGGGTGGGTACCAGCGATTGGTCTATGGAAGATTCTTATACGACGGTCGAATATAATTATTTTGAGCGCTGCAATGGTGAGATCGAAATCATCTCCAGTAAAAGCTGTGAAAATATTTATCGCTATAACACATTTTACGAATGCGAAGGTGCACTTACACTACGCCATGGCAATCGCTGCACTGTCGAGGGAAATTTTTTCTTCGGCAATCGGAATGGCGAAGCGGGTGGTATTCGTGTCATCGGCGAAGATCACAAGATTTTCAATAACTATTTTTCGGGATTATATGGCAGCAGCCTAAAATCAGCCCTGCCGATCATGAACGGCGTTCCCAATTCGCCGCTGAACCGTTATTTTCAGGTCAAAAATGCCCTGGTCGCATTTAATACTTTTGTCGATTGTCGCTATTCCATGATTCTCGGCGCTGGCGAAGATTCAGAACGCACGCTTCCGCCTGAGAATTGTACCATTGCCAATAATGTTGTCCTGACCACTTTCAAAATAATCACCCAGGAAGATGCGCCGATTAACCTGACCTGGGAGGGCAACATCATGCAAGGATCGTCGCTGGGAATTCCCCAGCCAGCAGGAATTACCCTAACTGATCCAAAATTATATTTTGCCGAAGACAGCCTCTGGCGACCCGATAGCACAAGTCCTGTGATCGGCGCAGCCGTGGGCAGCTATCTCTTTGTGCTCGATGACATGGATGGTCAACAAAGAGGCGCCAATCGAGATATTGGTGCAGACCAACTTTCTCAGGAGCCAATTTTGCGCCGACCGTTGACAGCCAACGATGTGATGCCAGAATGGATGAAAAATCCCGTCCCTGTTGCACTCAGAATTCTCAAGACTGGTTCAGGCACAGTCTCGCTCGATCCGCCAGGCGGCGTTTATGATATGGGAATACAGGTTCAATTAACAGCAACACCAGATCCAGGCTGGAAATTTGTGGAATGGCAGGGCGATGTGAGCGATACGGTAAATCCATTGAATATTTCCATCACCACCGATATGACGGTCCGAGCTGTTTTTGCCGAGGACGTACCCGCCCGCTACAAGCTGTCGGTTTTCGTTTTTTCTTCGGGCGGCCACGTGGAACTCGATCCCACAGGCGGCGAATATCTTGAAAATACAACGGTGAAGCTGACTGCGATTCCTGATTCGGGCTGGACATTCGCTCGATGGGAAGGCGCTTTGACAGGCTCGGCTAATCCCGACAGTATCGTGATGGATTCGGATAAAATGGTACTGGCAATTTTCACCCAATCGACCCAGGTTGCTAAATTCAGGAATCCACCCTCCAGCTATCGCCTGGAGCAAAACTATCCCAATCCATTCAATGCGCAGACAAATATTGCTTTTTACATTGCTAAGTCTGGTAAAACGACGCTTCAAATTTTCGATGTCAGGGGACGGGAAATTGCAGCTCTAATGGATCAGTATTTGGAATCAGGTTTCTACAATTATTCTTTTGATGCATCGAATCTGATTTCTGGCGTTTATGTTTTTAAATTGAGTTCGGGAGAGTTTGTATCGGTGAGGAAAATGATTGTGATGAAGTGAGGCGAGTGGGCAATTCCAAAGCTGGATATGTCATAACCAATAAAAATAGCTCACAAAAACTGAACGAACACAAAAAAAATAATTGAGGGGAAATATTTTTTTTGTGTCCTGTTCCGATTTTGTGTCTATACTATTTTTGTTCAATGTACACGAATTTTACAATTGAGGAAATAGATTTCAACTATTAAGATTTGCATCCAATAAGGAAAACTCGTTGATGAATTATAAATTAACATGCATTACTATAATTATTACTTCCCTTCTTTTCATTCAATTGTCTCATGCCTGGGAATCCAAAATCATCTACCGTGATAATAGCGGTAATTTGGTCTATGTCTCTGATGCTGAGGGCAATCGCATTCCCGATTTCAGCCATGCAGGCTACCAGGGAGGTGGGGTCCCAATTCCCGACATCCCTGTCGTAAAAACCATTTCTCCGATTGAAGGCGATAATACAACTCATATTCAAAATGCGCTATTCGAAATGAGTTTTTTGCCAAAGGACAGCGATGGCTTTCGGGGCGCCTTGCTTTTGACGGCTGGCAAATACGAAATTCGTGGCACTATCAATTTTGGTTTCGATGGCGTCGTGCTCAGGGGAGTCGGCGATGGCGATGATCCTACCATGAATACAATTTTATGGGCGACAGGCAATTCGCCGAACCAGCGAACCGTATTGATTGCAGGCGGGGGCGCGGCGACCAAATGGAGAGAGGAAGTTCCCAACACGAGAACGAATATTACCAGCGATTCCGTCCTGGTCGGTGATCATGTTTTTGAAGTTGAGGATACTTCCAAATTTTCGATTGGAGACAATGTCATCATTTACCATCCTTGCACGGCCGAGTGGCTTGCTGCAATCGATTCGGGCGGGACATTCTGGTACCTGCCAAGCGCAGAGCCTGGCGTGGATTTGCCCTGGGAAGTGGGCAGTCAGCCGATTGTGTTCAATCGCTTTATCACCGACATCCAGGGAAACTCCATCATTGTTGACGTCCCTGTTTTCAATCACCTGATCAGGAGACTGTCGCAATCCTATATTTACAAATACGCCCGCACTGGTTTGCGCACCCAGATCGGGATTGAAGATTTGCGGATCGATATCGAAACTGCGGGCGGCGCAGACGAAGCCCATGCCTGGAATGCCATCGACCTGTTTCAGATCGAGGATGCCTGGGTGCGGAATTGCACCATGCTCCATTTCGGTCATTCGGGCGTTCGCACCAATACAGCCACTCGAATTACGGTTGAAAATTGTGAAGCGCTCGATCCTGTTTCTGAAATCGAAGGAGAACGTCGCTATAATTTTAATGTTTATACTGCTTCGCAGCAGGTGCTGTTCAAAAATTGCCGAGCTTCAAATGGACGGCATCATTATGTTTCCAACGGAACCAGTTGGACATCTGGCTGTGTGTTTCTGGACTGCACATCGGAAGGGGCTTACACCAGCAGCGAGGGACATCGGCGCTGGACTACGGGAATTCTCTATGACAACTTAATTGAATTGAATGGGCCGCGACCTGGCTACAATCCAAGATTGTTGGGTTTGTACAATCGTGGCTATTATGGATCGAGTCATGGCTGGGGATTGGCGCATTCGGTGGCATGGAACTGCGATATGGCGCAGGGAGATTTGATCGTTCAAAAACCGCCAACGGCTCAAAATTATGCCATCGGCTGCAAAGGCAAAAATGTAACGGGAACGAAGCCTCCTGCTCCCTTTGATGCGCCTGATGGTTTTATCGAAGGAACCAACGAATCGGGACTCGAGCCTCGCTCCCTTTATGAAGCCCAATTGCAAGAGCGGCTTGGCACTCAGGTTAGCGTTTTAGATAGGATTTCAAATTTGAACAATAAATCCGAATCTTTTGTTTTTTATCAGAATTATCCCAATCCGTTCAATTCGAGCACGACGATTAAATTTGATATTTATAAACCAGGTTTTTTCACAATTTCAATTTACAATATCAGGGGAGAAAAAATTCAAACATTGATTGCAAAAAATTTGCAGCCTGGCAGGCATTCACTTCAGTGGCGGGCAGACGATTTATCATCAGGTATTTATTTTGTCAAAATGAAAAATGAAGGATTTGTGTTAATAGAGAGAGTTTTATTGATTAAATAAAATCGCAAAAAACTAATATCAAATTTGTAATTTTGAAATTTGAATTTGAGATTTGTTCGTTATTTATTATTTGGATATTGGAATTTTTCCCATGATCAAATAGAAATTATAAATATAAAACCAAAGGAGTACCGAATGGAATTATCATTAAAAAACAAAGTGGCTATCGTCACAGGAAGTATTCAAGGAATCGGCAGGGCAACGGCAGAAATGTTAGCTGTCAATGGCGCAGCCGTTATCATCAACAACCATGAAAATGCAGCAATGCTGGAAGAAGTTGCTCAAGGTATTCGAAAAAATGGTGGAAAGGTTAAGGCAGTGATTGCCGATGTGACTAAAAAAGAACAGGCAAAAAAGCTGATCGATGCGGCATTGGAGCTCGGCGGGATCGACATCCTGGTCAACAATGCAGGCGGACTCATCAAACGAGTTCCTGTGGCAGACTTTGATGAAATCCATTATCAAACTGTCATGGATGTAAATTTGAAGACTACATTTTTAATGTCTCATTTAGTGATACCACACATGAAAGCGAAAAAATCAGGGAGAATCATCCATTTCTCATCACAGGCAGCCCATGACGGCGGCGGACCTGGCGCCGTGGCGTATGCCGCATCCAAAGGTGCGGTATGGACATTCACCAAATCGCTGGCAAAAGAGTTAGCGCCGTTCGGCATCACGGTGAATGCAGTGTCGCCAGGTTTTATCGGTCAAACTGCATTTCATGATACTTTTACCGCCAAAGAAGTGCATGAAAAAATCCCCAGCATGGTTCCCCTGGGACGAGCGGGTGTGCCCGAGGATGTGGCGAAAATTGTGTTTTTTCTGGCATCGGAACTGGCGGATTATGTGACGGGGCAATCTATCGAGGTGAATGGTGGATTGTATATGCCGTAGCAACATTCAGAATTATCAATTCACAATTAATTGGAAATCATATCGACTTTGTTAAAAAAATAATTGAGAATTGTCAATGGTGAATTGTTAATTGTTAATGATCAATCACCCCGTCCTGAGATATGAAAGGATGCTAAAGCACCCTATTTAAATAATGTTATTTCGTGTTAGCATCATTTATGATGCTTACATCTCTTAGCCTGATGATTCATCATCAGGCGGATTACCAGAGAGGAAGAAAAATGAATCGAACCATATTATTAATTTTCACAATCATTTTATTATCAGCCCATCACATCTTTTCAGCAGACCACCCAAGCCTGATCATCACTAAAGAAGAAGCGACGCAGATCAAAGCCTCAATGGGAAAATTACCCCTGTTGAATCGCTCAATTGAAATGATAAAAAAAACAGTTGATCAGGCGATGACCAAACCAATGGAAGTTCCCCAGCCTGGCGAGGCAGGCGGATACGAGCACGAGCGGCATAAACAGAACTATCGGGAGATGCAGCAAGCAGGCATTCTGTTTACCATCACTGGCGAAGAAAAGTACGCCCGATTTGTTCGGGATATGCTGCTCGAATACGCTAGGCTCTATCCAACACTCGGCAAACATCCGTTGGCTCATAACCAGGCGCCAGGCAAACTGTTTCATCAAATGCTGAATGAAACGGTCTGGCTGACCTATACCAGTATGGCTTACGATTGTATTTACGACTGGCTCGATCAAGCCACACGGGACAAAATCGAAAAGAATGTCTTTCGCATCATCATCGATTGGTTCATCACCGAGAATCATCACGAATTCAATCGCATCCACAATCATGGCACGTGGACGGTTTGTTCCATCGGCTTGATCGGCTATGTGCTGAACGATCAAAATCTGGTTGATATGGCGCTCTACGGAACCGAAAAGGATGGCAAGGGCGGATTTTTGAAACAGCTCGATCTGCTATTTTCACCTGATGGTTATTACATGGAGGGGCCCTACTATGTTCGTTACGCCATGCGTCCCTTTTTCTTTTTTGCCGAAGCCATCGAGCGAAACCAGCCTGAATTAAAAATTTATGACTACCGAAATCAAATTCTGAAAAAAGCTTACTATTCAGCCGTACAGACGACATTTCCCAACGGCGTTTTTCCGCCGATAAATGATGCCTCTCGCACCATGGACATTAAGGATGTCGGCGTGGTGCTGGCGAACAGTCTGGTCTATTCCCGCTATGGAGCTGATCCAAATTTATTGGCGGTTGCTGAAATTCAAAACGAGGTGCTTGTCAATGGTTTGGGTTTGAAACTGGCTCAGGATTACACGAATACTAAAAATATTCCTGATATGAATTGGGGCAGTATCGAATTCACTGATGGCTACGATGGCAACCAGGGCGGACTCGGCATTCTTCGCAATGGAACAGGAGATAGCCAATCCATGCTATTGATGAAATACGGCGTTCACGGCGAAGGTCATGGACATTTCGATAAACTCCATTTTATTTTTTATGACCAGGGACGTGAAGTTATTCCAGACTACGGATTCAGCCGCTGGATCAATATCGAGCCGAAGTTTGGCGGTCGCTATCTGCCTGAAAATAAATCGTATGCAATGCAGACCATCGCCCATAATACGGTCACTGTCGATCAAACCTGCCAGAACAATTTTGATCGAAAACAAGCGGATGAAATGTCAGGCGAACGGCATTTTTTTAATGCCACCAATCCCAATGTCCAGGTCATGAGCGCACGTGCCGATGATTATTATCCTGGAGTGAAAATGCAGCGAACTATGCTGCTGATCAAAGTAGATCGATTGGATTATCCCGTGATTGTCGATCTGTTTCGATTGACCAGCGATAAAATGCATACGTACGATTATCCCATCCATCATCGTGGGCAGTTGATCACGAAGAATTTTGAATATCAAGCATATCACAAAACCCAGCAGCCAATGGGTGAAGATTTCGGCTATCAGCATATCTGGAACGAAGCTTCAGCCCAGGTGAGCGAATCGCCCAAAATCACCTGGCTGGATGGCAATCGCTATTATTCCCTGGTATCGGCTGCCATACCCCAGACCGAGATCATCTTCGGACGAACTGGCGCCAATGATCCAAATTTCAATTTGATATCTGAGCCGATGTTCATTATTCGACACCAGGCTCAGAATCACCTCTTTGCCACCTTGATTGAACCGCACGGCTATTTCAACGAAGCCAGGGAGCAGTCGGATAATGCCCGTGGCGATATTTTTGACGTGAAAGTGGTCGGTCACAATAATGAAGGTTCGGTACTCGATGTACTTGGCAAAAACGATTTGCATTGGCGGATTATTGTGAATAATGGAAAGGCTTCGGAGAGAGAACAACACTCAGTTGTTTTTGGAGGGAAGAAGTATTCGTGGACGGGAAATTTCAAAGTCGATTTAGAAGTGAAATAGTCTGATTACTAACTAATCTAATTGTCAATTGACAATTAAAGAGGAGCAAAGGATGAAAAATATCAAAGGACTACGCTGGTGGATTATTGGACTGATTGCATTGGGGACGATAATCAATTATATCGACCGATCGGCCCTGGGCGTGATGTGGTGGGCGGAAGGTGATTGTATCGCAAAGGAACTCGGCTATACCACACAGGATATTGCCAAACAACAGTACGCCATAATTCTCAATGTATTTATGGTATTTTACGCCATCGGACAGTCATTGATGGGGCGAATTTTTGACAGAATCGGCACACGTATCGGATTTGTGCTTTCCATTACAGTGTGGAGTATTGCCACTATGCTCCATGCGGCAGCACGCTCGGTTTTGAGCTTCAGTATTTTTCGTGCGTTTCTTGCTGTTGGAGAGGCGGGAAATTGGCCTGGAGCGGTGAAGTCCAATGCCGAATGGTTTCCGCAAAAAGAACGAGCCGTGGCCCAGGGAATGTTCAACGCAGGAGCATCCATTGGATCAGTGGTATCTCCGCCGCTGATTGCTATATTATTTGTATTTTTTGGCTGGAAGGTCACTTTTTTTGCGTTGGGAATCCTGGGCTTGATCTGGATCATTCCCTGGTTAATTCTAAATAAAACAACTCCTGAGACACATCCCTGGATTAGCGAAGCAGAAAGAGCTTATATCCTGGAAGGCAGACCCAAAGCAGAGAAAAAATCCGAAGCTAATCGCGATGAAAAATTGAGCATTGGGCAAATTTTGTCCTATAAAAAATCCTGGTCGGTTTTAGTCGCCCGATTTTTCCATGAACCAATCTGGTGGCTTTTCGTCGGTTGGATGCCGATTTATTTGGCATCAACGTATGGATTTGATGTGAAGTCAATCGGCGCTTTTGCATGGGTGCCTTATGTCGGCGCAGCGTTTGGAAGTATTGCAGGCGGATGGTATAGCGGCAAATTGTTGGCTGCAGGAAAAGCAGTCGGCAAAGCAAGAAAAACAGCAATTACACTCGGATCATCGCTGATGTTCCTGGGGCTGGTTTCTACGATATTTTTTGCCGATACGCCAGAAAAGTTTGTCGCTATCGTAGCGGTCGTGCTTTTCGGATTTCAATTTTCCATTGGTAATATTCAGACTATTCCCAGCGATATTTTCAAAGGATCATCCGTGGGCAGTCTTGCTGGATTTGGCGGCACTGTGGGCGTATTTTCAGTAATTGCTTTAAATTTTTTGGTGCCTGTCATTACCAAAACATCGTTTACGCCTGCATTTGTGATAATTGCTTTATTCGTGCCGTTGGGCGTGCTAGCAATCTACTTTTTCGGTGGCAATTTGTTGCCGATTGAGGATAAAGTTAGGTGATTAATTATTCAGAACCGCAACGACGCAGAGACGCAAGGTTCTTAAAACAAAATTTTTATAGTTAGAAAATAAAGGGAAAAAAAATGAAAACACACATTCGAAATAACGAAGTTCCTGTAGAAGAAGTTACCCCAGGAATCCGACGGCAAATTTTAGGATATGACACCAATCTGATGCTGGTCAGGGTAGAATTTGATAAGGACGTGATCGCATATAAGCACAAGCACCCGCACCAGCAGGTGAGCTATGTCGAAAGCGGCGTTTTTGAGGTCGAGATTGGAGACAACAAAGAAGTGTTACGGCAGGGCGATTGCTTCGTCATCCCGTCAGAAATGATGCACGGTGCCAAATGCCTCGAAGCTGGGGTATTGATCGATACCTTTTCGCCTGCGAGGGAGGATTTTCTGAAAGGTTGATTATGACAACTGGACTCCATTTTGGAAATAGAGTCTAGTTGTCTATCCAAATTTCTCATCCTTTCAAAGGTTGGAAACCTTTGAAAGGATGATTTCCCAAATGGATTATAGCTTAGAAATGGAATCTATTTGGCTCAAAGGATTGAAACCTTAGTAACAGCCACAACCACAAAAGCCCTTGAACCTTATTACCGTATTTTCTATGAAAATCAAAATTATAAAACCAGGTTTCATTTTTGAATCCATTGCCCTATTATTTGGGATCATACTTGTTTTATTGTTCGCTCCAGCTTTCGCATCTGATAATCCGATTTCCTATAAAATGATTCCGTCAGAAATAGATTTGTTAATAAACCTAAAATCTGACATCCCTGAATTGGCAAAAATCTATCAACTTCGAGACGCTGACAAGACCGATCAGGCAATTCAATTGCTGGTCGAATATTTGAAACAAAAATCTGCCGATTGCTATTATTTTGATTGGAAAGATTTTAAACAGAGGTTCGAGCACTATCGAAAACAATATCCTGAAAAACAAAAGGAGCATTTCAAACTTGCCAATGACCAGATTACAACCTATCCACCAGAGACAAATTGGATTCTTCCCTTCAAAAATTTGAGGGGAAATGAAGTCACGGCTTACGAGCTGCGGCATCTGGCGAGACAGCAGAAATCTTATGATATGGCGCTGATGTTTTATTATCTCGATGGAGATGAAAAATACCTCGACTATTGGGTGCGCCAGGTGGCGGATTTGAATCAGGCATTTTCCGAAGGCGCTTACGACGATGCGGGCAATGGCGTGTACGAAAGTTTTCGGGCGGGTAAGCGAATTCATAACTGGCTGTTCTGTCATAATGCCTATCTCGCTTTGAAACAATATCACTGGAAATCTCAACTGTTGCTCATCAAAACGTTTCTCCATCACGGCGCTCGATTGCAGCAAGAAACGAAAAAATATCGATCGGGCAATCATCACACCAAAGGACTGGTCGCACTGTTTGAAATCGCTGCGCTGTTTTCAGATTTTGAGATTTCAGATTTCTGGAAAAATCAGGCATTGAATGGACTGGCAAAACATCTGCAAAATGAAGTGAATGAAGATGGATTTCAGTCAGAGAGATCGGTTCATTATCACATCGGGGATATTGAAAATTATTTTAGAGTGTACCAATTGGCAAAATTGAACCAGATCGAGCTGCCAGCAATTTTTGAAAATCAATTCCGAATGATGTTCGAAGCCCTGGCTCAATTAGCCCAGCCCAATCGACGGCTGCCAGTCTTGCAGGATGATACGGATTCCCCTTTTGCTGAAAATAACCAGATCGACGATGCGATGACCATTGGTGCGCTGGTATTTGGCGATACGATTTTTCGCTACTTTGCAACGGATGAAATTCCTGCCTCAATATGCTGGCTGCTTCGTCCCAGTCAATTTGATAATATTTATAAAATGAAAGGTGAAAAGCCAAACTTTGGTTCGATTGCTTTGACTGAAACAGGCTATTATTGCATGCGAAAAGGCTGGGATAAAAATGATTTGTACTTGACCATTTCGGCGGGCTTATCAAAAATGAAGCCCGACCATCAGCATGGCGATATGCTGGGGATTGTGGCGTATGCCAATGGACACGAAATTTTGCCCAATTACCAGGTCAAATATAAAGAAGAAGATTTTCCCTTCTGGAAAAATTCATGGATGAAAAATGTTGCCTTGGTGGACAGCATTCCCCAGGGTCAGGGCTGGATTCCCAATGAGGGCGGATCAGGATTTGGCAAGTGGGCGAATTTGCCTCAACCAAAAGTCATCGAATGGAAAACCACCGAAACATTCGACTATTTCCTCGGCACACACAATGGATACGATTCGCTGGGAGTGAAGCCTTTTCGGGAGGTTCTGTTTGTCAAAGATGGCTTCTGGATCGTCCGAGATCATTTTCAGGGGGAGAAGCCGCATGATTATCAGCAGGTCTGGCAGGGGCATTATTCAATTAAAAATAACAATCATGCTTATTCAGATTTTGATGATGGAACGGGATTACAGATCGTTCAGTTGAATGCAGAAATTGATCAGGTGTCTCTCGGCAAATTTAGGTCAAAAGGGAACATTGTTTTCAATCGAAATGATCAAAAGGACTTTGTTTTCACCACGCTGCTTTTACCAGTTAGCCGAGACAGGAAAGTTGAAATTGAGAATTTTCAGGCTCAAGGAAATATTGCTATAGGAAATTGGCAAATTTTGAAAAATGATCGACAAGAAATTTTATTGATCGATGCTGAAACGAATGCGCCAAAATTCAGAATTCAAAATAAAAAGTTTATATTCTACCCTGAAGCTCATGGGGGAATCGATTCATTGATCATCCAGAATTTCAGCTTCGCTCAAATGCAATATTCAATGATGTTGAAAACAATCGGAGATACGGATCGAAATCCCCGTACGACCAACGAAGACGGCAGCATCAAATTGGTTCCTTCAAGAGACTGGACGAGCGGGTTTTTTCCAGGCTGCCTCTGGTTGCTTTATGAATTTAGCCTGGACGAAAAATGGAAACTTGCTGCCCAGAAATTCACTGCAATCGTGGAACAAGAAAAATTCAATGCTGGCACCCATGACATGGGATTTAAAATGTTTTGCAGTTTTGGTAATGGCTATCGCTTGACTCAGGATGCAAAGTACAAAGAAATTTTGCTGCAGAGCGCCAGGACGCTCATTACTCGATTCAATCCAAAAGTTGGTTGTATCCGATCGTGGGATCATCATCAGGACGTGTGGCAATTTCCCGTCATCATGGATAACATGATGAACCTGGAGTTACTATTTTGGGCGACGAAAATGAGCGGCGATTCGACATTTTATCGAATTGCCGTGACTCATGCCAACACCACGCTGAAAAATCATTTCAGGGAGGATAACAGTTCCTGGCATGTCGTCAATTATGATACGACCACGGGGCAGGTGATCAACGAGCAAACCCACCAGGGCTTTTCCCACGATTCCGCATGGGCAAGGGGACAGGCATGGGGACTGTATGGTTACACGATGTGTTATCGGGAGACGAAGGATGAGCGTTATTTGATCCAGGCGCAAAAAATCGCCGAATTTATTCTCAATCACAAAAACCTGCCAGACGATATGATTCCGTACTGGGATTTCGATGCGCCAAATATTCCCGATGTGGAGCGAGATGCTTCGGCAGGGGCAATTATGTGCTCGGCTTTTTACGAATTGAGCGAGCTTTCAGGTGAAGCGGATTTGAAGTACAGGAAAGCAGCGGATAAAATTTTGCAGAATCTGTCCTCGGCAACGTATCGAGCAACGGTCGGGGAAAATAATAATTTTTTATTGAAACACTCCGTAGGAAGCAAGCCTGGCCAGGTGGAAATTGATGCGCCGTTGATCTATGCGGATTACTATTTTCTGGAAGCGAATTTGAGAAAATTGAAGATCAAAAAATAATTATTCCCCTGGCTTTTCTAAATTATTTTTTATTCTCACGCAAAGCTGCTAAGAACGCAAAGAATTTTTAAAGATTTATTCTTAGCGATCTTTGCGGCTTAGCGTGAGCTTAGCAATTGTGAAACGTAAAGTATGGATAAATTTTTTATCACTTTAGGCCGAAAACTCGGCACCACTGTCAACAAAGGTAAATGGTACTACAAATCCCTGCTCGGAAGTGAGGACGAGGCAATCGAAGCCGAATATCTGATGGGCAAAGCCCTGGCTGCCAACATCGGTCAGGAAAATGCGGTTGTGGATAATCCTTCCCTTCAAAAATTGTTGGATGAAATTGGCGGGAAATTGGTAGCAAGAGTCGTCAACAAAAAACGAAAATTCAAATTCCAGGTGGTCGCAACGAAAGACATCAATGCCTTTGCCCTGCCAGGGGGATTTATTTTTATCACTGCGGCGCTGTTGAATAAAATTGAACTGAACAGGGATGAAATCGCCTACATTTTGGCGCATGAAATTATGCATGTCGTGCTGAAGCACCCGATCAATCGAATTTTGACAGATTACTCAGCTCGCATCATTTCCAATCTTTTCATCAAAGGCGGGACAGTGGGGATGATTGCAAAACAATTGATCGATAAATTGCTCCGAAGCAGCTATTCCCAGGAGAATGAGCTCGAGGCGGATAATTATGCCGTGCGATTGATGAACAGCGCTGGCTTTGATCCTCATGCTTCAAAATCAGTATTGAAAAAGTTAGCCGCAACTTCGCCAGATGATATTCCGATCTATAATTACTTTTTGTCTCATCCTGCTGTGAAGGAGAGGATCGAGAAAATTGATAAAGTTATTGGCAGACGGCAGATGTGAAATGTGAAACGTCAAAAGTGAAAAGTAGTATGGTTTTTTGTTTCAAGAAAATGCAAAGGAATTGTAATGCAAAATAAATTATGTTTTTTTCCGCTAACTTTGTTTTTTGTATTATTCACCAATAGCCTTGCAATGGTCAATGCTGGCGAATTAAACCTAAATACTCTATTGACTCAAACGCAAATCGATTGGCAATTCCGTATCCCTTACCAGGGCAAAATTAATCCAGCAGCGCTCCGACAGGCATTTTTATTAAATGAAGATTGGCAATATCTCGAAGAAAATTTTTCTGCCATTGATGAATTAAGCGATCCCAATTTGGTCTGGCAGAAGGTGAACTTGCCGCACACCTGGAATGCCTTTGATGCCACAGATAACGACCCTGGTTATCGAAGGGATGCAAGCTGGTATCGCAAAGAAATTAAGATTCCTGATTTTGCCGAGCACCTCATTTTCAGACTCTATTTCGAAGGCGTCAATATTTCCTGTGATGTTTATGTCAATGGAATAAAGGCTGGCTCCCATGTTGGCGGCTACGTTGGCTTTGCCATCGATATCACGCCCTTCATTCAAAAGGGAACGCTCAATCGGATCGATGTCCGTGCTGATAATTCGATCAATCCTGATATTATTCCATCCCAGAAGTCCGACTTTTTCATTTTTGGAGGCATTTTCCGAGATGTCTGGCTCCAAATTTTGCAGCGAACCTTTATCGATAGAATTCAAATCAGCACGCCAAAGGTCAATGAAAAATTTGCCGAGACGTCGGCTTCGCTGACGCTGATTCATCATGCCACAATAGCCCAAAAATTCAATATCGAAGTCACCATTAAAAATCCTGACAGCAAAATTGTGGCAACAAAATTGAAGCAAGTCGAGCTCAAGCTTGGGATGAATTCTGTTTCGCTTTACCTGCCGAAGGTACTAAATCCCGCCCTCTGGTCGCCCGATCACCCCCAGTTATACGAGATGACGATTCGGTTGCAATCAAATCAAATTGTGGATCAAATTTCAGAACGATTCGGCTATCGCTGGTTTGAATTTCAGGAGCGAGGTCCCTTTTATTTGAATGGAAAACGGCTGCTCTTGCGAGGCACGCATCGGCACGAAGATCATGCAGGACTGGGGAACGCCCTGCCCGATTCGCTGCATCGCAGAGATATGGAAATGATCAAGGAAATGGGCGCCAATTTTGTGCGGCTGGCGCATTATCCCAAGGATCCTGAAATCTATCGTGCCTGTGATGAATTGGGACTGCTGGTCTGCGATGAACTGCCCTGGTGTCGAGGCGGCATGGGCGGAGAAAACTGGAAATCGAATACGAGACGGCTGTTGAAAGAACAAATCCTGCAAAATTACAATCATCCCAGCATCATTCTCTGGTCGTTGGGAAATGAGCTGTACTGGCTGCCCGATTTTCCTGGCGGCGATCAGATCGATTCGCTCAAAGCCTTTGTCTCGGTGCTAAATGAACTGGCTCATCAGCTCGATCCTGGCCGATTGACCTCGCTGCGGAAATTTTACGATGGCGCTGAAATCACCGATGTATTTTCGCCTTCGATCTGGGCGGGCTGGTATTCGGGCGTCTATAAAACGTATGAAAAAGCGCTCACGTCGTCACGAAAGAAATACAAACGATTTTTCCATGCTGAATATGGCGGATCCAGTCACGTGGGCAGGCATACGGAAAATCCGATTACAGGCGAAGGGCTGATCAAAGAAGATGAATGGGCAGAGCAACCCAATATGATTAATATTGAAAAAATTTCCGATGCAGGCGACTGGAGCGAAAATTATATCGTTGATCTGTTCGATTGGCATTTGATGGTCTCCGAGCAACTGGATTGGTTCACAGGCAATGCGCAATGGGCGTTCAAGGATTTTGGCACGCCGTTGCGTCCTGAAAACCCGATTCCCTACATGAACCAGAAAGGACTGGTGGATCGTGCGGGAAAGCCAAAAGACGCCTATTATGTGTTCAAAAGCTATTGGACGAAAAATCCAAAATTCTGTTATATCGAATCGCCCTCCTGGACGGAGCGGACTGGCAAGCCAGGGGAGACCCGCCAGGTATGTGTGTATAGTAACTGCGATCAAGTTCAGTTAATTTTTAATGATGAAAAACAAGGATTGAAGAATCGAGATATCAATGATTTTCCCGCCTGTGGATTTCATTGGGATGTTTTATTCAAAGCGGGACAAAATCAGTTGATTGCCATTGGATTTTCAGGTGGAAAGGAAGTGACCAGAAATAAATTATCGATCAATTATTCGCATCGAAAGCATGACAAACCTGAGGAGATCAAACTTACACCGAAAAAGTTGTCCAATGGAAATTTTTTGATCGAAGCCCGAATCGTCGATAGCCAGGGGCAATTGTGTCTCGATTATAACAAAAGAGTGTATTTCGATCACAACGGCTCAGGACGATTGTTGAAAAATTACGGCACACCGACTCGCAGCGATGTGATCGATTTTGCCAATGGGAAAGCTGCTATCGAATTTGCTCCTGGTGATGGAAGAGCGGTCATCGAAGCTCGCAACCAGGATTTCAAAGGAAGTTATTTGGTGATTTCAGATGAAAAAATCGAATTGAATCTGCTGAAAATCGAGCGTGACAGGGTTTTGCAGAAGGCAGATCAGTATTTGAGTGAAAACCCGATCACCATCACCGCAGCGTACTGTCCCCGCAGTGCGGGCGGCAGCCACGATTATTATTCAGAAGGCGATTATTGGTGGTCCAATCCCGAAGATCCCGAGGGTCCATATATCCGTCGGGATGGCATGACCAATCCCGATAATTTCACCGATCATCGTGAGTTCATGAGAGGAATGAGCATCCAGGTTGCGGCGCTTGCTGCAGCTTATAAAATAACGGGAGATAATCGATACGCAGAACATGCATTCAAACATCTCCGAGCCTGGTTTCTGGATGAATCGACCAGAATGAATCCTCATTTAAATTATGCCCAGGCGATCAAAGGCATCACCAAAGGCAGGGGCGTCGGTATCATCGACACCATCCACTTAGTCGAAGTCGCCAGGGCGATTTCGATCCTGCAAAATTCGCTCGCCATGTCAACAGAAGATCAGGAGGGAATAAAAAACTGGTTTGCCGCATATCTGCAGTGGATGACGACATCGGAAAATGGCATCGATGAACGTGACAGAAAAAACAATCACGGCACCTGTTGGGTGATGCAGGTTGCTGAATTTGCCCGATTGACAGGAAATGCAGAGCTGCTGGATTATTGCAGGGATCGCTTCAAAACCGTGTTGCTGCCCAATCAAATGGCTGCGGACGGCAGCTTCCCCCTCGAATTGAAACGAACAAAACCTTATGGCTATTCGCTGTTCAATCTCGATGCCATGGCAACGGTCTGCCAAATTTTATCAATTCCAAGGGACAATCTCTGGACATTCGAGCTGCCCGATGGCAGGAGCATGAAAAAGGCGATGGAATTCATGTTTCCTTTTATTGAGGATAAATCAAAATGGCAATATCTGCCAGACGTGATGTATTTTGATGAATGGCCTGTACAACAACCGAGTTTGTTGTTTGCGGGGATGGCTTTCAACGAACCGAAATATGTCGAGCTGTGGAAAAAGTTGAAACCAGAGCCAGCGACCGAGGAAGGGCTGAGGAATTTTTCGATTCGGCAGCTAGTGCTTTGGGTGAATGAGAATTAGTTGGAAGTTTATCATTCCTATTGGGAAAATTGAACTGAATAATATAAGCTTAAATAAATAAAGTTGTGTCCGCGTTTTATTGGATTAAAAATTGATGTTGACTTATTAACTATATTTTTTTATATTAGACCATTGAATTATTTCAATTATCTTTCAAAAGCAAAACGAGCAGAATATGGATATTGGTTTTGTTTGGGACGAAATAAAATATCAAGCT
>Ga0114946_10000223_pt1 | contig 35614 bp, 43 predicted proteins | sample WalLakDeSediment_FD_88676 | JGI IMG/M metagenome (GOLD analysis project Ga0114946, IMG submission 88676) | Lake sediment microbial communities from Walker lake, Nevada to study Microbial Dark Matter (Phase II) - Walker Lake 11/02/13 Deep Sediment | ecosystem: Environmental > Aquatic >... | reverse complement strand
TTTAGGTTTATAGTACATTCACAAATTTTAGAGTAGTCTTCTGTTGTTATAAACGATTCAAGGTGAACGTCTACTGCATTATGAAGGGTTTCTAGATTATTACCAAGACTCTGTTTTAGTCCAATGGTATACTTTTCTAATGCACCATATGAATTTAATTCTTCTGCGGTAACTGGTTCTTTTATTTTCTTACCTTGCTCGTTTATTATGCCAAGCTTATACGCAGCCATTTCTGTTATAGGGGTGGAAAGTGATGACATTAGATATCCCATAGTAATCCCAGTATCTATTGTTTCACGAACCATAGAGTTAAACTCTACACCATGTACATGAATCTTGCTATGGGGGTTAAATGGGCAACCGGGACCGTGGGCTAAACTCCCGCAAAAACAACATCTTTTTGAATCACCAGCATGAAAATGTACCTTATGTGGAGCAAATGGACAACCGGGACCGAATGCCGACGACCCGCAAAATACACATTTTGTCTTTTTAATCATATTAGTTAAATTCCTTTAATTATTTAATCCTTTTGCGGCGTTTTTCTATAAGCATAAGAACTAACGCTCCAGCCGTTGCACCTGTAGCAGAAGATATAGCAACAAAAAATTTAGCCCATGCACCTTCAACAATTAAAATACTACCTAAAACGATGAATGGCAGCAGTTCTTCTACCCATACTAGAATACACGTTAGGGTTATTTCTAAACGCTGTAGCCCTAATATCCTCCGTAACGCTATATACCACGCTACAAAGCTTATTACAAATGATATTAAACATATTCCTATTAGGAGGGGGTTCATCGTCGTTCTCTCCTACCGTATCACTAATTACCAGCCCTAAAACATCAGCGGGTTTATAGTATTTCATAGTTATTATAATAACCTCTTATAATTATTTAACAAAAATACATTTTAATTATTGTTTCTTCTGTTTACATCCGTTACAAAAAAAAACTCATTATAGATACATATATACTATATCGTGTATTCAGATACTGTTAGTGACAAAAAACACACGTAACATCCTATATAATAATATTCATAACTGATTCTTGATTGTTCTTGTTTATTATATCTAATCGCATATAGATTTTTGTAACGAATATTAATATTCTTGTATGATATATGAAGTTTTCTTCAATCAGGAGATGACTTTGGTGTATTTTGTGGAAAATTAAGTGGGATTCCTTTAATAAGACATTCTTCAATGTATGTTAGTGTTTCTCTATTTGATAAATCAACCTTATCGTTAGTATGCTCTAAGATCCACTTTACATCATCTGGACGAATTTTTTCAAGTTCCTTTGTAAACCAAACACCATGTCCATGTGCAGAATATAAGCCAAACTTATGATGTTCTGAGCACAAACAAACAAGATTTCTAAGATCAAATCTTAAGGGGCAATCCTTATGTTTTCTGCTAATTATATGATGTGCCTCTACACGTTGTGGTTTACCCGTATTGGCGTGTTTATCACCCTGCTTCATGCCGCAAATCTCGCAAGAAAAGTGTGCTCGTTCACGACACATTTGGGATGCTAATCTAAACAACCGTCTAATCAATATAGGAACTGAAGTTAGTTTTTTTACCTTTACCTTTTTACGTTTATTCTTCATGGTTTTGGTTGTGGAGCAGGTGGTTGTGGGGTGGGCTCTGGGCGTTTAGTCCCACACCATGAGCATCTTGGTACTTGTGCAACACACCAAGTGTGACACTTTTCACAAAGCCATTTATCTCCATGTCTTGGGTTTTCCATAATAACTCTCCTTTATATTACATACCTATGTTTGGTCGTCTCTGTATTTGTATCTTACGTTTCTTGCTCTTTTTGTTGTTTGTAAATAATGGTTTTGGAACTCTATTGTCACCTTTTGCATATGGTATGTTATCTTGCGGGGCGATTCCCGTGGTTTCATATCCACTACCACCTACAACGTCAGCATTAACCATTTCTTCCTTTATATCTTTCTTTGCTTCTTTCTCCATAGCAGCCAAGCGGTCATAATAATCAGGAAATTCTACTAGATGATCTAGTGCTATTTCTCTAGCAACCTCTTTATCATCAGTATGTTCATATTCTACCTTGATACCCTTGGCAATTTGGTATAATATATCATCTAAAGGGACATTATGTAGTTTTGCAATTTTTTCGGGGGTGTATTTATCGGCCAAGCCACCAGAAAGAGAATCCTCAGACATAATATTTTTTATAAAACTATCAAATTTCACTTGATTTCTCCTATGATTGTGCTATAGTATATTGTAGCTAGAAATACTTATTAAAAACCGGACAAAAGCAATGGAAACTATAGATAAATATAAAGTAGAACTTGAACAGGATACAAAAATTGATGTTTTAAATTTGCGTGATTGTCAAATGCGACTGCCAGCAATAAAACATAAATGGGCATCTAGGCTTATAAATCACAAAATTGAGTTAGAAAAAACTAAATCCTTAATAGGAAAGGCAAAGGATGCTATAATAAATAAGCAATTGTCAGATCCAAAGGTTAAGGTTAGTAGACCATCACTAGAAAAAAGCGCAGATAACAATGACGTTGTTATACGCCTTAAAGAGAGTGTCAACGAACAGGAATTTGTGGTAATGTATTTAGATAAAGTAGAACAGATACTAAAGAGTATGACGTTTGACATAAAAAACGTTACCGAAATAATGAAGCTGGAACAGCTATAATAAGGAACCCTTGATAAAATTCATATTTGATTACGATAAGTCAAGAAAAATGGGTATTGTTCAAAGTGATTATCTTGATAATCTACGTGAACACTTTTCTGTTAAAGATCCATTAGCGGGGTTAAAAAAGCAACGCTATGGAAGATTTATACCTATTAGGACTTATGCTATAACACCTGGGGGACGATTTAAACTTGGAATGTTTGGAGATATAGCAAATTATGTTAGGGATCTTAACATACCGTATAAAATGATTATTACAGAACCATTAAAGGAAGCATTTTTTTGTAATTATAATATATCTAATATAGTTAAACTTAAATATGATCTTCGTGACTATCAGGAATTAGCTGTAACCAAGGCTTTAAAGCAGGGTAATGGTGTTATTGTATCTGCTACAGCTTCTGGAAAAACACTTATCATAGCAAGTCTTGTGGAAACCATACGGGCTAACTCACATAAAGATCACAAAACAATAATTGTTGTTCCAGGAATACAGTTAGTAGAACAGACATATAAGGACTTCATACAATATGGTGTTAATCGTAACGTAATATCAAAATGGTCTGGTGATAACACATGTGATAAAACGTCAAAGATTATAATCACAAGTTTAAGCATATTACAAAGTAAATTAGCAGACCTTTCTATTTTAAATACATGTGATCTTTTTATTGCCGACGAATGCCACAAATTTAGAATAGGAAACAAGGCAAATTCATTATTAAAGAGTGTTAATACACCACACACATACGGGTTTAGTGGTACAATGCCGGAAAATAAAATAGATGAATGGAATATTATAGGAATGTTTGGTCCTATACTACTAAGAAAGACATCTAACGACTTACAAAAGCAGGATTTTATTACTGATGCAATAGTACAGGTTATAAGAATAAAATATAAAATCCCACTTGTATATAAAACACGAGCAACAGTTGTAGATCCAAGCGCAAAATATAATGAAGAATGTGATTATATCTATAAGAATGAGTATAGAAATAGGTGTATATCTAAACTAGCACATAATACAGATAAAAATATACTTATACTTGTTGACAGAATAGAGCAGGGTGAAATTCTTACAAAAACTATATCAGAAATTGATTCTAATAAAACGGTATATTTTATTAGAGGTAGTGTTGATGTAGAAGATAGAGAAAAGATACGAAATCTTATGGAGACTAGCGATAACATTATATGCATTGCTATTACTGCCATTTTCAGTACTGGTATTAACATTAAGAACCTACACTATATTTTATTTGCGTCTGCTGGTAAGGCAAAAATAAAAATAATCCAATCTATTGGTCGTGGGTTGCGGTTGCACGATAATAAGGATAGGCTAATAATATTTGACATCTGTGATATTTTAGAGTATAGTACTAAACATCTATCCAAGAGATTATCGTTGTATAATAAGGAAAAAATAAAATATGTCATCAAGGAAATTAACGAACCGTGATTTAGAAGAGATTAATGGCGCATCTGCTTCTGCTAAGACCTCAAAAGAAGACTTTGAGGAATTTGAAGAAGAGTTACCGCCGGAACTTTTAGTAGATAAGAAAAAAAGAGGAAGAAAAATAAAAATTAAAGAAAACTATGTTGATCCTGAAACCTTTAAAAATCAAATAGTAAAATTTTATAGTGATGATAAATTAACAGAGGAATTAGGAAAGGCGGTAAAGGATATCGCCACTAGGCTTGGCTTTGCACCCAACTTTATTAATTATACGTATAAAGAAGAAATGATTGGTGATGCAATAGAAAAAATGATGAAAGCACTATTAAATAAAAAATTCAGTCCAGAAAAGGGAAATGCGTTCTCATATTATACTAAAATAGCATTCAATGCGTTTTGTAATAGAATAAAAAAAGAAAAGAGAAACCATGAGGCTATTATAGGATATCAGACACAGGTATACGAAACACTGATTCATACTGGTAATATACCAGATGATAATGTAGAAGAACATGATGGGAATATTTAATATGAATATTAAAGACGAACGGGTTGCTATAGTATCTGATATACATATAGGAAAACACCAAAACAATTCCAATTGGCATAAGATAGCGTTGGAATTTGGTGAGTACTTTAGAGAAACACTAAAGAAAGATAATATAAAGGATATAATAATTTGTGGAGATGTTAATGATGATCGTGAAGAAATATCTGTTCAGTCTATAAATGTTGTAAATGAATTGTTTACGATGTGGAAAGATTTTAACATTAATATCATAGTAGGAAACCACGATTGTTTTTATAAAACCAGGTCAGATGTAAACTCACTTGCCCTATTTTCTGGTTGGGAAAACATAAACATTATAAACAAGATTACCGAGTATAATATATTTGGAAAATTACTTGCGTTTTGTCCTTGGGGAACAAATACAGAACAAATACCAAGATGTGATTATCTTTTTGGGCATTTTGAAATTAATGGGTTTAATTTATCAAAGATGAAAGTTTGTATTAAAGGTGAAGAATCAGAGCCATTTTTGCAAAAGGCACCTATGATAATTTCAGGGCATTTTCATTTGAGAGACGATAGAAAATATAAAAACGGAAGAATCTTATATGTTGGAAGCCCATATGAATTAGACTGGGGTGATTGTGGTACTGATCCACGAGGATTTTATTATTTGGATATACCTACTGGTGCATATGAATTTAAAGAAAATACCGTATCCCCAAGGCATAAAAGGATAAGAATGTCTGAAATTACATCCGCTGGAAAGATAACAGATGACATACATAAAGAGTTTACAGGTAATTTTGTAAATTTTATTGTTGATCACAGCATAAAGGATAAATATATGGAAAAACTATCTGGATTTATATCTAGTCTGGATAAGTTGGGGGCCGCTAGTCTAAAGGTGGATTATTTATTAGAGGATCGAGTTTCCGTTGAAGATTCCAACTATGAATATAATGCAGTAGATATAAAGGCATCTATAAATGAATTCGTTAAAAACACCGATTATGAAGAAAAGGAAGCTATTCTAGAAAAAACATATGAATTGTATGAAAAGTGTAACAAGGGAGATACATGAAAAATAAAATAGGGGTCGGATATATAACCTGTAATGCACAGGATAGAGTAAAACAAACATTACAGTTAATACCAAATGTTGATGAATTGATAATAGTTAATGATGGTGATCCATATAATAATGATATCTACTGTGGTAAACAAGTTATCCAACACACAAAAAATAAAGGTGTTGGAATTAGCAAAAACGATGCAATGAGACATTTAATTCAGAAAGATTGTGATCATATCTTTATTATAGAAGATGATGTTATCATTAAAGATGAGAAGGTTTTTGAACAATACATTAAGACCGCAGAGGTTTCTGGTATCTGGCATATGAATTATGCACTACAAGGTCCTGCAAATAGAAAACAGACAAAACAAGGGCCTATGCAAATAAATAAGAGACATGAATTAGAACAAACTAGTGAACCAAACCCAAGACAGATTGTTGAATATTCTAATGATATTAATGTTGCACTATATCCAAATTGTGTTGGTGCATTTACGTATTTTATTCGTGGTGTTATTAAAGCCGTTGGATATCACGATGAACGACTTAATAAAAACTGCTGGGAACATTGTGACCTCACGTATCGTATTATCAAAGCTGGTTTACACCCAAATTGGTGGTACTTTGCTGATATTGATAAGAGTTGGGAATATTTAGATAATATTCCAGACTGTATGCAAAAGAGTGTAATTGCTAAAGAGGCTGAATGGAATACTAACCTTCGAGAGGGAATGGAATACTTCAAACACAAGCACGGATTTTACCCACAACAAATTCCTGATACTAAGCAAGAAAAGGTTATGGAAATGCTGGAGCAAATTGAAAAGAATTATGCCAGGAAATTATTTAATGTATAATTTAACACTCATAAGCTGCTCATATAATACACCCGAAGTGACGATGGGAATGCTTAAGACATTCACATGGTTACATCCAACACATAAGGATATACTGATTTGTGATAATTCTACTAATGATGACACTGAAGTATTATTAAAGGATGCCAAAATCCCGTATATCAGAAATGCTGGTGGGTTACATGCACCATCTGTCGATCTACTGCTGGATAATTGCAAGACAAAGTATGCACTCTTAGTTGATACTGATATAATATTCAATGCACCGCATGATGATTTGTTTACACAGATTACTTCTGGGAATATCCATCTCATGGGAGAGCATCAAGGAAACCGTGGTGGAAAACTTCTCTATGATAGAATAGCTCCTTGGTGGTGTTTTATTGATGTGGAAGAAATCAAAAAACACGGTATTAAGTTTTTCGACAGAAAACGAATGGAAAATAATGCAGCCAATGTGAGAAAATACGATGTTGGGTCTTCCTTTTTTGAGGATTTTAGATCTAAGAAACTTCAAATAGGAACATTTAATGGTGTTGGTAAATACTATATTCATTATGAAGGAATGAGTTGGCATTCTGGTAAATACGATCCTAATAAACCTGATGGTGATATTGATTTAAATACTAATGGAACCCATAATCAGATTGGATACTATACCCATGGTAAACGGGTATATCAACAATATATTTCAGATAATAAGTTAATATTAAACCGATCATTCAAACCCTTGAATGAGGTGTTCATTATTGCTCATAATATGAATATTATCAATCATTACGAAGATAATAAGTTGATGGTTAATATTCCTAAATACAGATACTTATTAGTCGGTCAGCACGATATAGAATCTACTGATAAAATAATTGTATGTTGTAAGTTACCTAGAAACATCGAACAGCATAAAGAATATCTACAATTTACAGCATGGAAAGCACTGGTTGATAACAATTTGATCGAGACTGAATATGTTACACTTCTTGAATATGATGTAAAATTACAGTCAGATATGTATCAGCAGATAAACCAGAATATATTACAACATCCAGAAGTATGTTGTTTTGGATTTTCTAGCATGTCAAAAATGAATTGTTTTCTTACCAGAGATATTTTTTCCGATAAATTATGTGAGTTTATCGAAAGTAAATACAAAAATGGACTAACAAATTTTATAAAGGAATCTATAACATTCAATCCAAATTGGATGGTAACTTCTAATATATGTATGAAATCAGGTATATTTGAAGAATATGTTAAATCCAACTTTTTTAATCAGTTATTATCGTATTTAAATGGTAACAAATATGCTGGACACCATCTTGAACGGGCGATAACGGTGTTTATGTCTTTTAATAAACACTTGTACACTGTAATACAAAATATCGTTACTCATTATGCTGTTGACTCTCATGATACACAAAAGGTATACGGTGCCAAACCTGATTTTAGTTATATACCAAAAACTATAATATGAAAACAATTTCCATAGGAGTAAATTTATTTGGTGATACTGATCGGCAACGTCTGTGTATAGAATCGTTGCAAATTCTAAAAAATATGTATACACCGTTTATCCAATTATATTGTATACAATATGCAGATGATATAATCACAACCCCCAACCATTTTTTACGGATAAATGAACTGAAGAGATCATCCTTGGATATATCCCCAGTCGAACCGAAGAAACCCTACATAAATGATATGTTCAACATACTATCTGAATTTAAAACCGACTATTTTATATTCTTAAATAGCGATATTTTATTAACCAAACGTCTTATAGAATATGTTATTCATAGCGACTATGACAGTATTCCATTTTCAAGAATAGATTGTCATACGCCAACGACAATATCCGATAATATAATACCAATACGTATGGAAATATGTGGATATGATGTTTTTGCGTTTAAAACTGAGTGGTATAAAAATAATAGCTATTTGTTTAGGGATTTTGTATATGCAACACCATGTTTTGATCCGATATATGCAACTGTAATGCGGTTGTACGGGAACGCAGAACTCGGTAATAAGGATTATTTTTGCTTTCATCCGTATCACGAAAATGTAAGTCACAAAAAATCGTTACTTTTTGATTTTAATAAAAACCAAATGAAAACAATTTACAGCAAAGAGTTGGATATAATAGATAGATACATTAACATAATATTAATACCAAACCGTAGCAGAGCGGCATCAAATCTACTTGTATTTGATAAAACGGAAATAAATATTGAAAAAGAGTTTTGGGGAAAATATGAAAAAAATAGGAATAATTCAAACTGGAAAAATAGGTGATATACTTATATGCCTTCCTATTGCAAAATATTATTTTGATCAAGGATACCAAATTATATGGCCTATTGCACATCAATTAATACGAGCATTTTCAAATGCCATTGAGTTTGTAAATTTTATCCCAGTAGAATCGGTTTATCATTTACAATCATCGAGATCAATTTTAGCTTGCTATCCCGATATTAAAATACTTGACTTACAATTCGGATTTCAACGACCAGATAATTTAACACAACAATGGAGACAATCTGGGATGCATTTTGATGAATATAAATACTATTTATCACAAGTACCATTCGAACTAAAATGGGGGTTAAAGGATTTTATTAAACGGGATAATAATCGTGAACTCGAATTATATAACAAAATCAACCCAACTGGTAAATATCTGTTATATCAATTTGTGGGTTCAGAAGAAACAGTGAATATAACTATACCAGATGATATAAGACGTGAATACCAACTAATAGAAATAAAACCAATTACGGATAATTTCTTGGATTGGTTGCTTTTAATTGAACGTGCTGATAAATTACTGCTTATTGATAGTTGCTATGTTAATCTAATTGATCAGCTAGGGTTTAAGAATACTAAAACTCGAATACGAAAGCCATTATGCACGACAGATATTGATTATCCAATTTTACGAGAAACATGGAAGGATATACGACTATGAAAAAAATTGCATTTACACTAGTATTGAATGGTCTTCCGTTTATTAAAAAGCAGATGGAAATTATTCCTCAAGTATTTGATAAGTGGTATATTATCGAGGGTGTTGCAAATCCTGTTGCTGATACGAGTTGGTGTAAAAAACTACCAGATAATTTTCATAATCACGGATTATCCATTGATGGAACTACCGAATATTTGAATACAATTAAATCTGATAAAATTGTTATTATACGAAGCCCTAATGGATATTGGAACGGGAAGACAGAAATGTGTAATTCATTTATACACGAAGTGAACAATGCAATTTTAATGCAAATTGATATGGATGAATTTTGGTCGGTCAATACCCTTAACAATATGTTTATTGAGTGCGAGAAAATAAATAGAAATGCAATGATGCAATTTAGATGTAATTATTTTGTTGGTGAAAATCTGATAACATCTGGTCAAAATTGTTATGGTGATATGCCATATGAATGGAACAGATTATGGATAGTTAAAGATCAAACTAACTGGAAAAGCCATGAACCACCAGTTTTAAATCTTAACAATATGGTTGTGTATGGAAAAAACGAAACAACAAAAGCTGGTTGGGGATTCAGGCATTATGCATATGCATACGAGGAACAATTAAAACTTAAAGAAGTATATTATGGGTATAGTGGTGCGGTTGATGGTTGGAAACGATTGCAAGCAGAAACAACGTTTCCTGTTTATTTAAGAAATTATTTTCCATGGGTTAGGGATAATGCAATGGTTATAAAATTAGAGGATATTGTCATATGATTCCAGAAATAACAATGAACGATGAATTTGGTAAAACAATATACAAAGTTGTCACAAAATATATACCAAAATATATATTAGAAATAGGATCTGGCGACGGGAGCGGATCAACAAGTTGCTTTTTACAGGCAATTTCCAATGCCAATGTACATATTGAACGATTTGTATGTCTAGAAGCATATAAACCAAACCATGAAGAGTTGCAAAATATAATCAGCAATTATCCAAATGTACATAGTAGCTGTATACCATCAATATCATATACGAGTTTATTAGCTAAAGATTTTGAAACCGATGTGTGGAACTCTCCATACAATAAAAACACCCAATATGATTATAGTTTGGTAAAAGGTTGGTATGAACGTGATGTTAAACAAATGCAGGAAATACAACATGGGTTTCTAGATACAGACAAGACGGAACGTTGGGATGTAGTTCTAATAGATGGTGGAGAATTTACTGGGTATAGTGAGTATACATTACTTAAAGACAAAACGAATGTGTTTTTATTAGATGATGTTCATCATTCATACAAGTGTAATCAAATATATTGTGAATTAAAAAATGACGATAAATGGGAATTGTTATTTAACCTACCACATGTAAGAAATGGGGCGGCAGGGTTTAAACGAAAGGACGTATGAACGCAGCCTTTTTATTTTCTGGTCAACTTAGGGGATTTCCATTATGTATTAATGGGTTAAAAAATAATTTATTTTCCTCCTTTGAATCGTATGATACATTTTTTTATATACCAGATATTGATTTAAAATTATTAACAGATAATTGGTTGCCAACATCAGTACTTGCTGAAAGGGATCAAATACACCCTGATATATCTAATTATAATAATAATATAACATATTCTAACAGTAAACTACAACGTAACGGATATCCTTTATTGGGCAGAATGCAGCATTATTATTTACAATGGTATGGTGTAAAAAGAGTATTTGAATTATTTGACAAATATAGAAGTATCCAAAATATTAATTATGATGTAATATTTAGAATTAGAGCAGATATTATAGTTACAGAAAAATTTAATTATACACCGTTTAATGGTATTACAATTCCAAACCATGAGGGTTATAGCGGTCTGTACGATAGATTTGCATTTGGGCCGTACGAACACATGAAATATTATTGTTCTAAATATGATAATTTTAATAATATAACACATATTACAGGACTAGGTAATTCTGAATCTAAATTAAAACAACACATTGATCTCAAAAACATACCGGTAAGATTTGTATCATTACCACATTGTAGGTTAAATAAAGACGGGAGTATTCAACCATGATTAACATTGATGACATAATAAAAGACGCATTAACAGGTAACAATGAAACTAGTCAACATGGAATTACTTTATTGGCATTAGCTTGTTCTATTAGAGCAAAAAATATTCTTGAAACCGGTGTTAGAAGGGGTGGTACTACATATCCCTTATTACGAGCATGTCAAATTTTAAATGCACACCTAGTATCAATAGATATAGCAAACCCCATGTTTGTACCGCCAGAAGAATTAAGACAATATTGGACATTTCATAAAGAAGATGCATTACAATATATTAAAAATTTAACAATTTGTCCAGATTTAATATATATTGATGATTGGCATACTTCTGAACATGTATATAATGAATTAACTGCTATTAAAAATTTAGTAACAAAAAATACCTTAATAACCACGCACGATTTAATGCATACGTTTGCACACCCAAATTATAACACAGCAGTAATAAACCATGGAGAATTTCAAGGTACAGGACCATATGGTGGTGTTATAAAATTTATAAACGAGAACCCTGAATTTGAATTTGTTACAATACCGGTAAACCACGGACTTACTATTTTAAGAAGGGGTAATTAATATGAAAAATTTAGTTTTAGGATCATCAGGACAAATAGGTAAAGAACTTACAAATTATTTAAGAAACCAAAATCAAACCGTTTTTGAATTTGATATTTACAATTCAAAATATGAAGATTTAAGAATACATAATAATATATTATTACAAAAATTATTATATGAAAGTGACTTTGTTTATTTTTTAGCATTTGATGTTGGTGGATCAACATATCTTAAAAAATATCAACATACTTTTGATTTTATAGATAATAATATAAAATTAATGGCAGAAACGTTTACACACCTAGAAAAATATAAAACACCATTTATATTTGCATCAAGCCAAATGTCTAATATGTCTTTTTCTCCATATGGTATTTTAAAAGCAGTTGGTGAAACATATACAAAAAGTTTAAATGGGCTTATTGTTAAATTTTGGAATGTATATGGAATTGAACATGATCTCGAAAAAACCCATGTAATTACAGATTTTATTTTACAAGCTAAACATGTTCATAAAATAAATATGTTAACAGACGGTGAAGAAGAACGCCAAATGTTATATACTGAAGATTGTTGTAAATGTTTAAAAATACTTTCAGAAAAATATAATGATATTTCAAGAACCGAACAATTACATATAACCAATTTTGAATGGACTAAAATAATAGATATCGCTAAGATAATATCTAAAACCTTTAACAATGTACCAATTTTCCCAGCATTAACAAAAGATACTGTTCAACAGGGTTATCGTAATGAGCCTTCAACAGATATATTAAAATATTGGAAAGCAGAAACATCACTTGAAGATGGTATAAAAAAGTTATTAATGGTATAAATCAATAATCATATTACAAAAGAAAGGACATAATGAAAAAGGCGTTAGTATGTGGAGCGGGTGGTTTTATTGGAAGTCATCTTATAAAGAGACTTAAAACAGAGGGATACGATTATGTTAGAGGGGTAGATATTAAAGAACCAGAATTCGACAAAGATTTTGGAACAGAAAAACAAATCTGTGATAATTTTCAACTATTAGATTTACGCTCCTATGAAAATTGTAAAAAGGTCTTATCTTTATATAATGATGAACTGTTTGATGATGTATATCAATTGGCAGCAGACATGGGTGGTGCTGGTTATATATTTAGTGGAGACCATGATGCAGATATAATGCATAATTCAGCACAGATAAATCTTAACTTTGCTGATCTTCATAAGCATTATAAGAAAATATTTTATTCATCTTCTGCCTGTATGTATCCAGAACATAATCAGTTAGATCCTAACAATCCAAACTGTGAAGAGTCTAGTGCGTATCCAGCCAATCCCGATAGTGAATATGGTTGGGAAAAACTTTTTAGTGAAAGGCTTTATCTTTCTTATGCTAGAAATTATAATGTAGACGTTCATATTGCTCGCTTTCATAATATTTTTGGACCCCATGGTTCATGGAATAATGGTAAGGAAAAGGCACCAGCAGCAATATGTCGAAAAATTGCTATATTACCTGATGAAGGTGGTGAAATTGAGGTTTGGGGTGACGGGGAACAAACACGTTCATTCCTTTATATTGATGAATGTCTTGAGGGTATACGTAGACTTATGGATCAATCGTGGCATGGCCCCGTTAATATAGGATCAGAAGAAATCGTAACTATTAATCAACTTGTACAATACGTTGCGGATATTGCAGGTAAGAAAGTAACCATTAAGCATATTGATGGTCCGTTGGGTGTAAGAGGAAGAACATCTGATAATAAACTTATTCAAGAAAGGCTTAATTGGAAACCTAATTATTCTCTTAAAGATGGGTTGGCACATACATACGCTTGGATAAATGAACAGGTTAACATTTATAAATAATATACTATTCTTATGAAAGAATGTGTTGTATTTTTTGTTTATTAGTATATAATACATGTATGAACACAATATACAAGACTCTTGCATTGAAATACGGGTGTACGTATGATTTTAAGAAAAACTCTTATTTATAAATACATCTAGTTGTAAACGCAAAAATTATTTTAAATTACTTAACGAACTACGAAAAGTTCAACTATTAAGCAAAGGAATTTGTTGATGCAGACATATACGTTTAATGACGTTTTAATCGAGCCGCAATATTCGGATATCAGGTCACGAAAGGATATAAACATATCTGTTAAACTCAATACACTTATACACGATATACCAGTAATATCAGCTAACATGAAAACCATAACAGGACCTAGGATGGCCCTAGAGATGGGTGAGCGTGGTGCATGGGCAATACTACATAGGTTCAATACTATTGAAGAGGCGGTTTCTGATTATGAACTAGCCAAAGTTCAAATTCCTGGGGTGTCTATTGGTGTTAATGGAGACTCAAAAGAGAGGTTTAGGGCGTTATACAATGCAGGGGCACGATACTTTTGTATTGATATCGCCCACGGACACTCTATTATGATGAAGGAAACAATAGAATTTATTAAAAGCGAGGAATCTAATATTTATGTAATAGCAGGAAATGTTGCTACCCCAGAAGGTGCAAAGACGTTATATGAATGGGGTGCTAGTGCTATAAAGGTAGGGATTGGTCCAGGATCTATGTGTCAAACCAGAACCAATACAGGTGTTGGTGTCCCGCAACTTTGGGCCTTAGATAACATATATAATTCATTTGACACCACTAATAGACCTGTTATAATTGCTGATGGTGGAATAAAAACCGTTGGTGATATATCAAAAGCACTTAAGTTTTCTGATATTATAATGTTGGGGTCGTTTTTTGCTGGATGTATGGAAACACCTGGTAATGTATATAAAAGAAAAGATGGTACCAGATATAAAGTATATGGCGGATCTGCAAGTGCACATAATAAAAGTAATGGAGATAAGAGACCGGAGTTCGTTGAGGGGGTTACACAAGAAGTGCCCCTAGGCGACCATGTAAAGTTTTTATTAAGAGAGATACAGGAAGGTATTCAGTCTGCATGTTCTTATGTTGGTGCAAAAGACCTAGCAGAATATAAACTTAAATGTAAGTTTATACATATAGGAAGTGGTGGAAGGGAAGAGAGTAAAATATGATAGGTAGATGTAGAGGTAAATATGATTCCAACCTGCATAGAATCAGCAATGATTTTGGATTGGTTGTTGCTAATATGTTTACAAAAAACTTTGGTGCCACACCTAAAAAGGTAATAGTCAATTCAGATCAATCTGATGGTAAGATTTTTGTAAAGGAAGATTATGGTTGGGATTTGGTTTTAACCGTGCAGCGTGATAAACTACCAATTCATTTTCAAAAGATAATAGGGGGAACTTCCAAAAACGTAGGGTTGGCTATAGAAATTGAGGCTAAAAAAATTAAAGAACAATATTTAAAGGGTTCTGATACATATTGGCCGTCAATGTTTAAAACTGTAGATTTTGGTTGGGTTAAATATCGTGACCCAAAAAACCCTATAGAACTAAAGTCTTCTGTAAAAAACGCAATAGAAACTAATAATGTACACCTACTTCATTTTTTATGTTTGTTTTGGGAAAAGAATAACTCAATAGAAATAAAAAACAATAATAATATGTGTTCTTGGCTTATAAATTTTAATGATTTAGACAAACAGATGGTGGATACAAAACGCACAATGCGTGGTGGCCCACCGGAAAAATTTTATATGGTTGATAAAAATTACAAAAAGCTTCTGTTTATAAATTTATCAACAGGAGAACTAGAAAATAAGGAGAACTAACATGGCAACAAAAGAAACGCAAGAGTTAATAGTAGAAGCAATTAATTATTATATAGAAAACGGTCTTTGTCCAGAGGACAAGAGGCCGTCAACTGATATAATGAGAAAAATTATAAAGCTGGATGATATCAAGAAGGGGTTGGAGAAAAAGACAGATGACAACTAAAATTCTTGTGCTTGGTAGCGGATACCTTGGAAAAGAATTTGAACGGCATGGAATAGAAACCTGGAACAAAGATCAGTTCAAGGTTAACTACCCAGAATGTACATTTTCTGGATATGGATTAGACGAACTAAAGCGATATAATGTAGTAGTAAATTGTATTGGCAAATCAAACACAAGATGGTGTGAAGATAGAGATAATTTTAAAGAGGCATTATTTGTTAATGGTAAATTACCTCGTGTATTAAGTTCATTTTGTAATAAAAACAATATAAAATTTGTTCATATTTCAACAGGGTGTTTGTATGATGATACAACAATTAGTAATACAGAGGACTCTCCTATTAGTGCACATTGTAATTATACTGTGTCTAAATGGGTAGGGGAATATACATGCAATGCAAATACCGACTTGATTATACGACCAAGGTTGCTCTTTAGTGATGTTATGGATAAAAACAACCTATTATGTAAACTTTGTAAGTTTCAAAGCTATACAGGAGATAAATTAGACAGCTTTACATCAACATCAACGGTAGTTGGTGCTGTAAAAGAGTTGATTAATGCCCAACAGTGTGGTATATTTAATGTAAGTCAACTTGGTTCAGCAACAATAGCAAGAATCGCTAATTGGTGTGATCTACCTATTAAATATGTTAATACAGCAGAAGAACTACGAAAACGAGAAGGGGTGTATCTAGTTAACAATGTTATGAGTATTAGTAAATTAATACCGTTTTACAAACCATTAGATATTGAAGCAGCAATACGGGTATCATATGCAGAATTACAAAAAAATATGTCCAATAGTAACCGTAGAGCGTGATGAAAATAATTTTACCGCTGCCATATATGATATAATGACAGCGTTAGAAGAGTGTAATACATTAGAAGAAGCACAAAGTGCTGTTGAACTTATATTTGAAGCTGATAAGTTTTTGGTAAATTTATGAAAAGAGTAAACTTTAAAAAAATAGAGATAGAAAATTTCCTAAGTATAGGAAATGAAACTGTTGCAATAAATTTTAAGCGTGGTCTTAATATTATCACAGGAATAAACCACGATAAGGAAGATTCCAAAAACGGTGTTGGTAAAAGCACAATAGCAGATGCGGTGTTCTTCTGTTTGTTTGGAACTACCATACGAGAACTAAAAAAAGAAGAAATTGTTAATAATGTAAATGAAAAGAATTGCAGGGTTAAGTTGGAGTTTGATGTTATAGAAAACGAGGTATTGACAACATATTCATTAGAGAGAAAAATATCACCCACAAAGGTATATTTGGAAATCAATGGCGAAGATGGTACAAAATCATCAATGCCTAAAACAACAGATGAAATTTGTAATATAATTGGAGCAAGTGAGGAAGTTTTTAAAAATGCAGTAATTATGACTGTCAACGGAACCATACCGTTTATGTCACAAAAGAAGGTAGAAAAGAGAAAATTTTGTGAGGGTCTTTTTGATTTAGGTGTTTTCCAAGATATGCTACTAGCAGGTAGACAACAATATAATGATACTAATAATGAGCTTTCTGTTGAAGAAACCAAACTGAATGAAGTTAAAAATACTCTAAAAATTTATACATCACAAAAGGATAAAACAGATACGTATAAAAGAGAACGTATTGATACGCTATTAAAAAGAGATGCCGACAATACCAAAGAATTGTCAGTATTAAACGGTACATTGATAGTCGTTGACGAGAAAAAAATACCAGAATTCAATAATAATATAAAAATATTAGAACAAAAATATAAGACAATACAAGAAGATATAAAAACGCAAATAAAACTTGTTGCCACGTTAGAAGAAAAGATTCATACAAAAACCCAGGATATTAAACAACTAAATACTGTTGGTGATATGTGTGATAAATGTAAACGGCCCTTTACAGAAGATGATAAAAAATCACGCAACGAAAAAATATCTACACTTAAGAGTGAAATACAGGACATAAAAGAAGAAATAACTAGAAGCATAGAACGTCAACGTGAGTTGGAAGATACTAAACTAAAGTGTACAAAGGCCATAGATAAGCAAAAGAATAATATAACTGACATAAACAATAATATACAACATAATATTAATGTTTTAGCTCGCATAGATCAGCTAAATACATGGAATAAACAGATAAAGGTAGATATAGAAGCATTAGAAAATGAAGTTGGAGAATTTGATACCCTAATAAAGGACACTGCTGCTAGATTATCTGCACTAAAGGCAATAACTGATCAATTAAACAAAACCTTAAAAACACTAGATGCAGTTAAACATATAGTTTCTGAAGAGGGTGTAAAATCATTTATTATTAAAAAGCTATTAAAAATTTTAAATGGTAAATTATCATACTACTTGAATAAACTAGATGCTCCGTGTAGGTTTAAATTCGATGAGTATTTTAATGAACGGATAATAAATGATAAGGGACAAGAGTGTTCATATAATAACTTTTCAAGTGGAGAAAGAAAACGCATAGATTTGGCAATATTGTTTACGTTCATGGATATTAGAAGACTTCAGGGTAATATATCACTCAACTTATCATTTTATGATGAAATATTAGACACTAGTTTAGACGATAAAGGTATAGAAGATTTTCTAGAAATATTAAATGAACGTATTGACAAATATGATGAAGCGTGTTATATTATAAGCCATAAAAATAGCGCAATAAAAACTGCAACAAATGATATTGTATTTTTAGAAAAGAAAGACGGGTTTACCACTTTGGGTGATATAAATACCTATGATTTAATAAGGAGACAATAATGCCGAAGTTTAAGATGCCAATGCAACCACAATCAGCACCAGCACCACAACCACAAGAACAACAGCGTGGCGTTGTATATAATCCACAAACAATGGGTATACCGTATGCACCCCTAGGAATGCCCCCAGGCGTCCCACAGACAACAGTTGTGGGGCAAACAAGGGTTGGTGGCACCCCACCACCTCTGGCTATGCCAGGGGCTAATCTTAATCGTGCGGTAAACTATTATGCTGATTATGGTGGCTGTGGGTTTTGGAGAATGTTATGGCCAGAATTACTACTCAACGGAAACCAAAAGGCTATTATAAACGGACTAACAACAATGGTATTAGATGGAAGATTCTATCAAGGTCTAAAAGCTGTGCGTTTACAGAGACAAGCTACACCGGCACAACTACAATTTGTCAACTTTTTAAAGCAAGGATCAGAAAAACTTGGGTTTAAAGTAATTTATGAAATTGATGATATAATCTTTAAAGATGATATACCAGACTTTAATAGATGTAAAGTAGCATTTGAACAAGAAGAAATTCTTAAAAGTGCATTATCTATCATGCAATTGTCTGATGAAATTTCTGTAACGTGTGAGTATATGAAAGATTATTATCGTGAAAAAACAGGAAATAAAAACATAACAGTAATACCAAACATGGCACCTAAAATGTGGGCAGACGGGTTTTATGATAAAAAACGCCTTATGGAAAATTTTGATAAAAACAAGAAACGCCCACGAGTAGGATATTGCGGGTCGGGAACTCATGTTGATGTAACAAATAGGACAGGGCAATTAGACGATTTCACACATATTGTAAATCAAATTATTGCTACTAGAAAAGATTTCAAGTGGGTTATGATGGGGTGTTACCCATTGCCATTAAAGCCGTTTATTGATAGTGGAGAAATTGAACACGCCCCTTGGGCATCGTTTATAAATTATCCAAGGGCTATGCACGATTTAAATTTGAGTGCAACAATTGCCCCTTTAATGGATTGTCACTTTAACAGGGCAAAAAGCAATATTAAATTTTTAGAGGCTGCATATCAAGGACTACCAGGTGTGTATCAGGATTTAGTAACATATAAAGATGCACCACTACGATTTAAAACCGGAACAGATATGGTTGATCAACTTAAGAAGCTACTTAACGATCAATCATATTATATGAAGATATCTAAAGATAGTAGAACGTATTCTGAAACAATGTGGCTGGATGATCATTTAGATCAATATATAGAACTATATTTCACAAAATATGGGGATGCTTCAAGAAAGGCCCTGTTACAAATGAATCCAGAACAGAGACATATATAATACATTATATGTTGACTACGGCGTAGTATAATGATATTATCATGGTATGAGTAAAGTTGAACACGATATTGATATACAAGTGGTTGATAATGGGTTTATTGTTGTTATCGGCACAAAGTCATTTGTATTTTCAGAATTAGATTCGTTGGATAACTGGATAGAAGAACATTTTAAAACACCAGAGATTTCTAATGAGACTATTAGAAAGACAAAGCATGTACCTCAAGAGTTTATTTATGGAAATTCTCCTATATACCAAAGCATTACTAACGACGAATTAGTTTCTTATGATACAAGTAATACTTTGAAAGGACATATATAAGTGTCAGATTATAAAAATATATCTATAGATGTAACTGAAAATGGATTTATGGTTACAACTAATGGGCCACAAGTAAGGAAATTAGTATTTACAAATAATGAATCCCTTCGAGAGTGGTTACGCAATAATCTTTCCGCAACAGGAGAAGTAGAGAGATTTTCGGAAGCACTTGATGATAAACCAGAAAAAAATAATATATTAGTTGATTTCGCTAAATTATTTGATACTATACAAGGAACTGGTACCGTGTTAGATCCACAATATATTACGAAGTATACAAGTACAACCAGTTAAGAAATAATCAAATGTATAGAAACATATATTATAATATACCAAAGAAATATGTTAAACTTTGGTCTTGGGATGACACAGGAAAGCGCATTTCTTTAGACGTTCCATTTGAGCCGTATATATACGTTGAAAATGAATCTAATGCAGATGCTATGTCTATTTTTAATACAAAATTAGCTAAAATGAAATTTAAAACCTCGTGGGATCGGGATAAATATGTCAAAAATTCTGGCTTAAAACGAATTTTTTATAATATACAGGCGGAGCAGCAATTTTTAATTGATATATTTGGTAACAAAAATCAAGATCCAAAATTTTCTGAATATCCATTAAAGATATGTTATTTAGACATAGAAACATATTCTCCAGGAGAGTTTCCAAACCCTAAACTTGTACCGGATGCTATAAATGTATTAACCATATATGATTCAATTACAGAACGGTTTTATACATGGGGTACTGGCGGTAAGTCTGGTGGTATGTATACACCACCGGACAATGTTACATATGTTAGTTGTAATTCTGAATCAGAATTATTGTCAGAATTTTTAAAGTTTTGGAAAAGGGACTATCCAGATATTGTAACGGGTTGGAACTCAGAAAGCTTTGATATACCATATTTAATTAATAGAATAAATGTTGTTTTGGGCGAAGACAAAGCAAAGCTATTATCTCCAGTTGGAGAACTTTATTGCAGAGAAAATGTACTAACTAAATATGGTAAAACGGAAGATCATTGGTATATTAAAGGTATATCACATTTAGACTATCTTCATGTATATAAAACGTTTGCAAGAGAGAAAAGAGAACGTTATAGTCTAGATTTTATAGGAGAAACAGAATTAAAACAAAACAAACGGGTTGTACCAGCGTCTGACTTATCAAAATTTTCTGATAGTGACTGGCAGGGGTTTTGTGAGTATAACATACAAGACGTTAATATATTAGTTGAACTGGAACAAAAGCTGCATTATCTTCAAATAGTTCGTAAACTTGCATATATGGGATACACAGGCTTTGAACAGGCGTTAGGAACCATTGCAATTGTAACCGGAGCAATGGCACTTAAGGCATTAGATAAGGGAATGATTATACCAACATTCCCAGTTAGTGATGTAGCAAATTATGAGGGTGGATATGTTAGAGAGCCACAACGTGGTCTTAAAGAGGCAATAATAAGTTTCGATGCCAATAGTCTATATCCAAATACAATTATTAGTGCTAATATTTCACCAGAAACAAAAATAGGAAAGATCATAAATAAAACAGCAGATACCATAGAAATTAGAATGATTAATGGAAAGATTTTTGAATTACCACATAATAAATTTGCGGAATGGATAGAGAGCGAAAATATTGCAATAACAAAGGCTAAGATATTATATTCACAAAAGACAAAGGGGTTTTGTCCAGAATTATTGGATGGAATATATTCAGAACGTCTGGGTAATCAGAAAGAACTTAAAAAGCGTAAAATAGACATAAAACACTGTAAATCAGGATCTGATAAATATAAAGAGCATAAAAAAATGATTGTAGAGCTTGATGTAATGCAATATACATTAAAGATTTTAATGAATAGGTTATATGGTGCATTCGCAAATAAACATAGTCCATTTTATGATATTGATGCTGCGGCTAGTGTAACACTTACTGGTCAATCATGTATTAAAGAGGCATCACAAATAGTAAACAATTACGTTAAAGATAAATATGGAATAGAAGAAGATTGTACAATTTATGGTGATACGGATTCCGAAATTTATTCAACTAAAATACGAACAGATTGTGGAATAATACAAATAGGAGAAATATTTGATAAAACATCTTCTGATATTGTAGTTGATAAATATGGACATGAAATTAAACTAGTATCCAATTTAAACTGTTTAACCTTTGATTCCAATAATAAAATAGTGAAAATAGGAAAGATAAAAAAGATAGTTCGACATAAAACCAATAAGAAAAAGTATCGAATACGTGTTAATGGAAAAGAGATAATAATGACTGAAGATCACGGCTGTATGGTTATTCGTAGTGGTAATTTAATTCGAGTCTCGCCAAAACAGATCAAAAGTGGAGACAAAATGATAAGTATTTATAGCAATACAGGATCATAGTCGCTATTGCTATAAGGAGACTAATATGAAGAATTATATTTTATGTAAAATATGTACTAAAAAATATAAGAGGATAACCCCAACACATTTAAAAACTCATAATATAAACATTAAAGAATATCAAGATAAATTTGGATACGATCCTTCAATTATATGTTGTGATAGTTTAAGAGAAAAATATTCAATCACAAAGAAATCCATGATACAAAAATATGGGGAAGATGAGGGTATTAAGCGTTGGAATATATACCGCCAAAAGCAATCCGAAAGCAATACTTTTGATTATAAGCATAAAAAATATGGTTGGGATAAAAATCAATTTAATGAATATAACAAATCCAGATCAATTACAAAGGAACATTGTATACAAAGACATGGAAAGGCCAAAGGATTAACAGTTTGGGGCAATTATTGTAATAAACAAAAAACGGCTGGGTGTACAGTGGAATGGTTTATATCCAAGTATGGGGAAGTAGACGGGCTAAAAAAATATAATAGCGTTTGTGATAAAAAGGCATTAACAATAGATAATTTTATTCGTAAGTATGGTATATTAGGAGAAGACAAATATTTAGAATATTATAATAGCAGACATTGCGAATTTTTTAGTAAGATAAGTCAAGAACTATTTAATAATGTTTTTGATTGTATTTCATATGATAAATGTTATTATCACGATTATAATAAAGAATATGGGGTGTTTTTGCGAAAACTCAACAAATATACATTTTTAGATTTTTATGTTTTAGACAATAATAAAGCAATCGAATTCTATGGGGATTATTGGCACTGTAATCCACGGTTATATAATGAAGATTATAAACATATTGTTTATAATAAAACTGCAAAAGATGTTTGGGGTTGTGATCGCCAACGATTATTAGCACTTAAAGAGGAACATGGTATTAATACCCTTGTAATTTGGGAAAATGAATATATTGCTGATAAAGATGCAACACTTGATAGATGTTTGAAATTTCTAAATGAATAGGATTATATAATGATTGATTACCATATAAATGAAATTGAATCTGTAGAATGTATAGGAAATTTTGATGACGAATATGTATACGATATTGAAATGGAAGACAATACGGAACATACATATTTTGCAAATGATATTCTCGTACACAATAGCGTTTATATAACAGTAAATCCCGTCCTTAAATTTTTGAACAAGAAACTAGCAGATAATGACGGAAATGTTACAAAGGATGCCCTTGAAATAGCAGAATGTATAGAACGTGAATTAAATGTAAAAATAACTGACTGGGCACGAAAAACTTGTAATATAAAAGATCCTAGGTTTGTTTTTAAACGTGAAACTATATGTAACTCTGGGTTGTTTCTTGAAAAGAAGCGATACATACTTCATGTATTAGATAAAGAAGGATTAAAGCCAGATCCTGATGATGAAATAAAATATACTGGGGTAGAAGTAGTAAGCATAAAAATACCAAAAAAGGTAAAGCCATTAATAAAAGAAATTTCAAAGGTTATGCTTAAAACACGAGATAAAAAACTTACCGACAACGCATATAAAGAGGCATATGAAAAATATATTGCGATGAATGCAGAAGACATAGCAACGCCTATAGGAATAAATAATTATGAGAAGTATGAACGCATGTCTAATGGATTTACACTAGGAACAAAAACCCCTGGTCATGTTGGTGCAGCAATAAATTATAATTATCTATTAACAATACACGGCCTAATTAACAAGTATGAAAAAATAGAATCTGGCGATGATATTAAAACCCTTTATGTTGAAAAGAATAAATATGATATTAAAAATATTGCATTTAAAGATAGATACCCTACAGAGTTTAATATAACCATAGACAAGGTGTTTATGTTTAATAAGAATGTCACACCAGCCGTTGAACGATTATACGAATCTGTTGGGTGGAAATTAAAGAACCCAACTAAAGAAACTAGTTGTGATTTATTAGAGTTATTGGGTTGATTTTAGTTGACATTATGCTACTATACAAAAAAGGAGATACATATGAGTGAACAAAAGACAAAGCAACTGATAGTGTTTTTGGATACAATTGGTAGAACTATTATTGCAGAAAAAATTAATGAAACAAACGAAATACTAACTATTCAAAACCCAGCGGTTGTGAATATTATTCCTCAGCAGGCTATTGATCCAAACACAGGACAGCCAGTACAAAGGATGGCACTACAATTATTCCCATTGTTTTTTAGGGAATTTTTGGCTGCTAAACATGAACCAGTAAGGTTTAAATATAATAAATCTACTATAACAATGTCTGAAGGTGATATGTCATTAGATTTTAAGGTTGGTATTCAATATGAACAGTTGTTTAATAATGTTGGTGAGGTAGTTCCTTCACAGCCACAACCACAGCGCACACAACCAGCGTCTGATCAGGCAATTAAATTGTTTGACAACTAAACATAAAAATAAAGGAAATAAGGAAATAAGGAAATATATGTCTAATAAAACCGAAGTACCATCAGGATTAAAAGCAGCGTTTAAAGCATTAGAGAATATGAATTCAGATAGTGCATTATTATCTGAAAGTTCTTTGAGCGTGGTTAGTGAATATATTGATACTGGATCAATGGCACTTAATGCTATTGTATCAGGATCACTACATAAAGGAATACCAAAGGGCCGCATTACAGGTCTTGTAGGTCCAACTGGATCGGGTAAAACACTTATACTTAATAAGATTATAGCCAACGCACAAAAGGCAGACCCAGACGTATGGGGTGTTGTTTGGGATACAGAAAATGCATATGATCCTCAAATGGCTATTAATGTAGGTGCAAATCCAAACAAAATACGAGTAAATCCAGTTGGTACTGTAGAAGAATGTAGAAATCAAATAGTAACCTTTATAGATAAAATTATAGCGGAACCATCGCTTCATGGTAAGATTATAATTGGTATAGATTCATTAGGAAATTTGGCGTCTGCAAAGGAAATGGCTGATGCAGAAAAGGGAAAAGATGCAGTTGATATGGGAATGAGGGCTAAGGCGTTGAAGAGTATGATGCGGGTCCTTACACATAAATGTGCGAAGGCAAACATAACATTAATATTTACTAATCATATTTATGATGACCCAGGATCAATGTATCCATCTCTTATAAAAAGTCAGGCGGGTGGAAAGGGACCACTATATCTGGCTTCTTTGCTCATACAATTGGCCGTAACACAAGAAAAAATGGAAGCTGATGATAAAGAAGAATTTATACCCATGGCTAATAGGGTTAAGGGTATTAATATGCGTGCATTAACTGTAAAAAATCGCTTTGTACCACCATTTTTAGAAACCACATTATATTTAAATTTTAAAACAGGATTATATAAATATTCTGGACTACTTGAAATGGCAGAAGCGTATGGTGTAGTAACTAAAGAGGGTAATACTTACCTATCTAATGGTGAAAAACTTGGGTTTAAAAAGGCATTTCGTGATAATAAAGACCTTTGGGAAACGCATATTATTCCACCTCTGGACGCCGCACTACAAAAACATTTGGTGTTCAGTACAGATATAGAAAGATTGGAAGCCGAAATTAAAGAATTAGACGAATAACACTAATAGGAAATTAATGTCTAATAAACCAAAGCAAAAAAATGAACTTGATATGGATTTTATGGAGTCTATCATTGCGTATAATGCAATGATAGACGAATCCTATCTTACGTCAATAATAGATATTGCAAATTCTATTTTCTTTAAAAACGAAGATCTTAGAATAATATTTAAAATCATATCAGAATTTTATACAGCCCATGGAACTACTCCAACAGCCACAGAAATTAAAGCACATCTATCAAAGACTAGTGAAAAGGAAGCATTTAAACGTGTTGTAGCATCATTTAAAACGATGGATAGCAAATATAATAAGGATGAATTACTATCTAATACAGAACAGTTCTTTAGAGAACGTGCGGTATATGAGGCTATACAAACGACAATTAAAGATTACTCTGACGTAAACAAAGAAACTAGCACCGCAAAAACATTAGATTTGTTTACAAAGGCATGTAATATTAGTTTAGTTGATGATCTGGGACATGATTACTTTAATGATATAGATAAACATATTACTAGTTTAAGTAAGGTAAATCAATACATACCAACTGGATATTCATGGCTGGATAAAATGTTGGGTGGTGGTCTATTATCTGATGGAAGAGCGTTGTATGTATTTTCAGGTACAACAAATAGTGGAAAATCTATTGTTCTTGGAAATATTGGTGTTAATATAGTACAACAAGATAAAACCGTGGTGTTGATATCACTGGAAATGTCCGAGGATATGTATTCTAATCGGCTTAGTTCTCAATTGACAAAAATTCCAATGAGAAGTTTACGAAACGAAACTGATGCGTTAGTAGATTTCGTTAATAAACATAAAACAGAAAAAACAAAAGGTAATTTATTTATCAAAGAATTTGCACCAAAATCTGTTACAATAAGTCATATAAGAGCATATATTGAAAAGCTTATGCAAAAGAAAAGCATAAAACCGGACGTAATTATTATTGATTATGTTAATTTGCTTCTCCCTAGTGTTGTAACAGGAAATTCATATACAGACATTAAAGCAATAACAGAGCAATTACGTGCATTATCATATCTGTTTTCCTGTCCAATAGTGACTGCAACACAACTTAATCGTGACGCATTTAAAAAGGACAATCCAGGCTTGGAGAATACAAGCGAATCTATGGGGTTGTCGTTTACAGCAGATGCACAGTTTGCCATATGGAGTGATGACAGCGACAAAGACCTTGGTATAATACATATGGGGTGCCAAAAGAATCGCTTCGGACAAAATTTTGGTAAAGAGGCATTTAAGATTGATTATGATACACTACGTATAGAAACAATGAATGAAAACTTTACCAGTAGTCAAACAGTTGGTGCGGCAGAAACTTCTATAGAAAAGCTATTAGGCGGTATAAAATGAACAAAATAATGTGTTTTACTCATATGGACTTAGATGGTATGGTTTCATATTTATTATTGAAATGGACCTTTCCAAAGGATATAGTGGAATGTCAGCCTACTACAGTAGGAAAATTCAGAGTAAACTTTACTAAATGGTTATCTACTCATAATTTAGAGGATTATGACAAGGTTTTTATATTAGATTTGGCTGTATTTGAAGATAAAGACTTAATAGACTATAAAAATGTTTTTATAATAGATCACCATCCCGGTCACGAGGCTGCAACATATAAAAATGCACTATCTATAATAAAACCTAATTACGGGTCGGCAGCCAAACTAGCATACAAAGTACTTAAATCGTTATATAATTTAAACCCAACCAAAAAGCAACTTCATCTTGTTGTTTTAGCGGATGATTTTGATTCCTATAAATTGGAACTTCCTGATTCATTTAAATTAGATGTAGTGTTTTGGGGTATGAATGATAAGCTTGAATCCTTTACAAAATCCTTTATAAATGGATTTAATGGATTTACGATGCAACAGGAAAATATAATAAAGTTACAAAATCTTAAACTAGCAAAGTACAAAGAATCTATAGTGGTATACGCTGGGGATGTTGATATTCAGGGTAAAACTAGAAGAGTCTGCTCTACATTCGCAAAGGAATATATAAACCAAGTAGCTGATATTTTATTGAAAGATTATATGGCAGACGTGGCTTTGGTTATTAATACTAACACTATGCATGTAAGCTATAGGAGACAGAAAGATGGAGATGTAGACCTTGCATTATTAGCAAGAGAAATCGCTGATGGTTATGGTCATGTATATTCAAGTGGGAGCGGTGTAACAGATAATTTTGTAGAATTTACTAAACAACTCATAAAAATTTGACTTTTTATGCTGCTGTTATAAATAGTTCTATGAATGATAAATATTCTAATAATTCGATCCTACAGAGTATAAATAACAATAATCCGTTGTATAATATAAAGGAATTAGAGTTTGATGCTGTATTATTAAAGTTTGGTTCGTTGATGTCTATGTTAAAAAACAAACGAATAAACCAAACAATGTTTATGGTAGAACTTTTAGAAAGCGAAAAACACAGGGAATGCTTTAAGATACTAAGTGGAATTGAAGAGGCACGAATATTATTTCATAATTTAATAGTTAGATTTCCATTATTATGTAAGTCAAAAATTATAAAAACAAAGATAAAAACTATAAATGATAAACGAAAAAGAAAAAGACCTTTATAACACGTATTTAGCCGTTTCTAGATCAACTAGAAACAAGCCGTTTTCTATTAGAAAAAATTGGGATGGGTTTGAAAGTAGTAAAGAGTACTTGTATATTAAAAAAATATACAATTTTTTATTACAGTTCCCACAAATTAAACCACAACTTTATTTTAAAGCACCATACATGCTATATGAAGACGCAGATTTTATAGACCTACAATTCTTTTGTACACAAAAGGCTATAAGTGCATATTCAACATATCTGCGCCAGCTACAGGAAGAATCACCGGATTCTAAGCACCATATAGAATTCATAAAGGATTCTCTTAGATTCATAGGTATGTTTTGTATAAAGAAAAATATACCATTAGAGGCATATTCTACATATTCAGAAGCCACAACGTATACATGGATGAAACACGTAAAAGAACATAACGTAAGCATATATGTTATGTTTAATTTTTCTGATATATTTAATGTAATTCGTGGTACACCAAATGACGAATTAGATCTATTATTAGGTAGTATAGCAGTGGGGCTTGCAGGATATAAGAATAAGTATGATATGTCAAAGGAAGCACGAAGAATAGTTAAAGAAGGATTTAATAGGATAGTACCTATAATTAACAAATCTATAAGAAAGGAGGCAGTATAGTAAATAAGCAGTTGAAATCAATAATCGGTTATGGTAAACTAGTATAGTTAAACGATAAGACAGTAATAAACAAAATAAAGGAGATACAATGAGTAAGAAGTTTTCAGTTTCAATGTTTGACGCACTTAAAGATTCAATGGCAGAACAGCGCACCGGTGGTAACTTTAAAGATATTCTAAAGACCACTGTAGGTAATAACTACCTTGTACGGTTGATACCAAATGTAAATGATATATCAAAAACAATATATCATTATTTTAATCATGGGTGGAAGAGCTTGGCAACTGGACAGTTTGTAAGTTGTCTATGCCCAACAACCGTGGGAGAACGCTGCCCAATATGTGAAGAGAGGGTTCGACTATATCGTGGCGATGCAGAGGATAAGGAAAATGCAAAGCTACTTGGTCGTAAAGAACAGTGGGTCGTAAACATCTATGTAGTAGACGATCCTACCGATTCAAAAAACAACGGAGAAATTAAGATCTTTCGTTATGGAAAACAGATTGATAAGGTTATCCGTGATGCAACAGAAGGAATAGACAAAGATGAATTAGGTTCTAAGATCTTTGATCTAACTCAAGATGGTTGTAACCTTCGTATTGCAGTAGAGAAAAATGATGGCGGATATCCTACTTATATTTCATCCAAGTTTTTACGTGAAAGCGCAATTCAAGGAATGAATGATAAGAAGATAGACGAAGTATATGAGAAGCTTTTCAAGTTGGATACAGTTTTTGAGCAGAAGTCTGCACAGGAAGTTAAAGAACTTCTTGATACACATTACTTTTGTCAGGTTAGCAATAATTCTGATACCTCAGTAGGTGAGGGTGTAGAAGTAACTAGTTCTGGTGTCAAGGTGGCAAAATCTGCACCGGTTAAGGTAACAGAACCCGAAGTCGAAGATCCATCTGATTCCAACGAATCACAGGAACCAGATGCAAATATTCAAAGTAAGCTTGATGATCTTATGAAAGATCTATAATAACTGTTATGGTGGCTAGGGTCACACCTAGCCACCATATTTTTTAGGAGATATGTATGTCTAAAAGTGATGATATAGCCGCAGCCGAATTAGCAAGCATTGTTGGTGGGCATCTTAATACCATTAATGGATCTATGGTAGCAAGATCATCAACCAGTGATAATAATATTATACACCCGTCACAATTTTTAACTAATGTAGTAAACAGTCAATCAAGACAAACTACAAATAATGCAGGAATACCGTCTCAAATGATTATTGATCCACCAAAATCAAGATCTATAGGTAGCGAAATTGCGGGGGTTGAGGCCGTAGATGTAAAAAGTTTATTGATTCCAATAGAAGGTGCTGATAATAGAATGCGAGAAGCAATTAGGCAATATTCTAATGAGTCGGCAACAGTACCCCCTAAATTACAAGCAACACCTACTAATCAACCAGTTAAACAAGAGTTGATTCTTGGTCATGCAACACCAGCAAATAGTCACAATGTTATCCCTGATTATATGATGTCAATTCTTGAAGAAATAAATGGAAAGCTTGATATTCTATTAAAACGTGCTAAAATAACGTCAAGATATAAGAAAGTAAAACATGAAAAAAACAGATAAAGAAATATGGGAAGAGCGTTTTAATAAAAAGGAACTTTCTACTTTGTTTAGCGTTAAGCCTGGTGGAAAAAACACTAAAGCATTAAAACAAAAGACTGTTTTTAGTGAGCCAGCAGAAAGAAAAACAGAAGACAAAATAAAAAAATTAGAAACACAAATAGAGAGCGTATTAAAAGAGCTTGGGTCTGCATCTAATGAAATAACAAAGTTAAAAAAAGATATAAAAAACATGGAGAACAGTATACGGACTGTAACAAATGCTATAAGAAGTATGGCAAATATTAATCGAATGGCAGGTAATAAATGATTATAAAATTAAAAAAAGATATACTATTAAATAAGTTTCTCACCCCAATAACAAAGGTAGCGGAGAAGTGTGTTATATCCATATACCCAAATAACATACAAAGTCTAGTTACAACACAGGATTCTAATCCAATATTATATGCTAAAATAAATACCGAATCTGATATAGGATCAGAAAAAGAAATAACATTAAATCTTCCTAATGTTAATAAGCTAACAAGAATGTTAAACTGTATACCATCCGAAGAAATAGAATTAACGGTAAATTCCAACAATATAGAGTACAAGAGTTTAAACATGAATTTTAAATATCATCTTCTTGAAGATGGTGTAATAGAAAAGACTCCGGTTAATCCAGACAAAATAGCTGCAATTAAATATGATTCTGATTTTATAATAGAGCGTGGCCGCAGTTCTGATATAATGAAGGGAACAACCTTTGCCACAGACTCAAGCAAACTGTATTTTTATATGAAAGATAAGAAGGTGTATGCAGAATTAACGGATAAAGAAATAGCAAATACTGATAGTGTTTCATATTTTATTACTGATGTATTTAGTGGAGAGGAAATAAAGAAGCCACTATTGATTAACTTGGAAATATTTAAAATGTTTTATGGTATAAGCGGAAATATCATAACAAAAATAAATACGAAAAATGGTATTATATTATTTAAGTTTGAAGACACTGACTACACTCTACAATATATTGTTTCTACGCAAGTAAAATAGGGAGAACATATGTCAAATAAATTAACTACATTGGGATACTTTATGAAGCGTCTTCGAGATAGCGGATATATTGTTGATAGAGTGTTTACGGGTTATGCCTTAATAGATTCTAGAACATGGACGGTTGTTATAGATCCTGGTTGTGCATCTATTTTAGTTACTTGTTATCAAAATGATCCAGAATTAGGTCGTTCATATTTTGAAATGTATGATGGTGGGAAGTTTATACCAGGACGACTAAAATTAGAAACTAGTTCTATTGAAACGTTTATTGGTTATTTGGTAAAATTTGGTATTAATAATAAAGCAAAAAGTTATACTAATAACAATTACCATGATAATCACACTTGATTATATAACCGATAAGATAAATAATTATATGAGATCACCAATCAATAAGCCTAACGATAAGACATCTGATAAAACATCTTCTAACAACACACCACCGGATTCAAGTGAATTAGTTGAAATAGACCTAAAAGAAATTATGAAGAAATTAATGAATAATAAGGCTGTTAAAGAAGAAGTTACTAAAGAAGCAATGCGTAGAATAGATACGCAACAGTCTGTAGATGCAATAAAAAATATTTTATCAGAATATTTTAACGCATATATTCTGATAGGATATGGTATTGACGGTAGACGCACTATACTTAGGTCTGCAAATTCTGACCAAGATGATGATTCTCTATTTGAACTTATACGATACACCTTTATGCGTGTTATGCAACAAGGTTCATAACATACAAACGTATTTTGTATGTTTACCAGTTCTTACTAAATGTTGCTGGTTCTATTGGTTTCTTTGTTTCTGTATTATAATCTACTGATATTATAAGACCTTCTGGTTTAAAGTTTGAATATCCAGGACTAGTGCACGGATCGTTAACATTATAATATAACTTATATACCAGTAGTGGTTTATCTCCTGGGGTGGATTTTCCTCTAACAAACCCAGCACAACTATATAGGCTTAACGCCAATGTATCACAAACTTGTCTAACTTCTGGGGGAACATAACTGGATAATCCAGCAACAGCACCGGAAGATGCAAGACCAGTATTAGAGTTTATACCAGGGCCATTTCCACAAACAACTGGAGTAGCAAACCCTTCTGCACTAGCCGTCGCAACAATGTCACCACCGGCAGAACTATTAGAGGACCATACTCCTGTTACTAGATTGCTTCTATATTTATTATCAGAACTAACAAGCATTATGGCTATTGTTTCTCCTGCATTTGGAACACTATGGCCACCATACCCTTCTAAAATATTTTTACTTCCTACAGACTGCTGGGTTCTTCTAAACCATTCAAATTTACCACCAACCCAATTTCCATTAATGTTTCTAAATAGATGAACTGTCCCAACAACATTTGCATGTCCAACAAATATTTCCGGCCAAGTTGCTGGTGGTGTTGTACCAGACCAGCTAACGCTGCTAGAATTGGAAGATCCAAACGATATGGTGACATTTTGTGTTAGACCAAGGTTAGGGCTTCCTTGTGACCCAGAACCACCACTGCTGCTGCCAGAACTACCACCACTAGCTGCACCAGTGAACCAATCTATAGTACTACATTCGTTATCTCCGTCTTCTTCTCCACAATTACCTCGTGTGTATTCTGGTGATCCAGGAAGACCTATAGCTAAACATTCATCTATTGGATATGGCGAAACAATAGACTCTGGAACATCTTCCGGGTTTATTATGTTGTCTGGATATGGAGTACTACTTCGTAAAATACTTGGATCTGGTTCTGGTTCTACCCTAAACTCACCGCTTTTAGGGTCTATATAGCCACAAAACCCCTTTGGAACATCTAATCTTTCCACAGATCCCTTTATTAGTCCTTCATTGTATTGTATAAGAGCACTTTTATAGGTTGGACTACTAGGATCTATTGATCCGTTTCTTTTTATTTCATCATTGGCTATAGCTATATAGTCTTTATCATCTTCTGTTTTTCTATTAATAAAGGTTGGGTTTGACATTATTCCCCTCCTGTTGTTCTCATACTGTCTCTAACTGCTTCTTTAGCGGGTAAAAAGGTAACGGCACTATGTTTATATACATGTGTATGTGGAAGAACCTGGTGCGTATGCCCATCAACTGCCGCTGCTGGTCCTGTAGTTCCCCAACCAGTTAATAATTCTGTTTCATAAAACTCATATGGTGTTGTCATATGAAGAGAACCAAGTTCTCCCTCTACAAACATACCACCGCCTATAACGGCATTTCTAGTTACATGTAACTGACCATCTATAACTACGGGTTGGTGCTCCACAGGTATCAAAGAAATTTTTCTTGCACGAATGTTGAACCGTTCACCACCATCAATTAATACTTCATTTTGTGAAGAAATGTTTACTTGTTCGCCTACAAGGTTTACTATTGTTCCATACATATCCATAGGACCAAATGTTTTTATGTTTATTCCCTTGGCACCAACTAGAAGTTTATATTTATTTCCACAAGTAAGGTTATAATCTCCACCAGGAGCATCATCAACATCAACATATTCTACGTGTGGGGATGTTTTAAGTGTAGGATATACACCCTCAAGAGCAACATTAACACCATCAATTCTTAATTTTCCTATTGGGTCAACCCTAAAAGACTTTAAATCATTCATTACAAGACCAATATTTTCAACCTTGTTTTTTGCTATTGTTGTAATCTCATCACCTTCTCCTAGCTCTTTTTGTAATCGCATTAGTTCAGGGCTGTTAGATATTATTTTTAGTGACATAACACTACCAGGAAGCTTTAACGGATCTGGAAGCCACACCCCATCTTGTGTTGATGGACTAAACCCCCTATTGTTTGGTGATGTACCAACACCAATAGAACCCTTATTTTGTGGATTGCAAACAGCGCAAGGAGATCCCAAATAATAACCAACCTGGCCTATAATTTTTGTAAAGCCACCCAAATCAAGCATCTCTTGAGTAACTGGTGGGCTTACATAATTCCATTGTTGTATTTCCCATACACCAGGTATATAGGGTAAACCACCACAAACCGGACATGGGGCAAACGTCCCCGATCTTGATTGGTATTTTGATACTTCACCAGGGGTGTCTTTGTTTGCTCGTTTGCCATCAAACAGTCGTTTATATTCGTGGATTTCCCGTAGTATTTTAATTATGTCTTCTGCAACACTATATTTTTTAGG
>Ga0114946_10000222_pt1 | contig 35639 bp, 27 predicted proteins | sample WalLakDeSediment_FD_88676 | JGI IMG/M metagenome (GOLD analysis project Ga0114946, IMG submission 88676) | Lake sediment microbial communities from Walker lake, Nevada to study Microbial Dark Matter (Phase II) - Walker Lake 11/02/13 Deep Sediment | ecosystem: Environmental > Aquatic >... | reverse complement strand
TTGATACGTTGACGGCAGGAGATCCGTTCTTCCAGCGGTCCCACGCCGACACCCGTTCTTCCAGCGGCTCTCCCTGTCCGGGCCAGGGATAGAAGCGCATGGTTCCCTCCTGGGATTAGATGTGTGTTGGCACTCACATCCTGCCTACCGGAGAGCCGGTAGGTCCAGGAGGGGGCCTGCATGAGTATCAAGGGAAGGGCTTCAACTTCTTCCTCCTCCGGCGTGTCCCTGGAAAAATCCGGGTTCAACCCCCACTTTGCTCCGGCTGGATCCCTGCCGGCTTCCGGCGGGTGATCCCTCAAGCTACAGATTGCGGGTCAGCCAGAACCCCGGCCTCGCCGGGGGCATCCACTCAGCGGAGGTATTTATGACCCCTCGACTCTTCGTGAAACACCCCTTCCGGGGACTTCTCTTCGCCCTGGCGGGGGCAACCCTCCTGGCCGTCCCCCAGTGGGCGGCCCACGGCCAGACCTGGGACCCCGACTCCATCCTCGCCGCCGAGGGGTACGTGCGGCCCCCGGATACCATTGTCCAGGCGGTCCTGGCACCCCGGTACCTGAACGTCTCCCTCTCCAACCCCAACGCCGACGGAAGCTGGTTTCTGGACGTCATGGGGGACGGGCCTCCCCCCGTGGCGGCCTTGTCCAAGCCATTCCATGAGCTTGGGGGGACCTTCATCGACTTCACCGCCAACCGGAACCGCGCACTCACCATCCGCAATGACGTGGGCATACGGCTTCATTCCCTGCAGGGACAGGTTGTGGACGTGCAGGTCCCGGCCGGAGCCAGGGTGTCGGGCACGTCATGGTCTCCGGACGGCCGGCAGGTTGCCTTCCTCGCCCACTTCAACGACGCCACCCACATCTTCGTGGCCGACGTTCCCGGCGGCCGCTCGAGGCAGCTGACTCGGAGACCCGTGCTGGCCACCCACCTCACCGGGTTCGAGTGGACGGAGGATGGTCGGTACATCGTGACCGTCCTCACCCCTGAGAACCGGCGGCCCATGCCCTCCATCCCCGGAGTTCCGCCGGGGCCCCAGGTGAAGATCAGCGAAGAGGGGCGAAACAACGTCCGGACCTACCCAAGCCTTCTGGCCACCCCCTCCGACCAGGATCTTCTGGAGTGGCATTTCACCGGGCAGCTGTCCCTCATCCAGGTGGACAACCGCCGCGTGGTCAACGTGGGGCAACCCGCCATGATCCGTGGAGTGAGCCCCTCCCACGATGGACAGTACCTCCGGGTGACACGGACGGTGAAACCATTCAGCTACATCGTCCCCACCGGCAGCTTCGGTAGGGTGGAGGAACTGTGGGACAGGAACGGCAACATCCTTGATAGCTTGAACACGACGCCGCTGAACACGGGAATCCGTGCCGCCGGTCAACAAGCCGGACCGGGAGGGCCGGGGAGCGAAGACCAGGCCACCCGCAGGAGCTTCATGTGGGCCCCTGACGGAAACGGCCTCATCTACCTGGAGCAGGAGCCGGCGCCGGACTCGGCCGCAGCGGACACGGCTGCCGCCCCGGCGGCAGCCCAGGAAGGGGAGGAGGCCAGGCCCCGGGCCCGTCGCATGGACCGGGTCATCCGTTGGGTGCCCCCCTTCGACAGCACCAGCACGGAGATCCTCTACGAGACGACGACGCGGATGACCTCCGCCAGCTTCTCTCAGGACATGGGCATCCTCTTCGCCGCGGAGCGCGCCGGGCGCACCACGCACGCCTACGCTGTGTTCTTGGGTGACCCCGGAACGAAGCACACGATCTTCCGTTGGGACTCGGAGAAATTCTATGAGAACCCTGGAAGCCTGGTGTTCGACGGGCCAAGCCTCGGCGGCGGCGGCCCATTCGGGGGCGGCGGCGGCCCATTCGGGGGCGGAGACGGCCCCCGGACCGTGAGAGTCTCCGGGGACGGTGACCACGTCTTCCTCTCCGGCACCCAGTACGCCGAGGACCCTGAGGAAGTGGCTCCCAGGGTCTTCATCGACAAGGTGAACATCCGGAGTGGGGACAAGACCCGCATCTACGAGGGGGACAACGAGGGAGTCTTCGAGCGTCCCCTGGCGGTCCTGGACCTGGAGGGAGGGCGTTTCGTCGTCTCCAGGGAGAGCTCCACGGAGGTGCCCCAGTCGTTCCTGCGGGAGGGAGGGTCCCTCCGGCAGATCACCAGCAACCTTGACCACACCCCGGACCTGACTCATTCGGAGAAGCACCGGATCGCCGTAGCCCGCCCTGACGGGTTCAGGTTCTACTTGTCGGTCCTGCTTCCCCCGGACTATCGGCCCGGGACCCGGCTGCCGGCCATCTTCTGGTTCTATCCCAGGGAGTCCACGTCCCAGGAGGCTTTCGACCAGCGGCTGCGCACCTACAACAAGAACTCCTTCCAGAACTTCGGCACCAGGTCCATACATTACATGGCCCGCCTGGGCTACGCGGTTGTCGAGCCCGAAGCTCCCATCGTTGGGGAGGATGGGAGGATGAACGACAACTACGTGCATGACCTCAGGAACAACCTGAGCGCCGTCATCGACACCCTGGACGCCCGGGGTTGGGTCGACCGGGGCCGCCTGGGCCTGGGAGGGCACAGCTACGGAGCGTTCTCCACTGCCAACGCCATGGTCCATACCCCCTTCTTCAAAGCCGGCATCGCGGGACACGGGAACTACAACCGGACCCTGACGCCTCTGAGCTTCCAGAGCGAGCGCAGGGACTTCTGGACGGCCCCGTCCGTGTACGTGAACATGTCCCCATTCTTCTACGCGAATAACCTCACGGGCGCCCTTCTTCTCTACCACGGCCTTCACGACCAGAACGTGGGAACCTTCCCCATCAACACTCCCCGGCTTTTCGAGGCTTTGAACGGTCTCGGGAAGGACGTGGCCATGTATCTCTACCCGTGGGAGGACCACGGGCCGGCCGCGGAGGAGACCTTGTTGGACCTCTGGGCACGGTGGGCTGCCTGGCTGGACAAGTGGGTGAAGAACCCGCAGGTGGCCGAGGAGGAGGGAGGGATGTAGGGCGGGGCCCCGGACCCACATACGGTAGGGCGCGGCGGCTCAACGCTGCCGCCGCCCTCCCACCCCCGGCCGCCCACCAGCAATCCGCGACCTCCCACCCCCCGGCCGCCTACCGGCGGTCCGCAAACTCCCGGTAGAGGGCGTCGTGCTTGTTGTCCCGTGGGTCCACCTCCACGCCCCCGATGAACATCCGGTGGATCCAGGTCAGAGCCTGCAGGGGGCTCCCGTCCGTCACCAGGATGTCGGCCCTCTTTCCCGGATCGAGGCTGCCCAGCTGGTCGCCGACTCCCAGGATCTCTGCGGTGTTCAGGGTCACGGCACGTAGACCCTCCTCAGCCGGCAAGCCGAAGGCCACCGACACGGCCGCATGATAGGGAAGCTTCCTCACGTCGGCGGTGCTCCCCGTCCCGAAGGCGATCTTCACTCCCGCTGCCTGAAGCAGGGCGGCGTTGCGATAGGAGGCCAGGATGGACTCGTCCCTTCCTGGCGTGGGCGCATAGGCGGACGTGATGACGACCGGGATCTCCCGAACCGCGAGCTCGTCGGCCACCTTGAAGGCTTCCGTGCCGCCCACCACCACACCCCGGACCTCCGGGAACTCTTCCAGGAAGAGGAAGAGGGTCTTGATCTGCCACTCCGAATCGGCCTGGAAGAGGACCGGCATCTCCCCTCGAATGGCCGGGACCAGGGCCTCCAGCATCACCCGCTCATGACCCCGGACGTTGACCTCGAAAGGCAGGGTGGGATCCTGTGCGACGGTCCTGACGGCTGCGAAGACCTGCGCCCGCTTGAAGAGGGCCACCAGGCTTTCCATGCGCTCCCCTTCCAGGGTCGGCTCCGGATCTCCGCCAGCCCCTCGCGCCTGGAACCTGGGGGCGGACCTCCAGGTCAAGTCATCCGGCAGGACGAAGGGATCGGACTGGAAGGCCGCCGTGGCGAAATAGGGCGAAGCACCTCCGGCAGCCTCCTCGTCTCCTCCGTGGAGGTCGAACGCCTCCCACTCGGCGGATGAGCCCGGCCCCTGCCGGGGGGCAGGAAATGCCACCACGAGTGCGGCCTCGGGCCTCACGGACATCCGCTCGTAGGTGTCCCCCCGTAGCTGGACCACCCCCGCGGTGCCCCGGATCACGCCCGAGGTCTGGGTCACCAGAGCGGCGGTGATGCCGTTGGCCCGGGCCACGTTGATGGCGGCGCTGTAGGGAACGATGGCGGAGATCGCCCGGACGTGTGGATTGTAGGCCCCGGACTCCGAGAGGTCGGCCGCCTGGGCCACCGCCCCGAACTCGTAGATCCCCAGATTGGTGAGGGGATCGATCATCCCCGGGTAGACGTGCTTCCCGGTGACGTCCAGCCGCACCAACTCCTCGGGAACGGAGATCTGGGAGGCTGGTCCCACGGCGGTGATGCGCCCCCCCCGGACGACCACCACGCCGTTCTCCACGGGCGGGCGGGATACGGGATGAACCGTGCCGCCCACCAGGACGAAGGAGTTGGTGCCTAGCAGGTCGGTGGAAAGGGAGGCATCGTAGCCGGGCTCCACCCGCGGATCCGAGACGTCGCCCGGCCCCAACCGAATCTCCGGAAGGGGCGGAAGGAGGTTGAAGGGCTCATTCCGGGTCCCGGCCTCGTCCTGAACGTCGTAGTAGACGATGCCGTCCACGATGGTCTTCTCCACCCTCACGAAGGTGTCGAAGGGATCGCCGCTCAGGAGGACCACGTCCCCATCCTTGCCCACTTCGAGGGTCCCCACCCTGTCCTGGATGTGCATCATCCGGGCCGGGTAGGCGGTGAGCATGCGCAGGGCGTCCTCCTTGGACACCCCACCCCACTTCACGGCCTTGGGGAACTCGTAGATCATGAAGGCCTGGAGCCACGAGATGTCGGAGTTGATGGCCGTGAGCACCCCCTGCCTGTGCATGATGGCGGCGTTGTGGGGAATGGCGTCGTACGCCTCCAGCTTGTAGTGCCACCAGTCGGTGAACGTGGAGCCCCCGGCACCGTGCTCGGCCATCTCCCGGGCCACCTTGAACCCCTCCAGGACGTGGGTCTGGACGTTGATCTTGAACCCGAACTGTTCCGCCGCCCGCATGAGGGCCAGGATCTCGTCGGCCCGGTAGGAGTGGGCGTGAACCTCTATCCTGCGGTCCAGCACGTCCACCAGCGTCTCCAACCGCAGGTCCCGCCGGGGCGGCACCCGGAACCGCTCGGGGTTGCGCCGGTAGGCTTCCCACTCGGCCTTGTACTCCCTGGCGGCCGTGAACGCCTGGACGTAGAGGGCCTCCACTCCCTGCCGGGAAGCGGGAAAACGGGTGGCTCCCGGTCTACCGGCGGAGCCTTTTCGGGTGACGTTCTCTCCCAGTGCGAACTTGATGAACATGGGAGCCCCGTCGAAGAGAAGCTGGTCGGCGGAATCCATCCCCCACCGCATCTTGATGACGGCGCTGGTTCCACCGATGGGGTTGGCGCTCCCGTGCATGATGCGGGCCGTGGTGACCCCTCCCGAGAGGGACCGGTAGATGGTCAGCCCGTCCGGATCGAGAACGTCCAGTACCCTCACCTCGGGGCTGACGGGCACCGTTCCCTCGTTGGTCCCGACCATGGCCGTGTGGGAGTGCTCGTCCACGAGTCCGGGGATGGCGGTCAGGCCGGCACCATCGATGACCCGAACGCCGGCCGGTGCCGAGAGGTCGGAGCCCAGGGCTTCGATCTTCCCACCGCGGATGAGGATGGAGGTGTTTTCCAGGATCCGGCCGCTGGCCGTCCAGACCGCATCCAGGTTCCGGATGAAGAGATCCCCCGTGGGGTACGTGCCGGACCCCACGGGAAGCTGAAGATCCCGGGCCTGCCCCGGCGCAGAGCCGGGCATCAATCCAAGGGGGAGCGCCGCCAGCAGTAGCGCCGCCATGAGCGTGCGAGCCGTCCCGCCCTTCATGGGCGCCCTCCGTCCGCCGGTCATCGAACCCCTCCTTCCGCACCGGGCCTGCGTGAGGCCGAGAAGGTGAAACTCCCCATGGCGCTGGTACCCGATCCGGTCATTCGATCCCCCTCCACGGTGGCCCTGGTGTCCATCTCCATGGACTCGGTCCCCATGGTGAACACGATGACGAAGGTGAGGGAGCTTCCCGACACCACCCCACCCTCGACCCGGGCCTCGCCGGTCTCAGCGCTGCTCATGGTGCCCGAGAAGGAGGAACCCTCCTGTCGCAAGCTCATGACGAAGCTCAGTTCCATCCCCTGGGCGTTCACCACGGTGCTCCAGGTCCCCGAGATGTCCACCGATGGAGCCTCTCCTGCCATGGCCCGGCGGACCGGCTGGCCTTCTTCCATCTCACCCTCCACAAAGGTGTACCGGATCCGGGTCTCTTCCTGGAAGAGAGGTCCATCGGTGACGATGAAGCTGGCTGCTGCACCACTCTGTACCGTCACCACATTGGGAATCCCCAGGATGGACGCCGGGACTGTGGTTGTGGCCTTCAGGGCCTCGCCCTCGGAGAGGCCGTACTCCATGGCCTTCCGAACACCCTGACGGAGATCCCGCCCCCCACCGCCACTGGTAAGGGCGACCCGCACGCCGGCCTCCGTCAGGCGGGCCGCATTGGAGTAGGCGTTCTCGAGGCGCTCCTTCTCCCTGGCCGCGGCGGGGGCCAGACCTCCCTCTGCCGAGTCTCGGGCCGTGGCTGCGTTGCTCCCTTCCGGCTTCCACACACGCGGTGCAGGAAAGGCTACCGACACCAGCACGGGAACGTCCCGACTCGCCAGGTCGCTCGCCAGCTCCCAAGCCTCTTCCCCCCCTACGATGATGGGACGGAATCCGATCTCGTCGGCCAGGGAAAGGACGCGTCGGATCTCCTCGTCGTCGTCCGCCAGGAAGAACACCGGAACCCTGCCCGAAGCCGCCTCGGCAAGGATCTCGAAGTCCGGGTCCCAGGGTGGAATGACCATGCCCCGGGGATCCCTGGCGTACTCCGAGCGGATCAGGCTGTGGCGGGTGGCGTCCTCGAACATCTGCCGGAAATGGGCGATGACGGCGAACAGGCTGGAGGGATAGACACCCCGGGCCCCCTGGAATGAGAAGAGGAGGCCCACCCGGGGTGCCATCACCAGATCCTTCGGGGTCCTGGTGGTGGGTCTTAAGAGGACTGCGGCGCTCTGGCCCGGAGCCATTCCCCCGTCGGGGTGGACGCCGGCGGCCACGACCCCGACGCTCCTCTGCGGCTTCAGGCTCCCCCCCGTAGCGGTGAGGTAGTCGGCGGCAAGCCGGTGGGGCGCGAACCCCTGGGCCTCACGGGGGGGATCCCAGGAGGGAGCACCCGCCATGCCTTCCCCCCGCGGAAGGCTGAGCTCCACGGCACCGTGGGCGTCCACCAGTCCCGGGTAGATGAAGAGGGAGTCCCCCTCCAGGACCATGGCATCGGCGGGAATCTCGGCACCTTCCCCCATGGCGGTGATGAGTCCCCTCCGGACCACGACGTTGACGCCGGACTGCTGCCTTCCGTCGGCGTGGTGAACCGTCACGTTCCGGAGTGCGTACGCTGCCGGAGGCGGCGGACTGTCGTGCTGGGCGGCCCCCTGGGCCGGAAGCGCCGGAAGCACCAGGAGCACCAGGAACGCCAGGGCGAAGCCCGCATCCCCGAGGGTTTTTCGTTGCATCATGGAACCGGAATCCTCTTGTAGGTTCGGCCGCTGGAGACGGAAGCAAGGTACCGCCGGCCGGTCGCTAAATCCATTTCCTCTTCTTGAAGTACCAGAGCATGGACCCTCCTGCCGCCAGCATGAAGGTCAGGACCGCCGGGTACGCCCAGCGGAACTCTAGCTCGGGCATGAACTCGAAGTTCATCCCGTAGACCCCCGCCACAAAGGTCAGGGGGATGAAGATGGATGCCATGAGGGTCAGGACCTTCATGACCTCGTTGGTCCTCTGGGCAACGCTGGACAGGTAGAGGTCCGACATGCCCGAGGCCAGGTCCCGGAGGGTCTCCACCGTGTCGATGACCTGAATGACGTGGTCATGGACGTCCCGTGCAAACACCTGGGTCGCCTCGGACACCAGGGAGGACTCGGTCCGGGAGAAGGCACCCACCGCCTCCCGGAGGGGCCAGACGGACTTCCTGAACACCAGGAGCTCGCGCTTCAGGTGGTTGACGCCCAGGAGCGTCTCCGGCGTGGGATCCTGTATCAAGCGGCCTTCCATCTCCTCCGCCGCATCCCCGAACTGCTCCAGGATGTGGAAGTACCGGTCCACCACGGCGTCCATGAGGGCGTAGACCAGGTAGTCGGCGCCCCGGCTGCGGATCCTGCCGTGTGCAGACCGGAGCCTCTCCCGCACCGGATCGAAGACGTCCCCGACCCGCTCCTGGAAGGTCAGGACCCACGCCGGTCCGAGGATCAGGCTGAGCTGCTCCACCTCCAGCGTCATGGACTCCCGGTGGAACGACAGCATGGGAAGGCTCAGGAAGATGCTGTCTTCGTAGTCGTCCAGCTTCGCCCGCTGCCCCACGCTGGCCACGTCCTCCATGAGGAGCATGTGAAGGCCGAAGTGGTCCCGGATCTCTCTCAGGATCTCGGGATCGTGTAGGCCGTCCACGTTCAGCCACCCCACCGGGCTCGAGTCCCGGATGGGGAGAGCCTCCGTCACGCTGGAAAGCTCCTCCTCCCTCAGCGCCTCGGCGTCGTACTCCAGGAGCCGGATCCTGACATCCGCCGCCTCTCGGGCGCCGGTATAGGTCAGAGCCCCCGGCGGGGTCCCGGGTCGGTGCACCGGTCTCATCACCAGGCGGCCCATGACACGAGCTACCTTCCATGGATGCACCGCACCGTTCAGGACCTGGAGGGCGGCATTGGTGAAGGTGGAGGCGGCGCCCTGGACGCCGGATGTGACGGAGCGAAAGGGGGACATGGACAACCTCCGGGTTCGGGGACCTCACCCCCACCGCCCGGAATCCCACTGCTCCGGGACGGGAGGAGCGTCGAGGCGCGCCGCTATAGGATCCGAGTTGACGCCAGGGCGTCGTCGAACTGGCGCCGGTACAGGCGTTGGTACACGTCGCTGCGGTCCAGCATCTCGCCGTGGGTGCCGACGTCCACGATGGTCCCCGCGTCCAGGACCAGGATGCGGTCGGCCCGGACCACCGTAGAGAGGCGATGGGCGATGACCAGCGTGGTCCGCCCCTCCATGAGGTGATCCAATGCATCCTGGACCAGGGCCTCGCTCTCGGCATCCAGGCTGGAGGAGGCCTCGTCCAGGATCAGGACCGCCGGCTTGCGGAGCATGACCCTGGCGATGGCGATTCGCTGACGCTGGCCCGCGCTCAGGGTCACCCCACGCTCCCCCACCACCTGCTCGTACCCGTCGGGAAAGGAGGAAATGAACTCGTGGGCGTGGGCGAGACGGGCCGCCTCCAGGATCTCCTCCTGGGAGGCACTGAGATCGCCATAGACCAGGTTCTCCCGAACCGTCCCGGCGAACAGCATGGGCTCCTGGGGAACCATGCCGATGTGCCCCCGGAGCTCCCGGAGTGAGAGGTGCCGCACGTCCACCCCGTCCAGGGTCACCCTGCCCCCCTCCACGTCGTAGAACCGGGGGAGGAGGGCGGCCACGGTGCTTTTCCCGGCCCCGGAGCTCCCCACCAGGGCTACCCTCTCGCCTGGCTCGATCCTCGCATCGATCCCCGCCAGGACCAGGGGAAGCCCCGGTCCATAGCGAAACGTGACCCCCTCGTAGGCCACCGTCCCGGACACGGGCCGGGGAAGGGAAGCGGGAACCTCCGGCTCCACGAGCCCCGCCGGGCGCTCTATGAGCTCGAAGATCCGCTCCGCCGCGCCGGCAGCCTCCTGGAGGTTCCCCCAGAAACCCGCCAGGGACATGATGGCGCCGGCGATGGTCACCGCATAGAGGAGGAACGCCACCAGGGTGCCGGGCGTCAGGGCTCCTGCCAGGACCAGCCTCCCCCCCTCCCAGAGGACCAGGACGATGGCCCCGAAGGCGGAGAACGTCACCGCACCGGTGAGGCCGGCCCTGGCCACAGCACGGCGAAGACCCTCGTCCCGGATCGCACCCACCTCCCCCCTGAACCGCTCCTCCTCCCACCCCTCCCGGTTGAACCCCTGCACCACCCTGATCTGCGTGAAGACCTGCTCGGCCCTGGCCACGGCCACCGCCAAGCGATCCTGGATGCTTGTGCTGAGGCGGCGGACGCGTCTCCCGAATGCCCAGCCCACCAGGGCCGCGAAGGGGATGGCGACGAGGGTGACCAGGGTGAGGTGGGGGTGGGTGATGGTCACCAGGATCACGGCGCCCACCAGGAAGACCCCCTGGCGCACCAGCTCGGGGACGCCGAACCGGAGGACACCCTGGATCAGGCCCGTGTCGGACGAGATGCGGGAGGTCAGCTCACCCACCCTCCGCTCGTCGAAGAAGCCCGGGGGCTGATAGACCAGGGCCCTGAAGAGGTCCAGACGCAGGTCCGCCACCACTTTCTCGGAAACGGAGGCGGTGAGATAGCTCTGACCGAAGTTGATGACGGCCTGGACCGCGAAGAGACCGAGCAGTCCCAGGGCGATGAGATTCAGGAGGCGGGCGTCACCGGCCAGGAAGGCTGAGTCCAGGAGCTCCCGCACCACCAGGGGAAAGGCCAGCCCGATGGCGGTAGCCAGGAGCATGAGGACCCCGGCCCCCGCCAGCGGACCCCTGTAGGGTGCGAGGCGGGGGATAAGGAGCTTGAGGAAGCTGTAGGTCTGGCGGGGGCTGAAGCGTCGCGTTGACATGATGGCGTAACTTACCGGAACGGCCGGATCCAATCCACGGTGACGGGGGTAACGGGCGGATTATGAGCGAAACCCAACATCATCGGGCCTTTTTCATCACGGTGGTCTGGACCATCGGCCTCATCTTCCTGGGAAGCGTGGTCCACGCCACGGAGTCCAGCCTGGCCTGCCCCGATTGGCCCACCTGTTTCGGGAGTTGGCTTCCTGAAATGACGGGGGGCGTCTTCTGGGAACACCTCCACCGCTTGGTGGCTGGTGGGCTCATCCTCTTCTTTCTGGGTGCCACCTACCTGGCGTGGAAGGAACAAGCCCGGTTCTCATGGATCCTGACGGCTTCCCTCTTCGGCATCGGGCTCCTCCTGGTCCAGGCCGTCCTGGGCGGGCTCACGGTCCTGTGGGGCCTCCCCACGGTCGTGTCCTCTTCCCATCTGACCCTGGCCCTGGTCTTCCTGGCGCTGGCCACCGTTCTTGCCGTGGTCACCTCCCCCCGGTGGGACCGGGGCATCGCTCCAACAGAATCCAGCAGGGGGACTCTCAGGATCGGGGCCGGCGGAGCCTTCCTCCTGACCCTGGTGCAGTCCGTGGTGGGCGGCGCCGTCCGGCACACGGGCTCCGGAATGGCGTGCCCCGACGTCCCCCTCTGTCTGGGCCAATGGATCCCCCAGTTCCAGCATTGGATGGTTGCGCTGCATTTCGGCCATCGCGTGCTGGGCCTCGTGCTCCTCGCCATCATCCTCTGGGTGGCGCACGTGGCCTTCTGGAGGGGAGGGACCCTGACGGTGCGTGCCATGGGAGTCGTAGCCGCTGTCACGGCCGTAGCCCAGGTGCTCCTGGGATTCCTGTCCGTGTACTACAGGTTGGCGGTGCTTCCCGTCTCCCTTCACACCCTGCTGGCGGCCGTGCTCATCACCGTGCTGGTGGCCATGGCTGCTCTCACCTGGGCTCCGGAGTCCTCGGGAGACCTTCCCCGTGACGAGGATCCCCTTACGGGGGCCCGAGAGCTGGCAGGACAGCCGGGATGAACGCCGAGACCCTCGGAAACCTCCTGGCCCCCCTGAATGCGGCCCTCAACCTCACCAGCACCCTGTTCCTGGTGGCGGGCTACCTGTTCATACGGAAGAGGGACATTGCCCGGCATCGCCGGTTCATGCTGGGAGCCGTTGCCGCCTCCGGCCTGTTCCTGGTGTTCTACCTGCTGCGCTTCTCCCTCACGGGAACCCATGTGTTCGCCGGAGAGGGGATGGCCCGGGTTGCCTACCTGTCGATTCTCTTCTCCCACATGGTCCTGGCGGTGATCATCGTCCCCCTGGTCCTCCGCCTCCTCTTCCTGGCGTGGAAGGCCCGCTTCCAGTCCCATGCCCGCCTGGCCCGATGGACCTTTCCCGTCTGGCTCTATGTTTCCGTCACCGGCTTGGTGGTCTACGTTCTCCTGTACCACGTGTACGGCTACGTCTGACGAAGCCCCCCGGTCGCAAGGGACCCACTGTACGGCCTCGGGCGCCACGGAGCGTCGAGGATCCACCCGCCGCGCTACTCCACCCGCCGCGCTACTCCGCCTGCGGAAGTACGATCTCCACCTCCGCTCCCCCTCCCTCCGGGTTCCTGAGAAGGATCTCCCCGCCCTGGGCTTCCACAACTCTCCTGGCGTGGTGAAGCCCCATGCCGAGGCCTTCCGTCGATGTGGTGTAGAGGGGGTCCATGGCTTCCAACAGGGCTTCTGCCGTGAAGCCGGGCCCCTGGTCACGAATCCATAGACGGGCCCTTCCGCCGGACCGGCCAAGGTTCACTCTCACGGGCCCGCCGCCTCCGAACTCGCCGGCATTGTGCAGCACCAGGAACACCGCATCCTTCAACGACTCGCTCTCAACCCGAACCCGGATGGGCTCGCCCGGCGCGTTGACCAATACCGGGACCGGGGACTGGGCCGCGAACTCCTTCGTCACTTCCCTCATCAGCTCCTGGAGGCTGCGGGCAACGAGGGCGGGGCTCGAGGGAATGTCCTCCAGGAAGAACTCAAGATCCTCCACCGCGTCCAGGGCAGCATCGGCTCCCTCCCGCAGCCCCCGTCCGTCGCCGTCCAGACCCTCCAGGAGCGGCGCCTCCACCCGGCGCCTCAGGTAGATGGCAATACGCCCCAGGGCGTGCCGAATGGCCGCATCCCTCTCTCGACCCCGTGGCACCCAGCTTCGAGCCAGGTGCCGCCGGAGCTCCAGCATGGCCGGTGCCTCTCCTGCCGCTCCACCGTCTACGTCGGGAATCTCACCCCTCCGAAGAGCCTCCGTGAGAGCCGACACCTGGTCCTGGAGCCTGCGGCGTTCCCTCTTCACTCCGGCCATCCAGGCCGCCACGCCGCCAATCACGATCCCTGACGCGAACCCGAGCAAGATTTCCATGATCCGTAGTGGGCTGAGGTTCAAGAACACGTCCCATGTGCCCTCCGGCACGATATCCCGACGAGCCGGATGGAGCATCTTGGAGCCGCTCCGCACCGGAGGCAATAGGGGGGGCCGGGGCGAGGACCGTTTTCGGATCCCGCGAGGAATGACGGAGTATCTGGAGAGAGTGCATGGATTGCCGTAGTCGCTACCGGGGTGATACCCTCCAGCGTTCCACGGATTCCAAAGCACAATCGGGAAAAACCCCCAACACCCACGAGGTGGCAGACCATGGACGCAGTGGAGCGACTTCAGAGCATGCTCGACGAGAGCCAGGACCGAGACAACCCCGGGCCCGAGGCCCTGCGGACGATCATGGAATCAGTGCGAACGGTGGCCGTGGTAGGCATATCCCGGAATCCCGAGAAGGCCGCCCGCAGGATTCCGGCCTACCTGGCCGCGAATGGATATGACGTGATCCCCGTAAACCCCTTCGTGGACGAGGTTCTGGGAAAGAAGGTGAGGCCCACCCTGGCCGACGTCACGGAGCCGGTGGACATGGTCCTGGTCTTTCGCCCTTCCCAGGAGGCTGCCACGGTGGTGGAAGCCGCCATGCAGCGGCAAGAGAAGCCTGTGATCTGGCTCCAGGAAGGAATCCAGGCTGATGAAGCGGCGGCCCGAGCCCGGGCCCAGGGTTTCTCGGTGGTCCAGGACCTCTGCGCCTACAAGGTGCACAAGGCTCTTTGAGGGAGGAGAGGGGACGCGCATCCGGACGCGCCCCCTCTGCCCCGGGGGTTCACCCGCCGAGCCCGAGGGCTTCCCGGACCTTCCCGGCGTGTCCTTTCGCCTTGACGTTCCTCCAGGCATCCAGGATCACCCCGTCTTCGTCGATGAGGAAGGTGCTCCGCTCGATCCCCCAGAACTTCCTCCCGTACATGGACTTCTCCTTCCACACCCCGTAGGCCTCCGCCGCCTGGTGGTCCTGGTCCGAGAGGAGGGGGAAGTTGAGGTGGAACTTCTCCCGGAACTTCACGTGGGAGTCCACCGGATCGGGTGACACCCCCAGGACCACGGCACCGCTGGACTCAATGGACGACAGGTTATCCCGGATGTCGCAGGCCTGCGTCGTGCAGCCCGGCGTGCCGTCCTTGGGATAGAAGTAGAGGACCACCTTCCTTCCCCTGAAGTCCCTCAGCGAGACGCCGGAGCCAGCATCGGATGGAAGGGTGAACTCCGGCGCAACGTCTCCCACCTGAACCATGACGTTCTCCTGTGCAAGGGGACATGGGCACCATGGGCATGAGGGGACGCCCGGTGCCTTCCGGGGCGAGCTACCCCCCTTGGCCCCCGAGGGTTCGAGTGGCGTCGTCGAGACGCTGTGGGACGGAGCGAGCTACTCGGATGCGGTCCACCTGCAGAGGTCGTGCTTGAGCGCCTGACAGGACGGATGGGATACCACCACGTCGCGGAGGAGGTATCGCCGGAGAATGGCCTGGGACAGCCCAGCCAGGAGGTGGCAGGCGTCCCCGCCGGGATCCATGTCCAAGAGGAAGTGCCCCCTTGCCTCCAGCGTGAAATCTCGTTGGGCGAATCCTCCCACCGGGCGCGAGAAGAGAGCTTTGATCCGCTTCCGGACCTGCCTTCGGGCCAGGGAGTAGCGAACTCTCCGGGGATAGAGGCGGCCGATCCCTCCAAGAGGCTCGATCTTCCCGGCCAGCCGCTCGCCGGCCTGGAAGAAGGCCTCCTCGGAATCGGGCCTTCTGAGTACGAGGTGGAAGAGGTCCCGAGCCTGTTCCAGGGTAATCTTCTCCCCCCGTCGGGCCTTCTCCCCGAGTTGCCGGATCTGCGCATCCACCACCCCACTCAGCCCGAGCCGGCGAGGCATGGTCTGAGAGGGATCTTCAGACTCCAGGATCTCCGTTGGCAGGTCCCGGGCCCGGATCACCTCGAGAAGGGACAAGGCCACGGCAGCGGCGATCTTCCCCTTGGCAGGGGACGCCGAGCCTGGGCTTGGAGGACGGCCGGAACGAGGGCGGCCGGAAGCGTCGATCTCGCGCACGGAACCTTAAGGTCCTTTCGGAATCGGGAAAGGCTAATCTCGGGTCTTCCGCGTGCCAGGGCAACGGCAGAGGGTCACGAAATCTCGCAGCGCACCCGGCTCCGGGAACTTTGTCCAACACTCCATCCTACCTCCCCTTGCGGCGCACCATCGAACTTGACATATTTTAAACTCAAAATGAACCGCCGTGGACGGGAATGGATCCGGGTGCCCTCAACGGGAGTAATCCGGGTGCCCTCGCACGGGAGTGGATCCGGGTGCCTCGGGCACCGTGGATCCGGAGATGAGAGGAAGCCCTTCCCGTCCCGGCATCAGCCTCGAAACCACGATCCTTATGACTCCGAAGGAAGGCTCCATGGCCCACCATGTCTTGCTGAATCGGGAGCAACTGAGGGATCTACCGCCCCTGGCCGAACTCACTGACGAAGATCTCGTCACGGCCCATCTGGACGGCCGACCGGGAGCATTTCAGCACCTCTACGACCGCTTCCGGGACCGACTCGTCCATTTCATCATTCGCAAGACGGGCGACCCGGACCGGGCCCAGGACCTGGTGCAGGAAGCGTTCATCCGGGTCACTCGGCATCTTCACCGGTTCGATACCGACAAGAAGTTCTCGACCTGGGTCTATACCATCGCCAGCAACCTCTCGAAGAACGAGCTCCGAAACCGCTCGCGCAGCCCTCTGGTCCTCTTCCAGAAGCTCGAGAGGAGCTGGGACTCGGATCATCGTCCTCTCCAATTCGAGGACTCCCGCATGCGCCCGGACGATCTTTACCGAAAGCGCTACCTCCGGCAGATCGTGGAGGAGACCGTGGAGGACCTTCCGGAGCACCACCGCCTGGTCTTCTGGCTCAGGGAGTTGGAGGGAAAGAGTTACGAGGAGATCGCCGATATCACCGGAGTGAATCTCGGAACCGTGAAGAGCCGGCTCCATCGGGCTCGCAACTCCTTCGCCCAGCGAATCGAGCCCTTCCTGAACTGACCCGGGAGGCCGCAAACTCCGCCGGACGCCCTCAGGGGCCCGGCGGCGACAAAGGTCCCGGGCGCTCCGGCGCCCGGGACCTTCTGTCTTTGAGCCGTCAAGGAGGCATGCTAACTTCCAGACGTTCAGGCCGTTCCCCCGGGGCCATTGGAGCCCACGACCCCAAGGCAGGCCCATCAAGCCATGTTCGCGAACCTTCGGCGCGCCTTCCGCGAGGCCATCGACAATTTCAACGAAGAGCTCAGCCGGGACGAGGTTCCCGAGCTTGTGGACGGCCTCCTTCGGCAGATGCGCCAAGAGGTCACCGACGCGAAGGCTCACCTGTTGACCCTCGAGGACCAGATCAGGCAAGCCGAGCGTCAGGCCGAGCTCGAGGGAAAGGAAGTCGAGACCTGCCTCCGAAGGGAGACCATGGCCAGGCGGATCGGCGACGACGAGACCGCAGGGATCGCCGCCGATTTCGCTCGAAAGCACGAGAAACGAAGGATCATCCAGGAGCGGAAGGCCCTGGCGCTCCGGGAAGAGCTGGAGTTGAAGCGAGGCGAGGCAGAGGACATGCTCGCTCAGTTGAAGGAGGCCCGGTCAAGGAGACAGGAGCTCTCGGCCACGGCGGGACGAGCGGAGGCCCATCGGTCCCTTGGCGGTAGCGACGACCTCTTCGCCGAGCTGGACCGCATGGCTGAGAAGATCGAGGGGATGGACCGGCAGAGGGAAGCGGAAGAAGATCTCCTGTCCGAGTTCGATGATCATGACTTCCCACCGCCGCCAAGCCGTCCTCCCCCTGAGGTGGAAGCCGAAGCTCGCCTCAGGGAGCTTAAGAGGAGGATGGGGCTGGAGTAGCCAATTCCGTGAACCCTACCACGTGAGTCCCCATGGAAAACTGGATTGGAATCGTCATCTGGATCGTTGCGGGCGGGCTGGTGGGCCTGGCCATGACCGCTGTTTTCAGGCGACCGAAGGCCACCGCCGGCCACACCGCCATCATCATGATCCTGGGCGCGTTCGCCGCCGTGGTGGGTGGAATGCTCGGAGTCGGCATCTTCTCGTTCCACGACCCCGTGGCCCTGAGCATGGGCGGGATGGCCGGAGCGGCCTTCCTCGCCATCCTCTTCACCTTCCTCTATCGCTGGGGCAGCCGGAGCCTCATCTAGGCCGCCTCGGGATCTTGCTTCGACACGACAATCAGCCTGAATCTTTTCCGCCTCGTCAAAGGAGAAACCCGTGTCAGACCTCCAGGGGTACATCCATCGGGAGATGCCTCGTTTTCGGGAAGAGCTTTTCGACTTCCTCCGGATTCCCTCTGTGAGTGCACGCAGCGAGCACGCCGGGGATATCCGGGCCGCAGCGGACTGGGTGGCCTCCCGGATGCGGGATGCCGGGCTGGAGGCCTCGGTCATGGAGACGCCGGGCCATCCGGTTGTCCTGGGCGAATGGAGAGGGGCCCCTCCCGGCGCTCCCACCGTGCTCATCTACGGCCACTATGACGTGCAGCCACCCGAGCCCCTGGACGAATGGCACTCCCCGGCCTTCGAACCCACTCTCCGGGACGGCAACATCTATGCTCGCGGCGCGTCCGACGACAAAGGGCAGCTCTTCCTGCATATCAAGGCCCTGGAGGCCCACCTGAAGGTGACGGGAACCTTGCCCGTGAACGTCGTGGTCCTGGCCGAGGGAGAGGAGGAAGTGGGTTCGCCGAGCCTCGTGCCCTTCGTTGAAGCCCATCACGAACGCCTTGCCTGCGACGTGGTGGTGATCTCCGACGGGTCCATGTTCGCAAACGGCATCCCCTCCCTCCTCTTCTCCCTTCGGGGCCTGGCGTATTTCGAGATCCACGTGCAAGGCCCCAAGGGCGACCTGCACTCCGGCACCTACGGCGGGGCTGTGGTGAACCCCGGTAATACGCTGGCCCGGATCCTGGCTTCTCTGAAGGACGATTCGGGGAGGGTCGCCATCCCCGGGTTCTACGACGACGTCATGGAGTGGGACCAAGCCACGCGGGACGCCATTCGGGACCTTCCCTTCGACGAGGAAGGGTTCATGGGGGAGGTGGGAGCCCCGGGCCTCGACGGGGAGAGCGGCTTCAGCCTCCTGGAGCGACTCTGGATCCGGCCCACCTGCGACGTCAACGGCATACTCTGCGGGTACACCGGTGAAGGCGCCAAGACCGTCCTTCCCGCCCGTGCCATGGCCAAGGTCAGCTTCCGGTTGGTGCCCCGCCAGACGCCCGATCGGGTGAGGGAGTTGATTGAGGAGCACATCGCCGATGTGGCCCCTCCGGAAGTGACCATTCGGGTGTTGGAGCTCCACGGGGGAAGGCCCTGGAAGGCCGACCTCGAAGGCGACTTCTTCGAGGCGGCACGGTCAGCCCTGGAGGCAGCCTTCGGAACGCCTCCGGTGCTGGCCGGGGAGGGAGGCTCCATCCCCATCGTGGTGGACTTCCAGGAGATCCTGCAAGCCCCCGTGCTCCTCATGGGCTTCGCTCCTCCCGGCGCCAACATGCACGCCCCCAACGAGTGGATCCCCGTCAAGAACTTCGAGACGGGCATTCAGGCCATGGCGAGCTTCTACACGCAGCTGGGTGGATGACCGCGGTTCTGGCCGTGGACACCGGAGGCACATTCACCGACATCCTCCTCCTGGAGGAGGGGCGCCTTCGCACCCTGAAGGTGCCGTCCACCCCCCGGGATCCGGCGGAGGCGGTCCTCTCAGGCTGCCGGCAGCTTCTGGGCGGCCCACGCTCCCACCGGCTCCTGCACGGCTCCACCGTGGCCACCAACGGGCTCCTGGAGAGGAAGGGAGCCAGGGTGATCCTGGTGACCAACCGGGGGTTCGAGGACGTGGTGGAGATCGGTCGTCAGAATCGTCCCCAGCTCTACGCCCTCGTGGGGCACCGCCCGGAACCCCTGGTGGCCAGGGAGGACAGGATCGGCATCGTGGGGAGACTGGGACCCCGGGGGGAGGAGATCCAACCCCTGGATCGTGGGGAGATCCGGGGCTTGCCCGCCCGCGTTTCCACCGCGGAGGCCCTGGCCCTGGTGCTCCTTCACTCCTACGCCAACCCCGGGCACGAAGAGACCGTGGCTGCCTCCCTGGAGGAGTTGGACATCCCCCTGTCGGTCTCCTCCCGCCTGCTCCCCGAATACCGGGAGTACGAGCGCACCTCCACCACGGTGGTGAACGCCTACGTATCGGTCCTCATGTCCAGCTACCTGGGGCGGCTGGAGCGGGAGAGCGGGGCCGAGCCCGTCCAGATCATGGGCTCCAACGGGGGCGCGGTTCCGGTGGAGCGGGCCATTCGGGAGCCGGTCCACACCGTCCTCTCCGGTCCCGCTGGCGGGGTGGTGGGTGCCCTGGCGTGGGCTCGGCGGTCCGGGATTCGCGAGATCATGAGCTTCGATATGGGAGGCACGTCCACCGACGTCTCTCTCTGCCCGGGGAGACTTCTCCACACCCGCGAGTTCGAGATCGCGGGGCAGCCCGTAGCGGTCCCGGTCATCGACATCCACACCGTGGGCGCGGGCGGCGGATCACTGGCCAGAGTGGATGCCGGTGGCGCCCTGCGGGTGGGACCCGAGAGCGCCGGAGCGGAGCCGGGTCCCATCGCCTATGGACGGGGCGGGTCGGAGCTCACCGTCACCGATGCCCACGTATGGCTCGGGCGCCTACCCACGGATGCCTTCCTGGGAGGGGAGGGGAGGTTGGACCGGGAGAGGATCACGGGCCCCCTGACCTCCCTGGCCAAGACGCTGGGCAAGACTCCGGAGGAGGCCGCCGAGGGCATCCTGGCTGTGGCCAACACGGCCATGGAGCGGGCGCTCCGGGTCATCTCGGTGGAGCGGGGATTCGATCCCGCCGGCTTCGTCATCGTGGCTTTCGGGGGCGCCGGAGCCCTCCACGTGGCGGAGCTGGCGGAGCGCCTGGGCGTCGTGCGGGCCCTGGTTCCTCCGGATCCGGGTCTCCTGTCGGCCTACGGGATGCTGGCGGCCCCACCCACCCGGGAGAACTCCCGAACCCTCCTCCTCTCCTCCCGGGACTCCGGGGTGGAGTCACACCTGGACGACGCCTTCAGGGCTCTGGAGGACCGGGCCACCGGAGAAATGGCGGCCGAGGGTCACGACCCGGCTGCCCTCACCGCCTGGCAGTGGATCGACGCCCGGTATCAGGGGCAGAGCTTCGAGTTGAGGGTGCCCCGCGACGGGTGGGTCAGGGCCTTCCATCGGTCCCACCGCGATCGTTACGGCTATTCCCGGGAAGAGACCCCGGTGGAGGCCGTTACCCTCAGGGCCGTGGTGGAGGCCCCCCCGCTCCCCCTGGTCCACGCGCCGCTGCCGGACGCCGACGGGCCTCCGCCCACGGAGGAGGGGAGGATCTTCCACGCCGGGAACGAGATGGCGCTTGTGAGAGTATGGCGTAAGGACCTCATGGTAGGACACACGCTGCGGGGGCCTGCCCTGGTCCTGGAATACTCCTCCACGACCTGGCTCCCCCCGGGCTGGCGCCTGGACGTAGATTCCTGGGGCAGCCTTCACCTTACCAAGGAGTAGGGCATGCTGGCAGCCTCGCCTGACAAGGGCGGCAGGCCGGGGGTAGAGCCCCCCTACGGCTGGGCCCTGGTGGCCTCCCTGCTGGTGGCCCTCCTCTACGCTGTGACCCTGGCCCCCACCACCAGCTTCTGGGACACCAGCGAGTACATCGCCACAGCCCACATCCTGGGCATCCCCCACCCGCCCGGGAACCCATTGTTCGTGGTGGTGGCCAGGGCATGGGAGGTCCTCCTGGCTCCCCTGGGCCTTTCGGTCGCGGTGCGGATCAATCTCTTCTCCGCCACCATGGGTGCCTTGGCCCACGGATTCTGGTTTCTGGTGATCCACCACGTCCTCAGGCATTTTGGCCAGGATCGGGTATTTCCTCTGGTGGGGGCCTTCGCCGCCGTTCTGGTCAGCGCCACCGCCTTCACGGTCTGGAACCAGTCCAACGTCAACGAGAAGGTCTACACCGTCTCCCTCTTCACCATCGCTCTCCTCTCCTGGCTGGCCATTCACTGGAGGGAGAACCTCGGGCAGGGAAAGGACGACAACCTCCTCATCCTCATGGTGTTCATCCTGGCCTTGTCGGTGGGCAACCACCTCATGGCCTTCCTGGCCGTCCCGGCCATCGTCCTCTTCGTCCTCCTGGTCCACCCCCGGACCCTCCTGAACTGGAGGCTGTACCTTGCCTCCGCCGTGGCCGCTCTCCTGGGGCTCACCATCCACCTCTACCTGCCCCTTCGGGCAGGCCTGGACCCCCTGATCAACGAGGCATCTCCTACCTGCGAGTCCCTGGGCGGAGCCTTCCTGAGCATCCTCACCTATGGCATGGCAGGCTGCGAGAACCTTTCCGACGCCCTCCAGCGAGCCCAGTACGCAAAGCCTCCTGTCTCGGAGAGGATGGCTCCCCTCCACATGCAGTACCTGCACTACCTGCAGTACTTCGACTGGCAGTGGGCCCGGGCCCTCCAGGGAACGCAGGCTGTGTTCGCCACCGCCAGGATCCCCTTCACTCTCCTCTTCACCGGACTCGGCCTGTACGGGCTCGTGGAGCACTTCCGCAGGGACCGGAAGAGCTGGTGGTACCTCATCACTCTCTTCGGGACCCTCTCCGTGGGACTGGTCTACTACCTGAACTTCAAGTACGGGTACTTCCTCTCCTCCCCCACCGGCAGCATCTCCGATCATGAAGTGAGGGAGCGGGACTACTTCTTCATCGTGAGCTTTTCGGTGTGGGGCCTCTGGGCCGGCATGGGCATCGCCATTCTCTGGAGAAGGCTCGCCGGCGCCGTGAGGGAGGGTTCCTTCAGGGCGGCCCCGGTGCTTCTGCTCGCCGCTCTTCCCCTGCTCCTGAACTGGAGCTGGGCCAGCCGGGGCGGTGACTACTCGGCCCGTGACTGGGCCTACAACATCCTCATGAGCGTGGAGCCGTACGGCGTCCTCTTCACCAACGGGGACAACGACACCTTCCCCCTCTGGTACCTCCAGGAGGTAGAAGGCATCAGGAGGGACGTGACGGTGATCGTCACCTCCTACCTGAACATCGACTGGTATGCCTTTCAGTTGAAGAAGCTGACCGCGCCCTGCCCGGAAGGAGTGGACCCCGCGTCCGACCGCACCCGTATCATCTGCCAACGGCCCTATGATTCATCGGGGTCTCCGGGAGCCGAGTACGCCCCCGCCGGCGATGCCGATGCGGTCCGGGCCGCCGGAAAGGTCCACCTTCCCCTGGACCGACCGTTGACTCCTCCCACCCGCTCCATCCTCCTCCTGGACGATGCCACCATCGAGCGGGTGTCCCAGACATTGGCGCCTCTTCGGGAGGATCGGGCCCTGGACCTGGGACAGGGGGTCACGGCTGTGCTCCGGGGAGGAACCTACGTGGAGCCATGGCAGCAATTCGCCTACTCCATCATCGCCAGCGCACTGGGGGACCGACCGGTCTATTTCGCCTCCAGCGGAAACGCCGCCGAGCATCTGGGGCTTCGCCCCTATGTCGTTCGAGAGGGACTGGCCTTTCGACTGAGCCCGGGACTCCCCGACCCGGAGACCATGCCGGGAATCGTGGAACTGTTCCCCTCACCCCTCACCGGCGTCACGGGGACCTGGCTGGACGCCGAGAGGACCCGACAGCTGTCCTGGGAAGTGTTCATCCACCGGAGCGGGCTACCGGACGGATGGGATTTCTGGCCGCACCGGGCGGTCCTGGGCATCCCCAGCTACTACGCCTGGGCCCACTATGCCCTCTACCAGGCGGCCATCCAGGAGGGCCGGGAGGATACGGCGCAAGAGAACCTCGATCGAGCCGAGGCCTGGGCCCGCGTCGCTCGTTAACGCACCCACAGGATCCCGACTCCGGCGGGGAGGCTCCGGGTGGTGCCGACCCCGGTCCCGGCCTCTTCCCTGAAGTCGAAGAGCCCGTCGAAGAGCTCCGGTGCCCGACCCACCACGGACCCCCGGGTCAGGAGAAGGACCTGGGGAACTCTGGAGAGCATGGGTCGGAGAAGGCTGAGGGCTCTCAGTTGGTCCTCCTCGCCCATGCGGTCGAACGGATCTCCCAGCACGAAAGACCCCAGGGCGCCCCACTCCTCCGCCAGAAGCTCCACCAGGGCCATCCGGAGAGCCACCACCGCCGCCGCCCGATCCTCATCGGCCTCCACACCCGCCGACCCGCCACCGTCCACGAGCTGAACGTCATCCCCCGGCTCGCCTGCCTCCAACCCGAGGATCCTTCCCCCCGTGAGGCGATTCAGCCTTCGGCCACCTCGGTGGAGAAGACGCGTCCGACAGTCGTGGAGCATCTCCCGGCGCAGGCCCCCTACCATGGCGAAAAGAACTCGCGCCACGGGGCTGACCTCGGCTCCATCGGTTCCGTCCTCCGGGGAGCCGCCCGGGGCCTCCCGAGGGGATGCCCCATGGCCGTCCGTGCTCCCAAGGGAGGAGAGGCGCTCCCGTACTTCCCTCTCCCGGATTCTCAGCTCGTCCAGATCCCGCAGCGATGAACGGGCCCGCTCCAACCGTTCCGTGCATTCCTCCAGCTGTGCGTTCAACCGGAAGGAGCGTGCCTCCAGGTCCTTCAACTCCTGTGGCTTCTTGTCGAGCTGCTCCCAGCGCCGGCGCCACCACTGCCCGTCCTGGACCAGGGCCTCCCACTCCTCCCGCAACTCCCGGAGCACCTCCTGGAACTGCTCCTCCAGGATGCGGCCGCAGGTGGGACAGGGACTGTCCGAGCCCAGTGACTCCAGCTTCCGGATCCTGGCCCTCAGCTCCCTGGCCCGGTCCCTGTAAGCCATGAGGTTGGTGTCCGCATCCTGCCGCTCCCGATGCCATTCGGCCGTCCCGGCCTCCAGGTCTCCTGCCACTTCCGTGGCATCGGCCCGAAGCTCCCTCATCTCGACCTCCAACCCCCCCACCTGTTCGGGGACGGTTTCGAGAGATCTCAACTGGGTGCCCAGGTCCGCCGCCTCGGCTTCCAGCCTCAGACGCCCGTAATCCCGGGCCGTCAACCCTCCCGTGGCCAGCTCCCTCCCGAGACCGGGATGGAGGTCGGAGAGGCGGGACTGCAGCGACTCCAGCTCGTCGGCACCCCTGGAGGTGGCCAGGAGAGCCCCCCCCTTCTCCAGCACGGTCTCGGGGGAATCGCCCCCTTCGCCGCACCAGGCCAGGGCCACGCCGCCGGGCGGCAGGCTCCAACCGGCGTCCGCCTCCAGGGAGCCATCCAGGAGGATGTCCACTGCGCCGGCGCCATTCCTGATCCAGAAGCTCCTCTCCCGAGTCCCCAGGCGCAGGGCCATGGCAGGTTCCGGACCCTCCTCCCCGGGCTGTGGGGCCCCGGGAAGGGAGGGAAGGAGCCCGACTCCCCACATGAGGGAGCGACCGAAGGCCCGAAGGGTTCGGCCATCACCCCCCATCCAGGCCAGGAGGCCCTCTCCGGCCTCGATTCCCAGATCCCCGAGAAAAGGGAGGCCGGAGCCACGAAGCTCCCTGATCAGGAGCTTCTCCTCCAGCGAGGGAGAAAATTCCCTCTCGCCCTCCTCCTGGAGGAGCGCGTCCAGGGAGGCGACGACATCCTCCCCTCCCTCGTGCTCCCCCCCGAGTCGCTCCCTCAGGGTCCGGAGCGCGAATCCCCGGTCCCTTGCAGCAAGGGGAAGGGGGTTGTCCTCTCCACGGTTGAGGAAGTCGTCCACCTCCACGGCCAGATGAAGAGCCTGCTCCCTCAGGGGCGCGAAGAGCCCCCGGTCCTGCCGTTTCACCTCCTCGGGAGAAAGCCCTTCGATACGAAGACGAACGATCTTCCCGTCGATTCCGCCCGGCACCTCCCCCAGCACCTCCCGGACCTTTCCGGGGAGCTTTGCCGACTCTCCCCGGGGGATCCGGATGGGGGCCAAGGACACGACGGCACGACCGGGAATGGGGTGGAACCGGGATCGCCCGGATTCCAGGTCGAAGGTCAGGAATCCCTTCTCTTGAGCCGCCTCCCGCCAAGGCTCCGGACCCACCCGCTCGAGGGACCCCGAGTAATACACGCGGGGCGCCACCTGTTGGTGCTGGTGGAGGCAGCCAAGAGCCACATAGTCCCAGGGAGCCGGATCCAGGAGAAGGCCCGGGCCCGCCCCCGTACCCACTCCCGCATGGGCCAGGAGAACGTTCCAGCGAGCATCCTGGCGGATGCGAAGCTCCGGAAAGGGGCGTCGGATCACGGCCACATGGGGGACCAGATACAGGTGGGTCTCCAGCTCTTCCACAAAGATCGAACGGGAAGCACCGGTGACCGCCTCCACCTGGGGGAAGGCATCCAGGGCCGCCGGGGCTCCTGGATCCGCCAGGGGCCTGGGTGTGTCCCGGGCCCCGGCCACCATGAAGATCCGGCTGGCGGGAAGGGCACCCCGGAAGGCTTCGAGTCCCTGGGCCAGGGCCACCAGGGCTCCGGGGGGAGGATCGGGCCGGTCGAAGATGTCTCCCACCAGGAGGATCAGGTCGGGCTTGAGGTTGACGGTCTCCTGGACGGCCCTCTGGAAAGCCACAGTCACGTCCTGCTCCCGGACGTTCCTTCCCCCCTCGGTTCGGCCATAGGCCCGATGGCCCAGATGGAGATCCGAGAGGTGCGCCAGGAGCAAGGGTTCACGCCTCCCGGAGCTCTCGGAGCCGGAACCCGGAAAGGGACTGGGGCCACCGGCATGCTTCCGAGTCCGAGAAGACGAGGAAGGCCTCCACCCCCTCCCCTTCCCCCGGCAGGAGGTGCGCCCCCTGCTGGACAGGATCCCCTTCGAAGAGGGACACCCATGGGAACCAACGGCGCCCCTCCCTCATGACGGATTGCAGGGGCATGCCCGCCTCACCCTCCACGGACCGCAGCCCGCCCATGACCAGCCTTCCCCCGGGCGCAACCGAAGCCGCGAGCAACCGCCAGTCCCTCTCGCCCAGGGAGGGAGCGCCACCCCGATGGGGAAGGGCCGCCGAGTCCACGAGAACGAGGGAAAAGGAGCCTTCGGCTTGGGAGAGGAAGTCCAGGGGCTCCCGGATGCTCAACGACAGGCTCGTCCGCTCCTCCCAATCCGCCAGATGGGCTCTCGCCAGGTCCACCAACTCCGGCCTCCCCTCCACGACGATGAGATCCAGCTTCGGAAAGGCTTGCCCCAGCAGACGGGCCAGGGTCCCGCTTCCCCCGCCCAGGTACACTGCCGACCCTGGCAGGCCATCCTTCCTCTCCAGGGCCTCCAGCACCGCTCCCTCCCAGCCTCGCCCCGGACGACCGTCGGCGTCCTCGGCGCCCCGGAGTCGGCCGTTCTCTGTCAACGTCACCATCTCCCGGCGGGGACTGCCCAGGATCCGCACCTCCGCCCGGAGTTCTCCCGTGGAGGTCCAGACCTGATCCTTCACCTCCACAACCGGGCGTCCATCGAGGACCCACCCTTGCAGGAGGGCTCCTCCGGAGAGGGCCACCAGGCAGGCGAGGTAGATGGTGTGGGGAACCGCGTTGGGAAGCAGTACGAGGCCGGCAAAAAGGAAGCCGGCCGCCGCCCCAAGAATCGACGGAACCCCCACCGTCGAAACCGCGGCGATCCCGAGGTCGTCCCGCCGAGCCATGGCCCCCAGGAGGGACCCCACGGAGAACAGGGGGAGGCCCCCCAGAAATGCAAGACCCAGACCCTGGCTCATGGCCGTGCTGACTGAACCGTGCTGCAATCCGAGCCCCATGGAGAACGCAGCCGCCAAGGAGAAGGCCACCAGTACCAGAAGCCAACGGCCCCGGACCTGCTCCACCGCACCCCTCCCAAGAGACATGTGACCGCTCCACAAACCGATGCCCAGGGCCCCCACCTCCACGGCCAGGACCAGGGTGAGAGCCGGAAGCAGGCCCCTGTCGGTGTAGAGCAGAAGTCCTGCGGAGGTCTCAAGGGCCACGGCCCCTGCCGCACCGGCCAGGAAGGCGGGGACTCGACCCAGCACGGCACGCACCCCCGTCATTCGCCCAACCCCCTGAGACGTCCCTGGAAGAAGAGGAGGGGGCGGCCCCGGCGGGCATGATAGTCCACCACCTCCCCCAGGATCACGGAGTGGTCGCCCCCCGGGAAGACCGCATGGACCCGGCATTCCAACCAGGCCAAAGCGCCGGGGACAACGGGGCTGCCCAGGGGACCCTCCCGGATCTCCAGGTCGTGAAACCGCTCCGCGGCGTACTTCGAGGCGAACCGGAGGGCGAGGGCTTCCTGGTCTTCCGCAAGGATGTTCACGGCGAAGTGCCCGGCGCCCAGAAGAGGCTCGCGGCCCGATGCCCTGTTGTGGATGCATACCAGAACCAGGAGGGGATCCAGGGACACGGAGGTGAAGGCATTCACCGTCAGTCCCACGGGCTCGCCCTCCGGGCCCCGGGATGTGACGACCGTCACCCCCGTGGCGAAATGCCCCATGACTCTACGGAACTCCTCCGCGCTGGTCATTCCCCTCCTGGCGTCTGCGGCCCTTTGCCTCCCACCGCGGCCTGCCCTAGCTTTGCACCGATTCCATGTCCCGATTCCCAGCCAGACCGATCCCTCGGCGATCCGGCCAAATGGACCTGCCCGGATCGCCCATGAGGATCCGAGAGCAGTGACGACCAAAGCAATACCCCGCCGAGTCCCGATTGTTGGGATTGTAAGCGCCGTCCCGCATCGCCACAACGGAAGCTCCGGAGTCCCCGGGCTGCGCCGCGGGGCGAGCCTCGCTGCCCTCCTGGTGGCCCTGGCCTGCTCGCCCCAGGGCGGGGAACCGAATCCGGACCCTGGAGCGCTGTCGGAAAGCGTTGCGGAGATGAACGCATCCGCTTCCTCCCTTTCCGACCCGCCGCCCCAGGGAGCCGTCCCCCGTGAGACGGGCCAGGAAGCCCCCGGGTTTCCGGCCACCGTAACCGACGCCGCCGGCCGGTCGTGGGTCTTCGAGGCCTCTCCCGAACGCATCGTCTCCCTGGTTCCCTCCGCCACCCGGACCCTGGAGGCTTTGGGGGCACGGGGCCTCCTGGTGGGCCGCACGGCCTACGACACCACCGCGTCCCTTGCCCGTCTCCCGTCGGTGGGGGGAGGACTCGATCCCAGCCTGGAGATGCTGCTGGCCCTGAGGCCGGACCTGGTGATCCGGTACGCCGGGGAATCGGACCGGGCCACGCCTCTTCGCCTGGACCAGATGGGAGTGAGGCACTTCGCCGTCCGGCCGGAACGCATAGAGGACGTCCGGGACCTCATCCGGGACCTGGGACTGGTTACGGGACGACGAGTCCAGGCCGACAGCCTCCTGGCGGACATGGACGTCGGCTTCCACGAGATCCGGACCCGGATCGCCGGACGTGCCCCGGTTCGAGTGGCCTATTTGCTCGGAGGAAACCCTCCCTGGGTGGCAGGCCCCGGAACGTTCATCCACGAGCTCCTGGAGGCGGCGGGCGGCGAAAACCCCTTCGCCGACCTCAAGGCTCCTTATGGGCCCGTCAGCCCCGAGGAGTTCCTGGTCCGTGGTATCGATCTGGTCCTGGCCCCGGAGGGAGCCGAGGTGTTCCTTCCTTCGCCATCCCTTCGCCTGGTGCGGGTCTCGCCGAACACGGAGCTGCCCGGGCCCGACCTCCCCCGTGTTCTTCGGGAGCTGGCCGTCATCCTCCACCCCCAGGTGTTCCGTTGAAGCGCCCCCTCCTGGCGATCCTGCTCCTGGCCTCGACGGCCCTGGCCGTCGTCCTTGGCGTACGGTTTGGGAGCGTGCCTCTCACCACACCGGAGGTCGTCTCGGCCCTTCGTGGGAGCGGTGACGAGGTGCACCGGACCATCCTCCTGGACCTGCGCCTCCCCAGGGCCGTGCTTGCGCTCCTGGTGGGAGGGGGCCTCGCTCTGGCCGGGTCGGTCTTCCAGGCCCTCCTCCGCAATCCCCTGGCGGAGCCCTTCATCCTGGGGATCTCCGGGGGCGCCGCCGCCGGAGCCGTCCTGGTGCTGGGCCTTGGTCTCGCCGCAGCAGGCTCCGGGTTCCTCCCGGTGGCGGCCTTCGCCGGGGCGCTGGTGGCCATCCTCCTGGTCTTTCGCGTGGCTTCGGCCGCTGGAAGGACCCTGGACGTGAGGGTCCTGCTCCTGGCGGGGGTGGTGGTGGGCTCCTTCTTCTCGGCGGTCATCGCCCTGACCCTGTCCCTCTCCGAGGCCCGTACCGTCCGGAGCGCCATCCTCTGGATGATGGGAAGCCTCTCCGGTGCTACGTGGGGAAGTGTCGCGGTGGTGGCCGCGTATACGATTCCGTGCGCTCTGGTCCTCATGGGGCTGGCCAGAGCCCTCAATCTCATGGCCGTGGGCGAGGAGACGGCTTCCTATCTGGGCACGGATGTGGAGCGGGTCAAGAAGCTCGCCTACGGAGTGGCTTCCCTGGTGACGGCCGCGGGGGTGGCCGTGGCCGGGATCATCGGTTTCGTGGGCCTCATCGTCCCACATGGCATCCGGCTCCTCATCGGATCGGACCAGCGGTTCCTCCTCCCCCTCTCTTTCCTCGCCGGGGCCGGGTTCCTCGCCTTCGCAGATCTTGCAGCCCGCCTTCTCCTGGCTCCCATCGAGATCCCCATCGGGGTGGTGACGGCCTTCTTGGGCGTGCCTCTCTTCCTGGTCCTTCTCCGCAGGAGCATGACAGGATGATCATCGAGGCCGCCGATCTCGTCGTTCGCTACGCCCGGGCGAGGCGGAGGGCATTGGACGGGGTCAGCATGAGGGTCTCCCAGGGCACGCTCTACGCAGTCATGGGACCGAACGGGTCGGGCAAGTCCACCCTCATGCGTGCCCTTATGGGGGTGGTGCGACCCGACTCGGGGGTGACGAGGATGGGAGGGATCGAGACCCGTGCGTGGTCCCGGCGGGCTCTGGCCAAGGCCGTCGGCGCCGTGCCGCAGGCGGAGCATCTGGCGTTCCCCATCACCGTCCGGGACTTCGTGGGGATGGGCCGGTACCCCCACCTGGGCCCACTACGGCCTGAGGGGGAGGGTGATCGGGCGGCCATCCGGGAGGCCATGGGCCGATGTGCAGTGACGGAGTTTGCGGACAGGGACGTCACAACCTTGTCCGGCGGCGAGCTCCAGAGAGTCCGCATCGCCCGGGCACTGGCCCAGGAGCCGTCGGCCTTGGTCCTGGACGAACCCACTGCCAGCCTGGACCTCCGCCACGAGATGACCATCTTCCGCCTCCTCCGGAGCTCCGCGGACCGGGGGATGACGGTCCTCCTCATCACCCACCACATCAACCTGGCAGCCCGGTTCTCCGACCGGTTTCTGCTCCTCTCCGAAGGGAGGGTAGCGGCGGAAGGCTGCGCCAGGGAGGTCTTCAGGGAGGAGATCCTGGCGAAGGTCTATCGCTGGCCCGTGGCTGTCCGGGAAGACCCCGTGTCCGGCGCCCCCCAGGTCACCCCCCTTCAGTCCCCGCCGGCCTCCTGAACGAGATCCCGGTAGCTTTCGTAACGTCCCGGATCCACCTCTCCCCGCGTCAGGGCTTCCCTCACTCCGCAATCGGGCTCGTGGAGGTGGCTACAGCCCCGGAACCGGCATGCGTCCCTGTGAGGGGCGAAGTCGAGAAAGCAGTATTCCAGCTCTCTCGGTTCCACGCCCCAGACCCCCACGTCGGAGAACCCCGGGGTATCGGCCACCAGGCCACCGCACTCCAGTCGGATGAGGCGGGCGTTCACGGTGGTGTGGCGCCCCTGGCCCTTGCGATGGCTGAGCTCCCCGGTCCGCAGATTCAGCCCGGGTTGCACAGCGTTGAGCAGGGTGGACTTCCCGGCACCCGAAGGCCCCACCAGGGCCGAGCTTCCATTCCGCAGCAGATCCAGCAGTGCGTCCAGCCCCTGTCCCGTCACCGCGCTGGTCTCCAGCACCGGGTATCCGATCCTCTTGTAGAGCTCAATCAACTCACGGGCAGAAGCATGGCGGGGGGGAGGGAGATCCTTCCGGGCCGGAATGGCGGGCATCAGGTCGATCTTGTTGAACACCAGGACCGTGTCCACGTGGTTGGCGGCCCCCACAGCCAGAAGACGGTCCAGGAGCGCCTGCCGAGGGGTGGGGCGTGCCGCAGCAGCCACAACCACCAGGCGGTCCAGGTTGGCGGCTACCACCTTCGCTCCGCGCCCTCCGGCGCCTCTTCTCACCACCTCCGAGCGGCGAGGGTGAACAGTCTCGATGGTGGCGGATCCGTCGGAATCCAGGGCCACCTCGACCCGGTCGCCGATGACGACCCGATCTCCCGTTCGGACTTCCCGCTTGAGGCGGCCCCGGAGGGAGGCGTCCAGCCAATCGCCCGAGGCCAGGAGAACCCGGTACACCCCTCCGCTGCTCTCGTGGACGGTGCCCGTCATGACTCCGCCTCGAGCCACCGACGGCCCGATACTCCAGGACCTGAACAAGCGAAACCGCCCCTCGCAGTCCCCTCGTTTACGGGGCTGCGAAAGGCGGTTCGAACTGAGTTACTCACCGCCCTTGCGGGCGGCACGGCCCGGTATCATCAGGCAGCGAACGACTCCAGGGCCACCCCCTTCTCCCCCTCCCGCAGGCGCCGGAGCGCCCGGTCCCGAAGCTGCCGGATCCGCTCCCGGGTGACACCCAACATGTTTCCGATCTCCTCCAGGGTGTGCTCCCGCTCCCCCTCGAGTCCGAAGTAGAGCCGAAGGACCTTGGCGTCCCGGGCCTCCAGAGTCTTGAGAGCATCGGAAATCGCCTCCCCCAGAAGCCGCCCCTCCACCTCCATCTCCGGCTCGGCCGCCTCCTCGCTGATGAACCTCTCCACCAGTTGCGAGTCCTCGCTGTCCCCGATGGGGGCGTCCAGGCGGATCTCGGCGGCGTTCAGCGTCTGGAGGGACTCCACCAACTCCGGCGTGAGGTCGGTGGCTTCGCTGAGCTCCTCGGCCGTGGGCTCCCGGCGGAGCTCCTGCTTCAGGCGCTCCTTCTCCCGAAAGATGCGAGCCAGGTCCGACGCCCGGTTCAGGGGCACGCGAACCGCACGCCCCTGGTTGGCCAGGGAGGCCAGGATGGCCTGCCTGATCCACCAGACGGCGTAGCTGATGAACTTCACCCCCTGATCGGGATCGAACTTCCGGGCCGCCGTCACCAGGCCGACGTTCCCCTCCTGGATAAGGTCCGTGAGGGACACGCCCCGATTCTGGTATTTCTTCGCCACGCTGATGACGAACCGCAGGTTGGCCCGTGCTAGCTCCTGGATGGCATCCTCGTCGCCAAGCTGCGCTCGGGCACCCAGCTCCTTCTCCTGGTCCGGAGTGATGAGCTCGTGGCGGCTGACGTCCCGGAGGTACTGGTCCAGGGCGGATTGTTCCTCAACACTCGCCGAGAACCCCGCAAGAGGATTCTTGCGGCCCCTGCGCTTGCGTTGGGTTCGGGTTTCTGTGGCTGTGGTGCTCATCATCTATCTCGTCTCTGATCCGGGTAGCCGGGGAATCTGGATCACCCGTCTCCTGCTTTTTCATGACTGCTGGACACCCGCCTCCCGAAAGGGAGCGAGCCTCGTCCATCGACCTGAACGTCTTCCGTATCGTGCGATGGGTGTATAGCCATCTAACCTATCGAGCCGGAACGTGCCTGTCCAGCGTTTTCTGAACAGTCTTACACCCCACCTTTCCCCCAGGGTTCCGTCCGCCTCTCCAGCCTACCCATCCACGGCCTGGAAGAATTGGCTCGGGCTCATCTCCCTTCTACTGAAGGTAAACACCCGAAGGACCCGAGCGGTCCGATAGAGCCCTTCCGCAACCGTCGGAAGATCGATGACCCCCGGCAGACCCCTGGCTCCTACACGTGCCACGGATCCGTTCCTCCTCTCAAGGAGGAGGTTCAGCCCGAACATGGCCTCCTTGGCCGGATAGTCCACCACCACCTCGCCGGGTTCCAGTCCCAGGTCCCGGGCCAGGGAGTCCTCGAGCCTCCGCTTCTCCATGGAATCCGACCCGATCCATGCCGGGAGTCGGACCTCCGCCAGATCCGCCGCCGTAAGCTCCAGGGCCCTCTTCGGAAGCCTCCGGTTCCGGAGGGAGGGAAGCCACCGGGTCCCGATGCGCTCGGCTCCCTCCGTCTGCCCGGCGGAGGCCCTTCGTCCAATCTCGTAAAGGAGCTCCTCGTCCGTGGGCCCCACCAGGTCCGGCGGTTTCACGAGCCCTTCCTTCACCGCCTCCTCCACGATCCTCTTGTACAGGGCCGTAGCTGCTCTTACGCCGTGGTGCCAGTAGACGTTCCGGAACATCTGGTACTTGGCGAAGAGGAGGGACTCCAGGGACGCCACCGCCTTCTCGTGGACCCCAACCTCGTACTCCCCTGAGTCCGGGTCCGGGAGGAGGGCCAGGCCCTGCAGGAGCCTGTCCACGTCCACCTCACCGTAGGGCACCCCGCAGAACCGGGCGTCCCTCCGGAGGTACTCCATCTTGTCGAGATCCAGGCTTCCGCTCACCAGACCCCGCAGAGGAAGGCTCTCGGTGCCACGGATGAGCCCGTAGATGCGGTCCGCCGCATGGGGCCCCAGAGGCTCCAGTGCTTCCTGAAGCTCGGGAGATTCGAAGAAGAGGGCGCTGATGGCCTCGTGGCTCCCGGGAATCCGCTCCGGTTCCAGCTCCTCCAGGGCGTGGGAGAATGCATAGTGTCCGATGTCGTGCAGGAGTGCCGCGTAAGGCACCAACTCCTCTCCCTCCCACACCTCCGGAGGCACCGGGGCTCGCTCCTTCAGGAACCTCAAAGCCGTCTGCGCCAGGTGGTACACCCCCAGGGCATGATCGAACCGCGTGTGGGTAGCTCCAGGATACACCAGGTGCGCCAGGCCAAGCTGCCGGATGTACCGGAGGCGTTGGAACGCAGCGGTGTCGATGATCCGGACGGCGGTGGCGTCCAGTCGGATCGTGTCCCAGAGGGGATCCCGGATGACGCGGAAGCGAGTCGTATCGGCCATGGCGGGAGAGTAGCCCCCTGATCCGGGCGGAGCAATGGACGAAACGGGCCAGATGGAGGAAACTGGCCGAATGGGCGAAACCGGCCGAACGAAGGAATCGCGCCGAATAGGATTGGAACCGGATGGACGAAACGGGCCGGATGCCCTTATCTTTCCCGAAGGAAAGGCGAAGATGCCCCCTTGGGTCCCTGGCACCCTCCACATTGCAGCCTGCCGAATGTGCTCCCTCACCACCCCATGACGCCCCATCCTTCGCTTCGAGCCTACGTTCGCTTGCACGCCGAGGACCGGCCCGGAGTCTACCGGATGCTGGGCCCAGGGGACGAGGTCCTCTATGTGGGAAAGTCCGTGAGGGTCAGGAGCCGGCTCCTCTCCTACTTCCGGGCCGAGCCCGGGGAGAAGGCCGCCCGCCTCATCCGGGACACGCACGCCATCGCCTGGGATTACGTCCCCAACGAGTTCTCGGCCCTGGTCCGGGAGATGCGTCTTATCAAGCGCTGGCGTCCTCGGTACAACGTTGAGCACAAGCGAAGGCGAAGCTTCGCCTTCATCCGCATCACGCCGGAGGCGGCTCCCAGGATCCTGTCCGTGTCACGGGCGCCTGCCGAGGGAGGCATCCACTTCGGCCCCTTCCCCAGGCCGAGATTCCTGACTCTCACCCTCAGGGACCTGGCCCACACCCTGGGCCTCCGGGACTGTCACGGAAGGGTCCCCATCCGCTTCGGGGACCAACTGGAGTTCTTCCAGGAGAGGAGTGTGCCCCGGTGCCTCAGAGCCGACACCGGGAGCTGTCTGGGACCTTGCTGTGGAGGCTGTGCCTCCGGGGACTATGCCCACAGCGTCGAGACGGCTCGACGGTTCCTGGAAGGCACCAACCGGGAGCCCCTTCAGATCCTGGAGGCCCGAATGCGGGAGGCCGCCCGGGTCCTGGAGTTCGAGTACGCCGCCATGCTGAGGGACCGCCTCAGGCGCCTGGAGGCCCTGCAGAGGGAGCTGGTGGCCTTCCGGGGCCGGGTGGAGAGCCTCTCCTTCGTCTACCGGGTCCCGGCGTTCAAGGGGACCGACCGGCTCTACCTCATCCGCAAGGGCCTGGTGCGGGGAGAGATACCCAGCCCAAGGGGGCGGGAGGGGAGGGAGCGGGCTGCAAGGAAGGTGGAGGAGGTGTTCGCCGAGACTCCCCCTGACCCGGCGGCCCTCACGCCGGAGGGTGCTTCCGAGATCCTCCTGGTGGCCCGCTGGTTCCGCCTCCGGGATCGGGAGCTGTCCAGGGTCTCCCCCCCGGAGGAGTGGTTCAGGGCCGTGGCCTGCCCAGGTACGGCGAGGTGACCGCCCTTCGCGTCGAGCTCCGGGAGTTGACACTCCCGGGGATGAATTCGCGGGATTCTTGACTCATTGCAGCGAGCCCGCCCTATCGGCGGGTCTTACAGCCGCTCCGCAAGCGTTTTGCGTCTCCGACCGTCCGGCGGCGACGTCCTGCGTGGTCCCAGATGCATCGGCCC
>Ga0114946_10000221_pt1 | contig 35797 bp, 23 predicted proteins | sample WalLakDeSediment_FD_88676 | JGI IMG/M metagenome (GOLD analysis project Ga0114946, IMG submission 88676) | Lake sediment microbial communities from Walker lake, Nevada to study Microbial Dark Matter (Phase II) - Walker Lake 11/02/13 Deep Sediment | ecosystem: Environmental > Aquatic >... | reverse complement strand
TACAGAATATTCATGCGCCTGCCACGTTCGTCCACTTCAACCACTGGCTCCACCACCTGCGCGGCCAAATACCCTTTTCCCTGATAGTACCTATGAATCATGGCGCGATCTTGCGGAAGGGCCGTCTCATCAAACTGTCCCCTGAACATTCCCAACAAAGCTCGGCGATGACTCAATTGCCTTCGCAGGGGACGCGTTTTCAGTGGCACATCGCTTCGCAGCTCCAATTTCTTGATTCGAAGTCGCTTGCCAGTGTTGACATGAAAGATCACCTCCACCCGGTTCCGTTCATCGGGAAAGGTCGTTTCCCAGGATATCGTGGCCTTTGGAAACCCCTTGGAGAGCAGAAATCGTTTCAACTCCAATACATCCGAATCCAACGTGCTTTCACTGACCGGCTCATCCACTTTGGTTTTCACCAGCTCAGTGAGCTTGCTTTCCGTAAGAATCCTTTTTACACCCTCCTTGTCCATACGCACCATTCGGGCATAGGGCATCTCCTTGAAGGTGTAATGAACCGTCAAATCTTCTCCAACCCACTTTGGTTCGGCTTTCACCGATTCAAAGGAACCCATGATCTCCAGCCTCGCAAGATCCCCTGAAAGGATCTGGGAAGAGAAGGGACGTCCAGCCACGGTTCGGATGTTCCTTTGAGCCTCAGCTTCTGTGACGTTGCACAAACCGTGCAGAACAACTTCCTTGACAGGAACCCCCACAACTTCAGATCGCGCGTGAATCACCCCAGCCAGTGTCACCAGGATCAAAAAAATCTTCAGAACAATCCCCTGAAACACCAATGCGAGATGGATCCATCCCTTCCATTGCCCCTGACTGGGATAAAAACTCATCTCCTCACGAATCATTGGATTACTCATTCCCTGTTTCTCACGCGGTTCGAATGCAAGGATCACTTCAAGCTAAGTGCAGGTTCTTTCTGGAAGAGCAATCTTCCCTCGCCTCGAATAATATGGATCACATCCCCAGCCTGATAGCTTCCTTTGAGTATCTCCTCGGCGAGTGGATCTTCAATATGGTGTTGAATGGCCCTTCGAAGCGGTCTGGCACCATAGTTTGGATCCGAACCAATATCGATGAGAAAATCCAGAGCTTCTTCTTCCAATCGAATGCTCATTCCCCGTCCCACGAGTCGATCGGACACCTGCCTCACCAGAAATCCAACAATGTTTGTGAGATGTTCCCGGCTCAATCGATGAAATACGATTACGTCGTCAACGCGATTCAAAAACTCGGGATTGAAGGTTCTCTTCAACTCTGAGACCACTTCTTCCTTCATTTTTAAGTAATCCTGACCCTCCACCCTGGAATCGAATCCCATCTTGCCACCTTTTTCCACCATACGAGTACCCACGTTGGATGTCATGATCAATACCGTGTTCCTGAAGTTTACCGTACGTCCCAGACTATCCGTTAAACGTCCATCTTCCATCACCTGCAAGAGAATATTGAACACATCCGTATGGGCCTTCTCAATTTCGTCTAACAACACAATGCAATACGGCTTTCTGCGAACCTTTTCCGTGAGCTGTCCGCCCTCTTCGTAACCCACGTATCCTGGAGGCGCTCCCATGAGACGTGAAACAGCGAAACGCTCCATATATTCAGACATATCGATCCGAACCAGCACTTCCTCGTCCCCAAAAAGGAACTCACAAAGGGCCTTGGCCAACTCGGTCTTTCCAACTCCTGTCGGCCCCAGAAAGAAAAAACATCCGGCAGGCCTGCGAGGATCTTTGATGCCGGAGCGTGAACGAAGGATCGCCTTGGTGACCGCGCGCACAGCCTCGTCCTGTCCCACGATTCTCTTGTGGAGGGTCTCCTCCATCTTCAGAAGCCGCTCCGATTCCTTCTCTTCCATCTGAGCCACCGGGATCCCCGTCCACTTAGATACCACATATGCAATGTCTTCTCCGGACACCACTACCCTGACACGATCCCGGTTTTCTTCCCATTTCTTCTTTTCCTCTTCCAGCTTGAACTTAAGTTTCTTTTCTGTGTCCCGAAACTGGGCCGCCTTCTCATACTCCTGCATCTGGATAGCAGATTCCTTCTCCTGCGTCACCTGTTTGATCTCCTCCTCGATCACTTTCAAATCCTTCGGCATCATGGAAACACGAAGTCGAATCCTGGATCCTGCTTCATCGATAAGATCAATGGCCTTATCGGGCAGAAAGCGATCAGATACGTATTGATCTGCCAGCTTGCTGGCAACCAGAAGCGCCTCGTCCGATATCTCCACGCAGTGATGCGCTTCATATTTGTCTCTAAGACCCTTGAGAATCTCCAGGGTCTCCTCCACTGAAGGAGGGTCAACGACAACGCACTGGAAGCGACGCTCAAGAGCACGATCCTTCTCGATATATTTCCTATAATCATCGAATGTTGTCGCTCCAATGCACCGAATCTCGCCTCGAGCCAAAGCGGGCTTGAGCATGCTGGATGCATCGATCGCTCCCTCTGCGGCTCCAGCTCCTGATAGATTGTGGAGTTCGTCCACGAACAAGATCACATCATCCGATTTCTTGATCTCGTCCATAACCGCTTTCAATCTCTCCTCGAATTGTCCCCTGTATTTGGTCCCAGCCACCAAAGCGCCCAGATCCAAGGCGATGATGCGCTTGTTGAGCAAAGGCTCAGGCACATCTCCTGTCGTTATTTTCTGGGCCAATCCTTCCACAATGGCGGTCTTGCCCACCCCCGCTTCCCCCACAAGAACAGGATTGTTTTTCGTCCTTCGACTCAATGTCTGTATCACACGTTCGATTTCATCCTGTCGCCCGATTACAGGATCCAACTTGCCTTCCCTGGCCAATTGGTTGAGATCCCTGCCAAATGTATCCAAAGCTGGCGTCTTGCTCCTATCCGCCTTGCCGTCTTGTTTCTGACCAGATACTTCCCCACCTCCGACCATGGCCAATGTCGATTTACGGACCGCGTCCAGTTCCAACCCTGCCCGTTGAAGCAATGTGGAAGCGACCCCCTCTCCCTCCCGCATCAGCCCAAGGAGGAGATGCTCCGTGCCCACATAATTGTGGTCCAGCTTTCTGGCTTCTTCCACTGCCAACTCCAAGACCTTTTTGGACCTTGGGGTCAAGGGAAGGTCCCCAGGCGATGTTGGCGCATCTTTCCCTGGATCGACAGCTTTTTCAATTTCAGCCCGAAGCCTTCCAAATTCCAATCCAAACTGTTTCAAAACATTGGCAGCGATTCCTTCTCCCTCCCTGAGAAGTCCAAGCAGTATATGCTCGCTTCCAATGTAATCATGATTGAGCCTGATTGCCTCATGTCGGGCAAAAGCGATGACTTGGCGAGCTCTTTCAGTGAATCGACTGTACATGAACTTCCTCCTACACGGAAAAGGAGAACTTGGAGCGAATCAATTCTGCCCTGGCGATGTCTCTCTCCTCGGTTTCCAACTCTCTGCCTGTACGTGACTGCAAATGAGCGGGTTGGATCCAAATGATCAATTCGTTCAGCACTTGAACGGATATCCCAGGAAGCACTCCAAGTTCCACGCCCAACCGAACATCGGAAAGCAAATCCATGGCCTCTTGGGAACTGATCATCCTGGCGTGGCTCATGATGGCCCAACTGCGCCAGACCCTGTCCTCAAGTTCCAACCTCTTTTTCTCTACAAGCAAGCGGCGTGCCTCTTTCTCATGGGAGGCGATCTGCTTCACACGTGTTTCAAGATTTTCCAGAATTTCGGCTTCGCTTAATCCCAAAGAAGCCTGGTTTGAGATTTGAATCAGATTGCCCAGGGATTGAGTCCCTTCTCCATAGAAACCACGGACAGTCAAACCCAGTTTCTGGGAAGCATTGAGAACCTGTCCCAACTGCTGGTTGTGAGCCAAGCCTGCCAGATGCAAGAGAACGGAAGCCCTCAGGCCTGTTCCGACATTGCTAGGACAAGCCGTCAGATAGCCCCATTTCTCTGAAAAGGCGTAAGGCAGCAAAGCTCCCAGTTCCTCGTCAATCTGCGAAGCACTTTTCAGCGCATCTCGAAGATTCAAACCGGGACACAGGGCCTGAAGCCTGATATGATCCTCCTCATTGACCATCAAACTGATACATTGATCCGAATCAATGACAGCCGCCTTTTGTCCCCCAGCCTCGCTCAGTTCCAGGCTGATGAGGTGGCGTTCCACGAGAAGACGTCTGCTCAATTCGTCCAGTTCGCTCACATCGATCCAAGAGGCCCCCGACATGCACTTCGATCGATGGACCGTGGTCTTCAGCGCGGCCAGAACACCCTGCCGATCCTGGTCCGAACCCCAATGAGAAAAATGAAAGGCGCTCAGATTCCTGGCCAATCTGATGCGGCTGGAAAAAACCACATCTCCCATGGGACCTGATTCGGTCATCCAAGCGCCCAGTTCATCCAACAACCTATACCACATGCTATGAAAAATCGTTCCTTTCGACAATAAAACCGTAGGTCTCTTCGAGTTGTTTGATATGGTCCCTCAGTTGGGCGGCCTCTTCGTAGGCTTCATTTGCCACCGCCGTTGTTAGACGATGTCGCAGATCCGTTATATGATCATACGCGTCCCTCAAGCCGTGGATCTCCTGTGGACATCCTCCCACATGGGAAGTGCTGCCATGCATCTTCATGATAATGAGTTCCAGTTCCTTGGCAAAGGTTTCGTAACACTGTCCACATCCCAACTTCCCATACTTTCGAAAATCAGAGAGGGAAATGGCACAACGAGGACAAACACTTCCTGTTTGACCTTGTGCATCCGTCTCCTTGATGCCAGCGAGAAGATCTGCCAAGGAATTGATATGCACCCACGCCTTTTCTCCCTGCTTTTCGGCGCAAAACTGACATAAATGAACTTCTTTGACCTTTTGATCCTTCGCAAGCTGAGTATAGTGAACCGTCGCTTCATGTTGACCACATTCATCACAAGGATGATTTATCATGTTGCCTCTCCCGAAACAGAACTCTTAACGTTCCAATGGTGACACATGGAAGAAATAGCCACACATCTCAAACACCACTATCCATAACGTGTACACTCTTCTTTACTTTAATCGAGTCGTATGCGAAGATCAATCCCCTCGCCCTCGCCTTTCCAAAATCAAAGCCTTTCCCGCAGAAATCTCCACCACTCTATCCGATCGGTCCGCAATGGTCATGTTATGCGTAGCGATCACGAAGCTCTGTCCCATCTTCCTATTGAGGTCCATGAGCAAATCGATCATGGCGTGGGAGGTCCCTTCATCCAGATTGCCCGTGGGTTCATCGGCCAGAATTACTTTGGGATTGTTCATGAGCGCTCTGGCCAAGGCGACGCGTTGCTGCTCGCCTCCGGAAAGTTCGTTGGGACGGTGCGTCTCCCTGGCTCGCAATCCCACACGATCCAGTAGATCTCTCGCCCGAGCCCTGGCATCTTGGAAGTTTTGGCGCTTTCCAAGCCTTCCCACCCAATAGGGCATCATGACGTTTTCAATCGCGTTGAACTCCACAAGGAGATGGTGAGACTGAAAAACAAATCCAAAGAATTCATTTCGAATTCGTGCGAGTTCCTTGGCCTGAGTGCCGTCATAGAGGGACATATTGTCACATAACACGCTCCCCTGGTCGGGATGCTGCAACCCTCCCAAAATATGAAGCAACGTGCTTTTGCCCACGCCCGACGCACCGATCAGGCATAGAAATTCCCCGGAAGCCACCTGTAAATCCAAGCCGATCAACACGTGAATCTTGTCGCTTCCCGAACGATAGGACTTGTGCAGATTGGTACAGGAAAGAAGGGACTCATTCATCGCGCAACGCCTCCACCGGATCCATTCGAGACGCTCTTACAGCGGGATAGATGGTCGCCAACAGGCTAATGGTAATCGCAGCAAAGGAGATCCACGCGAAATCCCAAACCCTCATCTGAATAGCGAGGGTATCCATATAATACACATCACTGGGCAGTTTGATGATGGGATAGACCTCCAAGAACTTGCACAAGGCAAAACCAACCAGATCCCCCAACAGGGTCCCTATAATACCCACGTACAATCCCTGCGCTACAAAAATCCGGACGATCTGCCTGTTGGTGGCTCCAATGGATTTGAGAAGGCCAATGTCACCGGTCTTCTCGATTACCATCATAATCAAAGTGCAGGCGATATTGGAGGATGCCACAAGAATGATGAGAGTCAAGATCACCGCCATGGCCTTCTTCTCCAATTCCAGGGCCAGGAAAAAATTCTGATTCAAGTCTTTCCAGCTCTGAACGATATATCCGGGCCCCAGAGTCTTTCGCATGATTTCCGCGGCGGAATCAGTCCATCTTGCGTCCTTTATCTTGCAATGAAGAGAGGGCCAAGCTCCCTCCATGTTGAGGAGTTGGGATGCCGCGTCCTCCCCAACGTAAGCCACATTCATATCGAATTCATGCATCCCCGAACGATAGAGTCCCGTGATTTCGTAGACTCTCATTTTTGGCTCGAAGCCACCGAATTCCGGGCGCTCTTCTGAGGCCACAAGCGTCACAAAATCTTGCAGGCCCACCCGCATCCTGCTCGCCAGCTCCTCGCCGATTACTATACCGCGACGGAGATTTTCCATATCTCCTGTTGGAGGAAATTCAGGTGTATCGAAGGAGAGTGCGCCCTGAACGATCCAATCGAGAACGTCTGTCACTTCGGGTTCAAGCCGTTCATCGATCCCCCTGAGTACGACCCCTCGAATGCCCACATCCGTCTTCAAGAGGACTTGTCCGTCCACCAATGGAGCCGCAGCGGCTACGCCAGGAATGGATAGAACTTGATCCAAGACTTCCTGTTTTTCCGTGATTCCATCGTAATTGCGCACCACGATATCCGCGTTGGCTCCGAGGATCCTCCTTCTGAGTTCCTGGTCGAATCCGGTCATGACAGCCAGCACCACGATGAGCGCGGTCACGCCGATCAATACGCCTCCAATAGAGACGACTGTGATCACAGATACAAAAGCGTGCTTCCTGCGCGTCAATAAATATCGAAGCCCAATCCACAATTCGAACGGCATGGTCGATATAAACTCCCCTAAAATGGCTCACTTTACCTGGGGCTTGTTGCTCTGTCAAGTGTAAATATTCAGTGAAAGCGATCCAGAGACAAACCGTCGTGGGAAGAGGAGACAGATTTGGAATGCCGTGATACGCACCTTGGATTTCAAACCGTTCGAAAACAGCATCTCTGTCTCTTCTCCGCCAAGGGCTACGTTTGGATCGCTTTCATTGAATATTTTCTGTCAAGTCATTGAGGACACCCCAAAAGATGCCCTCCCTGTCACTGCCCCCCTTTCCTCGCAGATAGACATGATCATGACCTTCATGTAATCTAAAATTATATCATGAACAAACACGATTCTGTCTGGGCTTTTTCATTTTCCCCGGAATATCCTGCTGTATCCCAAAGGTATCGCTTTGGTATGCAAAAGAGAACCCGAAAGAGAATCGCGATCGGAATGGGATGGTTGTTTCTGCTGGGGGTTTCCATCTCTTGCAGGAGGAAAGACGATTCCGATCCTCCCGACGTCCTACTGATCATCGTGGACACCCTTAGGGAAGACAGGTCAGGAAAGGAACACATGCCGTATGTGGCATCTCTGGCCTCACAGGGGGTTCGTTTTCACAGAGCCTATGCTCAGGTTCCCTATACCGGTCCTTCCCATGCATCCATCCTCACCTCAACCTATCCTTCCCAGCATGGCGTCAGAGACAATGCTCAGGTTCTTGGAGAGACCCTTTCCACCTGGCCGGAACTCCTCGCACAGGAAGGGTACAGGACTGCCGCATTCATCAGCGGCTACCCCCTTCTGGCGCAGTTCGGATTCCATCGGGGATTCGATCATTACGACGACAGAATGGGTGGCGATGATGTATCAGATCCTTTTACCTATGTTGAACGCAAGGCCGATGCCACCACGGAGGCCGCTTCGTCCTGGTTGAAGACCCATGGATCCTCCGATCAGTCAATCTTCCTCTGGGTCCACTATTTCGATCCACATTCTCCCTATATTCCCCCACCCAAATACGCTCATCTGGACCCATATAACGGCGAAGTGAGATTCGTTGACGACTGCATCAAAGAATTGATATCCATTTGGGAAACATGCCGTCCTCTCAGAAAAAGGATCCTGATTTTCCTGTCGGATCATGGAGAATCCTTGGGAGAACACGGGGAAATGGAACACGGCACTTTCCTTTACGAGTCCACCCTACGAATTCCGTTGATCTTTATGGGACATAGGATTCCCGCAGGAAGGTCCGTGGATCTGGCATGTGAAACAGTGGACGTGTTGCCCACGGTGCTCGATCTTCTGGGTCTTCCCATTCCGGACGCCTTGTCCGGAAGATCCCTCGTCCCTGTCTGGCAAGGAAAAGCGGAAACGCGTCCCGTGTATGGAGAGACCTTTTCCAGCGCAATCCGATTCGGTTGGTCCGAGTTAAGATGTCTCATCGACGAATCCTGGAAGTATATTTCTGCGCCTGAACCCGAGCTGTATCGACTGGATAATGACCCGGGAGAGTTGGTCAATCTGATTGAGACAGAGACCTCATTGGGCGCGGCAATGAAGGCTAAACTCTATCAACACCCTGGAACCCGCGAAAATCGAGAGAACAACGCGAGCGTTGTTCTCTCGAAAGAGCAACGAGAAGCCTTTCTTGCTCTGGGATATTTTAGTGCTGGACAGACTCCAGTAGCTGAGGTCCAACCACCGGACCAGAGAGACCCAACACCTCAAGATCCCAAGGCCATGCTCTTGGTGCTGGATCTCGTGAATAGAGCGATGGACGAGGTGGCCTCCGGACGTCTGGAGAATGCGAGACGTAGTTTGGAGCGGGCCCTGACCGAGGATCCAGAGAATTTCGAGATCCTGAGAATGCTGGGAGAGGTTCATCGAGATCTTGGGGACCTTGATCGCAGTTTGATCCTTTTCGATCGGTCCCTTCAAGCGCTTCCGACCCATGTATCGGCGCGGTTCGGAAAGGTCACGGTACTCCTGCGCATGAACCGTTTTCAGGAGGCGATCGAGAATATAGACCTGTGCCTTGAGCTGATTCCAGAGAATGCGGAGTTTCTCTCGGTCAAGGAAGATCTGTTATCCCTTTTGTGAATGCGAGAGAAAATATAATTCCAGTTGAAAGTCACGTTGTCTGTTTTGAGAAAAACAAGAAAGAGGGTATATAGTATTTGATATGAGTACACACATCAATTTTCTACTCAAGGTTAAAGATGCTACCCTATCCGACATCAAGAGGGCTCTGGCTGAAGCCAGGATCGATGTCCGAAGCATCGTGAAACTGCACGAGGAAAAGAATCCCAGAGAAGATACCCCCTCCAGTAATCCTGCTCTTGACAACCCCTCTCCATCTGAGTAATCTCACACTTCGTGTCTTGGGTGGCGGACCTGGTACAGGGTTCATCAACACATCTCATCGCAGCACGCGATCAAGGAAGGAGTCTCTCATGGCTAGTTCAAAGAAGGTCAAGGTAGGAATCAACGGGTTTGGGCGCATCGGACGCAACTTGCTCAGAGCCGCCATCAAGTACGACATGAATATTGATTTCGTAGCAGTGAACGATCTAACCAATGCCGACATGTTGGCTCACCTGCTCAAATATGATTCCGTACACGGCATCATGGATGCCGACGTCTCAGTGGATGGAAACAACCTGGTCGTCAATGGAGATTCCGTCCAGGTTCTTTCCCATAGGGATCCGGCACAGCTTCCTTGGAAAGATCTAGGCGCAGATATCGTCATCGAATCCACTGGACTTTTTACGGATCGGGACAGCGCCATGATGCATCTGAACGCAGGTGCCAAGAAGGTGCTGATTTCCGCTCCCGCCAAAGGGGAAGATCTGACTATCGTTCTTGGAGTAAACGATCACATCTATGATCCAGCCAAGCACCATATTATTTCCAACGCTTCCTGTACCACAAACTGTCTGGCCCCTGTGGCGAAGATTCTGCATGAGAACTTCACCATTGAAACTGGGATTATGACAACCATCCACGCATATACCAATGACCAGAGAATCCTTGACTTGCCTCATAAGGACAAACGTAGGGCCAGAGCCGCGGCTCTGTCCATGATTCCTACCTCGACCGGGGCGGCTCAAGCTGTAGGCAAGGTTTTGCCTGAACTGAACGGAAAGCTCACGGGCATGGCTGTTCGTTGTCCGACCCCCAATGTCTCCGTGGTAGATCTCAGTGCGGTTCTTGGAAGCACGCCTTCGAAGGAAGAAGTGAACGCAGCCCTCAGGAACGGCGCCGCCAAGATGAGCAAAAAGGTTCTGGTTGTTTGTGATGATTTGCTGGTCAGTTCAGATTTCAACGGCAACCCCGCTTCCTCCATCGTGGATTCCGATTCTACCCTCGTATTAGGCAACATGGTCAAGGTATTGTCCTGGTACGATAATGAATGGGGATATTCGGTGCGGATCGCTGAGTTGGCCCAAATGGTGGGTGAATCCTTATGAAGAAACTTTCAGTAAGGGATATGGATTTGCGGGGAAAACGAATCCTATGCCGCGTGGACTTCAATGTGCCTTTGACCCGGGACAACAAGATCTCGGACGACACCAGAATCCGTGCCGCTCTTCCTACCATCCGAATGATCATGGAGAAAGGAGGACGTCTCGCGTTATGTTCCCACTTGGGACGTCCCAAGGGGAAACCCAATCCCAACATGAGCCTTTCACCGGTAAGGGACCGATTGGCAGAACTTCTGTGTGTGCCGGTAGCATGGGCGTCGGATTGCGTCGGAGAAGAAGCTGAAAGCATGGTGTTTGCTCTTAAGGATGGAGAGGTTGGATTGTTGGAAAACCTCCGATTTCACACGGAAGAAGAATCCAACGACTCCTCATTTGCTCAAGCGCTCGCTCGCATGGCCGAAATCTTCATCAATGACGCGTTTGGGTCCGCCCATAGAGCCCACGCGTCGACCGAAGGTGTCACCCACCATGTGGCTCAATCGGGCGCTGGACTTTTGCTCGACAAGGAAGTCACTTATCTTTCCACTGTGATGGAGGATCCGAGGCCTCCGTTCCTGGCCATTCTGGGAGGCGCAAAGGTCTCAGACAAGATGGGGGTCATCCATCGCCTGGCCGGGAAGGTGGATCGCCTCATCGTGGGTGGTGCCATGGCCTACACCTTTCTGAAGGCCAAAGGTATAGAAGTTGGGTCTTCGCTGGTGGAGCAGAACCGTTTGGAGGACGCCAAAGAAATGATGGACCTTATGGTCTCCTCCGGAACCCAGTTGCTTCTTCCAGTGGATCATCTCGTATCGAGCGGTCCCGAGGATCTGGAAGGCATGGTCTGCGGAATCAACATTCCTGAAGGAAAGATGGGACTGGATATTGGACCGGAGACCATAAAGATGTTCGTTGCAGCGGTATCCGACGCACACACCGTGGTATGGAACGGTCCGCTAGGTATGTTTGAAAAGGACGCGTTCGCCCAAGGGACCGAAGCCATGGCTCGCGCCTTGGCCGCGTCTGGCGCCACCGTTGTGGTTGGCGGGGGAGACAGTGCCGCGGCTCTCGTGAAGTTGGGTATGGCCGATCAAGTTACCCATGTATCCACCGGGGGGGGAGCTTCATTGGAAATGCTGGAAGGAAAGGCCCTGCCTGGAGTGGAAGCGCTCACGGACGCATGAGGAGGAGGAGGATGAAAGACAAATATCTCATCGCTGGAAATTGGAAGATGCATTTGGATCCAATCCTGACGGTTGAACTTATCGAAGGAATTCTGAAGGAAGTCGAAGATGTCTTGGAACAAGTGGATGTGATGGTATGCCCTCCCTTCACTTCCCTACAAGCCGGCTTGAATGCCTGCCGGGGCACAAGGATGCTGGTTGGAGCTCAGAACATGTTCTGGGAAGAGAGCGGAGCCTTCACAGGTGAGATTTCACCCCTGATGCTTCAATCTCTTGGCGTAGGATATGTGCTTTTGGGCCATTCGGAAAGACGTCATATCTTCGGTGAGAGCGACGATCTGATCCAGAAAAAGCTGGATTCAGCCCTCTCTCATGATATCCATCCGATTCTCTGTATCGGAGAAACGCTGGAAGAACGTCAACAAGGCGAAACGTTCTCGGTTCTGGATACCCAGCTAAAGTCAGGATTGGGCAATGTATCCGGCGAACATGCCGCCCGTATCACCTTGGCCTACGAACCTGTATGGGCCATTGGGACAGGAGTCACAGCGTCTCCACAGCAAGCGCAAGAGGCCCATGCCCATGTAAGACAGGTCTCGAACCAGCTTCTGGGCCAGGACGCGGGAACATCCGTACGTATTCTATATGGTGGCAGTGTAAAGGCAGAAAACGCAGCTGAGCTTTTGGGACAACCGGACGTGGATGGCGCTCTGGTTGGAGGCGCCAGCCTCAAGGCGAATGGATTCGCTGGCATCATCCGAGCCGCTTTGAGCCTGTAGAAAGAAGAAACGTGGGAGTCCAGGAGATTAGATTCTCAGGACTCCCACGCGTTTCATGGGTGCCAAGAAAGATTTATCGAAGGGTCGTAATGGCCAATGTTGGGCTGGCTGGACGAAAGAAGCTCTTCCCTAAAACAGGTACCAGAATGGGATCGGTCATCGCGTTGACCACGATAATACTATCCACGAGTTCATCGGGAGAACCCTCAATCACGATCCCCACATCGGATAGAAGTTCCATATAGGCCAGTTCATCCCCTCGCCTCTCATCGGGAATTTCCCCCTCAATTCCATATGCTCGAACCAAGACCACAGCCATGGCTCCTTTGGTCAAGAGCGCATCCTTATTCCATCCATCCAAAGGCTCTACGCCCAAATCCTCCAGGACCTCGATATAATCGTCAATATTGGCCGTGCCTTCCAGTCCTCCAAGCGCCGAGATATCCCTGGGAATTCCCAGATGCATCACCTGAGGGTAATTTGTGTTCCCCAGGATGCTTCTCTCCAAATCCATGGCCCGAGCCAGCATCATGGCATAATGCCCTTGAGGCATTCTGATCTCCTTTTTTCCTTCCTCTCTTCGCCTGGATGCAAGCCAGGCCGGAGAAATGGCCTTTTTGAGAGGCTCCAGCCTGTCGAGTTCGGAACGCTCCGCCACACTCAAGCTCCTCATGGATCCTTCGGGAGAATCCGATTTAACGGTACAAACGGAAAAGGACTTCACCTCCGCGATCCGGTCAGGAAAACGAACATTCCCGGCCATCGCTGTCCCTTCTCCCATCTTGAGAACGGCTTCTCCCGTCTCTCTGTCGCTGAATACGAAAGAAGCCGTATCCGAGACCAGGACCCTGGCAGTAGAGGAAGAAACCTCGAGATTCAAATCTCTGCCTTGTGGTTTGACGGCAACCAGAAAGAACTCCCCGGATTCCAACTGAACATGAAGCTCCGCGGGAGATGAAGTGGCCTCCTGCAATCCCGTGGCTTTGGTGATGGTCATCTTCGTGATGGATCCCATCTCGATCCTGCAAACCTGTCCCAGGGCAAGCACCATGGTACTATCAGGACCCGTCAGCAGACTGTCCCCTTCCCCAACTCTCTGTTGTTTCCCCAAATCCACCCACTTTACGGCGCCAGCTCCGCGGTATTGACATGTACCGGAGATTGAGTTGACAACACTCAAACTGGAATCTGTAGACTGTGCTTGAACGGTCGATATCCACGGCAACACAACGCACGCTAACGCTCCCAAACGTACTGCAATCCTATGGCCGATCATTTTCGATTCTCCTTTCTGATGCCTGCCTCACGAGCAAGCAGATATAATATATCCTACGTGGGGCAGTAGGATCAACACCATTCCCGACAGAAACTCAATTGACACCTCGTAATCATGGGCTCTAGAATAGCATACGGACCTTTTAGTATATGAAATTATTGTGTAACCAGAAGCAGAAATAGAGATAGATGTAGAGAGATAGGGGTACAGGGAGATCGAAGATTGCCAGAAGTAGGTTTACTCATCAATCCTCATGCAGGTCGAGGGAAAGGCAGCCATCAGAGAAGGTCCAGATATGAACGAGTTGCGGGAAAGGATGTCATTCTTGAAGAGACAGTGACCGTGGACGATATCCCCAGAGCGCTTCAATCTTTCGCTGATTCCGGGGTTGGACTTCTCGCGGCCAGCGGAGGGGACGGCACCCATCATGCGGTTTTATCAGCCATGGTGCTTTTTTATCGTGCTCGTGGCGAACCTATGCCAATCTACCTGCCCTTAAAGGACGGCACGAACAACAATCTGGCCCACTCCACTGGGATATCTGGAGACATGCCCAGCTATTTCAGCAGGGCACATATGGCGTTCAAGAATGGAGATTACAGCACAATAAAGAGAGATCTGGTCGCTGTCAATGACTTGCAGGGTTTTATCGTGGGTATCGGAGCAGGAGCCAAATTGGTCGAGGCGTATTATGATGGACAGACTCGGGGATCTTTGCGAGCGGCAATACTTACCGTCCATTTCATCCTGTCCGTTCTGTCCGCGGGTCCTTTCGCTCAACGGGTTTTGGAACCCGTGGAAATGCTGGTCCAGTTCGATGACACTGAAAAGTGGATGGCTCCCAGGGCCCTGGTTGCTGGGACCCTTATGCAAACTGGATTCGGATTTCGTTTCTTGTCCCGGGCCCATGAAAGGAAAGGTTATCTCCATCTCTTGGCAGCAGAATCCTCGGCATGGACCCTGGTTGGGCACATCCCGAGACTCTATCTGGGCAAACCGATCCCCAAAATGGATTCAATCCTGAACGAGGTGCTTCACAAGGTAGAATTCCGCTTCGAAAGACCTCAGAATTACATGATAGACGGGGAAATGTATGGTCCTGTGGACGATTTGTCGATCCAGGTAGAAACCGAGATAGAAATCCTAAGCATTCATTGAAGCGATCAGAACAGGTTTATCGGCAACCTGAAGAGCCTTCAAATTCGCGCGGAGATGCGAAACCAGGCTCCAATGGGGATCCACCACCATGATCGAGGCTTCCAAGTGTTCCGCCAAAGCCAAGGTAATAGAACCTGGCAGGGCCGGAGGCAACCCGAGAAGCACTGTCGTGGATCGCTCCTTGAAATCCTGAATTACACCCATAAATTCGGACACAGGATGATATGGAAGAGGAGCATCTGCGCACCCAATCCATCGAATCCCATCCACAGGCTCATAGCAGGGGCTTTGTCTTCCTTGAAGAAGATTGTGCAGATCCGCATATTGCTTGGGAGGTCCCTCTACCATCCCGTGAGAAAGATCCAGCCATGTCACCGTCTGGCCTGCCTCCCTCAAGGCCAAAGAAAGCTTCTTACAGAAAATGGATCTGTTGATGGATGGTGAAGGGCTCAGAACTCCAAGAACACCATGTAACCCTTTCGGTTCCGAGAAAACCTTCTCCAGATTCCACAACAGTCCCTGCAATCCCGCGGAAGAATCAGCCTTCCATCCTTCATCCCATCTTGGAGAAATCCCGGTTGGGTAAACGTCCTGTCCGTTTAACAGATCTGAAACTCGATCCGGCTGAATGATTCTGGGATCCACCAGATCCACGATCAATCCAGCCGAGAACCCGAAAAGCAAGGAAAAAGTTCCAGTCATCACGATCATGGATATGATCTTAGGAAACACCTTGTATTTCTTGGATTTACCCAGATCGGTTCTGGCTTCCTGAACCTGGAAAGCATTGGTCACATCCAATTTCGATGCCAAAGAAGCATTCTCCATGGTTTCTATAAGACGTCCATATCTAACCACCAAAGCATCGCGCTTGCGCTGAAGCTCATCCCATTCTCCCTGAAGCGCCATAAATCTCTGAGATTCCAAGGACAAGTCATTTATTTGCTGATTCAAGATTCTTCGTCTGGCATCTTGAGTGACCACCATCACCTCCGTGGAACACAACCGAGAGACCAATCCATCGTAGAGTTCGCTCCTCTGCGTCTGTCTGCCTCTAAAGGTCTCTTCCAGCAATGCCCTGAGTCCTTCTCTGAGATTCTCGAGCTGCGCCCGAGCTGCTATCACGTCAGGGTGATTGTCATGCGCCCTGGACATCAACGAAATCAACAGGTTCTCCACTCTCATCATCTCGTTGGAGTACGTGTCGAGTTGTGGGTTGCGTTCCAGGTTGACCAAGGCCTCGTGAAACTCAGGCACCTCCTGGATCTTCAAACGCAATTCCTCCAGGCTGACCCGAGTCTCTTCCATGCTTCGATCCAGGACATCCCGCTCTTGGATCCAGGTCTCCTTCAGCGAGGAGAGTCGTTGAATCTCATTTCTGAATTCCAGGAAACCGTGCTTAATCCTGAAATCCTGGGCTTCCCGATCCAACTCCCGAATACGAGCATCCAGAGCGGGTATTTCAATCTCCAAGACCGAAACGACTTCAGCCGCTTCAGATTTGTTTCGTTCGGACATAAATCGAAGGAAACTGGAGCAAAGCCCATTGGCCAATCTCGCAGACTGTTCAAGATCCAAGGAATATCCTGTGACCTCGAAGACTTCCGCTTTAGCGTCGAACCGAACGCGAAGTCCCCCACCGTACTTCAGCATCTTGGGCAACCAGGCATCCACAAAATCATCTGGAGACACAGGCTCGCCCTTGCGATCCGCCCAAGACAACTCCTCCAGCACAGGAACAACACACGCTTCACTCTTCATGATCTCCTTCCATGTGTGCATGGGTGTCGAGTTTCCCACATACTGAAGACGTCCCCATTGCTGCGTGGGAAACAAGAACTGGCTTTCCAAAGAGACAGGAGCCAGGGCCAAGAGGGCCTTGGCTTTATATAGGTTCGGCGAGAAAAGGCATACAATAAGGGCAACCAGCCAAGGACAAGCCCCTACCACGAGGCACACCCATTTTCTGCGCCAGAGGATGGAAAGATACTGACACAATTCCTGATACACTTCCTTCAGAAGTTCCATAGGACATCCGGGGAATCGATGACGCCATCTCCAATCGCGACTCTAAATGTAAGAAGAAATTCTTTGGGCCCTCCGGGATTCGAACCCAGGACCGTGGCGTTATGAGCGCCCCGCTCTGACCGCTGAGCTAAGGGCCCGAGACCTTTCTACTTTATCCGGGACTTACAGACCGGTCAAGTTGAGAATCCATTGGGGTGTTCAGTCTTGTGCATCGCCATCCAGCCCCTGGGACGGAATCCTGGGATACGGCCTCCAATCCCTCCCATTGAGTGAAACAGAGGATTTGCCTGCCTCTCTTGGCCTCCTGAGACAACAGACAAAGCAAGGCTTTGCGTCGATCATCGTCCAACGCATGGAACGGTGCATCCAGGATCAGAGGAGTAAAAGCATGGGGATCAAACAAAGAATAGACTGCCAGTTGCATGGCCACCGAAGCGGCCCATTGGGTGCCGGTCCCAAAACGCGCCACGGGCCAGGCCGACTGATCATCTAGCCTGATCGTAAAACTGGGCCAGGGCGAACACAAGCTCATTCGAGTATGCCGACCGTTCGTAAGAATTGACAATCTCCTTTCCACCTCTCGCTCCAGCAGCGGAATCGTACGCGATCTCGTCTCATCCTCCAACTCCATCAGGATCTGAACCGCCCTCTCTGCCGCGAATCTGCTCCTCTGAAGACGCTCGACTTCATCGTTCAAATGAGCGATTCGACCCGAGATCTGAGCTTCGCCCATCCCGAGTCGATCCCGAAAAACCATGGCTCGTTCTCCCTCAGACGAGATCTCTTGAACCAGGATCTCCAATCTTTCCTGTACACAGCGCAACTGGATCTCTTGTTCCTCCTTCCATTCGTATCCATCCAAAGACCTCATATCCTCGACCAAACGTTTCTCTCTGTCCCTAGCATTCTCCACCTCATCCTTCAAAGTCTCCACCCCCTTGCTCGCCATACCTTCCTTTAACGCATCTTCCCATCCAGACCTTTCAGACCTGAGAGTTGCAACAGTCCGAATCTTGAGCTCCAGATCATCCTCATCATGTGTGCCTGTCTCGTTGAAAAGATCCCGCTTCCTATTCTCCAATGATTGTAGGCGCACAGCGAGCTCTGCATGAACCCCTTCCAGTTCCCTTTGCCTGGCAGTCCATTCCTCCAAACGAGTCCTCATCTCCAATGCCTTTTGCAAGGCGGTTCTCGGAATTATCTCGGAAATACCTGACATTTCCAAACGAAGAGCTCCATCCAATCTTTCCATCTCCACCATCAAGCGAGACTCAATCTCTCTCAGCTCCTCCAATTCTTCCCGACTAAAGATCGCTTCCAGGATTCGCCCTTTCCATCCCCTTCCCAACTTGGATTTGCCTGGATTCGATAGGGCCCTTTGGACTCGCTCCAATCTCTCCCTGCATCCTTCTACATCGCTTAATGTGCCACTCAAGGCTTCCATGCGGCCGGGATTCTCCGCCAGAGCCAGAATGCCAGGATCTTGTTCCTCCAAGTTCGCCTTCTCCTCTTCCAGCCTGCCCCTGGCATCCTCACAGGATCCCAATTTCCAGGAAACGGAATCTATGTTCTTCCTCAGATCCGACAGCCTCCCCGCGATCTCATCAAGATCAGAGTCTCGGAGCCTATTCAATGCATCGAGTCGAGCATTCACATTCTCCAAACGATCCCTGGTACGCATGAGAGATCCCAGCATTTGCTCAAGTTCTTCTCTTCGCTCACGCCATCTTCGAAGCTGTTCCTGCGCTGCGCTCCTTCGCAATGCCGCTGTCTTTCTCTCCTCCAGATGATCACGTTCCTGTTCCATCTTGTCCCGCTCATCCATCAGCCGGCTTCTATTCTCCATTGCCTGCGAATACGCGTCCCTGGTCCCGCTCCACTGCTCCAGCTCGGCCTGATGGGAATGGATCGAAGCCTTCAATGCCCTGAGACGTTCTTCGCTCGCCCTGCCCTTCTCCGACAGCCATGATTTCCTGATCCGTTGAGAAGCATCTCCGAAAGAGATGAAACCATCCTTCCGTCCCAGCCCCTCATAGGCATGAACCACCGAGCGTATCCCATCTTCTCTGATCAAGGACATGGGTTCCATTGCATAAAGAACGAGAACCTCGGAAGAGCCAACACCCATTTCCTTGCACAAGAAACGATGTACCTCGCCTGGTATCTCGGTCAACTTTCTTTCTTTACCTTCCTTGGTCCTCAACAGTTGTACAGCTTCATGGTGCCCATCATAGACCCTGGTCAAGCAGTAGTCTGCGGAAGAGGACCTGAAAACAACAGAGATCTCCCAGGTACGTTTCAAGGACTCACATTCTTTCTTCAGCTCGCTTGAAGGATCCATGCCAAAAAGTCCAACCCACAATCCCCTTACAAACCAACTCTTTCCTGATTCATTGCCTCCCAAAATAAAATGTGCCCCTTCATGGAGACAGAGATCCTTGGATTCAAAGGGTCCCCAATTCAGAACCTTCACGCGAGAGACCTTCATCTTCTATACATCCCTGGAGTTCAAAAGCGCCCCGACTCCGATTTCCAGCACCATCTGTCTGTCTTTCTCGTTGAGATTCTCCATCGTTTGTACCCGTTCCGCGAATATCCGCACAGCTTCTTCCACGCTATTACCCAGATCGATACCCTGAAAATGGGTCTCCAAATCCAACCAAATGACCTTGGATAGAGCCTTCCTCAAGGTCTCCCTGAAAAGAAACATACGCAGGTCTGGCGTGCCTGTCAGAGAAATCCTGAGTAGATTCGCGGAACGACAATCTTTCTTGACTATAGCCAGAAGATCCTCAGGGGTCACATCGGTACAGTCAACTTGAAGCGCCCCGAACTGTGGCACGCCCAACCTGAAACGATCTGCCACAACCTCGCCATTTTGGATGCTACCCAAAACGCAAAAACGAGCCCCCAAATCCTCTTTTCCAAAGGAAGAGGCAAAAGGAGAACCCGCATACGCAGCGAAGCGAGAAGGCCCTGTCTTGAACACACGCAAAGAGCTGCGTCCCCCAAGAGCGATATATGGATACGACAAGCTTATCAAATCTTCCCCACGGAAAGGATGGTACTCAGCTTCGTTCGCACCATTCTCCATGATGTGTCCAAACGCAAGAAGGATATCCATATCCACATCCTGTGGCAGCCTGCGCAAAAGATTCTCGGTGCGCCGAGCAGGCTGGGGTGGCAAGGCATGAATTTTGAATTTTCCCACATCCATTCTTGTCTCATCGCAAAAAATATGCGCGCCAGTACCCTCAGCCCAGGACCCATCCACTGGATCTTGAGGGCCTCTCAAAATACAGACCGCGATCCCCCTCTTTTTCACAACAAGCAACAGGGAACGCACCCATTTCAACAAAGGCAAAGAAGGTGCCGCTTCATTGAACAGGTTGCCTGTGATCAATAGGACGTCAGGGCAATCCTTCACAAGGATCACCTTGTCCATGAGCATCTCGATCGATTTTCGCTTCAACAGGCGCAGTTTGTCCGCTACAGAACCCGGCGCGAACTCATAGGGAGATCCTAGAGCCCAATCCGATGTGTGGACAAAGCGGCCCATATCCATATTCCTCATTCCAAAAGGCTCTTCAGAAACCCTCTGATCCCCAACTGATCGTATATTTGCAATGGAATCATACCATAATTAGAAGGGGATTGGCCAAAGGAAATGAATCCGATGACCAACACACTGTCACCTTTTTATCACATGATAATTCGCGATTCTGCAAAAGAATGGTGAAAATGGTCCTACTTTAGCTCACAATGAAATTGATTAATTCCATAGATCATTATTATATTTTCTAGTATTAATGCTATATTGTGAAATCTATACATTTATTGTGGTAATCCTCCAATTTCCGTCAAGATGGCATACCTGTTGCTTGCATAGATCATCATGGAGAAGCAAAGGAGATTTCCGTGAGTATCGAATTTGAACTAAAGCGGCTGGTTGGTTTCATGTACGCGCGAAGAGGCAATGAACATTTAAAAGAGGGACAACCCAATCAGGCTATAATGGCGTACAACGAGGCTCTCAAGACAATCAGGGATGATTCTGCGATCTATTCCAACCTATCAGCGGCCTATATGGTAGAAGGCAAGTTTCATCTGGCGTCCAAGATGGCAGAAGAAGCGGTTCGTCTTTCTCCCACAAACCCAAGTTGTGTCGCGGGTTTGGCACAAGCCAAGTTGGCAATGGGAGAATATGCCCAGGCCATTTCCCTGTGCGAATCTGTCAAGGCTCTTTGTCCTGAATCTTTACATCTATTCGCCATCACAGGTTTTGCTCACTATGGAAAAGCCTCCCAGTCTTTGAGAAGAGGACTTTTACCTATCGCTGTGGACGAGGCGAAGAAGGGAATGATGGATCTTCAAGCGAGCATCAGCATCATTCCTGACTATGCCCATGTCGTGGCCAATATCGGAAGGCAATTGGCAGGTTCAGGCCTCATCGAGCAAGCGACCGCTCTGAGCGAGTTGGCATCCCATTTGGATCCATTCTGCGTATCCATGTGTGAATTGCTGAATATGATAGACAGGATGAATGCTCGAGTGGACTTCCTTGTGCAAAGGTTGTTCGCCATGGAAGAAGCCCTTCGCTTGGCGGCCGCTCGAAATCTAATGGCCTACGAGAGCTCGCTAGCAGCCGGAAGTTTTGTGGCTTTGACGGAGGATCCATGCCCCATGCTTCGGGAAGCGGCACTGCTCTATCTGACTCGTTTCAGGTATTCATCCTGGCACGATATGATTCCTCTCTTGTACGATGAAGAGGATTATGTTCGTTCAGCGTGCGCGTCACTTCTCGGCAGCAGCGGGGAAGCATACGCATTGGATCACCTTGAAATCGCGTTGCAAGAGGAAAAATCCCCGGCGGTCAAGGAAGAGATTCGGTCAGCAATCAAACAGATTTCTGTCGACATTCATTCGAAGCAAGGAATTCAAGCTCTACGATGACTTATATGTTCTACGCGAGATTAAATAGGGAAGGCTTCTCTTTATCTGTCCGTTGAGACCTTTGACATATATCCTTGGTCAATGAGTCCAAATGCTCCTCAACGTCCTGCTCGGCGGATTAAAAGAGAAAGCCTTCTCTGTTTTTTTGGGGGAAGGTACACTTTCACGTCAAATTTCCAAGGAGAGCTTCCTGGATGGTTCTGCCGCACAGATCTGGAACCTTTTCCAGGCTAAGCGTTTCCCCGGGCTGATGAAAATCAGATCCACCGGTCAAGAGAAGTCCGCCTTCTTTCGCATGGGTTTCCATGGCTCGGTTCAACTCGAGAAGCAGATCCTCATGCTCCTTCCCTTGATCTTTGTAATCATAATAGTATTCGTACCCATCCACATCCATGAGGAGGAGTTCCTCCACCGACGTATATCTTTTTCCCCCAATCCGAGGAAGAAGATAATAGAGGGGATGAGCGAGAATCACCTTGCATCCAGCCTCGCGAGCCCATGAAACCAAATCCGTCATAGCAGGTTTTTGATGCATGGGAACTCCCTGAGGCATCCAGTCATTATGAAGCTTTTTCTTGAAGTCCAGGAAATTATCGGCCAGATTCCTTTGCACACACAACCGAGCTATGTGAGGCTTCATGATCGATCCTCGTGCTCGCGCCGCGATATCCTGTTCGAAATGCAACCCGGTATCCCCGGTTGCCACCCGAATGGCCTCGACCATACGGCGAGCCACATCGCGCCTTTCCTGGCAGATTCTACGGGTCAATTCCAGCAATCTTTCATTCGGCACACCATAGAGCAGGAGTTCCACATCCTCAGCCACATCAAGTTCAGCCCCAGGAAGGATCACGAGATCCCGTCCGGACTTGCCCAACAAAAGCAAGGAACCCTCGTAGCAGTCGTGATCCGTGATGGAAAGATAACCAAGGCCCCAAGAACGCGCCAGATCCAGAATCTCGAACGGATCCAACAATCCATCGGAATAAACGCTGTGAACATGCAAATCACACCCCATGCTCATCCAACCTCCCTGCGCCATTGGGACCTGAGATAATCCATATAAAACAGAGCGTTATTTAGTGGTACATTGCTGGGAATATGATTTCCAACGGCAAAGATCAAACCGGGACAATGGATCGCTCTTTTGATGGTAGAATCGATCTCTCTCTGGATGTCTTCCTGATTGCCAAAGGTCAGAGTCCTGCAATCCACTCGGCTGCCCACCAACACATGGCTTCCTCCATATCGGTCCACAGCCCGATCGAAATCCACCATAGGCTCGAAGATGAAACCATCCGCTCCAGCCTCGGCTATATCGTCCAAGAAACAAGTCCACTGACCATCCGAACAGAAAAGGACCTTGATACCCCTGTCTTTGAGCACCTTCCACAGTGCCTCATACCTGGGAAAAATCGTTCTTCTGTAGATGTCAGGATGCATGAAAGGGCCTTCAGACCAGACCATATCATCATGGCAGATAAAAACATCCAAATCTGTCTCCGCCCAGGCCCGAAAATGATGCAGGCTGAGCCTATAGAAACCATCCAACACCCGCTCGAACCGGCTGCGCTGAGCGGCGGCTTCCAGTAGACTCGCCCATCCAAAGCTCTGAATGGCCCCTGAGACGATCGTCTTGTAATACCCGCCTGGAAATACCTGATTTGGGTTGTGTTCCCTGCCCTGCTTCAAAACCCTTCGGTAATGCTCCACCAGCTCTTTGAAATCAGGCAAACCATACTCGGATACAGGATCAAATCCCAAGACATCTTCCACGGCACGGAAGGGACACTTCCCCACGGGACGTTTATCACATCCCCCCTCCAAAAAAACGGCATGTCCCATATCCGTGACCCTTCCGCGCTCTGCCCATGCCACAGGCCCGTCGTCGCTGAACCATAGAAGGTCCACTTCCCAAGCGTCATGAAAGTTGGAATAGGCATCCGGGTCGATTCTGGGATCCTTCCCGGTCACATGCCTTACCAAAGCATCATGGCTGCAATACTCGGTATGAGCCAAGCGTGAAGAGGATTCGAGGTGGATCGCGGCAAGACCGATCTCACGACTCATCGATTTGTCTCCTTGGTGGCCAATCATCGTACATATTCAGTGAGTTGATTTGTCCTGGATCCTTTAGATTATAGCCGGCTGGCGAGAAATGCGTGACCTGTTTCATTCCTCCTTGACCTAAAGCTTCGGGATTGATACGTTGGGTTCGCTTTGTCACGCACGGTTACGGAGGATTGTATGCAGAACCATCGTCCGCCGGCTCAGATTCAGTGGATCCGAGGCGCTATCGTCGAGAGCAGACATCTGGTCCATGTTGTCGTATCGAACGCGGACGGCGATGTTCTTCTTTCAGCGGGCAATCCCGATCTTCCCGTATGCGCGAGATCCACCGCGAAACCGCTGCAAGCCTTGGAATGGGTGAGAAGCGGGACCGCTCAATCCATCCACCTCACGGATGAAGAGATCGCGGTGACATGTGGATCTCATTCAGGTTCCCATCGTCATGTGGAGGTGGTGCGTTCCATTCTGTGGAAGGGAGGAGTGGAGGAACGCTCTCTTCAATGTGGCGTCCAATCTCCCAGGGATGAGGTGACACTCATGGAGCTTCGATCCGAAGGGATGGAGGCAAGCGCGATTCACAACAATTGTTCAGGCAAGCATGCCGGCATGCTGGTGACAGCCTTGCACGCAGGGGAGTCTTTGGACCAGTATCTAGGCCTTGATCATCCCGTGCAGAGACGTATCGCGGCCAACTTGTGCGAATTGACCGCATTGGAACCTGGAGAACTCAGAATGGGTATCGATGGCTGTGGTGCGCCGACACCCATTCTACCGCTTTCCTCTTTGGCGAAAGCATTCGCGCGACTGGCCATTCCGAGCATCTTGGATACGATCCTTTGCCGGGCAGCGGAGCGTGTGAATCGAGCCATGATCTCTCATCCTGACATGGTGGCCGGACCTGGTTGTTTCGACACGACGCTTCTCTCGGAAATGGGCGAGGGGATCCTGTGCAAATCAGGCGCGGAAGGCATGTTCTGCGCGTCCCTAAAACAAGAGGGACTGGGCTTGGCCATCAAGGTGGCCGATGGATCTGGCCGGGCCATTCCTACGGCAGCCTTGATGCTTTTGTCCAAGATGGATATTCTGAACGTCGAGTTGTTAGAGTCCCATACCCTTTTGGGTTCTTTCTATGCCCCTCGTATCTTGAACACCCAGGGCAAAGAGGTGGGACAGGTGCTGTCCTTGTTCCCCTAGAACTCGTTCAAGAAGGTAACCCCGCTCATGAAGATGGAGAAGTTTCCCAGACCCTGGGAGTCTCTTTCGGCCCAGAGAGACTCATCACCACAAGGTCTCACGTTGAGAAGCGTTGTCCTTGGGCTGGCCGGCGTCACGTTTTTGTGTTCCGTCACGCCCCATTTTGATCTTTACATGCAGGGCTCCCGAATTGTCTGCAACCACCTTCCCATCGGCGTCATCGTGCTTCTCATCGTACTTCTCGGTATCAATGTGATCCTCGCCCGTTTGGGGCGAGCCCTTTCCCAGGCCGAAATTGGATACTCTTTTTGCATGATGCTCGTGGCTTCAGCCATACCTTCTTTGGGATGCGCCACATATATCGTGACGATTCTGGCCGGGCCGTATCGTTTTGCGACCCTGGAAAACAACTGGGAAGGTCTTTTCCACCGTTACCTCAGTCCACGTATAGCGCCCACGGACCAGAAAGCCATCGATTTATTTCACGAAGGGCTTGGAGGTTCAGGAACAGGTATTCCTTGGGATGCGTGGATCGTGCCTTTAATTTGGTGGGGTATGTTCATCGGGGCGATGTACGTGACCATGATCTCCATGGCTTCCCTTTTCAGGAAACAATGGGAGGAAAGGGAACGGCTCACCTTTCCTCTCATGCAGGTGCCCATGTCCCTGATTACCGGAGGACGAGGACTCTTCAGGAATCCGGTCTTCTGGGTTGGCTGCGCAATTCCTTTTCTGCTGCACAGTTACAACAGCATCGGGTTTTACATTCCCAGCGTGCCGGCCATCGAAATCGCATCTCTTCGTTTGGGAATCGTCTCCTATGAAAGGCCTTGGATCGAACTGAACAACCACCCCTTACACATCCTTCCCTCTGTCATTGGCGTGACGTATCTCCTTTCCACGGAAGTCTCTATGAGTTTCTGGTTTTTCCATCTCTTTTACACGGTGGAAAGACTGATCTTTTCCGCCCTTGGATTGGGCACTGGAGGACACTCTTCCCTCACCATTCGCCAATTTTGTCGGGGACAGGAGCAGGGGGCTTTCGCGTTCCTGGTTCTCTTCCTGTGTTGGGCGGGAAGAAAGCACTTCGTGGACTGTTTCAAGCGAGCCTTGCGTTGGCGCTCACAGAAGCAGGAAGAGAATGAACCTTTACCCGCCAGATGGAGCGTTCTGGGTCTGGTGGCTGGTACCCTCGTGATGGTGTTGTGGAGCATGGCCATGGGCAGCTCTTTCTTGACCTCATTCGCATTCCTGCTTGTCTTTTATGTAGTCGTCATCACTCTGTCCCGCCTTGTCTGCGCTGCCGGGATCCTATGGGTGGAGTGTTCCTACTGTCCCACGGACGTCATGGTCAATCTGGCTGGTACAGGACCCCTGCCAGGATCCGCCATGACCCCCCTTTTTTTTCAACAATCGATCTTCATGTTCAGCCAGGAATATATTCTTCTGCCCAGTTTGATGAACAGCGTGAAACTATCTAGCATGTTGGGGATGAACAAGCGGCACTTGACATGGGTCATCGTGTTGGCCTTGGGCCTGGCAGTACCTCTGTCTATCTATTCCGCCATGAACACGGTATATACCCACGGAGCTTCCTATCTCGATCAAGGAATCTGTCAGAATCAGGTCATGTGGACCTTTAACAAGCTTTCGGACCACATCTCCAGGCCTCGAACGCCCGATGTCTTCTCCATCTTTTCCATGGGATTGGGCGCCAGTCTTATGGGAGCTCTCATGCTGCTCCACAGGCGTTTCCTATGGTGGCCCATCTATCCATTGGCCTATGTCATGGGAAGCACATGGTCCCTGGGGGTTCTTTGGTTTTCCTGCCTGATCGGGTGGTTGATCCGTTCCGCTGTGCAGAAGGTGGGAGGCACCAAGGGACAACGAGAATTGCGACCAGCCTTTATCGGGTTGATTGTGGGAGAATTCGTTACGGCCGGGATCTGGATGGCGATTGATTGGTTTACCGGGTCCACACTTCACAATATTTTCCCGGGGGAAGTCTGATGCCAAAAGCGATCACTTTCCTGGGATTTCTGTCTCTCTTGCACTGCTGTTTCGCTGAAGCCAGCGACCATCCACTGGAACCGTGGTGCAAGTATCCAACAAGAATCCCTGGAAGCCCAGGGCATCTTGCGATCCATCGGGATGTGGAACGACGTCTCCATGCTGCAGGAGTGGACCTTCTGAAATTTCCATTCAGCGTTCTAAGTCCCGCCGGAGAAGCCCACCTCGTGTTGCCCGGGAGCGATGAAGAACCCGCAGACAAGGTCCTTCGCATCTTCCCTCTGTGGCCCAACGGGGTATTGCCATGCGCGTTTCCCCGCGATCGACTCCCTCTGGTCTACGGAAAGGCCGCGGATCTGAAAGCCTTGGACGGACTCCCTGTGGAGGGCAGTGCCTTGGTTCTTGATTTCGATTGCGGGATGGACTGGGTGCGACTCCTGGAATTGGGCCCCCGAGCCATCCTCTTCATCGAACCGGAAGAAGCGGTCCGATGGGAGGCGGAACAGAAGGTGCTTTCCATTCACATGGCCATCCCTCGTTTTTGGTTGAATAGAGAGGACTGGCTTCAATACCTCCGTGGCGCCCTCTCTGTCTCCCCGGTCCTGGAGGTGGAATTGGAATCCAATGCGCATTGGATGGATGCTCCCTGTGCAAATCTTCTAGGGTTCTTACCGGGCTCCAATCCCGCGCTGTGTTCCGAGGCACTCCTTCTCTTGGCTGCCATGGATAGCACTTCCGCGGTCCCGGATCTTGCACCGGGGGCCGAGCAGGTCTTGGGACTCTACGCGATGATGAAGGTGCTGGATGACCTGACAGTCCATCCCCCGGAAAGAACCGTGATCTTTGCGGCGTTGGATGGGACATCCATGTCCCTGGCCGGAGCCAGACAACTGGGCCACTCCTTGTGTTCTAGCCTGGCGGAACGGTTCAAGCACATCTTGAGGCAAATGGAGGAAGAGGTCCACACCCTGTATCAGATCGAGCGGCTCCAAGGAGCTGGCAAACGCAAGGAGCTGGATTCGATTCAGTCCAGGTTGGTGGGACTGAGAACCAGGGGACTGAGTCGAGTCGACAGGCTGGAACGGCGTTTCTTGAAACTCGCGGAGATACGAAGACAAGGCCGTGCGAAAGAAAGGGAAGAACGCGCTCTGGACAGGCTCGCTATATCTTTGACAGAAGAGGCCATGAAGTCCACCAAACAGGTGTCCTACCTGGTCAACGACCTTTCTACGGCCAAGGTGTCTTTCGTCCCCCTTCTCGACCAGGCTTTGGTCCGTCGCATGGAAGAGCTGGAGAGGGGAGAGGACGAAAACGATTACGACTGCCGCAATCTCAGGCAAAGCCTCAAGGATCTGCAGCGTCCGACCACAGAGCTTCTCCAAAAACTCATCCAGGAACTGGAAAGAGACATCGCTTTGCGGAGAAGAATGTCCGATTTCAGCTCGATTCAGTGTATTGAACTGGCGCCCACGAGTCAGGGACACAGTCTGGGCCTTTTCCCAAAAGGCGCTTTATATGACTACTACGAAGAGATGGAATTGCTGCGGACCCTCGCGCCCCTTTCCGAACGTATGGCGACCCATGCCGAGCAGATCGCGCTGGAGGATTCCTTGAAGAGAATGTGGAAAGAGGCCACGGACACTAGGATCGCAGAAGTGTTGCTCCAGGAAGAGATCCAGCTTTCCCAAAGAGTGGAAAGAATGGAAAGGTTAGCGCATCTTTGGAACGAGATGAAAGGACGCAACATCTCGCGGGTGGCCCAGGCCTTGGACGAAGCAGTGCGACTGGCTGGACAGGAAATCCTGTCCCTGGATAGTTTGACCAGGTTGTCCAGGATGGAACTGGAAGCCATACTGTTGACAGACAAGCCTTCTATGCAAGTCGTCTCGAATCCCAGAACCACAGGCAGCGAAATCGCCTGGCTCATGGAAAGAGACCTTAAGTTTCTTCAACAGCGCCGCGAAGATCTCCAGGCATTGTCAAACCGTCTTGGGACCTATCTGGAACTCAGAAACCTTTCCACGATCGAGCTGGACGAAGACGCGCGCAAGGCCTTGGCAACCCTCTACGATCTCTGCTATCCCGGGGAGCTTCCTGGATTCGTAAACCTACCATTACAGCGAAACCACTTTTCGAGTTTCCTGGGGACCAAGACCTGCTTCAACGCGGAAGCGATTCAGATCTTTGGGATCCCGGCTGGCGCGTTGTCCACGACCAACGACGCCCGCCTCTTCGTGGACACACCACATGACACCTTGGACCGCTTGAACCTGGAACAAGCGCAAAAGCACACGGCATTGATTCAGGCCCTGATCGACAAGCTATGTCGACACCCGGAGCCGTATGTCTCTTCCTCTCTTTCCAATTACGCTTGCACCGTGAGAGGCAAAATCACCTATTTTGATATCACCAAGAGTTTCATGCCCTCAGAGCCCATTCCAGGAGCGATCGCCGTGGCCCCATCCAGCACCTGGTCTGTTTCAGGCGTCAGGACCGGTTTTCTATCGAAGGCCGAAGCGGATGGATTGTTCAGGATGCGCGGACTTGGCTTTGAAAGGAAGGCCATGGTTCGCCCTGGTCTTTTGGGCAGACAACGTTTCGACGCCTTTCTCTTGAATCCAGAGACGGCCGAAATTCAATATGCCCCGGACTTGGGTTCACGAGGAGCCATGCAATATCCCAATGAAACGAGGATCGATGCCCCGGCCAAGGATCTTCAGATCGTGGTCTTTCCATGCCACGAGATGGAGATCTATGGACTGATGGATCCAAGGGCCTTCTTGACTCTCAATCGAATCGATGTGTATGGAGGACAGACCAACGCTGCCCCTCAAAGCTATGGCTTTACCCCTCCGGTTTTTGGTCCAGGATCTACCGATCCCAAGCTTTGGACATCCAGAGTCGAACCGGTAGCCAAGGTGTATGGACCTGAAAAGACACCCTTGAAGATCACGCTGGGAGGAGGAATCCTTGGTGCCAAATCAGCTCTGATTCACGCTCAAGAAGATCACCCCTACGGCTTGGGATACGATCCGCAAGAGTTTCCACGGCTTCTCTGGACCACGCATCGTATCCCTTGGGATATGTGGCATCTGAACGAGGATCGAACCAGAAAATTGAAAAGTTACGGGATCGTCAATGACAGGCTGGAACTGCTCCACAGGGAATCCTCGATCGCGCTGGAAAAGGCGGGACAGGCCCGTTCTGAGAACGAGTATCTCACCGGCCTGGCTCTGGCCAGAAGGGGGTGGGGTCTTGAAGCCAGGGCCTATCCTGATGTCATGGGAACCTCCAACGACGTGGTAAAGGGCGTGATCTTTTTCCTCGCCATGCTCTTCCCGTTCGCCGTGTTCTCGGAGAGATTGCTGGTCGCTTCTGCCAGCATCACCAGGCGGATCGCCACCACCTGCGCCCTGTTCCTTTGTGTTTTCATCGTGATTCGTTTCATCCATCCCGCCTTCTCCATCACATTGACTCCGCTCATATTGCTGCTGGCGTTTATCATGCTTGCGCTAACCCTGATCGTGACGTTCATCGTGGTTGGTAAATTTAATGATCAGCTTCGCATGGCAAGATCCAAGGAAACAGGATACCGGGCGGATTTCGAGCGATTGAGCGCCACATCGACGGCATTCTCCCTGGGGATCTCCAACATGAGAAGAAGGAAGGGCAGAACACTGCTCACCTGCACGAGCCTGGTCCTTCTGACCTTCACCATTCTCAGTTTTACCTCGGTCAAGACCCATCTGCGTCCCACGCGCCTGCTGCTGAAGGACGTGGAACCTTCGTATGCTGGTTTCTTGTTCCGCGACAAGGAATACGGCCCGATGGAGATTCCCGCGGTCTGGGCGATTCGTTCGGAGTTTCAGGACAAGGCCTCGGTATTCGAACGTTCCTGGGCCTATTCGAAGATGATCGGTTATCAATCACGCATCCTTTTCACCAGCCCCACCGGCGCCAGTTACTGGACAACTGCGATATTAGGGGTAGAACCTGAAGAATGGACGGAAACGAACCTGGATGAGATTCTGGAGAAAGGACGTCTCTTGAGACCCGAGGGGACGCGGGAAGTCTGCTTGTCCTCCCGCGCCTGCCAGATGCTTTCCGTGGATCTAGGCGACACGGTACGCCTGTCTGGCGTGCCCTTACAGGTCGTGGGAATCGTCAAACCAGGATCCTTGTCCAACATGTCCGACCTGGATGGCGAGCCAGTGACTCCCGTGGATTATCTGCTGACCCAGCAAAGACAGAGGGCTTCCGGTCCCACGACGGAACTGGAGATCGAGAGGTTCGAACACCTGAACGAGGACGCCTTTGCCATCGTGCACCATCGGTTGGCCATGGCCTTGGACGGAACTATCCGATCCGTCTCCGTTCGTTTTGAGCGTCCCGATGATGTAGCAGAAGCCCTGGCGAGTTTCCTTCCTTCCTATGGTCGGGAGATTTTTGTCTCCGAGGGAAAGGACGTGCAATTCATCAGTTCCGCCGGGCTGACCTCCATGTCAGGTCTCAACAATCTGATTATCCCCATGCTGGTGGCGGGCTTGATCGTTTTCAATACCATGATGGGCGCGGTGTACGAGAGAACCAGGGAGATTGCCACCTATAGCGCTTTGGGACTTGCTCCTCTGCACGTAGCATCCTTGTTCGTGGCCGAAGCATGCGTTTACGCCAATCTGGGTGGAATCGCGGGTTATATCATGGGACAGGCGGCCGCGAAACTGATCGCGTCCACCCAGCTCTTGCCTGGACTCACCCTGAACTACTCCTCCCTTTCCGCCGTGATCTCCATCGCATTGGTCATGATTGTGGTCGTGGCCAGCACCTTGTATCCTTCACGTCAGGCAGCCAAACTCTCGGTCCCGGACATCCAGCGTCGATGGCAACTGCCTGAACCGGAAGGGGACATCCTGAACATGGAACTGCCCTTTGCCGTGAGGAAGATTGAGGCGATGGGATTGGCCCGATTTCTCGTTCAATACCTGGACAGCCATTCCGACGAATCTCACAGCGAATTTCACGCCGGCAAGGTGTCCTTGGAAAAAGGGGATCGCAAATCTCTTCCCATGGATGTCTGGTGTCTGGTGGCCATGGCCCCTTACGATCTCGGAGTATCCCAATGGGTCAACATACGGTTGATGGAATCGGAGGATCATGAGACTTGTTTGATCACCATGACCGTCGAGCGTTCCGCCGGGGATGTCCCGGCCTGGAAGCGCGTGAATCGACGGTTTCTCAATTATCTAAGGAAACAGTTTTTGATCTGGTCCACCCTGGACCACAATCGAAAGATGTCCCTTATGGAGGATGGGGTTCATGCCTGAAGACACCTTCGATCCAACACACCTGCCACGAAAAGAGGAGGGATTCGGAGGCAAATCTATCGTTGGCGCCTTGTTTATTGGTTTTGTAATGTTGCCTGGCTCTCTATATTTGAGCCTGGTTGCCGGACAAGGGGCGGGACCGGCCGCGCAATGGGTGACCGTCATTCTTTTCGCCGAAATCGCGCGTCGCAGCTTTACAACCCTTAGAAAACAGGAGATATATATTCTCTTTGCCATAGCCGGCATGCTCTCCCGTATCGCGTGGGGCATGCACCAGGGAGGTGGTCCTTTCGCTGAACTCATTTGGAATCAATACATCGTGAGATCCCCGGAGGCGGAAGGAATGGGATTGTCCGGAGCTCTGGCCACCTGGATCGCGCCGCACCCTGATTCCAAAGCCCTGGCTCTAAGGACTCTCTTGCACAGGGATTGGGTGCCTGCCATCGGCGTTCTTATAGCCGCCCACATCATCTTTCGAGTAAATTCCTTCGCAGCGTCCTATGCCCTTTACCGATATACCTCTGGCTACGAGAGACTCCCCTATCCCATGGCCAAGGTGTCCGCGGCCGGCGCCATGGCACTGGCGGAATCCGCCGGCACGAAAGAGAGCTGGAGATGGCGAATCTTCAGTATGGGTGCCATCATCGGTTTGGGATTCGGAATCATCTATGTAGGAATCCCTACGCTGACCGGGGCGACCTTGTCCAAATCCCTGGCTATCCTTCCCATTCCCTGGATCGATTTGACCCTGGCCACGGAACGCGTGTTTCCTTCCGCGCCCACCGGATTGGCAACGGACCTGGGACTTGTCCTCACAGGTTTCGTTCTGCCCTATGAAATCGTGGTGGGACAAGGCATCGCGTCCCTCTTTCTCACCTTGGTGGTCTCTCCCTTGTTGTACAAGATGGGTGCCATGCGAAGATGGCGTCCAGGAATGAGTACCATTCCCACGGCCATTTCAGCCAGATTCGATGTCTGGCTCAGCGCCGGCATAGGACTGTCCCTGGTGATTTTCGTGCTGGGCGTGGCCGCAACCGTGGCCTCGGCGCTCAAGCTTCGCAAGGAACGATCCACTGTCGAGATGGAGATGTCCTCATCCAAAGGCTTTGCCATCGCCATCCTGGTCTGGGTGGTCTGTACCATCGCGGCCATTTACCTCTGCCATCTGCTTGTCCCAGGCTTTCCCGTGTGGCTTTTTGTGCTCTATGGTTTCTTCTTCACCCCAATCAATTCCTACGTGGCGGCTCGTCTCACCGGCATGGCGGGACAAAGCGCCACCTTTCCATATGTCCGCGAAGCCACTTTCATCTTGAGCGGATACAAAGGCCCGGACATCTGGTGGGCACCCATCCCTCTGGACAACTATGGACCGGACACTCAGGCTTTTCGCGAACTGGAATTGACAGGCACGCAGATCATCAGCCTGGTCAAAGCCCAGATACTCGTGTTTCCGATCCTCTTTGGATGCAGCTTCCTGTTCTGGAACTTCTTCTGGCGATTGAGCGAGATTCCTTCCAGCGCTTACCCTTGGGCCGCAGTGCACTGGCCACAGGAGGCCACCTTCCGATGCCTGTGGGCCACAGCCAATCAACGAAGCGATGCCTGGATGCTAGAAGCAATTCGGCCCAATTTCATCGTGGCCACTTTTACGGCAGGGCTGGCGGGATTCGGGGTGATTCGCCTTTTAGGCATGGGAAGGATGTGGTTTTACGGACTGGCAGCCGGGGTGGGCGCCCTGCCGCACGACTGCCTGCCGCGGTTGATCGGAGCACTGCTATCTCGCCACTACTTCAGCCGCAGGATCGGCGAGGAAACCTGGCGCAACTATGCCCCGGTACTCTTGGCAGGCTACTCCTGTGGCATGGGGCTCATCGGCGTCTTTTGCGTGGCCATAGCCTTGATCTCCACCGCAGTGACCCACCTTCCCTTCTGAATTAATACAGAAGTTCCCCGCCATCGAGCACCAGCGTCGAGCCGGTAATGTAGGTCGCCGAAGGCCCTGCCAGATAAAGGACAGCGTCCGCTACCTCCTCCGGGGTGCCGATACGGTCGATGGCGTGGAATTTCATCAGCTCGTCCATGACGGCCTCATTACCCCAGATGGCCTGTGAAAAACGGGTCTTGATCAGGCCTGGAGCCACGCAATTGACCCGAATACCTCTGCCCCCCAACTCCTTGGCACAGGTTCGGGTCAGATGGATCACGGCCGCTTTGCTCACGGAATACACGCCCATCATGGGCGCGGGTCGTATTCCAGCGATGGATGCGACATTGATCACCACACCCTGGCTTCCTTCCAGATGAGGAACAGCGGCCTGGATGGCGAGAAAATACCCCTTCACATTGACCTGAAAGATCTTGTCCCACATGCTTTCCGGACAGTCCAGGATGGGTCCAAAATGCGGGTTGGTCGCGGCATTGTTGACCAGGACATCCAGCCCCCCAAAGACCTCGACCACGCGTTCTATGGCCCGAGAGATCTCGTCCCCCTTGCCGCAATGAACGGACAGGGGAAGAGCCTCTCCCCCTTCCTCTTCGATCGCGGACGCCACCTCCTGAAGCGCTTCCATCTTGCGGGACAGCAGGGCCACGCGGGCGCCTGCCCTGCTCAAGGAGATGGCCACGGCTTCCCCGATTCCGCGGGACGCCCCGGTAATCAACGCCACCTTGTTCTCAAAATCCCTCTTCATCCTCCTCTCCTTTCTCAGTCCATCTGCAGGCTGGGATCCCCGTGCATGGAAGGCAGTGGATTCGGTCGAACCATGATTCCGCCTTGCTCATAGGATTCCATGGCCGCCCAGGTATATTCCAGGGCGGCCAAGGCGTCACGTCCGGAAGCCCGCAGGAGATCCCGAGGCACCCTGGCCGTCACATCTTCCAAAAAGGAATGAATCCTTCGAGGGAAGGTCTCTTCAAAATCCGTGCAACCCGACTCGGTCACGATCGGCTCAGGGGAAGAACCCAATTGCAAATTTTCAGGCTTGCCGACTTTCTCCGTGCCTGGGGAAGGCCAGAAAGTGATTTTCTCGATGCAATTCTCGATGCAGAAGGTGCCTCGGGTACCACCCACCTCCACGCTCCACCAGCCTCCCAACCCAAAGGTAGAATCCCCTCGTTGACTCAAAAGATATCCGACACAATCGTTGGCGAAACGCAGGTGGATGCTGTTCACCGAGACCATGAGATCGTTCTTGCTCCTCCTGAAGCCCGGCCTGTTGGCAAAAGCCTGTACCTGGACGATATCCCCACAAAAATGCCGCATCACGCTAAAAGGATGGGTGAGAAAGGCCTTGACATGGAAATAGGGGAAATCCTTGGCCCTGAAATTGTTCGAAT
>Ga0114946_10000220_pt1 | contig 35928 bp, 31 predicted proteins | sample WalLakDeSediment_FD_88676 | JGI IMG/M metagenome (GOLD analysis project Ga0114946, IMG submission 88676) | Lake sediment microbial communities from Walker lake, Nevada to study Microbial Dark Matter (Phase II) - Walker Lake 11/02/13 Deep Sediment | ecosystem: Environmental > Aquatic >... | reverse complement strand
GGCCGGGGGCCCTTAAACCGGCCTTCTTGAAGCCAGGCAAGCAATAGTCTATTTTTATTGGCGGCCGTAATAAGCTTGCCGCAATCATCGAGCTGCCGGAAAAGCCCCAGAAACGCCCGCCCCGGAGTAACGGAGGACCATGATGCCGAAAGCCGTTAAAGTTCCCCTCGCCGCCGAACAGTGCCCCAGCAAAGAGCCCTCCCAGGGCACCAACTTCCGCTCCCGGCTGCCGGAGGTGGTGGACCAGGTCGTCGCCACCTGCGATTCCCGGACCTGTTTCGAACATGTGGAAGCTGAGCCCCTGCCCTCCCGCGCCGAGGCCATCAATATTCTCGAAACCTGCCGGGATCTGCTCTTCCCCGGCTATTTCGGCAGCCAGGGCATCGATCGGATCAATCTCAAGTACCGGATCGGCCTGGAAATTTCCGGCCTTTTTGATCGGCTGGCCGAAGAAATTGCCAACGCCATCCGCCATGAGTGCACCCGGCACGGCCAGGTCTGCCAACACTGTGAAGAGGCCGGCCAGGAACGGGCCTTCCGTTTTCTGCAGCGGTTGCCGGATTTGCGCGCCCTGCTGGCCAGCGATGTCCACGCGGCCTATCAGGGTGATCCCGCCGCCGCCGGTTTTGATGAAATTATTTTCAGTTATCCCGGCCTGCACGCGATCACCGTTTACCGGATCGCCCACGAGCTCTACCGGCTGGAAGTGCCGATCCTGCCCCGCATCATGACCGAACACGCCCACAGCATTACCGGCATCGATATTCACCCCGGTGCCCAGATCGGCTCTTCCTTTTTCATTGACCACGGTACCGGGGTGGTCATTGGTGAAACCGCCATTCTGGGTAAAGGGATCAAGCTCTACCAGGGTGTTACCCTGGGGGCTTTGGCCTTCAAGCGGGATGAAGCCGGCGAGTTGGAACGCCACACCAAGCGCCACCCCACCCTGGAAGACGATGTTACCGTCTATGCCGGCTCCACCATCCTCGGGGGCGAAACGGTGATCGGGGCTCGCTCGGTCATCGGGGGCAATGTCTGGCTGATCCACTCAGTTCCCCCGGACACCAAAGTAGTCCTTAACCCCCCTGAACTGGTCTATAAGCGGCAGTAGGCCAAGCCAGGCCTCAATCTTCCGAGGCGCCTTTACCGACCCTCGCCCGGCCCGACCGGCTCCTGCCCACCTTGCCGCCTTCGCCGGCGGACCCTCTACGGCGCTGGCGGCTGGTCGAAATAATTGTGGAAATGAGTCTGAGATTCGTTTAAATTAACGTGATTTGCCTCGCGCACAGGTACTTACGGTTCCCCGAACCGCTGATATATTACCTTTTCTTTTTTCCCCATCAAATCTTGAGCCAAGGAGTCGAACAATGTCGCGTAAAATGGTAACCATCGATGGCAACCAGGCCTGCACCCATGTCGCCTTTGCCACCAGCGAAGTCATCACCATCTACCCCATCACCCCCTCCACCCCCATGGCCGCCGAGTCGGACGCCAAAGCCGCCGCCGGCCAGAAGAACATCTGGGGTTCGGTGCCGGTGGTGACCCAGATGCAATCGGAAGGCGGGGTTGCCGGGGCTCTGCACGGCTCGCTGACCACCGGGGCTCTCTGCACCACCTTCACCGCCTCCCAGGGGCTGTTTCTGATCATGCCCAACATGTACAAGCTAGCCGGCGAGTTGACCTCCACCGTCTTCCACGTTACCGCCCGTTCCGTCGCTTGTCAGGGTCTGTCGATCTTCGGCGACCATGGCGACGTGATGGCCGTCCGCCAGACCGGCTGGGCCATGCTGGCCTCCCAGAATGTCCAGGAAGCCCAGGACCTGGCCCTGATCGCCACCCAGGCCACCCTCAAGTCCCGGATTCCCTTTGTCCACTTCTTCGACGGCTTCCGGACTTCCCATGAAATCCAGAAGATGGAGCAGCTCAGCCACGACGACATGCGGGCGCTTATCGACGAAGATCTGATCGCGGCCCACCGGGCCCGGGGGCTTTCCCCGGACAGGCCGATGATGCGCGGCACCGCTCAGAACCCGGATGTTTATTTCACCGGCCGGGAAACGGTCAACAAGTATTACAATGCCTGTCCCGGCATCGTCCAGGATACCATGGACCGCTTCGCCGAGCTGACCGGCCGCCGTTACCACCTCTTTGATTATTTCGGCGCCCCTGATGCCGAAAACGTCATCGTGATGATGGGTTCCGGGGCCGAAACCGTCCGGGCCACCATCGAGCACCTGATCGCCAGTGATGCGGCCAAGATCGGCCTGGTGGTGGTGCGGCTCTATCGGCCCTTCGACAGCAAGGCCATGGTCAACGCCCTGCCGGCCACGGTCAAGCGCATCACCGTGCTGGACCGCACCAAGGAGCCGGGCAGCGTCGGCGAACCCCTCTATCTCGATGTCCGGGCCGCCGTCGGCGAAGCGGTGGAAAGCAATCGTCCCGCCAGCCAGCCCATGATCCTCGGGGGCCGCTATGGCCTTGGTTCGGCCGAGTTCAGCCCGGCCATGGTAAAGGCGGTATTGGACAACATGGCTGCCTGGGCCCCCAAGAACCATTTCTGCGTCGGGCCCAATGACGACGTGGCCATGACCAGCCTCGATTACGACCGTTCCTTCACCATCGAAGGCCACGACGTCCATCGCTGCATGTTTTACGGTCTGGGGGCGGACGGCACCGTCGGCGCCAACAAGAACACCATCAAGATCATCGGCACCGAAACCGACAACAACGCCCAAGGCTATTTCGTCTACGATTCCAAGAAATCGGGTTCGATGACCGTCAGCCATCTTCGTTTCGGCAAGAACCAGATCATCGCCCCTTACCTGATCGACAAGGCAACCTTCATCGCCTGCCACAACTTCACCTTCCTCGACAAGTACGACATGCTGGGCAACCTGGAGGACGGCGGCACCTTCCTGCTGACCTCCTCCTTCGGTCCCAAGGAGGTCTGGAAACAGTTGCCATCGGCGGTGCAAAAGCAACTGATCGACAAGAAGGCCAAGTTCTACGTGATCGACGCCATCAAGCTGGCCGAGGCCATCGGCCTGGGCGCCCGGATCAACATGATCATGCAGACCGCCTTCTTCCTGATTTCCGGCATCCTCAGCAAGAAAGAAGCCATTGACCGGATCAAGGACGCCATCAAGAAGACCTACGGCGGGAAGGGTGAAAAGGTCGTTAAAATGAACTATGACGCCGTCGATGCCGCGGTCAACAACATCAAGGAAATCAAGGTTCCGGCCAAAACCGACGGCCACGAGTTGCCGCCGGTGGTTCCCGAAGACGCCCCGGAATTCGTCAAGCAGGTCAGCGCCAAGATGATCGCCGGCAAGGGTCACCTGGTCAAGGTTTCCGAAATGCCCGCCGACGGTACCTGGCCCACCGGCACCACTCAGTATGAAAAACGCAATATCGCCGTCCACGTACCGGAATGGCTGCCCCAAAACTGCATCCAGTGCGGTCGTTGCTCCCTGGTCTGCCCCCACGCCTCGATCCGGATGAAGATCGTCAAGTCGGCCGATCTCAAGGGCAAGGGCAAGACCCTCAAGACCGCTCCGGCCGTGGGCAAACAGTTCAAGGGCAGCGAAGCGGTGGTTCAGGTGTTTACCGAGGACTGCTGCGGCTGCACCCTCTGCGTCGAGGTTTGTCCGGCCAAGACCAAGGCCCTGCAGATGATCGAAAACACCGACAAGGTTCGGGCCCAGGAAGCACCCAACGTCAAATTCTTCATGGATCTGCCGGAAGTGGCCGACCAGGATATTGATGTTTCGACGGTAAAGGGCAGCCAGCTCAAGCGTCCCCTGATGGAGTTCTCCGGGGCCTGTTCCGGCTGCGGCGAAACCCCCTACATCAAGCTGGCCACCCAGATGTTCGGCGACCGGATGTTGATCGCCAATGCCACCGGCTGTTCTTCGATCTACGGCGGCAACCTGCCCACCACCCCATACTGCAAGCGGGCCGATGGCCGTGGTCCGGCCTGGGCCAACTCCCTCTTCGAGGACAACGCCGAATTTGGCCTCGGTATGCGCTATTCGGTCAATAAGCTGGCTGCCCAAGCGTTGGAACTGCTGGGCGAAGCGGTAGCGGCCAAGCTGATCACCAAGAAAATGGCCGATGACCTGATCAAGGCCTCCCAGAAGAACCAGGAAGAAATCGAAGCCCAGCGCGAGCGGGTGGCCAAACTCAAGGAAAAACTGGCCGGCGACAACTCCGTAATCACCAAACGGCTGTTGCCGGTGGCTGATTACCTGGTCAAGAAATCGGTCTGGATCATCGGCGGGGACGGCTGGGCCTACGACATCGGCTACGGTGGTTTGGACCATGTCCTGGCCTCCGGGGAAAACGTCAATGTCCTGATCATGGACACCGAGGTATACTCCAACACCGGCGGCCAGATGTCCAAGTCCACCCCCCGGGCGGCCACCGCCCAGTTCGCGGCCGGCGGCAAGAAAATGCCCAAGAAGGATATCGGCATGATCTTCGCCACCTACGGCAATGTCTATGTGGCCCGGGTCGCTTTGGGGGCCAATCCGGTCCAACTGGTCAAGGCCTTTGCCGAAGCCGAAGCCTACGACGGCCCCTCCCTGATCATCGCATACGCTCACTGCGTAGGTCACGGCATCAACATGGCCAAAGGACTGGATCAGCAGAAAAAAGCGGTGGACTGCGGTCACTGGCCGCTCTATCGCTTCAATCCGCTGCTGGAAGCCGAAGGCAAAAACCCCTTGCACATTGAAAGCAAGGAGCCGTCGATTCCCTTTGCCGAATACGCCCTCAACGAAAACCGCTACCGGGCTCTGAAGTTGATGAACCCGACCATGGCCGACAGCTTGATGGCTCTCTCCCAACAGGATGTCCTCAAGGGCTGGAAGCGCCTGCAGGGTCTTCACAAAGCTCTGGAGCCGGAGAAATAAGCTTCGACTAAACAGCGGCTAAACAGCGGCGGGACCGGGAATAATTTCCCGGTCCCGCCTTTTTTTTACGAGCAACCTCAGCTTGTAGTTAGCTGAACCTCCGCATCCCCCTCCCCGGTTAAAGCCGAAAGGCCTTTCTGCACCGCAAGCCTGGGTCCACTCCTTTGCAGGCAACGCTAGGGTCGGTTTCGGCCCACCGAGATAATCTCTCAAAGCCTCCTGGATTATCTGGAGGATCATCTCCTTAGAGGCCAGCAGTTTTTTAGCTCTCAAACTCGACAAGAAACCAGCTTCAAGCCCGCCAGCCGATATTTTTTCCGCCGACTATCTATACCGGTTGGGGCGGGAACTTAACCAGCTCGAGCTTCAGGCCTTTAATCAAGGAAGCCGACGGCGACTCGGCTGGACGATCACCCCAGATATCTTCAAGAAAATTACACCTGGCAATAGTCGCCCTGGCCGCCATCAGTCCGGTACGCGACCGTTTGACCTGAAAGTGGCGAAGGCTGCCATTACGGTGGGTGAAAAACCCATGGTTCGGCTCCAGGAACCAGGCAGAGTCGGCGGCCGCGGCTCCGGCGCTTCGGGCCGCGACCACGAGTTCCGGCGAATGCAGGCGCCAGGAACGGTAAGTGTTGCCCGCTTCCATCTCCACCTGGAGATCAAGCGGCTGAGTCCGGCAGGGCATGCCGAAAAACATCCGGGATATTAGCGCCAGCCAGGCGCAACCTAAATCCAGGCGAAAAAAATATACTCCGCGCTGCTGCCGCCATTGCACATAGGTGCGATAATTGACCTCGGGAAAATTGAAGCTGGGCCCCAGCCGTCCCAAAGGAGCGAAGCGTTGCTGCTCAAATGCCAGGAGGCTGAGCCAGGCAGTGCCGCCATGGGTATCCAACTGAAGCGAGGGATGAATCCTGGCGGCCAAAAGGGCGGCCGGCACAGGATAGTTGAGGATGAGCAGATGGGCGAGAGAGTTTTTCAGGGTCATCGGCACCTAACCGGGGCTGAACGGTCGGCGGCCGAGCGGGTGCGAGAGTTAATCGACCCGCCCGGCAGAAAGTGTGATTATTAACGGCGTGGGTTGGAACATTTGGCCGCTGGAAGCAGCAGGGGCCCGCCGGCAAGGCTTAGGTCATTACAGATCAGCGCTGAATCCGGGTGATTTTTGATCCTTCCAGGGTCAGGTTATACATCAGGCCCCGGTTGGAAAAAACAAAGCCGATGACCGGCTGCTGCAGGGTGTTGGAATCTATTTCACCCCCCGCCCCGATGGTAGCGATGGCGACGCTGCCATCGACCCCGGCCTTCCAGCCCTCGCTGGCCTGGAAACTCCGCAGGGCGTCCTCGGTCATGAACATAACGATAACCCGCCGCACCTGAGCGCCCAATTGAAACCCGATCGAGGCCCCGGCGATGTTGTAGTAGGCAACCGTCTCTCCGCCGACCAGCAGCTTGCCCTCACCGTATTCCCCGCCAATCCCGATGCCGGCCTTGACCACCGAAGGAAAGACCAGCATGCCCGCGGCCTTTTGAGCCAGTTCCTGGCCGGCACTGGTGTGGGCGTAAAATTCCTTGAAGGCCTCGTCGGTGCGGGCATCGATCTCTTCGCGGCTGGCGGAATAGGCCGGGACGACAAAAAGCAGGCAGAGCAGGGCAACGGCAAAGGGGGGAAAGATTCTGGCGAATTTCATAGTTAGCTCCTCAACCTTAAGTTAAAACCGCCGGAATTCAGGGCGGCATGGGACTGGACCAAAAACCGGAACTTCCCGAGCAAAGCCGAGCGATTCCCCTTTTATTCAACCACCATCACGGCACAGTGCTTGGCATTATGCAGAACTCGGTTGGAAGTAGAGCCGAAGACGAACTCTTCCTTGTGCGAAATGCCGCGCCGGCCCATTACCACGATACAACAGCGCAGTTTTTCCTGTTCATCCAGAATGGCATCGCCGATGGAGGTGCAAGGCCGTTTAACAACCCGGGTCTCGAGTTGGCCTTCGGTAAAGCCCGCTCCCCGAAGGATCTCCTTGAATTCCGCCAGCCGCTGGTTGACGGCCGCCTCCTTTTCTGCCAACCACTGGCGGCGTTCTTCGTCGTTAGGGAAAAAATCCTCCGAAGGTTCCGGCAGGATGGTAAGCAGGGTAATGAAAACATCCCGATAATCGCCAAAAAAATCGGCGACATAGAGTACCGCGCGGCGGGAGTTTTCCGATTCATCAACCGCCAGCAGGAGGTGGCGCTCCGTGTCCCGGCGGGCCAGATCGCTGAAGTTATGTTCATTCATGGTTGCCTCTCAGTCTGCGCGGCCACTTCGGCCTGCGCCTCGGCCAAGTCATCGAGCATCTGGCCGGTGGTTTCGTAAAAGACCTTCGCCCCGTAGGAAAAATGCAGGAGGATAAGGTTCAGGCTTTCAGGAATGTAGGGGAAGATTTTTTTCAGGTTGGCCACCCGGTTCTTATAAGAGATATTGAGATCCTCGCCCCATAGACGGTCAAAAAGTTCCCGTTGATTATGGTAGAGGTCCGGGACCAGAATATCGCCCCGGCCGACCAGATAGATGATAATATTGCCCAACCCCTGCAGATCGAAGGCAAACATTGACTCGCCGTGAAGGTAGTTATAGTCGAAATCGATCCAGCGGTAGCGTTCCCGTTCCCGATCCCAGAAGATGTGGTCCCGTCTGATGTCGCCGTGCTTTTCGCCATGATCGTGCAGAAACTTGATGGCCTGCACCATCTCAATATAGTGGGCCAGAATCTGCGGGAAGCGCTGGTGAAAGTATTCATAATGGTCGCCGTCGTCATCTTCAATGACGCGATCGATGCTGCGGCCGTAAATGAATTCCAGGATGCGGACGTTGTTGCCCGCCTCATCCCTGGTCCAGGTGCCGTGCATGAAGCGATCATCTTGGGCAACCAGGTCGAGGATCCGCGCTTCTTTACGGGGACTCCGGAAACATTTAATTTCCAGACCGGCGATCCTGGTGATGAATTCTTCGTGGAATACCAGCTTGAGGATTTTAGTCTCCCCGGTTTTCAAGTCAATCGCCCGGCGTACCCAGTATTTAGGCTGGTCGTCGATCCCGAATCGCCCCTCCTTTTCGTAACGTTTGACCCAGTAGGCATTATCACCCAGCAGGACAACATCGTTATACTCCAGCTTGAAAAAATCGCTGGTATCGGAAATGATCCGGAAATTTTTCGGCACCGCGGCGGGCCCGGCATAAACCTGGATCAAATCGGCGATATCGCTGGCTGACAAAGTATTGGCGACGGTCACGGAGTCCCTCCTCTTTTTTTATGATATCATCAGCCGGAGGTGGAAAGGCAATGGTTTTTCAACCGAACCGGCCGGAAAGCCGGCTCGGTCCCTTTACAGGAACAGGATAATTTTGCTCCTAACGGAATGTTGATGATTTCAAGGCAGGAGTTATAATATAAGAGGTGCTGGCTCTCATAATTGCCCATGCCCCGGTCAGGGACCAAGCCCACGCCAGCCTTGATCCGGGTTCTTTTTTCACCGAAGGCCTTCTCCCTGAGCTGTCCCGCCCCCTGATCGGGGAATGCTGGACCCCCGGCGCCAGGAAGCCTCCGCGCCCGGACCGCAGGCCAAGAGCAGGCCCCGACGCCGGGATCCGGCCCAGACACATGATAACAAGGAGAATTGGTGATGCTGGAGGGAAAATTTCTAAATGATGCCGCGAAGATCCTGCTGATCACCCTGGTGCTGGCGGTTGGCTGCCTTGCTCCCGCCACCATCATGGCTAAAGGCGGCGATGATCGTGACCGCCAAAGGTTTTACGGCTGGGTGGAAGCAATGCCGGCCGGCCTGCACGGCACCTGGATCATCGGCGGCCGCCAGGTGACGACCAATTCCCGGACCCAGTTCGATCAGCAGGAGGGTCCCCTGGTGGTCGGCGCCTGCGTCAAGGTCGATATCCGCGGTGGTCTCGTCCATGAAATCGACAGCGAACCGCCCCATAACTGCCGCTGATTGCCCCCAGGGTAAAAATTCACCCTGATTCAGTCTCGCAGCGGGGCTGGGCTGGCCCCCGGGCCACGGCCTCGTTCAGCCTTACGGGAAATCGGCCCGCCCTCAACTCCAGGGCCGGCATGCCCTGACCGTTCCCGCCCAACCTCCAGGAGTGCATGCATGTTCATTCCCGTCGGGGACACCCCCAACCCCAGCAAGTTCGCCTGGATGACCTGGGGATTGATGCTCATCAACATCGGGGTTTTTTTATTGATTTCCCTGCCCCTGATGAATGCCGCCCCTGATCCCGGCGACCCGATGTACGCCCTGTTCCTCGAAAGCATGCGCGAACGAGGGATTGCCGTCCATCAGCTCCGTGATCAGATCACCGCCTACGATCTCCTGGTCTTTCGTTATGGCTTCCGCCCGGCCGAAACCACGATCCTGACCCTGTTCAGTTCGATGTTTCTCCATGGCGGCTGGGCCCACCTGCTCGGCAACATGCTCTACCTCTGGATTTTCGGCAACAATGTCGAATATCGCCTGGGGGCTTTCGGCTTTTTGGGCATGTATCTGGCTACCGGGGTGATCGCCACTCTGTTTTTTACGCTCTTCGTTCCCGGATCCAATGTGCCGCTGATCGGGGCTTCCGGCGCCATTTCCGGGGTGCTGGGCTGTTATTTCCTCTGGTTTCCCCGCAACACCGTGAAAGTGTTCGTCTTTCTCTTCCCCTTTTACATTGGCTTCATCTACGTTCCCGCGCCGGTGGTGCTCGGGGTCTATCTGCTGATCGACAACCTGCTGCCGTTTCTGGTGTTGATGAGAGCCAGCAGCGGGGTGGCCTATGGGGCCCATATCGGCGGATTTCTGGCTGGCCTGGTCATCGCCCTGGTCCTCCGCCACAAAGCCCCAAGGGGCGGCCGAGGGTAACCCGGAAATTCTTTAGCAAAAATGATCCCCGCCAGAGGGACCTACGCCGCGCTTTGTCCCCTTTCCCCAGCCACCCCAATCATTCCAGCGACCATAGAGCTTGAGATGCCGGTCTGGTGAATCAGATCGGATCTTGGCCCCAAAAGACGGGGTCAGTCGCTGCCTTTTATGTGGCGAACTTTGCCGCCGATTACGAAGGCGGCGCTCACCAGGAAGAGATTTTTGATGATGTACTGGCCTTCCAGGCTGACTCCGAAGGGAAAGTTGGTGAAGCATACCTCCGGCAGCAGAACCAGGGGCAGCATGGTGCCCGGAATCTGCAGGATGAGCAGCAACAAAGCCATGCGGAGCAGGGGCCGGAAGAGCAGGCCGATGCCAATGGCCATCTCCCACCAGCCCAGAATCGGGATGAACCAGGCCGGCGAAACCCAATATACCGTATTTTTGATCAGTTCCTCTTCCGGGCTCATCCCCAGGGGCTTGAGCGCCCCGAACCAGATAAAGATAATGGCCAGGCAAATACGCAATACCGCCTGGCAATGGCGATCCAGCCAAGCGGAAACCAAGGCGTCGAACCGGTCAAGCCAATCCGGCATCCAGTTTATTTTTTTTCCCGTCATTGACCAGTCCTACGACGTCGCCCCAAGGGTGCGCGTTTGTTGCCAGCCGTCATGACCGCGGGCAGCGGCTTTGCTGCTGGTCTCCGGTGCCGCCCCGGCCCTCTGGCATCAAGAGTAAGCCAATTGGGGGATATAGGCGTTCCTGAGAATAAAATTTTCCAACCTTTCCACCTGACCGTCGCTCAGTTCGCCAAATTGCACCCTGCGCTTCCGGAGCCGGTATTTGTCGGCGAGAGGAGGGCCAACCTCCTGGTCGGCCACAATTTCGAAAGGGAGTCCATCCAGAGAAAAATCATCGACGGTGAAGAGCATTCCTTCCCGCGGCAACTCTCCGGCCGGAGGCTTATGGTCCTGGTAGGTGAAGCAGACTCCCTCCATGCCGATCCTGACTACTCGGCCCAACTCCCGATGGACGACATAGATTTCTCCGCGAGGGACAAAACAGGGCAGGTTCCTCCGCAGCCGCCGGACTTGGGGCAAGGGCAGAATCGGGAGGCTTGCCAGTTGCAGGAGAGGACGCCACCGCTCGGAGGGGCGGTATCCAGGGCTACCAGAATAATAAGAACGTTCCCTGATCGCTTCCTTCAGGGTGAAATAAGCCGAGAGATCCACCGCATCTTCATACACGCCCATGATCGCTCCTCATTCGTATATCGGGTTTTCGTTGCCCTTGCGCCTAATCCTGGCCCTATACTAACGAATAGTATTGATAAATAAAAATGAATTATTTAAATGTAAATTATCAATTTTGCTTAAGATTAACGTCGGCCGGAGCAGGCCCGGACAGGAGGGCGACAGAATGACAATCACCTTGCGGCAGCTGGAAATTTTTGTCGCGGTGGCGGAAAACGGACAGGTAACCAAGGCCAGCGGCAAGCTGTACCTTACCCAGTCGGCGGTAAGCATGGCGTTGAATGAACTGCAGAATCAGCTGGCGGGTTCGCTTTTCGACCGCAGGGGAAAGCGCCTGCTGATCAACGATCGGGGGCGCTATCTGCTGCCCATCGCCAAGAACATCCTCTCCCAGGTCAACAACATTGAGGCACTGCTGAGCGAGCAGGGAGAAAATGTGGCCGGTTCCCTCAAAATAGCGGCCAGCTCCACCATCGGTAATTACGTCCTACCCTATTTCATCGGAGTCTTTAAGAAGCTGTACCCGGCGGTCTTTCTCAACATGGAGGTCTGCAATACCCGCCAGGCCGAAAAACTGATCGTCGAAGGGCTCGTCGATCTGGGCTTTGTCGAGGGGGAGGTCAGTCATGACCAGGTAAAAACCATCCCCTGGCTGCAGGACGAACTGGTGGTGATCGCAGCACCCACCCATCCCATGGCCGAAAAAACCACCTTCGAGGTTCCGGCTGATCTCAACCGCTGCCAATGGATCATGCGGGAAAAAGGTTCAGGAACCGCCCAGGTTTTCAAAAAAAAATTGGGCGACAACGTCACCGGTTTGCAGGTGGCGATGGAATTGGGTCACACCGAGGCGATCAAAAAGGCGGTGGAGTCCGGGGCGGGGGTGGCCTGTCTCTCCAGCCTGACCATCTGCCGGGAATTGGAGGAAGGCCGGCTGACGTCCCTGCGGGTCGAAGGTCTTGATATGGGGCGCACCCTCCACACCATCCATTACCGCCATAAAGCGATGACCGGCCTGATGAGTGCATTTGTCAATTTCTGCTCCCTGGTCAAAGAGAGCAGCCCCGGCTGCGCCTGCCTGACTTCGCCCCGCAAGCTGCAGGAACTGCTCCTCGCCCGCAACTCTCCCGGGAGGCGAACCACTTCGTAGACGTCTCCGGCCAAGCGGCGAATTGTCAGGGCTGCCAGGATGGCCGGTGGGGCTCAGCCTTGGGCGCCTTGGCGGGCCTGTTGCAGGCTGGTGAAGATTGGGGGGGGGAATCGGGCCAGCTTGCCCTGGCGGTCGACCACGGCGTGGATGGTATAGGCCAGAGCCAGCAGCCGGCCCTGCTGGTTGCTGATCCGGTAGTTGAAACGGCAGGAGACTTTTTTCAACTCAACCAGGGAAGTTTCCACCAGCAGCAGGTCGTCGTAGCGGGCCGAGGCCTTGTAGCGGACCCGGCAATCCACCACCGGCAGAATCAGCCCCTCATCCTCCAGGCTCCGGTAGGAGCGACCCACCAGATCACGCATGTACTCGGTCCGCCCCGCCTCACAGAAACGCAGGTAGTTGGCGTAATAGACCACCCCGCCGGCGTCGGTGTCGCCATACAGCACCCGGCAACGCTGGCGGTGGACCGGGTCCTGCAAGGTAAATTCGTCACTCATTGATCAGGTCCAGATTTTTTTAGCTTCAGGGTTCGGGTTTTCGGCCAATTGCTAGGCCCCCCGTTACTCTGCTTCGGTTAATTACCCCGGCCCCTGACCAGCAGGCGCAGGAATTCCCGGCCGTCGGCCAGCAGGGGAGCCGCGGCCGCCCGCCGTTCAGAGAAATGGCCTTGGGCCGGTTCCTGCCAGCAGGAACCATCGGAGCAGGCCACCGGATCGCGGGCATCGCGCTCAGAATCAAAGAGGGCGAAAGGGACCGGCAAATCAGCATGGGTGCGGGTCTGCAAAGGGGTGTAATGGTCCATGGTCAACGCCAGCCGGAAAGGCTCGCCGCGCCGCTGCAAGCCCTCGAGGACCGGTCCGACCACCTGCTGGTCAAAATCCTCGATGGCTCGAAGCTTGTTGTCCAGATCGCCCTGGTGGGAAACCTCGTCCGGGGCCTCGACATGGACAAAAACCAGATCGTGGCGATCCAGGGCCGCCAGGGCCGCGGCGACCTTGCCAGCGTAATTGGTATCCAGGTATCCGGTGGCCCCGGGCACATTGATGATTTCCATCCCGGCGTAAACCCCGATGCCCTTGAGGAGATCAACGGCGGATATCAGGGCGCCGCTGACCCCGTATTGCTCCTTGAGCGTCGGCATGGCCGGCGGCCTGCCCTCCCCCCAGAGCCAGATGGCATTGGCCGGATTGTGGCCCGCCGCCCGCCGCTGCCGGTTGAGCGGGGCTGCATTAAGCAGTTCGGCGGCCCGCTGCACGACCTCGGCCAAGCCCGGCACCGCCAGGTAGCGGCGCCACAACTCGCCGACCTCCCGGCCGCTGTGATCATGGGGGGGGACGGTGACCAGCCCGGCGCAATCCCGCCGCCAGACCAGGAGGTGGCGGTAACTGATGCCGGGGTAAAAGCGGCAGTCGGCCGAACCAAGTTCCCGGTCCAGCATCCTGATCAGTTCAGCGGCGGTGGCCGTATCGATGTGGCCGGCACTGTAGTCGATCATGGTAACTCGGTGGGGGGCGGTATGCTCCAGGGTTACCAGGTTGCAGCGAAAGGCGATGGCCTCCGGGGGCAGTTCGACTCCCATGCTGGCCGCCTCCAAAGGGGCCCGGCCGCTGTAGCATTCGGCCGGCAGATAACCCAGCAGGGAAAGATTGGCCACGTCACTGCCGGGGGCAAAGCCCGGCGGCACCGTTTGCAGGCGGAATAGCCGCCCGCGGGCGGCGACAAAATCCATCACCGGCGTGGCGGCGGCCTCCAGGGGGGTACGGCCACCCAGGGCCGCAATGGGCAAATCACCCATCCCGTCGCCCACTAAAATAACGTATTTCATCGGACACCCTCGCCGGGAGCCTTATTGCGCCAAGATCTCACCTGGCTATCCACCATGGTTGGGCGCCCGGAGTTGGGGTTCTGTTTCTTGCTGTCGGCCGGACTCATTTCACTCGTCATCCATAATCCGGATCTTTACAGTCGGGGCAGCGCAAACCTCCAGAGAGTCGATTTCGGCCAACGCGGCCTGCACCGCCGCCTCCTCGGCCTCGTAAGCCCGCATCATCACCGGGACCACCCCCTGCTCTTCCCGACCCTGCTGGAGCACGGACTTGATACTGATCCCGTGCCGGCCCAGAATCCCGGTAATGGCGGAGAGTACCCCTGGTTTATCCTGCACTGTAACCCGAAAATAGTAGGGACAGCGCAGCCGTTCCAAGGGGGTGATGTCGATCTCCCGTAAGGAGGAGGGCAGATAACCAAGGCTCGGCACCCGGTTGATCGCGTTGTTGATGATATTGCGGGCAATATCGACAATGTCGGCCACCACCGCGCTGCCGGTGGGCATCTTGCCGGCCCCCTGGCCATAGAGCAGAACATCGTCCACCATGTCACCGGTGAACTGGATGGCATTGAAGGCCCCGCCGATATTGGCCAGCAGTTCCCGGCTCGGCACCATGGTTGGATGAACCCGGGCCTCGAAGCTGTCGCCATGGTTGCGGCTGATGGCCAGCAGCTTGATGCGGTAGCCGAACTCACGGGCAAATTCGATATCAATGGGCTCGATACGGCTGATCCCCTCGGTGGTGACCTGGTCCAGGCGGACATGGGCGCCATACGCCATGCTCATCAGGATCACCAGCTTGTGGGCGGTGTCGATCCCCTCGATGTCGTAGGTGGGGTCGGCTTCGGCATAACCGTGGGCCTGGGCATCCTTGAGCACGCTGGCAAAATCGAGGCCTTCGTCGGTCATCCGATTGAGGATGTAATTGGCGGTCCCGTTCATAATCCCGATAATGGCTTCGATCCGGTTGGCCACCAGCCCTTCCTTAAGAGCCTTGATCACCGGAATGCCCCCGCCGACGCTGGCCTCGAATCCCACCTCGACGTTCTTTTCCGCCGCTGCGGCGAAAATTTCCCGGCCGTGCTGGGAGATCAGGGCCTTGTTGGCCGTGACCACATGCTTGCCGTGGGCGATGGCCTTGAGCAGAAAGCTTTTGGCCGGCTCGATGCCCCCGATCAATTCCACTACGATATCAATATCGGCGGCAGCGAATACCTGTTCGGCATCCCGGGTCAGTTCAACTCCGGCAAACTCCGGCGGCAAGGCGGCAATGGCGATATCCGCCACCCGGTGCAGGCGGATGTCCGCCCCGGTTTTGCGGCGCAATCTTTCCGCCTGCTGCCGCAAAACCTCGGCGGTGCCACTTCCTACCGTACCGAATCCGATCAAACCCACCCTTATTTCCCGCATCCATGATCCTCATTAAGATAAATATTTGCTGTATAGCTTGCTACTTTCCTCAACAACGAACCGCGGCCGGCCGGTGAAGCCTCCGGTCCAAACTTCGTCCCCCACCTGAACCGCCCGTCCCCTGGGTACCTCTCCCCTTAACGGCTGGCGGCCCCTGCGGATCAGGTCGGCCCAAAACAAACCGCCCCAGAATTACCTTCTTTACCCATTGATGTCAAAATTAAATTGTTTAACAGAGCCGTCATTACAGCGAGAAAACCAAAAAGTGGAATCGCTCGTGCTTGCTGCCCGCCGGCACAGCCCAGACCAATGCCGCCGACGGGTGTGCTCAGGGGGCCGAGGGATTGGTCAGCATCCAGAAACGCAGGGCCGTGCGGCCGCTATCCCGCTCCCGGGCACTGATCATGACGCGGTTGATCCGGCGGTTCAGCGAGGTTTCGTTGTCGATATAAACCCAATCGCCCTCCAGGATGGCCTGTTGCCAGCCCAGTTCACTGACGAAAATTCCGAAAGAATCCGACCGATAACGCTCCGGATAGAGGAGCCGGGCCCCAAAGCGGGCCGGAGGGTTTTCCCTCAGGGGAGCAAAATCCGGCGTCATGTCGGCAAAGGGCAGGTCAATTCGCTCCAGGACCTGGCGGAAATGTTCCAGGCTTGCCCAGTCAGTGCCGAGGATCGGTTCCCGGGGGATCAGAAAAAGTTCGGTATCGTCACTAACCGAACCCGCATCCTGGGTGAAGGCCGCCTCGTAGCCCGCCTTGCGGGCCTCGGAAAGGACAACATCATTGTACTCACCATAAGGGATCGCAAAAAAACGGGGCTTTACCCCGAGGCGGCGCTCCATGATCGCCGCTCCCCGGGCCAGATCGGCCCGGATCCAGCGACGGTATTCAACTTCTTTCATCCCGGGGGGCCAATCGGCCAGACGATGGTGCGAGTAACTGTGATCTTGAAAGTCCACGCCGGCGGCGGCCATTTCCTCAACCTGATCCCAGGTTAAATAGTTGGGGTATCCCCTTTCGAGTCCCTCGACATAAAGAAAAACCGTGAACGGGAAACCATATTTCCGCAAGACCGGCCAGGCTTCGCTGAAAATGGTGCGATAGCCGTCGTCAATGGTGATAACCACGGTTTTAGGGGCCAGGGGCTTACCATCATGCAAACTGGCCACCAACTCCGCCAGCGGAATAACCTGGTAATCATGGACCGCCAGATAAGCCATTTGCTCGCGGAATTGATCCATTCCCACGTTGGTCGTGGGATAGCGCTCGTCACCAAAATGGTGGTATATAAAAATCGTCGCGTCTCCCCGCGGCTCGCCGGCCAGCGCCGATCCCGGCACCAGCAGGAACCAGGCCAGCACCAGGGCTAAAAAGCTCCCCCGGGAAAATGACCAGGCCCTTGGGGCCAATCGGTTTTGCGATTTCCTTGACATTATCGTACTCCCGGGCCGGGGCCCATTATGAACAAACTCCCAATCGTCATAAAAATTCCCCGACAATCAAAGATCCCGGCGGGTTACAATAACCGGCTCGCTGTCAAATTGGTCCAGAACTTGCTGGGGAGGCAGGGCCAGGGTAAGATTGTCATAGCGCTGCAGCTGATTGACCCGGATCAGGCGATCAAGATCCGCCACATATTCGTCCCGTTTCTCCGAATAGTATTTTAAGCCGTTGACCAGATCCAAGGGGTCCCTGCTTTCCCGCCTGATTTCCCGCAGGGTCCGGTAAGCCCCGACCCGGTTCAGCATCAACAGATAGGAGCGCACCGAATCGAGCAGGGAGTCGTAGATGGCCACCCGATGGGTCATCCCCTGCTCCCGGTTGGCCGGGACCATGCCATGTTGGCCCCAGGTCCAAATCCCGAAAACATTATTCCCTTCCAGGGCGAAACGGGAAGCTCCCCAGGATGACTCCATGGCCGCCTGGGCCAGCACCAGGCTCAGGGGAACGACGTCAACCCGGTTGAGCAGCACCTTGAGATGGTCGGTGCGGTATTTGGCGCTCAACTCTTCGAGAAAATCGACCTCTGCCCGGCTCAGCCCGCACTGGTTATGCTCCAACGCCCCGTCCAGCAATTGGTCCAAGGTGCATGATTCCAGGTCCATCCGGTCGATTATTTTCAGCAGTTCCGCCCGTTCCTGGCTCACCTCGGCCAGGGCCACCAAGGCGGTGGGCGCCAGGGCATGGAGAAACATGCGTTTGCGGTCCGTATCATTTAAGTCTGCGATATCATGGGGGAAGGAGGCAAAAATGACCGGCGACAAGTAGCCGCTGTCATCCAGATCCCACAAGCCCTGTTCATGCAAATAGGAAATCATCCCCGCACTGTCTTCCACCTTCACCAGCATAACCGGGCTGGGCAACTCGCTCCTGGAAAGAGGCAAGTCGGCAGGATCAAGCATCGGCTGGCGGGCAATCGCGATCAGCAGCAACAGTCCCACCAAGCCCAGGCCTACGATCAAACGGGTCAGGGCCGGATCTATATCTTGGCCGCCAAAACGATGACCGGCGCCCGCCGGCGGTCCTAAATTTTCTTCATCGGCCATAACCAGGCATTCTCCTGCTCAATATTTAGGCAGCGGACAACTTGCCCTGCTGCTAAACCCGCATTTATACCATAAAAAATAATTGCCCGCAAAAATAAGCCCGCCTATCCCCCCCGGAGGCCGGGGTCGCAAGTCCCGGCCCCGGACCAAAGGCGGGCTTGCGGCAAGATTCCGCTGGAGTATTGATTTTGATCCCGGTAAGATCGGGCCCTGAAAATCATATCCTGCCGCTGTCTGAACGTACTGGAGGTTCGCCGTGCTCGCCCAACTTGTCTTAGCAGTCGGTTTTGCCCTGGTGGTTTCCGCCCTTTGCAGTATTATGGAGGCCGTGCTTTATTCCGTTCCGCTGAGCCGGGTGGAGCTGCTGGCCCAGAAACGGCCCTATATCGGAAAAATTCTCAAAAAACTGAAACAGGATATTCATCGCCCGATAACCGCCATTCTGACCCTCAACACCATCGCCAACACCGCCGGGGCGGCGGTGGCCGGGGCCGCCGCCGCCGTGGTCTTCGGCGAACAGCACCTGGTCTGGTTCTTCGTGGCCTTCACCCTCAGCATTCTCCTTTTTTCGGAAATTCTACCCAAGACCCTGGGCGTTACCTACAGCAAAATCCTGGCCCCCTGGATCACCCTGCCTCTGCATTGGCTGGTAAAACTGCTGGCCCCGGCGGTCTGGCTGATCCAGGGCATCACCAACGTTCTGGGTGGTGGCCGCAGTGAAGAGGTTCTGGTTTCGGCCAAGGAGGTCGCGGCCTTTGCCGCCATCAGCCAGAAAACCGGGGCCATCGACGCCCAGGAGGCCAGTGTAATCACCAATATTCTCGAGTTGCGTCACAAAAGGGTCCGCGAAGCTATGACTCCCCGAACCGTTACCTTCACGCTGAGCGCCGATCTCACCGTGGGTGAGGCCCGGGAATTCGAAAAAAAATGGAATTACCACAGCCGGGTTCCGGTTTACGATGGTGAGGCGGACAATATTGTGGGCATGGTCCTGCGCAAGGATGTACTGCTGAGTGCTGCCGCCGACAAGGACCAGCTGCTGCTTCGGGAGTTAATGCAACCGGTCCATTTCGTCCCTGAATCCGCCCGCCTGACCAAAATTCTGCTCGATTTTTTTGAACTGCGCCGCCACCTTTTCGTGGTGGTAGACGAATACGGCGGCTTTACCGGAGTAATCAGCCTGGAAGATGTACTGGAAGAGATTGTCGGACGGGAAATCATCGACGAATCCGACCAGATCAAGGATATGCGGGAACTGGCCAAAAAGAAAAGGGAAACTTTTCTGCAGCAGTTCGACCAGCTTGGCTGAAAAGCTCGACCTTTGAGTTCTGAACCTAAAAAATAACGGCCAGGTAGGCCACCAGCAGCAGAATGATCAGCACGTTGATCCCCAAAAAGTTGCTGAACTTGACCATCCCGGCGAAATCCTTGAGACAGAACTGCCAGAGAATGTAAAGGCCGGCGATGGTGCCGTTGAGCATGAAAACCGCGGCCAGGATCTGCACCGGCAGGTCGGGGATGGTAAACTGCATTTTTTCCAGGAGCAGCAGACCGAACTGGCGGCCGGCGGTGGGCAGGAAATCACCGATGCCGGCCGTGAAGTAATGCATGCGGTAAACCAGTTCACCGCAAAAGGCCAGGGGGATCAGGATCGGCACCAGGGGGGAGAAGCGGCCGAACATCGGGTCTTCGGTGACCCCGAACAGCTTGGCCCCGTAATTAATTACCCCGATTACCGCCGCGAAACCCAGCACCAGCAGAATACTGAACAAAACCGCATCGGAAAACCCCAAGGACTGCTGCAGCTGGGCATAACTCGGAGTTTCCCGGAAAAACCGGGCAAGTTGAGAACCGATCAGGAAAGGAACAATATAGCTGCAGGTAATGTATCTGCCCTTGTTGCGGATCAACTCCGAATAGGGGTTACGCAGCAGCAGTTGCGGTGAGTCCCGGTCACAGGCAGGCAGACAATGGCCGCAGACCAGGCAGTGGAGATTGTTCTGGACATTGAAAGCCCCGAGATAGACCGGGCAGCCCCGCTTGCCCGGCTCTCCCTTCTTGCAGGCAAAAGTGGTGCAGCCCCGGCATTTGTCATGATCAGGCCGGAACTCAGTGATCGCCAGAGTGGCAGCGGCCCCGCTGATCCGGCCCAAGGGACAAAGATGGCGGCACCAGGCCTGGCCAGGGAAAAGCACCGAGAGCAGAGAGGCCCCGAAAACGATGGCCAGCAGGAAAAAGGTGGTTCCCAGGGGAGAGCGATCGAGCCCCCCCACCACTTCCGTCCAGATAATCAGGGCCAGGAGAAAAACCGAGCTGTAAACCCCGTATTTCTGCAGGATGCGCGGCACCGGACGATTAAGCGTCCAGCCTTTGTTCTGAAGAAAAACCCCCAGGCCGGGGAAGGGACAAATACCGCACCACATGCGGCCGACAAAGAACCAGCTGAGGACGATGATCGGCCAGATCACCCCCCAGCTCAGAAAAACCACCACGTTATGCTCGGGATTGCGGGGGCCGAAAATACCGAGCAACAGGATTATAATAAAAAGCAGATCACTGGCGATCCGCATGTAGGCGTAATTATGCCGGGCGGCCAGAAAGCGCCGAATGCTGGGAAACACCCTGAACAGATCAAGCCGGTCACGTTCGTCGGCGGAAATGAGACTCCTCAGCGCCCTGGTCCACCAGCTCACCTTCAGCTTACCTCTTCCAGTACCACGTTTACCAGCATCTCTTCCCCATCCCGGATAATGGTCAGGTCAACGGCATCGCCGACCCGAAAATTATCCATCCTGTTGCGCAATTCATCGAAATTTCGAACCGGCGCACCGGCCACGGCAATGATGACGTCCCCCAGGATCAAGTCTCCCCCCACTTGGCGGCTGCCCTGCAACCCGCTGGCTTCGGCACTGCTGCCGGGGCGGATATTGACGATCAGGACTCCTTCCACCCCCAGGCGGCGGGCCAGCTGCTCATGGGCCACGGTGATGCCCAATCCGGGCTGAATCAGCCGCCCGTAGCGGATGATTTCCGGCACTACCCGGTTGACAACGTCCACCGGCACCGCGAAACCGATTCCGGCGCTGCCCCCGGAAGGGCTGAAAATGGCGGTGTTTACTCCGATCAGGCGCCCGGCGCTGTCCAGCAGGGGGCCGCCGGAGTTGCCGGGATTGATGGCGGCGTCGGTTTGGATAACCCCCTGAATGGTTCTGCCGGTCACCGCCCGAATCTCCCGGCCCAGGGCGGAAACAATCCCCGAGGTCATGGTCTGATCAAGGCCGAAAGGATTGCCGATAGCAAAGACCTGCTGACCGACCAGGAGATCGGTCGAGGTCCCGATGCTCAAGGAGGTGAGCCGCTCTGCCGGGGCGTCGATCTTGAGGACCGCCAGATCCTTGTCCGGCGCCACCCCCACCACCCTGCCCGACCATGAACTTTGATCGGCCAGGGTCACCTCTACCCGGTTGGCATCTTCGATCACATGGTAATTGGTGACCACATGGCCATCCTGGTCCCAGATGAAACCAGAACCAGTCCCCCGGGGCAACTCGTAGATGTTGAGGGAAAATAGACTGCGGCGCAGCTCGATGGTGGTAATGAAGAGCACCGCCGGGGAAGCGGCGCTGAAAATCTCGATGGCCGTTTGCTCAGCGGCGGCCAGATCGCCCCGGGCGGTAATCTCCCGAGGTTCCGGCGGCGGCAACGGAGCTTCCGTTCCTTCATGAAAAAACCACCACCAGCCAGCAATGATAATCACCAGCAGCAGCAACACCGGCACCCGGCGAGCGGGTTTGGCAAAACGAGGGGTTTCCATCCTAAAGACCGAGGAGAACTTTGGCGATCACAAAATAACCCGTAATCCCGACAATGTCCATCGCCGTGGTAATGAAGGGGCCGGTGGCGATGGCGGCATCAACATTAAACCGGCGCAGGATCAAGGGAATAGCCGCCCCCATACTGGCCGCCAGGGTCATCACCATCAGGATCGACAAGCCGACCACCACGCCCAGCAGGGCCGGCTCGGTGTAACCCAACCAGGCCAACAAGCCGAGGAAAACCCCATAGGCTCCGCCCAGAATCAGGCCGACCCGCATTTCCTTGAAAATCACCTGGAAAAGTTCGTCCATGTTGACCCGGCCGGTGGCAATGCCACGCACCACGATGGTGCTGGACTGGGTGCCGATATTCCCCCCCATCCCTGCCACCACCGGGATAAAGGCGGTGAGGGCCAGCACCTGGGCCAGTTCATCCTCAAAAGAAGTGATGATAAAGGCGGCCGCCACCCCGCCGACCAAAGTGGCAAACAACCAGGGAGCCCGGGTTTTGGCATTTTCAAAGACGGGTTTGAGCAGGATTTCCTGGTCCTTGCCGGCGCCGGCCATCCGCAGGAAATCCTCGGTGGCCTCTTCCCGGATAACGTCGATGACATCGTCGACGGTAACAATCCCCTTCAAAGTGTAAGAGGAATCAACCACCGGCACGGCCAGGAAATTATACTGGGAAACGATATGAGCCACTTCATTCTGGGGCGTGATGGTGGAAACCGCTATCACTTTGGGGTTCATCACGTTTTTGAGCAGGCGATAGGGTGGATGGAGCAGCAGTTCGCGCAGGGACAGCACCCCGGCCAGCTGCTTTTCCGGTCCGTGGGTGATGTAAAGGTAAAATGAGGTTTCGGTTTCCTCACTGCGTTCCTGCACGTTCCGGATAGCCTCCCCCACCGACATTTCTTCATCAAAGGCCATGAAGTCCGGCGACATCAGGCCGCCGGCGGTCTCGGGATCGTACTTGAGAAGGGCATCCACCTCTTCCCGGTCGGCCTTGCCCATGAGCTTGCGGATCTCATTGGCCATCTCCTCGGGCAGGGCCTCGAGGAGATCGGCGGCGTCGTCCTTGTCCATTTCCTTGACGATGGCCGCCATGTACTGGGGAGTAAGCTCGCTCACCAGTTCGAGCATGATTGATTCATCAAGCTCGCTGATGAATTCGCCCACCATTTCGGTCTGGGCGATGATATTGAAGATGCTGCGACGCTCGTTGGGGGTAAGATGGCGAAAGGTCCAGGCTATATCGGCGGGATGGGTTTTCTTCAGCATCTTGAGAAGATGATCGACCGCATTACGCCGGTTAAGGCGGCGGACGGTATCCAGGATCATCTTCCCTTCGTTGCCGATCAGTTCTCGCTTATGCCCTTTGCGCATATAATGTTTCCCGCAATTTCTGGCTCCCGGCCGTAATGGCCGCAGTGATAAACTCTTATTTTATATCGTGTCGGCCGGGGGGCGTCAATCGGCTTTAAGGAACGGTTAATTCCCCGGGACACCTGCGAAGCCGCCTTCACTACTCCTGGAGCCAACGCCCCAGAATTTCAGCAATCTTGGCGGCCTGGTCGCGGCTGGAAATGTTGAACTTGGATTGCTGGGAATACTGGCCGCCGACCTTGCGATAACGACGGATCGTGTACTGATCGGGGCCGTAAGCTCCCTTTTTCTTGTCCCACTGCTGGAAGCGAAAGATGACGGTCGCCCAGGCCCCTTTGCTGAGAACTTCCTTGGCCAGTTCCTTGACCAGCAATACCCCGTCTTCCTCATAATTAATCGTAATTTCCGCTACGTCGGCCGCCATGAAGAACTCCTCGGTTAACAGGCTAAAAAAAAAGGGTTTAGCGGCGCAATCTGCTAAACCCTTGATCATTTGCTGGTAGCGGGGGGAGGATTTGAACCTCCGACCTTCGGGTTATGAGCCCGACGAGCTACCGGACTGCTCCACCCCGCGTCACATCGAGGTATGATAACTCGTTTACGGTAAAAGTCAAGGCTTCTGCCGGAAAAGTTTTCCCCACGCAGTTCGTTGGCCGCTTGGCGGGCCGGGGAGCGGTTGCTTTAAACAAAAACTCGGACTGGGCCGGAGCTTCCTGTTATCTATTAAGGTGTATGCAAACCGGCCGGCAAAAAAAAACTGAACAAGATGGTTACAGGGAGTATAATTCGAGAGTACTGAGCTGCAGCAGAAGCCAAACCTTCGCGGTTCGGAGCCCCTTTTAAAAAGCAGAAAAACAAGCGCTCCGGCAAACCCGGAACCGCTTTACCGCAGGGGTTCTTGCCCTGCGGCCCATAATCAGGAAACAAACCGTCAGGGAGGGACATACCATGGATTATCGCAGCGGCAGCGCCGGCCGAGTCTTCAGTATTCGTTTTGACGAGGGCGACGATTTCCTCGCAGGCTTGAACGAAATAATCCGGCAGGAGAATATCCGCGCCGCCTGGTTCTGGGTGATCGGCGGTTTGCGAAGCGCTGAGGTGGTCACCGGACCGCGAGAGCCGGTAATGCCGCCGGAGCCGGTCTGGGCCAATCTTGGCAACGTCCGGGAAACCCTGGGTGGCGGCAGCATCTTCCGGGACGAAAAAGACGAGCCAAAAATCCACCTCCACGCCGCCCTCGGCCATCACGGCGAAACCATGACCGCCTGCATCCGCAAAGGCACCACCACCTACCTGATTCTGGAGGTCTGTATCCTCGAAATCAGCGGGATCGAAGCCACCCGGCCCTGGTATCCGGCCGGAGGCTTCAACCGGCTGACCTTTACTTGATTTTTTTATTGACAGATCTGGTTTATTTTCACCAGTATAATTAAAGCAGCAGGGGAATAAATTCGCCAGTTGCGCAACATTGGCCTGGGAGGGTTAATAATGGCAGTTAAAGATTCGGCCACCAAAAAAGCAGCAGCAAAAAGCGATAAGAACAAGCCACACCGGAAAAGGGCCAAACCGGCCGCCAGTTCCTATGAATTCTGCCTGATGGCGCCTGAAGTGTCCGAGGTTTATCTGGCAGGCGACTTCAACAACTGGGAAAGCAGCCAGCACAAAATGCGGAAGTTCAAAAGCGGCCTGCACAAGAAAAGTCTCAAGCTCAAGCCGGGGCGTTATGAATATCGCTTCGTGGTGGACGGCTCCTGGTGGACCGATCCCGCCAACGAACATCGTTGCGCCAATGCTTACGGCGAAGATAATTCGGTGATTGAGATCAGCTAAGCCGAACCAGGACCGGCAGAAGCCCTATCTCCCCTGAGGGCCTCGGTGCCAGACCTTATCGCTTGATTTCCCCTGCCAATAAAAACGCTCCGATCACGGTAATGATCGGAGCGTTTTTATTTCGCAGCGGGCAAAGCGCCGGCTGGGCGTGTTACTTAATCCGGACCATTTCTACCCCCGGCTTGACCGCGTCGCCAACCTTGACGGCCAGGCTTTCCACCCTGCCGGCGAGCTGGCTGTTGATCGGAGTCTGCATTTTCATCGCCTCGAGGATCAGCAGCCGATCGCCGGCCTTGACCTCGTCTCCGACCTTAACGCTTACCTCGCAGACATTGGCTCCGAAGGGGGCGCGCACATCTCCGCCCTTGGCCAGTTCCTCGATCTCCCGCTTGGAAAGCTTGACCACTTTAGCCCCGCCGTTTCCGGATCCTTCCGCAACTTCCGGTTCAAACTCGTAACGACGTTCATGGTGGTCCACATTGAGGTAAACGTGGGCCTTGCCGGCTTCGTCATGCTGCATGGGACCGACTTCCACGACATGTTCCTTGCCGTAATGATCGCGGAACTTGATGATCTCACCCAGCTTAAAACCGCCCCGCCGCAGGAGTACCGAAGGGGGCAGCATGTAGACCTTGCCGAATTTTTCTTCGAACTTGAAGAAGGCCACGGCGTCGTTGGGATGCTGGAGGTAGGAGACCAGTTGCTGTTCCGTCGGTTCATAACCTAGTTTTTCCTCCAGGTCCTGGCGCTCCTTCTCGATATCCATATCCTCGATCTGGTCCATGCCGCCTTCCCTGGCCAGCAGTTCCCGCCAGTCGGGCCCGAAAATCTTTTCATAGATCCAGTCCGCCGGCTGGTAGAAGGGGAAGGGGCCGTATTTGCCCAGCAGCAAATTCTTCAAGTCCCCGGAGGGATTGCCGTAACGCTCCCCGCCCTGGACATTGGCCACCGCCGTGGTCCAGAGAATCTGGGAGCCGGGGGTCACGCTCCAGAAGTTGCCCAGTTCCTTCTGCACCTTGGGCAGTTCCTGGTGGAGGATGGTGGGCATTTTATCGAGAAAGCCTCCCTTGGTGGCCTGCTCAAAGCTGCTGCCGGCCGCTCCGCCCGGCAGTTTGTGGATCTGCACGGTGGGGTCGAACCCTTTGAACTGGGACTCAAAGTACTCGTAATATTTGCGCTCGCTGCGCAGAGCCTCGGAGGTTTCCACCACCGCTTCTTCGTCCAGACCGATGGCCTTGTAGCCGTAGTCGCTCAAGGTGTTGACCGCGGAAAGAACCGAAGGCGGTCCGTAGAAACCGGAAAAGGCATGATCGGAGGCATCGACGATTCTGGCTCCGGCCTGGACGGCGGCGGTAATCCGGCCGACATCGTTGCCGTCGGTGTTGTGGCCATGATAATGGATAACCAGATCCGGGTGTTTCTGAAGAATGGCGCTCACCAGGTCCCCGATCCGCTTGGGGGTGCCCAAACCGCCATGGTTTTTGATGCAAAGAATGATTTCTGGGCCGGTAACCTTCAGAATTTCCTCTACCTTTTTGACGTAGAAATCATTGGTATGCTCCGGGCCGGTGGAAAAGCAGACGGCCGGTTCGAGGATTTTTCCCGCCTTCTGCACCTCTTCGAAAACCGCGACCATATTGGGAACATGGTTGAGAAAATCGAAGACCCGCCAGACATCGACGTACTTGGCAAACTCCCGGACTACCAGGCGGATCACGTTCTGGGGATAGGGCCGGTAACCGAAAAGATTGATCCCCCGGCACAGGGTCTGGAACATGGTCTTGGGCATTTTCTCCCGCAACAGTTCCAGTTTGAGAAAGGGATCCACCTGCTTGCGCAGAATATCGACATGGATCGAGGCTCCGCCGGTGATTTCCAGGGAAAAATAGCCCGCCTGCTCCCGGGGTTTGGCCGCCAGCAGCTCGGTATGCAGTAAAATCCGGTTTTTATAGTCCGACTGGGACAGATCGCGGGCGGTATTGGTTACATAATAACCATCCGCCCGGCGCAGGTTGGCCAGCGCCTCACTGGGGCTCATGCCGTGGACAATGCGTTCCATGCTCTTATCTCCTCATCAAGTTTGCCGGTGGCCGCCATGCGAGGGTTCCGGCCAACCATCTCAATATCAGCTTAAATTCTGGCAACGCCCGGATCGGGTCGGCGGGAATAGGCCGGGGCGACGATCCCATCCGTCCTCCCCGGCCTTCTCTCCGCCTCATTACCGGGGGTTAAATGGCGTAAGGGTTTTGTTTGCGGTAATGGATCTCGGCGATCAGGTGCGCGAGTTTGCTGCCCTCCGATTCCACGTCTTCGTATTCCAGCAGGTAACTGTGGTTATCGAGGAAGGAGGTGTTGAAGTCTCCCTTCTCGAAATCGGGGTCGTCGATCACCCGCAGATAAAAGGGGATCGTGGTCTTGGGCCCGATAATGACGAAGTTGTTGAGGCAGCGACGCAGGCGATCCACCGTTTCGTTCCAGGTAAAGCCGTGCACGGTGAGCTTGACCAGCAGGGAATCATAAACTTCGGGAATGGTGTAACCCTGGTAACCGAAGCCGTCCAACCGCACTCCGTAGCCCCCGGGAGAACGATAGACCGCCAAGGTTTTGCCCCCCTCGGGCATGAAATTGTTCTGGGGATCCTCGGCGTTGACCCGCACCTCGATGGCGTAACCGCGGATCTGGACATCGCTCTGGGCAAAGGACAGTTTCTTGCCCAAAGCCAGCTTGATCTGGGTCCGGACGATATCGATGCCGGTCACCATCTCGGTCACCGTATGTTCCACCTGGACCCGGGTGTTGATTTCCATGAAATAGAAATTGTAGTCTTCATCCACCAGGAACTCGACGGTGCCGGCATTGAAATAACGTGCGGCCTGGGCGGCTTTAACTGCGGTCTGGCAGATGGTTTCCACCAGTTTTTTGTCCGGGAGCAGGGATGGCGCGATCTCAATCAGTTTCTGGTTGCGGCGTTGGATCGAACAGTCACGGGAACCGAGATGGACGGTGGTCCCCTCCTTGTCGGCCATGACCTGAACTTCAATGTGCTTGGGATTGAGCACCAGCTTTTCAAGAAATACCGCGTCGTTGTTAAAGGAGGCTTTGGCCTCGGCCCGGGCCACGGGGATTTCCGCCCGCAACTGCTGCTCGTTGTCGATCCGGCGAATCCCCCGTCCTCCGCCCCCGGCGGTAGCCTTGAGCATCACCGGATAGCCGTGGGCCCGGCAGAATTCCACCGCTTCGGCCACGCCGGCCTCCCCCGGGGCCAGGCTGGAGGTGCCGGGCACCATGGGAATCCCGGCCTCGGCCATGATCCGGCGGGCTGTAACCTTGTCGCCCAGGGCCTGGATAACATCGGAAGGGGGACCGATGAAAATAATCCCGTTATCCTCGCAGGCCTTGGCAAAATCCGGATTCTCGGCCAAAAAACCGTAGCCGGGATGAATGGCCTCGGCCCCGGTTTTTTTGGCGGCGGCAATCACTTTGTCAATATTGAGATAATCAGAGCGGGGTCCATCTCCAAGCCAGACCGCTTCGTCGGCGGTGCGGATATGCAGAGCCTCGTTGTCCGGGGACTCGTAAACGGCCACGGCGCTGTAACCCAACTCTTGAATAGCGCGGATAATGCGCAGGGCGATCTCGCCTCGGTTCGCAACCAGTATTTTCTTCTTCAAGACACACCTCTCTGGCAAGGACTTAATATATTAATATAAGGATAAGACACAATGCGGAAAAGGCCTCGGAAATACTCGCAAAAAAGGGGGCCACCCTGAACACGGCAGCCCCCGGCGAGGACCATTGAAGAACACGCTGGTCGATATATTTACCACAGAACAGTTACCCAGGCAAGACCACACCCGTCGATTTTTGCCGGTGACCCTCAAGGAGGGAATCCTGGCCAGGGAAAGTAGATCTCCACATCTCAACTCTTGGTCGGAACGAGGTCCGGCTCCCCAATGCAGCGGCCCGGAAAAACCCGGCCTCCTCAAATTGACCAACCAGCCAGGCCCCCGCAGCCGGCCGGAACCCTACATCTTTGCCAACGCGGCGGCGGCCGCCGCTTGCTCAGCCTCCTTTTTGCTGCCGGCCTTGCCCCGGCCCAAGATTTCCCCCCGGAAAATAACGACGGAGGAAAAAATCTTGTCGTGGGACGGACCCTCTTCTCCTTGCAGGTGATAAGCAGGGGCTTCTCCGTAGCGTTCCTGGAGCAGTTCCTGCAGAGTGCTTTTGGCGTCAGTGTGCTCAAGGGCCAGGGTACCTTCAAGCCAGGGCAGAAAGAGCTTCCGCAGCATTTGCTGGGCCGCCTCGCAACCCCCGTCAAGATAAACCGCGCCGATCACCGCCTCAAAGGTGCCGGCCAGGATAGAGGGTTTGGTGTTGCCGCCGCTTTTCTTTTCTCCCCGCCCCAGCAGAATAAAGGCGTCCAAGCCGATTTCCCGGGCCATCAGGGCCAGATGGGATTCATTAACCAGCGCGGCCCGGTGCCGGGAAAGGTCGCCTTCCCGCATCCGCGGATGCAGCTCGTAGAGCAATGCCCCCACCGCCAAATCGAGCACGGCATCACCAAGAAACTCCAGCCGTTCGTTGTTGCGCCGCAATTTGCCGCCGCTGCGCTCGAAAGCGTATGAACTGTGGACCACGGCCTGGCGCAGCAGGGCCTGATCCCGAAAGCGGTAGCCCAGGCGGGCAATGCATTCTACAAGTTGATCCTGTTCAGCCATATTTTCCTTGTCAAACAGCCCAAGTCTGTTTACTTTTCTTTTTTTACCCAAACGGCGGCGTAGCCAAGTGGTAAGGCAGTGGTCTGCAAAACCATTATTCACCGGTTCAAATCCGGTCGCCGCCTCCAGCAAAAACAATGGGGATCACCAGTTTTACGGTTGATTCCCCTTTTTTTAGCCACTCCCCGAGGGGCTTGCCCCGGCAGCCCCCGTTGCGCAAGGATAGATCCATGGCCCGGCCCCTGGAGGAAAAAATCGAAAAAGCCCTGCTGGCGGGGGAAAGCCGCCAAGCCATTGTCGCCCGGCTCAAAGAGCAGGAAGATCCCCGGACGCTGTTGTTTCATGTCAACAATATCTCCCATCCCGGAGTCCGGGGCAAGTACCTCTATCTCAACCTGCTGCTTGGGCTGATCCTGCTCTTTATCACCAGCAAAAAAATGCTGACCATCGTCCAGTTCGGAGCCATCGATTTTTTTCTCTTTCTCTCCCTGGTCCCGGTGGTGATCAACTTTTATCTGCTCCGGGAGATACTTCGTTTCCGGCGAATCGGCTACCAGTTTCTCCTGGTGCTGGCCCCGCTTTCGCTGTTATTGCCGGAAAATCGGATTTATCCGGAATTTCCTCTGATTCTGTTAATGACAGCCCTGGCCGCATTTCTTTTCCTCAAAATGTTTCCCCGGCGGGATTTGATCCGCAGCCTGGAAAAATGATAAACTTGGCCGGACAAGGCAGCTCACCCCCTTGAAACCTGGCGGAAGTCCCGCGCTCTGGCCCGCTGCCAGCTTGATGGCAGCACAGCGGCTGGCCCGAGCAAACGGCTTGGCCAACATGGAGCTTTTGGCGATGTCCCCCAAAAAAAATGTCCATAATATCGCCCCGGAAACGGTGCTGGATTTTCTCCGGCATACCCTGCCCTTCAACGAACTTGACGATTCCACCCTGCTGGAGCTCGCCCGCCACTGCATCATCGACTTCATTCCCAAGGATACCGTGATTTTTCGCCAGGGGGAAACCGAGGTCGAATACTTTTACCTGATTCAAAAAGGCGGGGTTAAAATTTATCTGGAAGACGACCATGGCGAAGTCACCCTCAAGGATTTCCGCGGCGAGGGGGAGTATTTCGGAGCTTTGCCGATCATCCAGAACACCAAGGCCAACCTTAACGTGGAAACGGTTGAGGACACCTTCTGTTTCCTCTTCACCAAGGAGTCCTTTCGCCACCTGCTCGATTCCTCGCCCAAGGTAAGCCATTACTTTCTCCGCCGGCTCTCGGAAAAGCTGGTCAACACCGCTTACGCCGAACTCCGCCACCACCGGGTCGCGCCCCGGACCGAGAGCGCGCTCTACCTCTTCTCCACCCAGGTGGGCACCACCATCAAGGGCAAGCCCCAGGCCATCGCCGGCAGCGAATCGGTACGCCGCGCCGCCGCCAAAATGGCCGAACTGCGCATCGGCTCCCTGCTGGTTACCGATCCCGAGGGCAAGATCTTCGGCATCGTCACCGACAAGGATTTGCGGACCAAGGTGGTGGCCGCCGGGCTCGACTACCAGACCCCGGTGGAGAAAATCATGGCCTCCCCGGTCCAGACCATTCCCGCCCATGCGGTCTGTTTCGACGCCATGCTTCGCATGATGCGCCTGCGCATCCATCATCTCGCCGTGGAAAAACAAGGGGAAATTGTTGGCATGATCACCACCCATGACATCATGCTGCTGCAAGGGACCTCCCCCCTTTATCTTTTCCGCGAAATCCTGGCCCAGCGTTCCCTGGAGGGTCTGCACCCCCTCGCCCGCAAGGTGCCCACCGTGGTCCGAACCCTGATCGAGGAAGGGGCCAAGGCCAACAATATCACCAAAGTGATTACGGTTTTAAACGATCATATCCTGGAACGGCTGCTCTCTCTCCTCATCGAGGATTTAGGGCCGCCACCGTTGCCTTTCTGCTGGTTGCTGATGGGCAGCGAAGGCCGCAGCGAGCAGACTTTCAAAACCGACCAGGACAACGCCCTGATCTACGCCCAGCCCGAAAACGATGAACAACGGGCCGTCGCCGAAAAATATTTCAAAATGTTGAGTGAAAGGACCATCGAAAACCTGGTGGCCTGCGGCTATCCTCTCTGCCCCGGGGACATGATGGCTTCCAATCCCAAGTGGCGAATGACGGCCCCGGACTGGAAAAAATGCTTCGACAACTGGATTTACAACCCCGTGCCGAAAGATGTTATGCATTCGGCGATATTTTTCGACTTTCGGGGCGGTTACGGAGATCTCTCCCTGGCCGAAGATCTGCGCCGCCACCTGGTTAAAGCCGTTCCCGGCCAGGATATTTTTCTTTATCATCTGGCCAAAAACGCCCTGGATGCCCGTCCACCGCTATCTTTTTTCCGCAATTTCATCGTTGAGAAGGACGGCGAGCATCGCAACGCCCTCAATCTCAAGACCAAAGGGCTGGTCCCGTTTGTCGATTTCGCCCGCATTTTCGCCCTCAAGCACGGCATAACCGAGAGCAACACCCTGCTCCGGGTGCAATTGCTCCAGGAGGGGGGGCATATCGGCAACGAGATGTACCATGAAACCATTAAAGCCTATGAATTTCTGATGCAGTTGCGCCTGGTGCACCAGTTGCGCAGGATGGAGGCTGAGGAGGAACCAAACAATTACATAAACCCGGCCAATCTGTCCGACCTGGAAAAACAGACCCTCAAGGAATCCTTTGAAGTGGTGAGGCGGTTGCAGAGCCACATTCGAACCGAATTCCGTCTGGGCGAACGCTGACTCGCACCGCGATGCTCCGCAACCTGCTCACCCGCTTGGGCCTCATTCCCCCCTCCCATCCGCTCTTCGCCGATAACTGGCACCATTTCAAGCGGCTGGACCAGAGCCTTCCTCTCAGCGCATACGAGTTTGTGGTCTTCGACACCGAGTTGACCGGACTGAATCGCCAGCGGGACGAGATTGTCTCCATTGGGGCCGTCCGGATTCGCGATCTCCGGATCATGGTTGGCGACACCTTTTACGTCCGGGTCAAGCCGCCCAAAGCTCTGCCCAAGGACAGCACTCTGATTCACCGGATTACCCCGCAACAGATCGAAGAAGCCCCCTCGCTGGCGGCAATACTGCCCAGCTTCATCTCCTACTGCGGCAGGTCTCTGCTGGTGGGGCACTATGTGGGCCTGGACGTGGCTTTTTTGAATCAGGCCTGCCGCCGTTATTACGGCGCCCCGGTATCCAACCCCTGCCTCGATACCATGCGCCTGGCCCAGACTTACACCGAAATGCAGTGGCGAGACTACCACGACCGTTTCCGGCTGGATCTTTCCTTCAACCTGGCCGCCTTGACCAGCCAGTACGGCCTGCCCCGGTTCACCCATCACGACGCCTATGAGGACGCCCTCCAAACCGCCTATCTCTTTATCTTTCTTGTCAAAAAAATGCACAGCCAGGGTATAGTCACCCTCAAGGATCTGTACAATTCCGGCCAGGCCTGGCGCAAGATCTTTTACTGACACAAAGTGGCACTTAACAGTCCTTTGATTTTCCTGTTGATTTTTGCTTGACCATTGCTTAAATTGGCCAGCTGTTCTGGTTCCGGTATATCTTTATAATCCGGGCGGGCCGCGGAAACGGGGGTTTCGGGTGTTCGCTCACTAATTTTGCGCTAAGGAGGGTAGCAATGAGCAAAGATCTGTCCGTCTACTGGAAAAAGAATCTTACCTACATGGTGATTCTCCTCACTATCTGGGCCGTGGTTTCATACGGCGCCGGCATCCTTTTCGTGGAGACGCTCAACCGTTTCCACATGGGTGGTTTTCCCCTGGGGTTCTGGTTTGCTCAGCAGGGTGCCATCTATGTCTTCGTGGTTCTGATCTTCGTCTATTACATTCTGATGCAGAAGCTGGACCGGGAATTCGACGTCCACGAATAACCCTGCGCAACCGCGAACGGACAACCGCGCTTCGCCCGGCCGCGTAGGGGAACTAATCCGTCGATTTTGGGGGATCAACGGATATTTGCGGCTTTCAGCGACCAACGGTTAACCAAAAACCATATATATCTAAATATATCTAAGGAGAGAAAACCATGTCGATTCTGGCCTGGACCTACATTATGGTGGGTCTGACCTTCAGCATCTACCTCACCATTGCCTGGATTTCCCGGGTTAAAACCACCAAGGGATTTTACGTGGCCGGCGGCGGGGTTTCCCCGCTGGCCAACGGAATGGCCACCGCCGCCGACTGGATGAGCGCCGCTTCCTTCATCTCCATGGCCGGAATGGTTTCCTTCATGGGTTACGGTGGTTCCATCTACCTCCTGGGCTGGACCGGCGGCTACGTGCTGCTGGCCTTGCTGCTGGCCCCCTACCTGCGTAAGTTCGGCAAATTCACGGTGCCGGACTTTGTCGGCGACCGTTATTACTCCGATACCGCCCGTTTCGTCGCCCTGATCTGCGCCATCTTCATCTCCCTGACCTATGTCGCCGGCCAGATGCGCGGGGTCGGCATCGTTTTCAGCCGTTTTCTCGAAGTCGATGTCAACACCGGGGTTTTCATCGGCATGGCCATCGTCTTTATCTATGCCGCCCTCGGTGGGATGAAAGGGATTACCTACACCCAGGTGGCCCAGTACGTGGTCCTGATCATCGCTTACCTTATTCCGGCGGTGGCCATCTCGATCATGATCACCGGCCACCCCCTGCCCCAGATCGGCTTCGGCGGGGCGATTTCCGATGGGCCCAATACCGGCAAATACCTGCTTGAGACCATCGACGCCCTGCACCGCGATTTGGGTTTTGCCGAATATACTCAAGCCTTCGGCCCCGGCAGCAAAAGCATGCTGGACGTTTTCTGCATCACGCTGGCCCTGATGGTCGGCACCGCCGGCCTGCCCCACGTGATCATCCGCTTCTATACCGTGCCCAGCGTGCGCGGCGCCCGGATTTCGGCCGGTTACGCCCTCCTTTTCATCGCCATCCTTTACACCACCGCTCCGGCCGTGGCTTCCTTTGCCCGTTACAACATGATCAACACCCTGCATGAAACCCCTTACAGCGAGGCGCCCTCCTGGGTACGGAACTGGGAGCAGACCGGCCTGATTGCCTGGGTTGATAAGAATAACGACGGGATCATCCAGTACGGTCCCGGCAACGCCTTCAGCGGTCGCCCCAGTTTCACCGGTGAGGTCGGCGAATGGGGTCAGCGGCTGCTGAGCAACGCACCCACCGACAACGCCAATGAAGTCTTTATTGACCGGGATATCATGGTGCTGGCCAACCCGGAAATCGCCCAGTTGCCAGCCTGGATCATCGCCCTGGTGGCCGCCGGCGGACTGGCGGCGGCGCTATCCACCGCCTCCGGTCTGCTGATCGTGGTTTCATCGTCGATTTCCCACGATCTCTATTATCGCATGATCAACCGCAAGGCGACGGAGGCGCAACGGCTCCTGGTGGGCCGGGTAATGATCGGCCTCGCGGTCATGGTCGCGGGATACTTCGGAATCAATCCACCAGGATTCGTGGCCCAGGTGGTGGCCTTTGCCTTCGGCTTGGCGGCCTCCTCCTTCTTCCCGATCATCGTGCTGGGCATTTTCGACAAACGCACCAACCGGGAAGGAGCCATCGCCGGGATGATCCTGGGGATTGGCTTTACTTTCATCTATATCATCCATGTCAACTTCATGGGTGCCGCACCCTGGTTCCTGGGGATCAGCGCTGAAGGCATCGGTGCGGTGGGCATGGCCCTGAACTTCATCGTTACCCTGGTGGTTTCGCGGCTGACTCCGGCTCCGCCCAAGGAGGTTCAGGAAATGGTGGACAGCATCCGCTACCCGCGGGGTGCCGGAAGCGCCTACGACCATTAATTGAAGGGGCAACACCTAGCCTGGCTTGATCAGCCCCGGGGGCGCATAGCCGCCGGGGCTGATTCTACCCGGAAGCGGTTTAGCCGAATCATTAAGCCTGTCTGAACATTAAGGCCAAAGGGACGCGCCCTGAATCAGGGCGTATCCCTTTTTTTATAACAATTCCAGCCAGCCTCGGGTTGCGGGCGCCGGCTCGTTTTGCGATTTTTCATCCTCTTCCTTCCCTCCCAGGACCGTTCCATGGATCTGAACGCGCTTTCCTGTTTCCAGTTTAACGTCACTGCGTTATAATCGCCGCCATGAGCAAAATTCTGGTGGT
>Ga0114946_10000218_pt1 | contig 36066 bp, 26 predicted proteins | sample WalLakDeSediment_FD_88676 | JGI IMG/M metagenome (GOLD analysis project Ga0114946, IMG submission 88676) | Lake sediment microbial communities from Walker lake, Nevada to study Microbial Dark Matter (Phase II) - Walker Lake 11/02/13 Deep Sediment | ecosystem: Environmental > Aquatic >... | reverse complement strand
TCATAGATCTCAAACTGCGCCCGGTGCCGCTTTCGATCGCCGGTTTTGCGGTATTTGTTCAGTTTGTCGGGGTCGAGATAGCGTGATTTGACATTATCGCGGAGCTGTATCTGGATGACATCCCATAACTGCTGCCGGATGTCTTTGTCGAAGACAGGGCAGACAATCTCGATCCGGTGGTCGAAATTCCGCGGCATCCAGTCGGCTGAGGAGATGTAATATTCGGGATCGCCTCCATTGCAGAAGATATAGACTCTTGAATGCTCGAGGTATTTGTCGACTATCGACAGGGCATTGATATTTTCGCTAATACCGGGGACGCCCGGTTTAACGACACAGATTCCCCGGCAGATCAAATCGATATGGACGCCTGCCTGGCTGGCTTCGTAAAGTTTGGATGCCGCTTTGCGGTCGACGATACTGTTCAGCTTGAGGATGACCCAGGCATCTTTCCCTTTCCGCGCATTTTGCATCTCCACCTCCAGTTTCTCCATGAAAAATTCCCGGGTCCGGAATGGCGAAAGGATCATGGTTTTAAAAGTTGGAAGTATGAATTTGCTCTCCAGCAGATCGAAAGTATTGTAAGCGTCTTCGCAAATGCCTGGATGGCAGGTCAGCAAACTAAAATCTGAAAAAACCTTTGCCGTGGCTTCATTGTAGTTCCCGGTGCTGATGTTGGCGTATAATTTGTTCTCGCCGTTTTCCCGGCGCCGGATAAGGATCAGTTTGGAATGTACCTTGAACCCCGGGATGGTCTGGATGACTTTGACACCCTCTTCCTGAAGGCGCCGGGTCCAGTAAATATTGGCCTCTTCATCGAAGCGGGCCTGGATCTCCATAAAGACGGTCACATATTTCCCGTTACGGGCAGCATTGATCAGGGAATTCATGGCTGCGGAATCACGGGCGGCACGGTAAAAATTCATTTTGATCGACCTAACCATTGGATCAATGGAAGCCTCCCTTAACAGGTCGATAATGTGCTGGAAAGAATGATATGGGAAGTTCAGCATGATATCCTTCTTCCGCATTGCATCGAAGAGGCTGTGGTGATTCTCCAACAGCGGATGTGGCAGGGGAGGGGCGGGAGGATAATAGAGTTTATCAGACCCGACCCGGGGGAATTCCATGAAATCCTTGAAATTGTGATACCGGCCGCCACCGCGGATCGTATCCTTTTTGAAGATATTGAGCTTTTTCGTCAGCATCTTCAGGATATCTTCGGGCATCGTATTGTCATAGACGAACCGCACCGCCTCGGCGATTTTTCGTTTCTTCACGCTGACACTGATCAGTTCCAGGAAACTTTTTGAGACATCATTGTCGATCTCAAGCTCTGAATCACGGGTGAACTTGATGGTATATGACTCGAACAGGTCGTAGCCAAAGGCGGCAAAGATATCATCCAGGCAATGACGGATCACATCATCCATGAGAATGATGAACCTCTTGTTGCCTTCGGGCGGCAATTCGAGAAACCTGCCCGTCACTGCGGTGGGAACCCGGATCAGCGCGTGTTCCAGGACTTCCGGGTCACTGGTTTTTCTGAGCCGGATGGTCAGGTAGATGGAAGCATCTTTGAGCGAGGCGGAACTTTTTACATTGTTCAGCATGAGCGGAAACAGGTTTGGCCTGACCGTTTCCCTGTAAAACTGCCGGACAGATTCGCCCTGGGTTTCGCTGAGCTGCGTTTCGTCGATAATATAAATGTGGTTTCGCTCCAGTTCCTTTCGAATTTTCGCATATGCCCTGGTAAAAAGCTTTTCCTGCGACATGATGATGTCCAGGACCTGGTCAAGGATGTTTTTGTATTTCAGGTCGGGAACCGGCTCAATTTGTTGCAGTTTAATCATTCTTTTCAAAGTTGCAATCCTGACCCTGAAAAATTCATCGCGGTTATTGGAATAAATGCCCAGGAATTTTACACGCTCCATCAGCGGTGTATCTTTATCCATGGCCTCCTGTAACACCCTTTCATTGAAATGAAGCCAGCTGATTTCCCGGTTGAAAAATAATTGATTGGTTTCTTCCATAATTGACGTCTAACCCCGGTTAATAGAGCACGATACGCTATGGTGCAAATATAGTGAACTTGCCGGATATAAAGATTTACATTCTGTTCTAACGGGCGTTATGATTTATTTGTGCCGGTCAGTTCTTTCGGAAACACGGTGAAATTGATGCTGTGTTCCGACAATGGGATTTTCTCCCATTGATCAGTTTCAAAACTAATGCTGACAACGCCCGAAGTCGGCAGGTTGTCAATCCTTGGCCTGAGGTATTTATTGACGAAGTCGGTCAAAGTGGGGTTGTGCCCGACGATCATGACGGAATGATATTGGTCCGGAAGATCATAAAACAGGTTAAAAATGCTGTTTCCATTGGCAAAATAGATATGCGGGTCAACCTTGATCCTGTCTTTAGGATAATTTAGCGCATGAGCCAGTATTTTAGCAGTTTCGAGGGCCCGGACGGCATGGCTGGAAATGATATAATCGACGGATATATTCTGTTGGTGAAGAAAATCGATAATTTTTTTCGTCCTCTTTTTCCCCTTTTCCAGCAAAGGCCTCTCTTCATCCGGGATTCCGCTGATGTCCCACGAAGATTTGGCATGCCTGACAATATAGACGGTTTTCATATCACCCTGCAAATAGCGGATAACCATCCATCATGTCGTTGACTTTTTTGCGGACTTCCGGGATGACTTTTTCATCGTCGATCCGGGAGATCACTTCATCGATGAGGTCTACGATGACGGGCATATGTTCTTCTTTGAGGCCGCGGGTAGTGATGGCGGGGGTTCCGATGCGCAGGCCGGAGGTCTGGAAAGGCGAACGGCTGTCGAACGGCACCATGTTTTTGTTCACGGTAATATCGGCCAGGACAAGTGTATCTTCGACCTTTCGACCGGTCAGTTCGGGGAACTTATTCCGCAGGTCGATGAGCATCAGGTGGTTGTCGGTACCGCCGGAGATAACATGATATCCTTTGTCGACAAAGGCTTTTGCCATGACGGCGGCATTCTTTTTCACCTGGAGGATATATTCGAAATACTCATCGGTGAGCGCTTCGCCGAAAGCGACGGCCTTGGAGGCGATGACATGCTCCAGCGGCCCGCCTTGTATGCCCGGGAACACGGCCGAGTTGATGAGTTGTGACATCATTTTGATTTCGCCTTTCGGGGTTGTCAATCCCCAGGGGTTTTCAAAGTCGGTGCCCATCAGGATCAGTCCGCCACGCGGTCCCCGGAGGGTCTTGTGCGTGGTAGTGGTTACCACATGGCAATAAGGCATGGGGTCATTCAGTAAACCGCGGGCGATCAGCCCGGCGGGATGAGCTATGTCGGCCATCAGCAATGCGCCGGCCTGATCCGCGATTGCCCGCATCCGGGCGTAATCCCAGTCGCGCGAATAGGCAGAGGCCCCGGCAATGATCATCTTGGGTTTTTCCCGGAGGGCTATTTCCTCCATTGTATCATAATCGACCGTGCCGTTTTCCCTGGTCACTCCGTAAGCAATTGGGTTGTATAAAATCCCTGAACTGTTGACGGGTGATCCATGAGAAAGATGTCCGCCGTGCGAAAGGTCAAGCCCCATGAACCTGTCGCCCGGTTTCAGACACGCCAGGAAAATGGCCATGTTGGCCTGGGCGCCTGAATGAGGCTGAACATTGGCATATTCGCAATTGAAGAGCTCTTTGGCCCGTTCGATGGCCAGTTGCTCCGTTTCATCGACAAACTGGCAGCCGCCGTAATATCGCTTGCCTGGATACCCTTCGGCATATTTATTGGTCATGACAGAGCCCATGGCCCTCAAAACCTGGTTGCTCACAAAATTTTCCGATGCAATGAGCTCCAGCCCGTGCAATTGCCTTTTCTTCTCCTTCGCCAGGATACGAAATACCTGATTGTCCCGTTTCATAGTATGAATTTTTGTTGTTTACCGGCAAAATTAAGGAATTCATCTGAACTGAAAAGGATAATCCATACATACACCCAAAAAGCTTAATTTTGTTGTAAAGAAATCCCCATGAGGCATCTGGTAATCGTTATTATTTTTACTTTCATCCCGTTCATGCAGTTCGATTTGTATGCCCAGGGAAGCCCTGCCAGGCTCCGGTGCGCGGAAGTGCTGAACAATGGCGATGTGATGCTGCACTGGCGGTCCGAAGTGCTCGGAACCGGGGCTTATGCGTATGTTCTTCTTCATTCATCCGGTTTAGCAGGGCCATATACCCGCCTGGATTCTATTCTCGACATGACCGTTGATTCCTATCAGCATGTAAACGCGGGGGCGCTAAATCAGCCGCAGTTTTACTACATGCTTGTTTACAGGGACTCGGGCATTTCAGCACCTTCCGACACTTTATCGACCATTTTTCTTGCAGCATCGACTCAGGATTTCGAAATCATTGACCTGGCATGGACTGCTTTGCTTGACCCGCTGGCAGCTTATATGCACCCATGGTATTTACTTTACCGGGAGTATCCTCCTGGTAACTGGTCAATCGTCGATTCCACCCTGGCGTTAAACATGTCTTATCATTTCTGGGAATGTAATGAAAATTCCGATACAGTGCGGTTCAGGATCGGCGTACGGGTGGATGAGTTCAATTATCAGTGTGCCTCATATTCAAATCTGCGTGGATACGTGTTGAAGAACCAGTCGAACCGATATCCCCCGGTCATCGATTCGGTAAGTATTGACGCCGAAGGAAGGGCTATTATTGGCTGGCAACCGGGCACAGAGCCCGATATCCAGGGCTATACTATTTTCAGGGTGACTGCTTCCAACGATTCGATAGATTATGTTGATGGCAGATTCAATACTTTCTACACCCATCTGTCTTCCAATGCATGTGACGGCCCGCTTACCTATATCATCCTGTCGATAGATTCCTGCGGCAACAAAAGCCCTTTTCCCTTCGACCCGGCCACTTTGCTGGATAAGCCCCATTCTACCATTTATTTATCTGATATACAGTATGATCCTTGCCAGATGACCAACACCCTTTCATGGAACGAATACAGGAATTTTGATCCACCTTTGGGTTACAGCAGGGTTTTTGTGAGCCAGGACAACGGGCCGTTCCAGGAGTTGGCCACTATTCCCGTGGGGCAGACTTCTTATATTCACACGGATCTGCCGCCCAATACTTTATATGCCTATTATATCCGGGCTTATAGCCAGGATATTCAAAAAACTTCCACATCCTGCGCAAAACAGGTGAGGACTTATAATTCTCCCAGTCCCGCTTATATGTATACCCGTTACGCGACCGTCGAGGAGAATCAACGGGTAAGTATACTATTCTATACTGATATCACAGCGCATGTACAATCCTACAATCTTCTGAGGAGCACAGAACCGGGCGGGCCGTTTGACTTTGTGGGATCTCTCGTGAACCAGGATGAGGAGATTCTTTCTTTTGTTGATGAAACGGCCAGTGTTAATTCCACAAGCTATTATTACCTTATTGAGGTGATTGATAGTTGTGGTCAATCGTTGGTTATTACCAATATTTCCAGGACAATCCTTTTACAGATAGAGGCCCTGGAAACCATGCGGAATATTCTCAGCTGGAATGCTTACGAATCATGGAGCGGGAATGTTGAAGGCTACAATATTTACCGTCGGCTCAACGACAACCCTTCACTGGAATTGCTGCAAACTGTCGGCCCCGCGGTGCTAACCTACACGGATGATGTATCATCCCTTTCGTTCGGCACCGGACGTATCACTTACCTGGTGGAAGCATTTGAAGGAGATGGCAACGTCTATGGTTTCCGGGAGTCGAGTTTTTCCAATGAAGCGCTGGCTGAACAGGAATCCAAAATACTGATGCCCAATGCCATCATGCCCCGGGGGATCAATAATGAACTCAAACCTGTTTCTCTGTTCGTGGGTAGCCAGGATTATGAATTCCTGATATACAATCGCTGGGGGCAGATGATTTTCCGGACTTCGGACCCGGATGAAGGCTGGGATGGCACTTATAACGGGAAGTTTGTTGATGCCGGGGTATATGTCTGGCTGATACAATACCGAAATGCCATAAACCAGATGAGATTTCAAAAGGGCAATGTGGCCGTTATTTATTGATAGTCAACATTTCTTCCGGTAATCACGTGCTTCCATTCCCTTAACAATTTTTAAGACTTGGTTCAGCCTTTTTTCATACATTTGCAAACTAAATTTCAGGTCATGACACTGGACAGCAATAAATTTCTTGGAGAAGCCCTCACCTATGACGATGTTTTACTGGTGCCGGCCTATTCGGAGGTAATGCCCCGGGAAGCTGACATCAGTACTTTTTTTTCAAGGAATATCCAGTTGAACATTCCCATCGTGACGGCCGCCATGGATACGGTGACAGAGTCGCAGATGGCCATTGCAATTGCCCAGGAGGGCGGGATCGGGGTGATCCACAAGAATATGTCGATCGAAGAGCAGGCCAACCATGTCAGGAAGGTGAAACGGGCCGAAAACGGCATGATCCTCGATCCGATCACCCTGCCGGTGAATGCCATTGTCAGGGATGCCCTGGCGCTGATGAAGGAATACGGTATCGGTGGTATCCCGGTGGTAAAGAGCAATAAAGAACTGGTAGGCATTGTCACCCATCGCGACCTGCGTTTTGAGCAGAACACCGAACGGCCGGTAGCGGAGGTGATGACCAGTGAAAACCTGATCACCACGCAGGAGTTCATTTCATTTGAGAAGGCTGGTGAAATATTGCAAAAACACAGGATTGAGAAGCTTCCGGTTGTCGATGACCACAACAGGCTGGTTGGTTTAATCACTTACAAGGATATCATAAAGATCCAGGCGCATCCGAATGCATACAAGGACAACCAGGGGCGTTTACGGGTTGCCGCCGCGGTGGGTATCGCTTCCGACACCCTGGAAAGGGCTGATGCGCTGGTACAGGCCAATGTCGATGCCATTGTGGTGGATACTGCCCATGGCCATACCCGTGGAGTCATCGAAGTTTCAAAAAAGATAAAAAAAGCATTCCCGCATATCGATCTTGTCATAGGTAACATTGGCACCGCTGAAGCAGCCCTGGCACTGGCAGAAGCAGGCGCTGACGCCGTAAAGGTCGGCATCGGCCCAGGATCGATTTGCACAACACGGGTCATTGCCGGTGTGGGAATCCCTCAGCTAAGCGCGGTTTACCAGGTGAGCCAGGCACTCAAAGGCAAAGGGATACCCGTGATTGCCGATGGCGGCATCCGCTATTCCGGTGATATTGTCAAAGCGCTGGCCGCCGGCGGCGATACGATCATGGCCGGATCCCTGTTTGCAGGAGTGGATGAATCACCGGGTGAAACGGTGATCTATGACGGAAGGAAATATAAGACGTACCGTGGTATGGGATCCATTGAAGCCATGCAGAAAGGCTCCAAAGACCGCTACTTCCAGGATGTGGAGGATGATATTAAAAAACTGGTGCCGGAAGGGATCGTCGGACGCGTTCCTTTTACGGGAACGTTATCTGAAGTCATCACACAACTGGTAGGTGGCCTCAGGGCTGGTATGGGTTATGTCGGGGCGGCAAATATTGAAGCCATGAAACAGGCCCGTTTTATCAAAATTACCCATTCCGGCGTAGTCGAGAGCCATCCCCATGACGTGTCCATTACCAGTGAGGCGCCTAATTACAGTCGCCTATGATCTGATTTTCCGGAAAATCTGTAAAAATTAAATGATAAGAACACTATGAAAAAATTTCGGATTGTATTGTTTTTAAGTTGCTTGACAGCCTTTTCTTCGTCACCGGCCGTTGCCCAGGTTGACGACGATCGTGCACTGCTTACAATTGCGGGTAACGATATTACGGCCGGCGAATTTATGTATGTTTACCAAAAAAACAATTTCAACCAGGAAACCCGCGACCCTGAAGCGGTCAGGGAATACCTGGACCTGTATGTCAACTTCAGGTTGAAGGTCAGGGAAGCCGAAGAGCTGGGCATGGATACGGTGAGTTCCTTTCTGCGGGAGCTTGAGGGATACAGGAAACAACTGGCACAACCATACTTTACCGACCAATCGGTCAGCGAACAGCTGTTACGGGAAGCTTATGAAAGGAAAAAGGTGGATATCAGGGCCAGCCATATACTGTTCCGGGTCGACAAAAATGCCCCGCCCCGGGATACATTGGCAGCATTTCAGCTTGCCATGAAGGCCTATGAGCGTATTCAACAAGGCGAAGATTTCGGGAAAGTGGCGGCTGACATTTCCGAAGATCCCTCGGCCCGTGATACGGATGGAAATCAGTTCCGTCCGGCGCGTAAGGGCAATCTCGGAGACCTGGGATACTTTACCGTATTTGATATGGTCTATCCTTTTGAAAATGGCGCTTATAACACAGAGCCCGGCAAAGTGAGCCTGCCAGTTCGAACCGACTTTGGCTATCATCTGATAAGGGTGACCGACAGGCAACCTGCCCTGGGACAAGCCCAGGTATCCCATATTTTTGTACAGGTGCCGCCAGCGATATCCGCGGAAGATTCCATCCAAAAGAAAGCAAAAATTGATGCCGCGTATGAAAAGATCCAAAGCGGTGTGTCATTTGAAGACGTGGTGCTGGAATTCTCGGAAGATAAAAGTTCAGCCGGTAATGGCGGAAAGCTTCCCTGGTTTGGCTCCAACCGCATGGTGCCCGATTTTATCATTGCAACAAGAAATCTGACGGAAACAGGAGATATCAGCGAACCATTCATGACCCCCTTCGGCTGGCACATCATTAAACTAATTGACCGTAAGCCGGTCGGAACCTTCGAGGAAGAGCAGCTTAACATCAAAAACCGGCTTGATAAGGATATCCGTAATAAACTTAGTGAACAGGCTGTTATTGACCGGATAAAAAAAGAATATAAATTTGAGGAGTACCCGAAAAACCTGAATGCGGTCCTTTCGGTTCTTGATTCTACCCTGATGAAGGCGGAATGGGATGTGGAAAAAGCCAGGGGACTTGATGAAACGGTTTTTTCACTGGGTGATAATAGATATACGCAAAAGGACTTCGCGGAATATATCGCGGCGAAACAAAACAAGCGGATTACCGATATCAAACAGTTCTTCACAGAATCCTACCATAACTTTGTGGTTGAAAAATGTTTGGCGATCGAAGATAGTAAGCTGGAAGAGAAATATCCCGATTTCAGGATGCTTGTCAGGGAATATCATGACGGGATACTGTTATTTGACCTGACCGATAAGAATGTCTGGTCCAAAGCTGTCAGGGATACCCTTGGATTGAGGGAGTTTTATGAATCAAATCCGGGAAAATACATGTGGGATAAGCGACTACATGCCTCTATCGTCACCATTCTGAACCCGGGCTCGGTAAGGTCGGACGATGTGAGAAAAATGTTCACCAAGGGAAAAACAACCCAGGAGATACTGGAGGCTTTTAATACAGATACCACACTGAATATCCTGATCGAAACATCAAAGTACCCGAAAGGAGAATCTGCGGTGATCGACCAGATCAGGTGGAAAACGGGTTTGTCGTCCATGGTGGACACACCAGAAGGGCCCTCATTTGCTTATGTTTATGAAACACTGGATCCGGAGCCAAAAACACTGGATGAGGCAAGGGGCTTGATTACAGCCGATTACCAGGCTTTTCTGGAAGAAAGATGGATCGAAGAACTCAAGGCAAAATACCCGGTGATCATTCACGAAGAGGTTTTATCAACCTTACAATGATATCTTACAAAATATTGAAAATCACGTTTTTCCTCTCGTTGATATATTTGACCGGCTGCACCATTTTTTTTCAGCCGGAGCCGGATGATCCTGCCGTAGCCCGCGCCAATGAAAGAATCTTGAGGGAATCTGAGCTGGCAGAAAAAATCCCGGATGGTCTGTCGGAGAGGGATAGCATTACACTGGTGCAGAATTATATAACGAAGTGGATACAACAGGAAATCCTTCTGCAAAAGGCCAAAGAGATGCTATTAGCCAGCGAGCAGGATTTTTCGTCACAATTACAGGAATACAAGAACTCGTTGCTGATGTTTTCACTGGAACAAAAGCTTGTCAGCCAGCACCTGGATACTCTGGTTTCAGAAGAGGAGATCGAAACATACTACGAAGAGAACAGCAGCCGATTTGAACTGAAAGCCAATATCGTGAAGTTTGATTTTATCAAGATTCCCAATAAATCAAAACAATTGAGGGATTTCAGAAAATTAATGCGATCGGTGGATCCGGATGACATCACTGAATTGGAAAGCCTTGCCGAAAAGGACGCTACTGACTTTTGGTTTTCCAGGGAGTGGATCACGTTGAACTATCTTTTGGATGAAATTCCTTTAACCGTTGATAACCAGGCGTTGTGGTTGCGCAGAACAAAATATGCGGAGGCTAGTGATTCCATTTATACTTATCTGCTCAGGATCAATGATTTTAAGACTACCGACAGTATATCTCCCATTGAATTTGAGCGGGAGAAGATCCGGAATATCATTATAAACGGCAGAAAATTAAACCTGATAGAGCAAAAAAGACAGGAGTTCATAGAACAGGCCTTTCGGAACAATCAGGTAGAAATTTATTAATGATCTTTTGATTACAATAAAAATTCTTTTGGAATGTTTTATTCCTACTATCAGTGTATGTTATGAAAGAAAGAACTGTATTTTTTCACTTTTCTTTTCTTATCGCCGGATTTTTCCTGGTTTTGTCGGGTTATCATGCGCTAAGCCAGGAGAAGGTGGTTGACCGGATCATTGCAGTGGTCGGGAAGAACATGATACTAGAGTCGGAAATCGAAGCGCAATATCTGCAATATCGAATGCAATCAGGTATTGCCGGCAGTGCCGCTTCCATTAAATGCCAGATCCTGGAGAATATGTTGCTGGAGAACCTGTTGCTCAACCAGGCGGATCTCGACAGCATTACAGTGGCTGAAAGCGAAGTAGAGCAGACATTGGATCATCGCTTACGCTTTTTCATTTCACAGTTTGGCTCCCAGGACAAGCTGGAGGAGTTTTACCAGAAATCGATTATCGAAATCAAGGAAGAATTCCGGGATCTTGTCAGGAATCAAATGTTGGTTGGAGAAGTTCAGAAGAATATCACGGCCAATGTATTTGTAACGCCATCAGAGGTGCGGTCATACTTTAAATCGATCCCCATCGACAGTCTTCCGCTGATCAATACGGAAGTGGAGATGATACAAATCCTGAAGGTTCCGCCGGTGAGCATGGAACAGCGCGTCTTGATCAAGGAGAAGCTGAGAGATCTGCGGAGGAGAATTGTGGAAGGAGAGAATTTTGCCACGATGGCCATTCTGTATTCGGAAGATCCCGGTTCCGCTTCCAAGGGCGGAGAGATTGGCTTTTTTGGTCGCGGGGAATTATACCCGGAATATGAAGCGGCTGCTTTCAAACTCAAGGAAGGAGAGATCTCTGAAATTATCGAATCCAGGGCCGGTTATCATGTGATTCAATTATTGGAACGGAGGGGAGATTACGTCAATACCCGGCATATTTTGCTGCAGGCAAAGCCTTCGCCCATTGACAAGGAGAAAGCCAGGCAGGAACTCGACAGTGTGATGCATTTGATCCGGGATGAAAAGATCACATTTGAAGAGGCTGTTCGTAAATATTCAGATGACCCGGGAAAGCACAATGGCGGGTTAATTATCAATCCTCAAACCGGGACGGGCAAATTTGAGATGGATCAACTTGAACCCCAGCTTTCTTTTATTGTCAACCGGTTGGAAGTCGGGCGGTTTTCAACACCGGTACTGACCATGACAGAAGAAGGGCAGGAAGCATACCAGCTGGTAAAGCTGATTTCGAGGACAGAACCGCACCGGGCGAATCTGTCGGATGATTACAACCGACTACAGGCAATGGCGCTGGAGGAAAAGAAGCTGCGGAAACTTTCGACATGGGTGAATAAAAATATATCGAATGCATATGTCATGGTTATCGATGATTACCGGGCCTGTGGATTTGAATACAAATGGTTTCCGGATGACCGGCCATAATTTTTCTTATAATGAATTTTTAATTGGAAAGACAAATACATGATATCATATAAATCTGATGTTGAGGCGGTTGACGCTTTTGTAGAAAAATATAACATACTGCGTGAAGAGATTGCCCGGGTAATTGTCGGGCAGGATGAGGTGGTGAAAAAAGTGCTGATATCTATTTTCAGCCGGGGGCATGGTTTGCTGGTCGGGGTGCCAGGGCTGGCCAAGACGCTGATGGTGAACACCATTTCCAGGGCGTTGGGGCTGACCTACAGCCGGATCCAATTTACTCCCGACCTGATGCCTTCCGATATTATCGGAACTGAGATTCTCGATGAAGAACGCCGGTTCAAATTTATCCCGGGTCCCATATTTGCCAATATCATCCTCGCAGATGAGATAAACCGTACCCCGCCCAAAACCCAGTCCGCTTTGCTGGAGGCCATGCAGGAAAAGGCCATCACTGTAGCCGGTAAGAATTATAAACTTTCGGAACCTTTCTTTGTCCTTGCCACCCAGAACCCAATAGAACAAGAGGGAACATATCCTTTGCCGGAGGCCCAGCTGGACAGGTTCATGTTCAACATCTGGCTCGACTACCCTACTTACGAGCAGGAAATGGACGTGGTAAAAAACACTACCCAGGATCAGCAGGCGGAGTTGAAGGTTGTTCTGAGCGCCGAAGAGATACTATTTTTTCAGGGACTGATCCGCCGGATACCTGTCCCGGAGAATGTATATCAGTTTGCGGTTTCCCTTTCGGCAAAGACCCGGCCGGGGACTCCTTCGGCCCACCACCTCGCCAATGATTACATTACCTGGGGCGCAGGTCCCCGCTCATCCCAGTACCTGATCATAGGAGCCAAGTGCCATGCTGCCATCCAGGGAAAATACTCTCCTGATATCGAGGATGTAAGGGCTATTGCCACCTCGGTCCTGCGGCACAGGATCGTCAGGAATTATAAAGCGGAGGCGGAAGGATATTCTATCGAAAAGATCATACATGAATTATTGAATTAACAGGATCATGATTAACTGAACCGTCCATGAAAAATAGCAGGATTTACCTGATCAGTTTGGTGGCTATTCTGGTCATCGTGATGATATGGATCTTCTCAGGTACCGGCCCGGAAAAAGAAGTGACCATCAAAGTGCCTGTCAAATACGGCAAGTTTGACATTGTTGTGACCACCACCGGGGAGCTCGAAGCCAAGAGCTCCGAAAAAATCATGGGACCGGTGAACCTCCGTGATTTCCGTATCTGGCAGATCAAGATCGAAGACATTATCCCTGATGGTACCGTGGTCGACTCAGGCAACTATATCGCCAGCCTTGACCGGACCGAACTGGTCAATAAATTAAAAGACCAGGAGCTCGATATTGAAAAGCTGACAACGCAGTTCACTAAAACCCAGCTTGACACAACCATGGATCTCAGAACTGCCAGGGATAACCTGATCAACCTGAAGTATGCCCTGGAAGAGCGGCAGATCGTTGTGGACCAGTCGATCTATGAGCCACCGGCTACCCAACGCCAGGCCCGTATCGAACTGGAAAGGGCGCAACGAAATTATGAACAGGCGGTCGAAAATTACCAGGTCAAGTTGCAGAAGGCAAATGCGGATATGCAGGAAATTAACGCTTCTATGAGAAAGGCGCAATCGGAATATGCTAAAATGGGATCTATCCTCGATCAGTTCACCATTTATGCTCCTAAATCGGGAATGGTGATTTACCGGAGGACCTGGGATGGGCAAAAACAGGGAATCGGCGCATCTGTCAGCGTCTGGGATCCGGTAGTAGCCGAATTACCCAACCTGCGGGAAATGAAATCGAAGACTTATGTAAATGAGATTGACATTAGTAAGGTCAGGACAGGCCAGCAGGTCCGGGTCGGGGTCGATGCCTTCCCGGATAAAAGGTTTACCGGTATTGTCACAGAGGTGGCGAACATAGGGCAGCAATTGCCCAATTCCAATGCAAAAGTCTTTGAGGTGATCATCGAGATCAATGAATACGATACGGTCCTCAGGCCAGCCATGACCAGTAAAAATGAGATCCTCACCGCGAGCATCGACAGCGTCTGCTACATTCCGCTCGATTGTGTACAATCAAATGATACGATTAGTTACGTGTACACTTCCAATGCCCGCAAGCAGGTGATTTTGGGACAGAGCAATGAGAACGAGGTAATTGTTAAAACGGGCCTTTCTGCCGGAGAAGAAATTTACCTGGTCCCGCCTTCCAATGCTGAATCCTACCGGCTTGTAAGGCTTCCCCCGGAAATTCTTGACAAGTTTAAAAAGGAAGAGGAGGAGAGGATGAGCCGGCAGCCGCAGGCTGAGAGGAGAGAGGAGGGTGGTCACAGGATGGGTGACAGGCCACAAACCATGCCGGAAAATATACGCCGTCCGGGAGGATCGCCTCAGCGGCGCACTGGAGGCAGTTAATATGAAATTCAAAGAAATATCAGAGAGCGGATATCAGAGATATCTCCATGCGCTCAATATCGCTCTGGAAGCCGTTGTTGCCAACCGTGTCCGGTCCATGCTGACAGCCCTCGGGATAATTTTTGGGGTGGCTGCGGTCATCTCCATGATGGCGATCGGCAATGGCGCCCGTAAGGAAATCCTCGACCAGATCAAACTGGTGGGGGTCAATAACATCGTCATAACCCCTTTAATCGATATTTCCGGACAAGGCGGCTCAGACCAGGAAAGGAGCGGAAGAAAAATGCAGAAAAAGTTTTCGCCTGGCCTTACTCTGGAAGATGCGGAAAGCATCCGTGAGATTATCCCGACAGTGACGCGCATCAGTCCCGAAGTCAGTTATGATTCCCATATCATTAAAGGTGGTAAACGATCCCCGGCAAAGCTGATCGGGGTCACCAATGATTTTTTCATGGTTTACAACCTGGCCCTCTCGGCGGGCGGCTTTTTTCAGGAACAACAGCTCATCAGCGGCAGCCCTGTCTGTATTATCGGCCCTTCCGTAAAATCACGCTTTTTTTCGCAGGAAGACCCGGTTGGCAAAACCATCAAATGCGGCGGTATCTGGCTGACCGTCATAGGGGTGCTCGAAACCCGGGCGTTGAACGTGGAGAGGTCGAAAGACCTGGGCGTGAGTGATTATAATGATCATATCTATGCTCCCATCCAGACGGTGCTGTTGCGCTACAGGGACAGGGCCTATATCAATGACGCCTCACTCCGCAGGAGTGGCAGTTCCGTGGTTATATTCAATGGTGGGGTAACTTCTTTTTCCTCCACATCCGCCGGACCGGTCGACGATAATTATAACCAGCTGGATAAAATTGTGGTACAGGTATCCGACAGCCGCTTCCTTAATGCCACCACCGACGCCCTGAAAAACCTTCTGAGGCGCAGGCATCAGCAGGTAGATGATTTCCAGGTGAGCGTGCCGGAATTGTTGCTGAAGCAGGAGCAACGGACCAAGGATATATTTAATATAGTACTGGGTGTCATTGCCGGGATATCACTGGTTGTGGGAGGCATCGGCATTATGAATATCATGTTGGCATCGGTCATGGAAAGGACAAAGGAGATCGGGATCCGCAGGGCCACCGGGGCCACGCGTCGCGACGTGGCCTTCCAGTTCCTTTCGGAGGCCATTATTATCAGCATTACCGGCGGGGTGATCGGCATAGCGCTTGGGGTGATATTTGCCGTTATGATCAACCGTACGACTGGCATCCTCACCATTGTCACCCCGCTTTCAATCATCGTTTCATTCGGGGTATCCGCTTTTATCGGCATCATGTTCGGCTATATGCCTGCGAAACGGGCCTCTGACCAGGATCCGGTGGAATCATTGAGATATGAATAGCAAAAACTTTCTGCCATGTTGAAGTTAAAGGTTATTCTCTTGCATGCTGCCTTAATGGTGGCCGGTATTTTTACTTTACATGCCCAGGACGCGGTCAACCGGCTGACCCTGGATGAAGCGCTGATGATCGCCCATGAGCAATCAGCCGAAGCCCTCATCGCCAAACACCGGTTCCGAATGAACTACTGGGAATACAGGTCGTTTAAAGCCGATTACCTGCCCGGAGTCAATCTCGATGCCGTCATGCCTGGCTTCAGCCGTTCCTACAGAACAATATCCGTGCCCGACGGGCCCGATATCTTCCAGTATAACACCCTGGGCAATTACGCGGTCCGCATGTCGATCGATCAGAAGGTCGGTTTTACCGGCGGTACCGTCTTCCTGCAGTCAAGGCTCCAGCGTCTGGATAATATTTATATCGACAGCACCTACACCAATTACCAATCTACCCCAATTATCATCGGTTACCGGCAACCCATATTCAAATACAATGAATACCGGTGGTCCAGGAAAATCGAACCGCTGAAATATGAAAAAGCCAAGCGGGAATATATTGAAAACATCGAGCAGGTATCTGTCTCGACGGTGAACCATTTTTTCAACCTGCTGCTGGCACAGGTTGAACGTGAAATCGCGCAAAAGAACCTGTACAGTTATGATACGCTTTACCGGATCGCGCTGGGCCGTTACCAGCTTGGTAAAATCGCCGAAAATGAACTGTTGCAGCTGGAATTGAATTTCCTCCGTGCCAAGGCTTCAGTCGACAATGCCGATCTGAACTATGAAAACATGCTGTTTCGCCTCAAGTCATTCCTCCGGATCAAGGACAATCAGCCGATCGTTATGATACCCCCGGCAGAAACCAGGCACAAGGTTGTTAGCGCCGCCGCCGCCATTGAAGAGGCAAAGAAGAATACCTCAACGGCCCTGGAGTTCCAGGAGCGGCTGCTGACGGCAGAGAGCCAGGTGAACAGGGCGAAAATGAACGGCAGGTTCGACGCCGATCTCTATATCGAATATGGACTGACGCAAAGCACGGAATATATCAGCGATGTTTATAGGAACCCGAAAGACCAGCAGCAGCTTAACCTGGGGATCAGCGTACCGGTTCTTGACTGGGGGAAAGCCAGGGGACAGATCAAAGTGGCCGAATCCAACCTTGAGCTCGTGGAAACATCAGTGGAACAGGACATCATCGATTATGAGCAAAGTATTTTCCTGAATGTGATGCAGTTCAACATGCAGAAGGACCAGTTGTTCATTGCCGCCAAAGCCGATACGGTGGCGCAGAAGAGATATGATGTGACACAGCGGAGGTATATGATAGGCCAGGTGAATGATGTGCTGGAACTCAACAACGCGCAGATCGACAATGACAATGCAAAGAAAGGATATTACCAGGCGCTGCGCAGCTACTGGAACAACTATTTTCAGCTAAGGAAAATGACCCTCTACGATTTTCTGGATGAAAGGATGCTGATATTTAACATCCGGGATATCATGTAGCTATTCTCCCATCTCCTTTGCTTCATTCCAGAAGACATCCATTTCATCGAGCGACATCTGGTGGAGCACTTTTCCCGACCGGCGGGCATTCTTTTCGAGATATTGAAACCGGCGGATGAATTTCCGGTTGGTCCTCTCCAGTGCATTTTCAGGATTAATGTCGATAAACCTGGCATAATTCACCAGGGCGAATAACAAATCGCCGAATTCCAGCTCCAGTTTTTGCTGGTCGTGATCTTCTGTCGCTTTTTCCACCTCGACTTTGAACTCATTCAATTCTTCGACGACTTTTTCCCACACCTGGCCGATGTGGTCCCAGTCGAATCCCACACCACTGGCTTTTTCCTGTATACGGTAGGCTTTCACCAGGGCCGGCAGGGATTGTGGCACTCCGCCCAGGACCGACTCGCGGCCTTCGCCCATTTTGATTTTTTCCCAGTTGTCGCGAACCTCTCCGGCATTCTCCACTTTCACATCACCATAAATATGCGGATGCCGTCTGATCAGCTTTTCATTGATCGATTCGAGAACGTCAGTGATAGTAAATGCCTCTTTTTCAGCGCCGATTTTAGCATAAAATACAATGTGCAGCATCAAGTCGCCCAGCTCTTTCTTAATACCATCCAGATCTTTGTTCATGATGGCATCCGACAGCTCATAGGTTTCTTCCAGTGTCAGGTGGCGAAGCGTATCGAAGGTTTGTTCACGGTCCCAGGGACATTTGGACCTGAGTTCATCCATGATTTCAAGCAGATGGGCAAAAGCTTTCAAACGGGGATCCATACCATTGTTTTCTGCAAAAGTAAAGTGAAATGACTTTGCAAAGGGCCTGCGTGAGGAGGGTATTTTACTATTTTTGTTCACAATCATGAAAACACCGATGTGCCGTTGGTTACCGGTTTTGCTGGTCTTATTATTGCTTTGGCCTGGTGCGCCGGCGGCTCAAAGCCCATTCTCACATCAGCTCAAAAGCCCAAACCTGATCCTTGAAGGGAGAGTCTATTACGGATGGACGCTGGATCACCATATTGAAATGACAACTTTCAAACGGCATTATCCTGCCTTTGAACTGAGCGCCCTGAAGGCTACCTATGGACGCACCCGGTGGGAATATATGTACAACTACCCGCTTATCGGCGTATCTTACTGGTATTCGGACCTGGGACGCACCAAACCACTGGGCAGCGCACATGCTTTATTCCCCTACATCAATTTCCCGCTGCTCAGGAGCAGGGATTTCAATATATTCTTCCGGCTGGGGGTAGGTTTGGGTTACCTTACCCGCCGATACGACCGGTATGATAATTATGAAAACCTGGCGATCGGTTCCCATGTCAACGGGGCAGTTAACCTGCTTTTTGAGGCTCGCTGGCGCCTCGGAGACCGTTTCATGGCTGCAGCCGGCCTATCGCTGATGCATTTTTCCAACGGAGCCATCAGGCAACCCAATTACGGGCTGAACATGCCCGGCATCAACCTTGCACTGGCCTACCGTCTCAGCCGCGAGAACCCTTACCTGCGGCAAAAACTGATGCCGGAGCTGGTTCCGTTTGAGTTTGACGGGAAAAAATTCCTGCAGGTTGACCTGAATGCCGGTGTAGGTGTAAAAGATATGCAATCAACGCTTGGCGTCGGGAACCGGTATATTATTGCCGTGGTTTATGGAAATATGACCTGGCCGGTAGGCTTTAAAAGCAGGCTTGGATTTGGCGTGGACCTGTCATACGACGGCTCCGATGAAAAAGTGCTGGAACTCAAGGGAATAGAACCAGAATACCGGATTGACCTGGTGAAAACCGGCCTGACAGCCGCTTTTGAATTATCCTTTTCCCGAATGGCTATCATGCTGAACCTGGGGAGTTATGTGACAGGCCTTGATAAAAGTGATGGATATGTCTATGAAAAACTGGCCCTTCGTGTCGGGATTACCGAACAGCTCTTTGCAAGCCTGACTCTCAAGGCACACTATGCTAAAGCCGATTATCTGACGCTGGGGATTGGATACCGGTTAAATATCAAATATTATTGACAGATGAATAATGTGATCAAATTAATAATCCTGCTGCTGATCATCGCTTTGTGTTTCAGGTGTAAAAAGGATGATGGCAGTTGCATTACCACTACCGGGAAAATGATCCGGGAAAGCAGGGTTGCCCTCCCGTTTCATTTTGTGGAGGTTTATGATAATATCAATGTTTTTCTCAGCCAGGACACGGCTTTGACATCGATCTGTGTGGAGGCCGGTGAAAACCTGATCGGCGGCATCACCACCGAAATAGACAGCGGCCGGTTGGTGCTCCGGAACCGTAACAGTTGCAACTGGCTGCGGAACTTCAGCATACCGGTCAATGTTTACCTGACCTTCACCAAACTCGATACGCTTTTTTTCAGGGCCGCCGGAAACGTGACCTGTACCAACACATGGACCAATGATTCGATATTTTTCAATGTAATTGAAGGAGCGGGTCAAATTTCGCTGGACCTGCACATGTTCAAATCATACATCCATATTCAATATGGCACGGTAAGGTTATATGCTGCCGGTTTTTCACAGGTTACTTTCATTTCAAGCCAGGGTTACGGTCCCCTCCATGCGGAGGAACTGGTGTCCAAATTCACTTATGTCTATACCTTCAGCCCTAATGATGTTTTCGTTTATGCATCGGAACAACTGGGTGTGGAGATAGGTAATATCGGAAATGTTTATTACCGGGGCAATCCCGGGGATATTAGTGCGGAGATTTACGGGAGCGGGAAGCTGATGCCATTTTAGGCTATTTTGTATTTTCTCCATTTATCAATAACTGTCAGCATATCATCGGGCGGTTCGGAGGCGAACGTCATCCACTTACCATCAGCGGGGTGGAAGAAGGCAATAAAGCGGGCATGAAGCGCCTGGCGTGGCAGAATTTCAAAGCAGTTGTTCACGAATTGCCTGTATTTGGAAAAGGTGGTGCCTTTCAGGATGACGTTTCCGCCATAGGTTTCATCCCCGAACAGGGGGTGACGGATATGCCTGAAATGCACCCTGATCTGGTGTGTCCGGCCTGTTTCCAGCCGGCAATCCATCAGGGTAACATAACCGAACCGCTCGATGACCTTATAGTGTGTAACGGCGTGCCTTCCCTGGCTGCCGTCGGGAAAAACGGTAAACACCTTGCGGTCTTTCGGGCTGCGCCCGATATTTCCGGTGATGGTTCCTTCATCTTCTTCAAAATCTCCCCAGGCCAGCGCCAGGTAATGCCGTTCAATGGTATGATGAAAGAACTGTGCGGCCAGTTTTGCCTGCGCCAGTTCATTTTTGGCTATCAGCAGTATCCCGGAAGTGTCTTTGTCGATCCGGTGCACCAGGACAGGCATCCGGTCGGGCGCTTTGTCCGGAGAAACCTCCTGCAAGTGATATGCCAGAGCATTGACCAGCGTCCCGGTGTAATTGCCATAGGCCGGATGCACGACCATCCCGGCTGGTTTGTCCACAACCAGCAGATCGGTGTCTTCATAAAGGATTGGGATGGGAATATTCTCGGAAATGATCTCTATCTCCCGCGGGGGATGGGAAAGGACAATGGAAATGACATCCATGGGCTTTACGCGGTAGTTGGGTTTTACCGGTTTGTCATTGACCAGGATGTTACCCGCCCTGGCCGCCTGCTGGATTTTGTTCCGTGAGGCATTTTCCAATCGGACCATCAGGAATTTGTCGATGCGCAGCAGACCCTGCCCTTTATCAGCGGTGATCCGGTGATGTTCGTAAAGGTCCTGGCTTTCTTCCAGCACCTCCTGGTTTTCAGGCATATCCGGGAGGTCAGCGGACATGGGAATCAGTGTTTGATCAGTTTCGACACGGAGATAAGATGCCCTTTCTCATCCCTGATACGCAGGAAATAAATCCCGGGGCTGACCGGGCCGGTTTCGATACTCTGCCGGAAAGGTAATGACAAAACCTCTTCCCCGAGAATGTTCAACAGGGATACAGAAAACCGTTCGGTTATCCGCTCATTTTCATATTCTCCTGTACACCGGAAATGCACCCGGTTGCTGTGCAGGGGATTAGGGTATGGAATGATGGCTGATGCCTGTTGCAGAGGTTCATCGGCACCGCTGGTTTGCAATTTCTTCCCTAACACGGGCCGCATCATCAGCGCTCCGTCGAAAGTCGATTGGAACCACTCGCCACTTGTATTATAGTAAGTGTTTTGCCGGGCGTTGTTGTATCGGTCGTATCCCAGGTTCAGGTTATTGCCCGTCAGTTGCTCCCATCCGATATAAAATATACCGCTAAGTGGCAGAGGTTCATCGAGGAAATATGTGTGAAATCCCAGCAATTCCTGCGAAAATTCTACTTTCATATTGGGTTGCTGATAAATGACATTGCCTGGTTTGCCGTTATTGTCCTGCCAAACCATCAGATGGAAAAAATCCTCGTTGGCATTGTTTTGGGTCCGGTTAAAGAACATCTTAACGGCCCGGAGGGTGTCCCTGGCGTTCAGTTCAAAGCGGTATGCAAGTTTCGCGCCTGCCGGTGTCAGTCCATAACCCATTTCAGGCGTCCCGTCGTCATAAGCATAATAATTGTGGAACTTTTGACGGAAGCGCAGTGTATCGCCTACCGTATCCTGTGCTGTCAGGTCGCCGATAATGAAATGCCGGATCTCAAATTCGGCGCTGTCGGCCGTGCCGAGAGGGAAGAGAAAATTGACCGGCGGGCAGGCATGGGCGGCGCAGGCATTGCAGTTCTGGTAGCCGTTGATATAGAACGGGAAAAGGTTGCAGTTTCCACCGGGATACAAATACTGGAATGAACCATCTACCTGGTAAACAGCATAATAATATGTAGAATTGAAGATGGTTGAATCGAGGTTGGTGATGAACATTTCCAGCTGGCTTTTCATCTCGTTGGTCGGGTCGTTGACATATTGCCGGTAAGGCATCGCTTCGTAGCTTTTAAGCATCGAAGGCGCCCGTTCAGCAAAGGTGACATGCCGGTAAACCGTATCTTTTCTGGAACGTCCGATGTTCAGGTAAACGTAATCGATATTCCACTGATCGCAGTTGCTTCGCCAGCTTGGGTTGAAATCACTGGCCAGGCTGGCGTAATTGATGAAGCGGAACCGGAATTCGTCCGTGAAATATTTCACGCTGTCGGTGATAGGGATCATAACTTGCCGGCAGTAGGTGCCGTATGTATCGTAAAAAGCCTGGAGCGTCATCCCGCGGGAACTCCAGATCCGTTGCCAGCGGAATTCAGGAATGAATACCGAATCACAAGGCATCTGGATCAGGTCTTCATAAAAGAAGTACTCCGTCGCAATGACAAAGAGGCCTTTGGCGCAGATATCCTGCGGGGCATAGATTGTATCACCCGGAAAAACCGTGTCGCCCGGCTGGATATACTGACTCATGTGAATCCAGATCGAGTCGTAATAGTTGGCAAAAATGAGATTGCCGGTATAATAGCCAAATTGAAGGATCAGCGAATCATGTCCTTCCGGCGGGTTGCCTCTTCCCTGTGGCTGGTAGAAAAAGCTCATGTAAATCGAATCGGCAACCGTAATCCGGCGTGGTGACGGGCTGAAGACCGAGTCCAGACGTATTGGTCGCGAAGTCAGTGAATCGGCCAGGAAAGGGAACTGGCTGGCATTTGCATGCAACTTTCCGCGACTGTCGATCGCATCAAGGGTGGCTACACCAATATTTACCGACCTGTAACCGAAATTCGTATTTACGTAAGCCTCTTTATCTGCCCATAGCCGGCTGTTGGGATAGATCCACGCCTGGTTAAAATCGTCAAAGAACGGCAGTTTGACGGCTTCACCTGCTGTAACTTCCGGCTGTAAACGGGTATCGGCCTCCTGCTGTAATCTCTGAAATTCTGTCATGATCACAGGATTTTCATATAATCCGGTGATGATCTCCTGCGCCGGGGAATATATGCTGAAACCAGCCAGCCATATGAATATAATAATGGATCTTTTCATTATTCCAAATCAAAATCTTCTAAATCAACGGGTAACTCATAGGTGTCAGGGGCAACAGCCGTATCAGGGGTTTGGATTATATTCAGCAAAGAATCAAAATCAAACGTGAGGTCTGAGCGGTAGTAAAGTGCGACGGTTTCACCGGGCAGCAATTCCGTTTCCCAATTCGGATATTGACGATATACTTTACTGTGCAGGGGATTTGCATGGTCAAGATAATGTTCCCGTCCGGTATTCAAAAAAGCCATGTGCAACATATGCCTTGCCTGATCATGGGTTAATCCAATGACCAGGGGAACACGGGTAGTCCTGACATTATTGCCCCGTCCGACCAAAAGATCGATCTCGCTTCCCTTTAACAGCTCTGTTCCGGCCTTCAGTGTATCGTCATTGAAAAACTGACCCAATACCGAATTTTCTGCAAAATGAGAAGTGTATATAAGTTCACCAACTTTTAAACCATGGGTTTTAAGCGTTGTAATAGCTTGCCTGACCGTCAGGTCTTTCACCTCAGGCACATAAGTTTTCTCCGGATTGTAGGAAACGATCGTGACATAAATGGTCCGGCCGGCTTTGGCTTTGGAGCCGGCGGAGGGATTTTGCTTGATGACGGATCCCGGTAAGAGCTCATTGTCGAAAACAGAATCGGTGATGCTGTAATTAAAAATCTGGTAATATTCCACATCTTTGATCTGTTTTATTTCAAAACCGGTGAGATCGGGAATAATATAAGCCTCGCCGTGATGGGTATATAATTTCATTAAACCAATTACAATCAGAATAATGGCAATGGTGAGTATGACAGAAATCAGCAGGTGTAAATAAAATTTCTTTTTGAGAAGAAAACCGAGGAAGCTCATTTTTCGTAATTTTATCCCGAACCGGTAATGCCTGGATCAGTTTATATAACGTAAAACTATCCTGTTATTGCGTAATACCGGACAAAGATAAGAATTTTCTGATGTGTCGTTTGCTGACCACTAACCACTTGTGAAATGAAGCGAAAAATTGCGGTTGTTGCCGGAGGTGATTCAAAAGAATATGAAATTTCGATGATGAGTGCATCGGTCGTCCTGTCTCACCTGGATCCTTCGAAGTTTGAACCGTATTTGGTTGTGATCCGGGGCAAGGATTGGTATTACTCCGATCCGGGCGGATTAAATTATCCGGTAAGTATCGAGGATTTTTCCCTTGATTTACCTGGCAGAAAGATTTTTTTTGACGGGATTTTTATTGCCATTCATGGCACGCCCGGTGAAGACGGCAAATTACAAGGATATTTTGACCTTCTCGGGTTGCCTTATACCTCCTGCGATCAGGCTACCTCGGCGATAACTTTTCATAAGTACTTCTGTAATCATTATGTCAGCAGTTTTGGCGTGAGAATTGCCAGGTCGGTTGTAGTCCATTCGATGGATGGTGTTCATATCGAAACCCTGCAGGGGTCGGTCGGATTGCCAATTTTTGTCAAGCCTGTCAGGGGTGGTTCCAGCGTGGGTACTTCTAAGGTGAAAACATGGGATGAAATTGGCCCGGCTCTGGAAAAAGCTTTCCGGGAAGACAGCCAGGTTATGCTGGAGGAGTATATTCCCGGTCGTGAGATCGCTTGCGGCGTGGCCTGGAACAAAGGAAAACTGATTACTTTGCCCTTGACGGAGATCATCAGTAAAAATGAATTTTTCGATTATGAGGCAAAATACGAGGGTAAATCAGAGGAGATCACCCCGGCAGTTTTACCTCACCGGATGGCCGCCGAATGCTGCGACACTTCACGCATGTTATATCAACTACTTAATTGCAGGGGCATTGTAAGGTTCGATTACATACTGAACGGCAGTGATCTGTTTTTCCTGGAAGTGAATACGGTACCGGGTTTCTCCGAGTTGAGCATCGTGCCACAGCAGGCCCTGACAGCCGGGATATCTTTGCGGGAACTATTCACGGAAGCAATGGAGCGTGCTCCAGGGCCGCGATAAGTTTTTGCATGGCAAGTCCCCTGTGACTGATACGGTTTTTTTCATCGGGCTCCATCCCGGCAAAACTTTTAATATGGCCGTTTGGTAAAAATATCGGGTCATAGCCAAAACCTCCTTCCCCATGTTTTTCCTTTAAAATGGTCCCTTCAACCGCTCCTTCAAAAAGGGTTTCATTACCATTTCTGATGAGGGAAATGACCGTCCGGAACCGGGCTCTGCGATCCGAAACATATTCCATCTCTTTTAATACTTTCCGGATATTATTTTCAGAAATACAATCTTCTCCGGCATATCGGGCCGATCTGACTCCCGGCCTGCCTCCCAGCGCGTCAATCTCCAAACCGGTATCATCCGCAAAGCAGTCATATCCATATTTGTCGTATACAAATCTGGCTTTAAAAGCAGCATTCTCCTCCAGCGTTTCGGCGTCTTCGGGGATATCTTCATGACAGCCAATATCTGCCAGGCTGAGGATAACGTACCGGTTTCCGGTGATTTCCCTGATCTCTTTGAGCTTATGTGGATTGTTGGTTGCGAAAACGATTTCTTTTTGCTTCATGAGCTGACAGATCATTGTTATTTGAATACTATTTCAGTTCCCAGTCAATTCCGTTCAACCCCAGGTCATTCAGGATACGGTTGGTTTGCGAGAAATGCCGGCAACCGGAAAATCCCCTGCTGGCCGAAAGCGGCGAAGGGTGTGCTGCTTTCAGAATAAAATGGTTGTTGCCGTCGATCAGTTGCTCTTTGGCCCTCGCGTAATTTCCCCATAACAGAAAAACCAGGTTTTTTCTTTTTTCTGAAAGGTTCCGGATCACCGCATCGGTGAATTTTTCCCAGCCTTTATTCTGGTGGGAGGTCGGTTCGTTTGCCCTGACGGTAAGAATAGCGTTGATCAGTAAAACTCCCTGCTGTGCCCATCGGGAGAGATCACCGCTAAGAGGTACCGGCAGCCCGAGATCCTGTTGCAATTCCTTAAAGATATTCACGAGCGAAGGGGGGTGCTGAATGCCCGCCGGTACTGAAAAGCAGAGCCCATGTGCCTGTCCGGGGCCATGGTAGGGGTCCTGCCCCAGGATAACAACCTTCACCCGGTTAAAAGGGGTCAGGTTGAACGCGGAAAATATCTGCGGACCGGGAGGGTATATCGTGAATCTTTTGACTTCTTCCCGGATAAACCGGCTTAAATCCTGGAAATATGACGAATCAAATTCCTCGTGCAGGATTTCCTTCCAGCTCTCCTCAATTTGTGGGTTTGTGGTTGATGTGTTCATAGCTCTTCCAGGTAAGGTTCAAACAATATATTTTTACCTTTACTGTTTTAAAGATAAATAAAATTATCTTTGTATCGGTATTGGTTATTAAAACCTTATATTTTCAGTATGCAGTCGATGAAAAAATTTTTGGTAGCCATCATAGCAACAGGGTTGTTCATCCTGGCCGTGACTTCCTGTAAATCATCAACGGATTGTCCGGCCTACGGCGAAGTCCATAAATACCAGATTGAACAAAGGTATTAGTCCGTTGTTCTCTTTCCGGTCAGTTTCTGGCACAATCGTTGTTGAGTTAATAATGGTTTCCGGATAACTGAAGTCATTCACCTATGAAGTTGTTACCTGTCATATCACTGGGTTTCTTGTTTTGTGTTCTCTTTTCCAGTCAGGTACAATCCCAGGCAGACGATATTTTGATATATGATACGATTGCTGAGAGGGTTCTGCTCAGAAAGGAGTATACGCTCGGAGCCACTTTGCATGTGCTGGGGGTGGGGGCCAATTTCCGTCGGGGTGCGAATAAAACATTTTTTACCTCTCGTTTTGTAGAGGTCGAATTGGTCAGCTTGAAACATCCCAAGCAAATCCGGGTGATCAATCCATACTATTACAATGCGCGCAGTTATGTTTATGGAAAGCTCAACCATGTTTATATACTCAGGGGAGGCTATGGTTATAAAAAATTGCTGAACCGAAAGCCTTATTGGGGAGGGATCGAATTGAGGGCATTGTATATGGGTGGATTGTCGGTGTCCTTTGCCAAGCCCGTTTATCTTTACTTTTTTGATGAAACTTATTCCTATTTAAAGGAAGAGAAATATGATCCGGACAATTATTATCATAGTGCTGAATATATATATGGCAGGGCCCCGTACTTGCAGGGATTGGGTGAAATAAAAGTTTACCCGGGCATCTATGCCAAGGCGGGTCTTAATTTTGAATTCGGGCAATTGAATACCAAAATCAATGCTCTGGAAGTCGGAGGTGTTTTTGAAGTTTATCCGATTGCCATACCTATCATGGCTTATAATCCGGCCCAACGGTTTATCCTAACTTTTTACCTGAATTATTCTTTCGGAAAAAGATATAACTAGTATCCTGAACCGGCGGCTTCAGTCGTCGGACTACTTAGGATTATCTTTTAATGATCAGCTTTCTGGTCAATACATTTTGCTGATCAGCCAGGCGTAACAGGTAGATGCCATTCCGCAAGCCTGCCACATCAATGGAAATAATCTTATTGTTGGGGTCAAGCTGGATCTCTTTTTCAATGACTGTTTTTCCGAGCAGGTCTGTTACGGAGAGTTTTGCAAACAGGCTTTGCTTGTCTTTCAGCCGGATATAAACCACCTGATCAGCCGGGTTAGGATAGATGGATACCCTGCCGTCAAGTCCGGTTTCCGGGATACCGACCTGCGGTATGGTCCTGAAAGCCCAAACCGGGCTCCAGCCGCTTGTATCAAGGCCATTTGCCGCCCTGACCTTCCAGTAATAATCGGTTTCTCTGTTCAATACAACCGGGATAGAAAAGAAATTTTCAGTCGCTGGGGATATTCCGCTCAATAAAAGGTTTTCGAAGGTATCGTCGATGGATACATAAACCTGGTAACCGGTGATGCCTGTCAGCGCATCCCAAGTTAGCATAGGTGAGAGGCTTACGTTCATTGCATTATTGGCTGGAGTCTTAAGGTTAACACCGTTCACCGTGGAAAAGTTCCAGACATTGGACCATGCAGAAGTATCAAAAGGATGCAAGGCACGGGCCCTCCAATAGTATTGAAAGCCAAATTTTAACTGCTGGGCGTTGATTTCTAAACTTGGTGTGGCCAAATAAATCGGCGATCCGAAGTCGGGGTCATCGTCCACTTCAATTTCATAACTGACCAGTGGGGATATTGTCTTCCATTTCAGCAACACATTCAGATTCTGGTTGACAGAATTATTATTGGGTTTATCCAGTTCCACCGTTGATGCAGTGTTGAAAGAACGGGCGCCTGACCATTCGGACAGATCCTGGCTGTGCCTGGCCCTGATCCTCCAGAAATATCGCGTACCGAACAATAGATCATGCAGGTCGGCTGATAATTTGGTGGCGGGAACGGTTTTGATCACAGCCATCGGGCTGCTGAAGGCATCATCATTGAATATCATGACCAGTCCGTTATCACCGGCAATGAAACCAGCCGTGCCCGAAGGGGAGAGATGAACCGTGTTTAACACTGAAGTAACGCCCGCGGTTTGGTTATACCAGGCGATTCCATTGTACTGCAGCACTGTTCCATTCTTGCCTGCGATCCACGCGTTATCGGGGGCGGTGAAGTGAATGCCTTGCAAATCACGAATGGTCAGCGAATGGGACAGTGAATTCCAGACTCCGTCCCGGTACTGGAAAAGAACGCCGTTTCTTCCTATGGCCCATCCGTCGTTTTCACTTCCGAACGCAACACCCTGGAGGTCCCTGGTCGTACCACTGGGGAATTCTGCCCAGGAGGTGCCGTTATAATGTAAAATCAACCCTGTTTTTCCTACAGCATGGACATTATCTGCGCTTAAAGCATACAGCGCCAGGATATCCTTTGTGGTACCGGTATTTTGAGATGTCCAACCGGTACCATCGTACACCAGCATTGTACCACTTTTGCCAAAGGCCCAACCATGGCCGGCATCCATAAAGTGCACGCCGAAAAGATCCTGGGTAGTACCGCTGCTTTGCGTCGCCCATTCTGTGCCGTCAAAAAATAGGAGAAGCCCACCTTTACCGACAGCCCAGCCATTTTCGGCATCCAAAAAATACACGCCATGGAGATCCTGGGTCGTGTTGCTTTCTTGCGGGGCCAACGATATTCCGTCGTAATAAAGGATGGTTCCTCCTGCTCCCACGATCCATGCATTGTCTTCATCGACCACGGCCGTGGAGGAAAGATTATTCGTCACGCCACTGGTTATTGGTTTCCAATAATATGCTGTGTCGATCTGGTAATCATATTTCGTTGTACCTGTTATGGCATTCCATTCAAGTTTAACATCAGTCTTTTCAGATGACGCATCATTGGGAGAACGCAGCACCGGTCTTTGAATCACCCTGAACGATCTGGTTTCTGACCAGTCCGAAACATCAGGCCCATCTTTGGCACGAACTTTCCAGTAATACAACTGACTGAATAACAGATCAGCGGTTTTGACGGCAGTCAGGAATTCGGTTTCAAAACCGGTGGGATTGGAGAATTCAGGGTCAGTGTCCAGCCAGGCTTCATATTGGATGATCCCGGTGGTGCCACCGGTAACAGCCTTCCAGTTCAGTAAAACATCGGGCATCTGGTCGATGGCCCCGTTGACAGGCGTGTTAAGCTCAGGGGTGTAGATCCTCACCTGGGCCGTCAGGTTCAGTGATCCGATGAGGCTGAGTAACAAAATGGATGCAAATATTTTTTTCATCTCTGTGCGGTTTATTGTATTATTTCTTGTGGTCGCTGTTTAGAATTTGATGAATTTAGCGGTTGCATGCCGGTTTCCTGTTGTCACACGCAGCACATAAGTGCCCGGTGCAAGGCCGGTACAATTGAGGATCGCTTCGTGATTTCCTACGGGACGATTTCCCAGATCAATGCTTTTGACCATTGTGCCTGACAGATTATATACATTGATCACAACAGGTCCTGGTGATGAAGATTCGAAGGCAACGGTGATCCTGTCGTTGGCCGGATTCGGATAGATCATGACCTGGGTGGCCTGGGGGGTCTTTCCGGGTCCGGATATGCCAACGGGCTTTTGGTAATGATCGAGCATGATAAGCCCGCTGCCATAAGTAGCGCCATAAATCACTCCATAGTTATTCACGCCTTTATATATGACATAGGTTGTATCAACATTTACAAAGGCAATGGTATCGTTACCCTTTCTGACATGCTGCTGCTTTAGCATGAATACCGGCACACAGCCGACATTGTGATTTTCAGCGATCCAGGTTGGATTTGTGGATTCTATGTTGTTGGTGACAAAGATTCCCGCCTCTGTCCCGACAAAAACCAGGTTATTATCGGGATCCATTTCGATAAGGGATGAATAGGCAGGCAGTTGCGGCAGGCCACCGCTACCTGGAATCCCCTGGACCGATCGGAAAACGGGTGTCTCAACAAGGGCATTGTCGGTGATAAATACATAATGTTCATTTCCATAATTCCCCAGGGTGAGAATGAGCCGGTTATCGTTGTTTGGATCAACGGAAACCGAAGTAATCGCCTGGGTAACCTCATCCGTTGTACCGGGCATATACACCGGGATCCTTTTGGTAGAGATAACGCAGAATGGGCTTGTCACATCTGCTGTTTCAAAATTATAGGCAAACCTGATATTGGAGATGCGGTAAAGACTGCCGCTAATCGTTCCTACGAACAGGTGATTGGCATCGGATGAATAGGCCATGCTGGAAGGCACTCCTTCGAAACCGCCGGTGGCTTTATTACTGATGACGTACCATTCCGGGAAGACATTGAACTGGATGACCTGTTTACTCATCATGACACGGTCATCCCCCCCGGCAAAAAACCTGGCCGTGATATAATCGGGTACCATGACCGTATCGCCGCCGGATAGATCAACAGGAGTGACATATTTAAAGGGCCGTTTTCCATTATTGCTTTCTACCCAGATCTCCGATCCGGCCGGATAATTCCCTGTGGAAATATAGGTAACCGAATCCCTGGTCTGGTAATCTTCATAATTCTCATATAACAGGAATGGCGAAAGGAAAGCGTTACTGGCGTACTTGTCGCTGAACATGTTTTGTGCCCAGTCGGGCCCTCCGCTAAACTCATTTCGTCTGACAAACGTCTCGAAGTTTCCACTTTTTGGCGGGTGTGGTGTCCGGGAATAGATAAAAGCTGTCGGGTATATGGTTGAAACGGCACAATAACCGCCGGTTTTTCCATTTGGCACCCCGGCCTGGGTCGTCCAGATATCTTCACCCCTTCTGCCATCGTTCGGATTAGTGGTTCCGTCAATATATATGGTCCCAATGTCCTGGGCGCCCCCGATTACATTTCTTTTTTCACCTGTCCAGCCCACCGTATAAAACTGCCCGGCTATATAGTCTTTGTTCATGAACTGGAATACGAAATTCTGGGATAAGGTGCCCATCGAAATTCCGCCATTGGTGCCTATCAGGCATTTATTGGAACTACCTGGCAAGAATTGATAAACATGATGTCCTTCCCATAAAAACATCGGGGCTAACCACAAGGTGTTGCCGGAGGAACGAAGGGTCCAATGATAGAAACCTTCATCCTGTATCTTTTTACCTTCCCACATGTCTTTTCCGCCGATAATAATACGATAGGGATCATCCGGGAAAACCTCGATGGTAGCAGCATAATGTCCAATGGCTTTGGTGCCTGTGGCGGGGTTATTCAGGCCGAAGACATTAAAGTTTGAAGTTCCGCCGGGTCCGATAATGATCCAGTTGGCGCCTTTGTCGTCCGACCGGTAAATATTTTTCAGTTCTCCGGTTTCAGCTACAGCAAGGGCATATATTATATCATTATCAGTGGGTGCGATCGCGAATTCCAGCCGGCCGATTCCGATCAGCGGCAAATTATAGGTCGAATCGCCCGACCGGAGGATGAAATTTTGGGGATTGCCGTTTTCGGAAACATAACAAAGGTTATTGACTGCTGCTACAACGATACCGCTTGCGCCCATTTTGACATCTTTGGAGACCCCAACCAGTTCTTCTCCTTCCTCTGTTTTGGCTGTTTCCCAGGAATTTCCGCCATCCGATGTGTATTTCAGCCCGGAATTGGTTGCGGCATATAAGGCGCCATCCGAGGGATGCGCTGCCAGTTCGTTGATATAACCCCATTCCAGTTGATCACCATTCATCGTGGGCTTCGTGGAAGGGATAAGTGTGAACGTCTGGCCATCAGTGGATTTAAAAATCCCCTGGCCAAAAAAACCGCTGCTATATCCCCATTCATTCAGGACCGTATACTCTTCTACTGTAAAGGCTTCGCCTGTTCCGACATAAATATCCCCATTGCCGGCCTGTGTGATGCAGGAAACATTTATGCTCACACATTCGTTTGGGATCTTTTGCCATTTCGCACCGCCGGTGGCTGACTTGTACATACCGCCGAGCACACTGCCGGCGAAGACGGTCTGGCCACTGGGATCCCTATTATCGAACAAAATGGCACGGGTACGCCCCCCCAGGTTATTCGGCCCGATCACCTTCCAGTCTAAATCAAAACCGTGACCGGTTCTGTTTATTTTTCCCTCTTCTATTTGTTGCATGGCCTTCAGGTAATCGGCCGGGTCTATCTGACCGGTGACCTGGTTGTTCCTGATAAGCGCTAAATACTCCGATTCTGTTTCATTTTTTGAAACGGCCTTGTCATTATCTGTGAGTGTTGCCGATAGCAGAAGGGAAGCAGATACAAGAATAAAAATGAAATAGCCCAGGGGTAAAGGTCTTTTCTTCATGTGAATAGGTTTTGATTTATTGAATATCCTGTTTCCTGAAAAAACAGAGGCCCAAATTACATTTTTTTTATAAACCAGCAAATCGAACGCGGTTAAAATTTTAACAAAGATATTGAATTAAATTCGGCATTACCTATGTTAAGACAAATTTAAATTTAATTCGGGATGATTCAAATCACAATCAGTATGCGGTTATTCATAACCAGTAAACGGTGCTGTTTTACCCGGTTCGAACAACGCTTCGCAAGATCAGGTAAGACAGGAAAAACACACTGGCAACATCAGATCCGGCGATAACAATCCGTTTTCAACCATCCGACATTTCCATTGACAAGGCGGATCTCGCTCCAGTCTTCTACCTGGTCAGTGATAAAGACCTTGGCGCCTTCATGGATCACGAATAAGTCGATACTGTTTTTATTGGGTGAACTTTTGACAGTAACGGTTGGAGTGAAAATGATACCTGCATCTTTTTGGGTAAATTCCTTATAACTACTGATACTGAATATCCATGAGAGAGAAATGACGATGAAAAGAAAAACCCCTGCCCAGAAGGATATTTTTCGGATCATGATACTTCCGGCAGCAAAATAGATAAACAGTGCGACCAGCAGTAAAATGAAACCAACGACCCCCGCTTTTGCCCATTGATCGGATGAATAAAGGTTTCTTGCGGTGCGGAACCAGGTACGCGGGAAAAATTCGGGGAGGGGATCTATCTTATCGATGATCCTGCTGTTGGCCAGCTCAAGGTTAAAGCGGATGCTTTCATCCGTAGGATCCAGTTTGCGTGCTTTTTCATAGAATAAAATAGCGGCCGGCATTTGGTTCATTTTAAAATAGGCATTCCCGAGATTGAAATACAACACGGCCGACTCATAGCCTTCAGCGATAATGTGTTCATATTGCTCGACGGCCTGGGTGAAATCACCTGCCAGATAAGCCTGGTTAGCAGATTCCATCTGGTTTTGCAATGGGTTGGATTCCGCCAGGGCTGAGATGGCAAAAGAAAAGACCAGGGAAAGGATCAACCATCGTGTCATATTGTTTGCATTATTTCAGTTCCTGTTCCATTTTGCTGATCACTGCCAGGGCATTTTGATAGATCTCATGCATTTTCTCCGACTTGTCGCCCGGGGCAAACCTTGCATATTCACATTTTTCCAGCACGTTGGAAAAATCCTGTATCATTTCCTCACCAACACCTTTGCCAGACAGGTGCTGGTTGACACTTTCGATTGAAAGATCGGCCGGTGGTATATTGAATTTATTACTGATGTATCCCCACAGCGCCCGGGATATCTCTTCGAAAAAGGCGGTGTGAAGTTCCTTCCTGAGGTATTCCCCTGCCTGTTTCAGGTTCTTTCTGGCTACCCGGTTGGCTTTTCTTTTCCGGACCAGCGCCACATCCCCCTGCTGTTTCTGGTAGGATTTCCATAGAATGACCGCTGCCAGGAACAATGCGAAAGGAATAATGATCCACAGGAGAAAAGCAGTTGACGCGACAAAGAAGGTGTTGATCGGCTGCAGGCGGATTTGCCCTGTTTTGATGTGCCGGATATCCGAGCCTATCAACCGGATGTTTTTCTGGCTGACCCCGCTGTATGTAATACCGGAAGGTTCATCGTCTCCTTTTATGACCTGGATCGAAAAAGATGGGGTTACTAAAGAAACGTATGATTGTTTTGAGGGGTCAAAAAATGAGAATTCAACGGGCCGTATGGTGAAATCACCGGCATTCCTTGGGATGATGAGATATTCGAAGGTCCTGGTGCCTGATATACCTGCAGCGCTTCTTGAAATATTATTGGTAATTTTCGGGTCGTAGGTTTCAAAATCGGGAGGGAAAACAACCGGAAGGGCATCGATCAGTTCAATATTGCCTTTTCCGGCAATCGTGATGGTAAGCGTCAGCGGTTCGTTGGTTTTCAATTCATTCCGGTCAATCCTTGAAGAGAGTGTGTAAGAACCAACCGCCCCTCCGAACACCGCGGGTCTCCCGGACGCCGGTAAGGAGGTGATGTTCAGCGTCAATGGATTCGATTCCAGTGCAAGCCTGACATTCTGATAATTCCTTCCAAAGAAAGGATCATTGAAAAAGCTGTCGAAAAAAGGATCCCTGGTCCGGGAGCGTTCCACTCTCATTTGCGCAACACATTCAAGTTCCATCGGCTCAATGCGGATCTCGCCGCTCCGCTGAGGATACAGCGCTATTTTCCTAAGGTCGGCAACGACGTATTCGCGGCCGTTAATGACCTCATTGTATTGTTTCAGCGGCTCATTATCGTTCAGGAGGCTTTTATACCACAGTCCGGGGAATGAAGACATTTTACTGATGTTGATCTGTGAAACTGGCATCGTTGTGTAGATCTTGTAGGTGATAATGACCTGTTCCCCCTGGTATGCTTTTGAGCGGTCGACCGAAGCCCTGATGAATATGTCATCTTTTGACGGTGTGCTTTGCCCGGTCTGACCCTGCGATTGCGCCTGGGTCATGCCCTGCCGGGCAGATGCCGCATCACTGGCTTGTGTTACATTGATATCCAATGGATTGGAATGATACGTTTTTCCTTCTACAACCGCTTTTGCCGGTTTTATGGTGTAAGATCCCTCCCTGGCGGCTTGCAGGTAGTAAGTATAGGTCACCTGGACAGATTGCGACACCTTGCCGTTGATAAACTGGTAGCTTTGGCTGGTCGAGGCATTGGGCCCGCTGAGAATTTTTAACCCTTCAAAATCGGGACCTTGAAAATCAGAGGGCTGCCGGTTCATTGTAAATACCACTCTGAACTGCTCGCCTACCTGCACATTGCCCTTACCTGAAGCGGTGAATTCAACCTCCTGACCCTGTAATGGCAATGATGCGAATGCCAGGATTACAAGTACGGTTATTATGTTCAGGTTTTTTAACATCTGTATATCGATGGTTGGTTTCAATTGATCGTAAAATTACCAGTCTTTTTCGGATCTGACGACCCTCATTTGCCGGATTTGTTCCTGTTTCAGTTT
>Ga0114946_10000217_pt1 | contig 36113 bp, 41 predicted proteins | sample WalLakDeSediment_FD_88676 | JGI IMG/M metagenome (GOLD analysis project Ga0114946, IMG submission 88676) | Lake sediment microbial communities from Walker lake, Nevada to study Microbial Dark Matter (Phase II) - Walker Lake 11/02/13 Deep Sediment | ecosystem: Environmental > Aquatic >... | reverse complement strand
GTGATCCGTGTCTGTTTCCAAGGTCAGCAAATGCAGCTTCAAGTTTTGGTTGAATGAACTTTTCGCCAAACTGAGATAAAAACTCAACGGGGTTTTTTGGATTGAATTTTGATACAACATCCGACACATTAATATATGCGGAGTTGTGCACGCATATATTATTGGCGAAAAAATTATGGTTGTCCTCAACTTCAAGATCATATACATCAATCTCTTGTATGCCCAAATTTTCAACAGTAAATTCACTTAATTCGTAGTTTTGCATATTCTATGATTTTCTTTATAATTTCATTTTTATTGTTATCAAAATCGTGTTCCCAGACTATTATAACATCATATCCGCGCAATGTAAATAATTCTTTACATTTTATTTTATCCAATTCCCACTTATCCTTAGCTCTTAGATGAGTGCATCCTCTTCCGTGTAGATATTCATTTGGTTTATATTTAATCGGATTACCATGAAAAACATCACCGTTAAATTCAATAGCAAATTTTAATTCCGGACAGACAAAATCATATTTATATAAGCAATGATAATTATCACTCCATATGCCGTATTCGCCGTTGTTAGTAGCATAATACGTCTTCAAACCTTTTATTGGATATTGTTCAATAATCTCATCAAATAATTCTATAGATTTTTTACTATAAAAGTTTTGGCTTCTGTTGACATATTCATAAAATTTTTCTTGACCGACTTTTTCTCCATATTTTCGAATAAAATTGGGAAGTGACAATGATTTTTGTTGGTTAACTAATTCATAAGAATCACCAAGATATTCTTTTGTATTTGTAAACGATTGACGATCACAATATTCTTTCCATTTTTCAGTGCCTAGTTTTGATCCGTGGCGCCGAATAAAATTTTCTAATGTGCACGCACGTGATAGATTATATTCTGAAAACTCTTCTTCTGTCCATCCTAATTTTTTATGCTTATAATCGAATGAATTACTATACGCTTGTTTTTTTCGATATTTTTCCCACCTAATTTTTCCTTGAATGGTTCCATATTTATCAATTAAATTCTTTTCAGTCACGGCGCTATTAAATCGATATGCATCCCACAATTTTTGTCCCTGGGTTTTCCCATATACTAAGTGATATTTTTCTTGAGTATTTGCTGCACCGATTTTCTTTAAAGCCTGGATATTATAACACAATGTTTTCCATGAGACATTTCTTTCAACCATTCGTCTGAAATTTGGTGATTGACGATATGACCACACGAGATTTAACTCATCTTCATGAATATCGCTTAGAGCTGGAATATTTGAAATATATTCTTTTATTTTATTATATCGGTTTATCAGTATCTTTTGCATTTATAATATTTATACATCGATGTATTTTCATGTTTAATTGTGATGGTTTTTTCTCTTCAATTAAACCTGTCTTTAAATTTTTAACTATTATTGAATGATCGTCTGTTAAATCAACTGATCCATGTTTAGTGTAAATTCTAAACATTTGTTTTTTGACTTTGTGTTTCATCACTGATGTTATAGATTTTTTTTGTAGATGGCCATCAGCACTAATTGATGGTGTAAGAGCATAATCACCTTCTTTCACAAATTGCTCATTAAAACAATCGGCCTTTAAGAATTTTGTATTCAAAGAATCGTAATATTCAGCAATTGTTAATTTCTTACCCCCCACTTCAATGACACTCTCCCCAACAATAGAATCTGTGTCCATTGCAATCACATAGTCTTTTTTGATATTTAAGAGTGAAGCCAATTCTTTATTGATGACGCTTTCCGCATATTGAATATAATACTGACCAGAAAGTGTAATCGCTTCTGCAATTCTCAGATCAAAATATCTAAAGTGTGTATTGGATATAGCGCCATATCCCGAATTGAGCAAAATTTTAATTGCCATTTGCATGTTGTTAAGCAATGAAATTTGAGTTTTGAGATTGGATGTATCTCCAGAGGTAGACTCTAGCTCCTTTTTCTTTTCGATCAATTGTGTCTTGACTATTTTACGCTGAGAATACAATTCGCGCATTAACTCCGGGATCACACCAATTTTATCTGTTCTGAATGTATGACCATTTGCAGCCATTGCGGTATTGGGCACCGTGTTTTGGCTTTGACCTGCAATAATGTCGTTTGGATCCAAATCGATTTTATGAGAAGTGAGTGTTTCGGGAGACATGTTGTGCTGAATAATCAGGTTTGGATAAAGTGAGGCAAAGTCAAAACTCATTACCCAGTTATGCATTCCCACCTGAGGTTCTTTCACATAACCACCCGGGAATGACGCCTTAAGATGGTTTCCACCCGAAGGCGGAATCACATTGATTCTGGCCAGCCTTCGGAATATGATGGCGTCCCACACGGGAGTCGTTTTCATTGTATCAACATAATTGACTCCCGCCATATAGGCAAGAGTGTAAACAATATCAAGATATCCAAGTTTAGCTTCCATGCGATTAATAAGTTCAACGTCCTTTACGTTATAATCAATAAACCTTTGGAAGTCTTGTTCATATAATTCATTCAGCGACCCGATGTCAGAATAATCTAGCTTCGATTCTCCGAGAACAATGTGCGAAATGTGATTCAGCGAATATGATTCTTGATTTCCGTAAGTTTGGCCACCAAATTTCTTAAACACATTCATGTAATCAAGTTGCTGAACACCCATAAATTCAAAGGTGTCTTGCTCACGCCCAAACGCAGTGATTTTGCGCTTTGAAACACTATTCCATGGACTGAGTCTTTTCACCGAATCTTCACCAAGCATACGATAGATTCGATTCACCAAGAACGGAATATCAAACGTATCGATATTCCAACCAGTAATGACGTCCGGCATATAGAATGGTTTGCAATACCAATTTAAAAAATCTTCAAGCATGTGTGGTTCATCTGGAGATAAATGAAACTCAACGTTGCGGGCGGGTTTATACCCAGGCTTAAATGCAAAAACATGAACCTTACCGTCACGAGAACAACTGGCAGAAATGGCACGAATTTCTTCTGCGGCAACATTGGGATTTGGAAATGATCCGGCGACTTCGGTTTCAATGTCGAAATTCATCACGTTGATGATTCGCTTGTCATACTTAATCTCGTTTGGAAACTTGTGTTGGATAAAAGATACGGGGTGACGGTCAAATCCATAATACTTAAAACTTGCCACATCACTATACATGTCGACGAACTGTTTCATATCAGACATGGAGTCAAAATAAATGGGCTTTAATGATTCACCGTAAATTGATTTGTACTCATGCTTGCAATCTTTGTCTGGCATATACAGCTTTGGTTTAAACTTGACTCTCTTTAAAAGTTGTGTTCCATCCGCGTTATAACCACGGTAAAGTATGTTATTGCCGTATCGATCGATTGAAGTGTAAAATTCTGAATTCATGGGTATATTATAACAAAAAACGGACTATATGTAAACCATATAGTCCGTTTATTTTTGGTAGTCTTAATCAACCGAAAAGTATCGATTTGTCGTCTTCTATTTTTATTTTTTGTGGTTTTAGTTTTTCGGGAATTACTAGCTTCAGTTCAATTTGAAGAAGCCCATTCACGAATGTTGCTTTGCGAACAACGAGGTGCTCTCCCATCGTGAATCTCTTGGTGAACGACCTTTGGCTAATTCCTTTATGGATATACTGCCAGGCCGAAGGGAGAAAATCCTCCTTTGGCTTATTGTATATAACCGAAAGAGTTTGTTTCTCCACGCTAATATCAATATCTTTTTTATCAATACCAGCTACAGCGATTTCGATTAAATATGTTTCGTCATCTAATTTCACTGTGTTGTGAGGCGGGTATGCTGAATTAATTCCCGCCGCGGTGTTTGGCCATCCCACAAAAAAGGATTCCACCATTTTTTCGAATTCATTACTCATATATTTCTCCTATGTTAGCGAGTTATGTTTTGAGCCCGTTTGGCACTCAAAATTATTTATACAGTTTAGTTCTTACCAATGGAATATTTTGAAACTAAATTCCAATTTTCTTTTTCTTTATATGGGATTATCTTAATATTTTTGATTGGTAATCTTTCACTGATTTGTTCGGGATTCAAAAGTTGCAGTAAACCCCAATCAGATAAAAGAGTAACAATGGTGTTTCTTCTATACATATCTGAATGTGTAAAATCTGCAAACTTGCCATCCAGCATGAACAATTCTTTAAAATGAACAATAAAATATCTTCCTTGCTTATGCAAAATGTGACAGCTTTGATATAAGGTGTTCCTTTCACCTTTATTGGAAGCAATACCCATTCGAGTCAAGGTTTCCTTAACTTTTAAAAAATCGTCTGGTTCAGACAAAACAACCTCAACCATATCAAGAGGGTTCCAGTCAACATATTCATTTAATAAATCCATGAATATATTTATATTATTTTGATTTTATGCCACCCTTATCTAAATGCTTTTTCATATCTTTAATTGAATCGGAATCAATTAAATCAACCATTGTAGATGCCAGGGTTGTGCTAATATTGTAATACTCGGCAATGACCTCAGCGTTAGGATTCTTTTCGGGTTTCACCCATTTAGCAAATCTCCGACGAGGGCGAATAGTTAACCTTAAAAAATCATATTGCTGATCAACACCCAAATGCGCATTACGATTCATTTCATTTACCAACAAAACCGTATCTGAGTGATACGACAAGGATCGATTAATGATGAATGGAAGATATTGAGACCGGCCTTCAGGACAATCGTCAAGAAGGCTGGTTTTATCGTTTGAACAAATAGATGTTACAAAGTCAAATGGTGATTTTATTTCCATTTACAGTCTCGCATCAATTCGGTGAAGCACGCCACAATATTAATCTCTCGGTCGGCCACAAAACTAGCACGGTACTGATATTCTGCGATGATCAAAACCGCGGCAGGAACACATGAAGGTTCAACCTTATCAACTAACAAATCATAGACTCGCCGAAAGATAACGGAAGAATCTAAGTCGACATTGTTTGCAACCCAACTTCGCATTGTTTTAAAATTCTTTTCTGACAACGCTTGAATCAAAACGCTTATATTTTCATCGGAGAGTGAACTAAGAACCTCGGCTGATAATTTACCAGATGCTGAAAATCTTTGGCACTCATTTAATACTCTTCTCCAGTCTGGTGCAAATCTTGCGATTAACTCAGCTACGACCTTAGGCTCAAACTCAACATTTTCCTCGCCCAGAATCTTAATCAATCTTTTGTAAAACTGAGACGAAAGTTTAGCCTTGAGCTTTCCGTCGGTGGTAAAATCGATGCAAGTACATCGAGATTGAAGAGCATCTAGTATTCTATTTCTAAAATTACAAGTAAAAATGAATCGGCAGTTATCATTAAACTCTTCAATAAACCCGCGAAGGGCTGGTTGAGTAGAGCTGATGTTCAGGTAATCCGCCTCGTCAAGAATGACCACCTTTTGTTTGGATCCAGATTCTGACCCAAGCAAAGATCGTGTTGAAGCAAACTGGCGTATTTTTGTGCGAAGAGTGTTAATGCCAGAATCCTCTGATCCGTTGATTATAATGTAATCTGCATTTAGCTCATTACACAGCGCTCGTGCAACCGTGGTTTTACCCAGACCGGAACTTCCAGAAAGAAGCATATTTGGTATTGATTTGTTTTCAACAATCTTTTGAAAAGAAAGTTTTAGTTCTTCGGGTAAAACGCAAGCCTCAATTGTACGAGGTCTATATTCTTCGGACCAGAGTTTATCTGACATTAAGCTTAACCCTCTTTTTCTGACATCATTTTTTCAACTTCATCGGCGACCAATACATAGAGTGCATCGCGGACAGAACCAACTGTACTCAATTCACCCCCGCGATACGCGCCTCGGGTTGATGCTGCATCAATGCATTTGAGCGCGTTGATTAGGAGGTCTTTGCCCACAACAACGTGGGGTGGGTTTTCGTCGGGTTCAGTGATGTTTTCTTTTTCGTCGTTCATGTTTTTTATCCTTTATAGTTAGAGGTGTGTTCAATTGCAATCCAGTAGGTGACAGGCACTGTTTCGCATTCCCATTTGCTGATCAGTTTAGAACTAAGTGAGACTTTGTAATTGCCAGGGATTAGTTTAAGGTTGTTAATCATAAAGTGGAATTCAAATTCGGCATCACCATCAATCTCTGACACAACGCTAGACCAAGCATTTGATGAAGTGTTGTCAATGTCATGGACTTTCGCTTCAACCACTGGAGAATCTGCTTTCTTGATAAGAGAGAATGTATCATGGCCGAGAACGGATGAGGCCTTCTTAATTGCCGAAAGCAATTCGGTCGTGAAAACGATGTTTTCAATATCATATACCGGATCAGTCAAATCCTTTTGAGGAAAGGTGAGAATTGAAGAATTGGCACAAGCATAGTTTAGCTTGGTCTTTGAATCGGCCGAGCTAATCTTAATTACATTTTCTGTAAACTCAAGATTGGCATCAGACACCAAAGTTAATGCCGAAAGGAATTCATTCAAATCATAAATTCCAACCTCGACGTCAAACGACTCAGGAATATCCGCGACAGCAAAAATGTTTTTTGCCTCACTAATGGTTTTTAGTTTCCCGGGGGTTTGACCGAACAAAATATTGGGCTGAATTGCCGAATAATTTTGCAGTAGTGTAAGTGTGTTTTCTGTTAATTTCATATTTGTATTATATACCTTCTCTGTGTTGTTGTAAACAATATAATCGAATTATATTTTAGCAGGCAAATTGCAATCCACTATCTGCCTGCTTGGGTTCGGGATTAGATTCATCATAGGTCAAAGCGCCGGAATCAACTTTAGTGTAAAGATCCAAAAACGCCTCACCGACCTCGGGGTCAAAACGGTTGACAATCAACCGGACTGAGTCTACTCGGCTGCCAAAAATTCCATAAGTTTGAACCGCATGGCAAAGTCTCCGAGTGGAAACCTCTTCATCAACACCACCCTTTTCATAGGTCTTATGAATGATTTGAGACCAAACCGCGAGTTTTTCGGCGAAGTCGTCGTCCACACAATCGAATTTCTCCATGTGCTTAGTGATGATTTTCTTTTCGGTGGCTTTGGTGGGCCAAGGCTGATTCATCGTAATGGGAAACCGTTCAAGAAACGCATCGTCGATAATAGATGCTGCGGTGTAACGGCCATCATCGCAACCACGCCCGCGAGTATTGGCAGTGGCAATCACCTGAAACCCGGGTTTCGGAAAAACAGTCTCACCGGTTTTCTTAAGCAAAACAGACTTGCCTTCCAACACAGACTGGAGACACATGATCTTGTTGGTTGCGCGGTCAATCTCATCCAAGAGAATCACAGAACCTTCTTCCATCGCGCGAATAACCGGTCCTTTGCAAAATACGGTGTTGCCATCAATGAGGCGGAAGCCACCGAGCAAATCATCTTCATCGGTTTCGGGTGTGAGCTGAACTCGAATAAACTTACGACCGGCCTTAGCAACGGCTTGTTCAACCATAAACGTCTTACCATTCCCGGACGGTCCGGCTATGAACAAGGGGAAAAACTGTTCAGACTTCACAATTTTAAACACATCGGAGAATGAACCCCAGCGAACATATGATTCATCTATAGTCGGCACATAGGTCGACTCCTCGGTTATGTCGTGGACATGGAGTTTCAAAGCGGTGGGAGCTGCGACGGTGGGGGTTTTATCCGCCGGCGCCATGGGGGCTGCGGTCTCTTGAAGTCCAACACCCGAAGCCTTTACGGTGGCTTTTTTGACCGGAGCAGATTTCTGCTTGCCGGGCATAACACCGTTTATGACAGGCTGGATGTTGTAAACGCCGCGGCTCTGGCGGAAGTCCGAAACGATAATATGCTTGTATACCTCCTTTAATTCGATACCACTCTTTTCGGCGAACTCTCTGATCGTCGCAGTGGAGTGGATGGTGCTGTTGGTCTTTTCAAAAATCTCGGAAGCCAGGGTGGCCAGGGGATTAGTGAGGGCGGACTCGACTGATTTGATGTTTGTTTCCATATATGTATTATATCACACTTTGCACCTCTTTGTACACTAAAAAGTGAAAAAAAGTGCACTTTTTTAAGTGATTGTGCTTGAGGTGTTTATGTTAAAATTGTGCACAGATACTGTCTATGATTTCGGTGGCAAACACACGTTTTGCCTTTTTGCTTGATCCCAGCTTTAGAAAATCTGCTTGGATTGATTTGACATCACCATCTTTATAATCGTCAGCCAGATCGAAATTGCCTACGCTTGAGTTAACCAAAATGAACTTGTCATATCCCCCACAGTTTTCACGGAAGGCGATTTTGTTTTTTCTGAACTCAGAACGAATATTGTTTCTTTCATCCTTGCGATCATAAATTGAGCAACCGGGGTTTTTGATCATAATGTTGATCGCCGAGTTGACGGCGTGATCTAAGTATTCGTTTTCAAAAATACCGATGGTGTTGACCTTCAGGTTTTTGCTAATGTGGTTAACCAAAACACCATAATGATCACCTTTAAACACAACACGGTGGCCGTTCAACCGACCAACGTGAGTTCCGCTAAGACTTGAACGAGAACTAAAATAAGGGTTAGGGTTATTAAAACTGGAGAATTTGGTCAGCTGATAGCCTTCTCCATCGGTCAGGAACATGAAGTTCATAATTTGAACTCCCCACTGTTTTTTAAGATCTACCAATAAGCGGCTGGCGATTAAAAGCGCGTGACAAATAGGTGTACCACCCATTATATCATAATTGTGATTGCTATAATCTCCGCTGGAGGCGATTCGATAAAGCTGCCAGCTGGCCTCAACGAAGACCGACTTCGGCATGTCGGATGAAAGAACACAGTGAACAGTGGTTCCAGCCAAAGAGAGTTTATCATCAAAGGCTGTTTTCTGATCCTCTTTTTCAAATTGATCACCGTGAACATCAGTCCAAGTATATACACTAAAGGGAATGTCGTTCCTTCTGCAGAAGCCACACATGGTGAGGGTTTGTTTCACAACGCCAAGAATGCGAGATCCTCCCATGGACCCAGAAAAATCAATCATCATAACCAAGCCGTGGCTTTTGGCGTCGGCAAGTATGGTATTCGACATAAAAACGTTGTCATCATATTTGTATTTGTACAAAGAGTTGACATCAATGACACCGCGAGTCGAACGCCGGGCGCGGGTGTACTGATGTGCAGCTTTTTTCTGTTGAAACTGATTGGTTAGATAAGAAATGGCTTGTTTGCTCTCCAACTGGAATTTATCATAGCTTTCAGCAATTTCGCGGGAATTACTTTTGGATAAAAAGTTTGTATTGCGAGCACTCATCACAGTTTTATAATCAATGACGCGGCGATATATATCTTCCTTAGAGGGCTCGACAAACTCATACGTTCTGTTGTATCCTAAATTCGGAGCAATGCTGTTTTCCAAACTCTCGGCAAATGACTTTTGAGTTTCGGATTCAAGGGGGTCGCTTTTATCCCCGACACTCTGTTCACCATCAGATGTGTTTTCGTCTCCGGACTCATTGCCGGAGCCGTCGGTCTCAATATTCTTGCTTTCAGATTCGGTATCGTCGGTCGCATCCGTGGATTTTTTCGACTCGGCCTCAGTTCCATCGTCCGATTCGGGATCAGCTTCGGGTGTGTGGTTGGTTTCACCCGAATCATCGGACTTGTTGTTTTCAGTTTCATTTTCTTCAGCAGATGATCCGGAGTTGGGAGCATCACCGTCGGTCTCGGTCGGTTGTTCACTTTCCTGATCCCGTTTGTCATTGGGAGTTTCATTATTTTCGACCAAATCAATGATCTTGCGAGCTACTGCAATAATATCATCGATGTTGTCGACTTTCATTGCTTCATCCACGATGGGTTGCTCCTCATCACTGAACAAAACTGGAGCTGACAGCTTGGCGTAAATATTCAAGCGATCCAAAAACTTGAGGCGATTGACCTCATCCATGTTTTCGACTCCGAAGAATTTTTGACCCCACAAATGGCGATAACCTTTTACGAATAGAGAAGACAAACCGGGATATTCGAGCTGGATGTTGCGCTCGATGCGAATGTCTTCTAGGACATTGTAAAGGTCGGGCTTTTTAAACGTCCCATGAAACCGCTCAATGTCCTCTTTGGTCGTAAAAAGAGCATGACCAACCTCGTGGCCAATAAACAAATCATACACTTCGCGGGGAAATTGCTCTTTAAAGACCGGAAGACCAAGGAGGCGCTTTTGTACATCAAAAAACGCGGTCTTATAAGAATACGACCTTTGAATGGTAACATCTTCCTTGGCTAAAAGTTTGGCCACGGTGTTTTGAATTTCGTCTGAGAAGTGTTTGTCAATTGTTTCCATATGACTATTATATCACACTTTGCACCTCTTTGTACACTAAAAAGTGAAAAAAAGTGCACTTTTTATAAACCCTTGGTAATCAAAGACTTAGCGATATTTTTTGATAATTTCCAGTGTGATTTTCTCCCAATCTTTGCGTTTTTGCACAAAAATCAGGGGCTTTGGGTCACCATCCACCATCATAACGGTCACCAGCTGAGGGATCGATATGGTGGTAATCTCCTCAAACATAATCGAGTATGCTGTTTCTTGAATCAAATAATTTTCGATGTCGCTTAGAGTTTTGTGTCGCCTCGACGTTTTGAAATCTATTATTGATGGCACGTTATCCCATAAACCAACAAGATCGACACGACCCGCGACTCTCAAGTACTTGGAAAAAAGTGCACACTCGCTTGCCCAAACCTCGTTGAGATACGTATCAAGCACATTTTTGGCACCTTTAATACTCATCACAACGTTAGGCATCAAGTGATCATAATTAACATTTTCATTATGAACAATTTCTTCTAAAGCGTTATGAACCTTCGTGCCTTTTGTGGTAGCTTGACGCGCAATTTTGTTTGCGGTCTCTTCACCCACTCTCCTCTTCCATTCAAACAACCAATCTTTGGGCTGACGGCCCAGCACTGTAGTGATTGAAGGGAATTCATAATCCTCTCCGTCGATCACATAAACACGACCAGTTTGTGTGTTTTTTGTCGAGACACGAGATTGTAAATCGACAATTTCAGGAATGAGGCGATGTTTAAACATCAAAAATCCATTTTGGAATTTTTGCCGGCGCCTTTGTGAATTCTGCTCATCACCTCAGTGAAGGCTTCACCTCCGACTTTCTTTGCTCGTGTCTGAACATCCATATAATCTGAAACGATGGCCGAACTAAAGACTCTTTTAATTTGGTTTGATGTACCACAAAATGGACATGGTTCGGTTAAAGGTTTTCTGTTTTCGGAAATGGGTACATTCTTTTCAAATATTTTACCACACGCATCACACTTATATTCATATATCATACTAAGATTTATCCTCTAAGAGGATATCCTCTGATTGTAAAAATTTAATTTTTTGCGACAACTCGGCGGCCGACTGGCGTGGGACATTTTCACACCGAGGTCCGCGAATGATGTCTGAAGATTTGCACGGACATACACTGACCCAAGGTGCTATGGACATCCCACAGATTGGACACACCCAACCAACGTTTGCGCTATTTGGCATTTGCATTTCACTCATTGAACCACTCCGGAATAGATCTATTTGTCCAATCCATTTTGAATCTAGCCTCTTTAGTTTTATAGAATTTTCTGTAAGATTCGATTGGATTATGAATATTTATACACTCGGGGTTTGATCCCATAGCCAATCTAAATGGTGTCATTGAATTTGTCGTGGGAATATTGGCGGGAAGTGATTCTAAAATTTTGCCTAGCTTGTCCCACGTTGAATGAACCTTATTATATCGATACTCGTATTCGCGACACAAGTGATAAAACAGTTTATAATGCCAAACATAATTGTGATCGCTTTCGCGACTCCAAACCGTACACGGGTGGTTTATATGAACGGCCTTATACAAAACGCCATCTAGTTTTGGATGAGTCCACGATTTTACTATTCTTTTTCCGGATTTTGATGGTGATTTAGTTTCGGACCCATCCAGCATTCGATGAACCGTTGATAGCATTTGCGCTGATTCCACGATCATTTTTACTACATGTTTATCACAATGATAACGTGCGGATTCTTCTGCGGATTCGGAAAGTACAAATATGTTCATGTCGTGATTATACCAAATCTTTTAAAATATGTAAACCAAAAAGTGATTTTAAATTTTTAGGTCCGGAAATGCTTTTTGAGTAGCAGCTCTAGTCACCTTGGGATAAAGACTTTCTAGCTCACCATCTTTCATTGCTATGATAATATCTGCATCGCCCGAAGAAACATTTTCAAGAAGATTGATAAGGGCCATTTCCTTTTCAATTTGTTTGAGTTTAGAAAATTTTGTTAATTTACCAAGGATAGACAGTTTTTGCTCACTAATTTCAATTTGATTTTCTGCTCGATCAAATGGCGGGGGCCCAGAAGGAAAGGGAAACTCAATTTTTTCATTAAAATTACCTTGCAAAATAGTTTTGAGTTCGTAACACTCCTTTTCTTGCAACCTTTTAACTATACTTCTCTCTTGCTTTGCTTCTGAAACGTAGTCCAAAATAGATTTAAGTGTTTTGATTGTATTTGTCATAAATGTATACCTTTTGATTATATGCGTTAGAAAAATTTGTTAAAATTCTATGGATTCGGGTCCAATCACCCCCAGCCAATCCACAACCCATAAGGTGTGGGACATGGATCGATGATGTGGTTTTTAATGAGGTTGAGTATTTAAATACCGAACTCATGCACTCAGTAAAAGCATCATATCTAATTGGCGGAATAGCAGGGGAGGACTTCCTAATTCCATGTTGGGCTATGCAGTTAGCAATGACAATATCTGGCTCGGGTGAACATAAAATCACAGCACCTAGCTCGGTGTGTGTTTTATTGTTTAAATATGAACTTTTTACGATTGGCCAGCGGTTGTACAATTCTTTGGCCACCCCAGCACCCATTACACCAATGTCATTACACACGTGAGCGATAATTTTTGTAGAATCCGAGCTAACAGGATCCCTTAAATCTCCCCCGGAAATATACTCAACTAAATTAAACATAAAAATCCTTTATATCTTTTAAAATTTTAGTACATCTTTTTGAAATTAGGTAATTCATAAATTGGTTTAAGCTAGAAAGTTTCCTATTGGTCTCAGCATCAATCAATTCGTTGATCTGATCCTTTATGTCGAGGGGTATTTGGCTTAAATCGATCATTAACTGATTTCTTTGAAAGTTTCTCATATACTTTTCTTCGACAGCTCCAGTTACTTTCCACTGATCGTAGAGAAGATCGAGCTTTTTCTTGGTGACCGGAGTCTGTCTTTTGTCTGTGACTAGCGTATCATCATCCGAGAAAATATTTGGAACACCATCGCCGGAGTCGCCCCGAACAATGTGCTCAAACAAATAGTGTTTAGGGTCTACTGTTTCTTGTTTAATTTTCATTTATGTATTATATCAATATATTCATCAAATGTAAACAATAATTTTACCAAAATTATAATTTTGTGAAAAGTCTTTATCGTATAAATATTTATATGAAAGCAAAACCTTATGTATATAAAGCTATTAACCCCAAAACCGGTGATTTTTATTATGGTTCTAGGTGGGCAAATGTTAAATTAAAAATATCAGCCGAAAAAGATTTAGGTCACACATATTTCTCTAGCTCAAAGATAATAAAAGAAAACAAAAATTTATTTATATTTGAAGTAATTAAAGAATTTGAAACAAAGGAAGATGCATATAAATTTGAGCAAGAGCTAATAAAGAATAGCTGGGATCACCCCAAACTATTAAACAAACATTATGATACAGGTGAGTCTATGCGCTTTTTTACATATGAACGGACTAATCACCACAAAAAACATCTATCAGATATTAACTCTTGCACGTGGGAAGAAAAACTTGGCGAAGAAAGGGCCAAAATCGCAAAAATAAATTTATCAAAAAGAGTTAAGGGAATAAACAACCCGCAATATAAAAGAAAAGGCAGAAGCATGTCAGAATGGTTTGATGAAAAATCTATAATTAATCACAAAAAAGCTATGAGTAAAAGACATTCGGGAAAGGGTAATATACATGCTCAAAAATATATTATCACAGATACTAATGGGACGGAATATATCATACATGGAGAATTGCAAAATTTTTGTAACAAACACGATTTGCCTTTTAGTGTGTTATATAAAGCATCAACTCAAAATGGTATAGTACCAGATATATCATCAAAAGCTAGGTTTAAATCGGAAGAAGCAAAACTAAAAAGAAAAAGAGCAGTTGGATGGAAAATAACTAAACACCCCGAAGAATAACATTTTTTCGTTTTCTATATAATGATACATTGTTATATTTCAATAGCTGAATGAAATCCCCATCTTCACTAATGATCAACACCTTTTCCTTATCACCCCCAAGACCTAATAGGCCGGTTGCAGTTTCCTGTGTTCTGTGGACTAGCGTTGCGATAATATCATCGGCTTCGGCACCATACGAATGAACTGCACGAAAAGGTCCAAATTGCTGAAGCTCATCTCTTATTTTGGCAATCCAACCAAAAACAGTTTCCCAATCGATGGGAGACTCATCACGAGTTTTTGACCTGTTTGCCTTATAGTACTCAAAATATTTTTTTCTCCATGAGCTATGATCGCACGCCAACCACACTTGGCCATATTCCTTACCGAATTTCTTTGTATACATTTTAAGAGTATTGAGTGTCATATGCCTGAGCATATCCTCAGATAGTTCGTTGGTAAGTTGTTGAACAAAAATATTGGAAATAACAATGCCGGAGTAATCAATAATAATCATAGTAGTATTATATCACATAAACACCCTGTATGTAAACAAAAAAATAAATGTATTTTTTTACCCCATTTTAAGGATATTCTGTATAAATAAAATTAACAATCAGATTCCGAGTACACTTGGATGCGAAAAGAACCGGCGGTTACGGCAGACATGACACCATTTGAACCATGTCACTCTAGGCCTTCACATTGCGTGATATAGACAATAAGATAACCCCCACCCAAAAGGATAAGCCTCTCAAGAGGATACAGCCCGAAGAGTGTGTTAAGCAGGCTTTGGTAGTTCGGATAATATATCCGTGGTTTCTAGCTCTTCCCTTTCCATATCATTTATGATGAACTACGTGTTTTGTGCCATTGGCCATAAAAGCTCCAGAAATGGGGCTTTGTGCCTAAAGCACAACCAAGAATATCTTGAATAATATAATAAAATAAAAATCTTTGATTTTTCCAATTGATTTATCAATTGGGGTTAAAAAAACATCATTGTGCTTAAATCCCCTATGGGTCGACCCCCTAGACTTAAAGCAAGCTTTAATCCCTACGGGATATTAACAAGATGTTATATTTCCCGTTTTTTTGGCAATAGGTTCATGTAATGGCGAAAATAAAGTATTGATTCTTCTTCTGTCATTTCTTGAATTTGATCATGCCTTAATGCATGTTGCTTTTCAAATATTTCAATCAATTTTTCATAGTCTGCTTTATTGTAAGCATGCTTGCGTATTTTGTGCAATTTTGGAATATTCATAATTTATTTTTCCCATAATGATTTTACATGTGAACGATTAATGCGACATTGGATAATGCCATTATAATATATATCTGGTTTTAAAAGTACGTCTAGGTCAAACTGGGTTTTTGCTTCCCAATAATTTAACTCACCTTTGGATTTGCAAAGTATTAGTATTTCTCTTTTGAATCGGCTCGGACCACAGTTTTCCACCAGTTGTTTTACTTCTTCGTTTGAACCATAATAATCTTGCCAGTCCGATTCAAATATTTTAGTTCTTTTTCTTTTCTTGCCCTTCAATGGTGCTAATCTTCTCTTTGATACAAGAGTCTTTTTGCCTATGTATTTTTTGCCATTCTCCAAGTCAGTTATGCAATAAATAAAACCCGTATAATCATTAATCATTTCTGACGTGAATTCTTCATTTTCATAGTACCACATGAAATTTATTTATACCATTTTCTACGCGTTCTTGTAGGCTTTACAAAGTGGGTATACGTAAAAGGCAAAGCATCCTTTAGTGAACTGTTGATGTCTCTCCAATTACTCAAATGACCAAATCTAAAGTGACAGTGTCGACAGAGTGTAACAAGATTATTTAGCTCATAACGATCAATACCGGTACTCCATGGAACGATGTGATGAACTTCCAAATTATCTTCTCTACCGCAACATTGGCAATAGTTTTCATGCATAATGTGGTTGTTTCTAACTTTGCGCCAATGTGACCCTCTTGCTGTGCTTTTACATGTATCTTGAATGCTGTATTTCATTAGTCTCTCTTTTGTTTAATTCAAATATTCTTTTATTCACTTCCTTCTTTTGATCGAAAGAAAACCGAGACCACAATGTAATCTCGGTTTTGGTTCTTTTACAGCCTATACAAACATCATTTTCAAGTTTACATAGACCGATACAGGGTGATGCTGATGTAATCATAATCTTATTTATTACAATTCACACTTACCTCCAGCACAAGCAGCTGCTGCCATTTCATCAACTTTAATGTAGTGCGCATCCTCTTCAACCACAGTTGACCAATCAATTTCTTTATATTCACGTTTTAAGTCACACCAATGTTTCCAGTTGGATACATCCTTTAAGCAGTATGTAACCTTTTGAATATCATCGTTAAAGTACCTATCAGCAAACTGCTTTCCTCTTCGAATCCAATCTCTTTTTGCTTCAAGATTCTCTGTATTTTGTTTAATGTACATTTCAAGGTCTTCATCCGGACTATTTTGATCAATGTGTTTGGTTGTTGTAGGACGAGATGGAACCTCAATAGTAAAACCATTCTGTCCATATTCTTTGCAATTGGCAATATGTTCGCGCAAACGATCAACTTCAAGAGTTTCTCCAATTCCTAAGAGTGTATCACATCCAGCCCAAAGTGTTTTAAACGCATGTTTGCAATCGACGATTAATCCAGATGCGAACACTGATGCATCTCCGTATAGTTTAATCAATTCTGAAGGTGTATATACAGCGCAGAATGGCGCTTGGTCATAGTCTTTATCACCTGAGAAGGACAGAAGAGAGATACCAGCAAAAGAATCTCTGTTGTTATAGATATATTCTTCTACGTCATCCCATTCTTCGTTTCGTATTGTAATCGTGTTACTGACGTTATGTCTCACAAAATCTCTCACACAGGCTTCTTTACGAGTCCCATATTCAACCCAGTTGTTTTGAGTGAGTTTAACGTGTTCAAGCAACTCAACTGCAGAAATATTATTTTTGAGCTTAGCTCCAGGGGGAACCTCACAAAGGAAATTAATAACTTTATCTGTTTTGTTTGCTGACCATACACTTTCTTCTACTGCAAGAGGATTCACACTCTCAAAATATTGTGCAGGAAATTCCAATTTATTTGCTTGAACTCTTCTCAGATATTTTGTTGAGTGATGGGGGTGAATTCCAGACGCTGAACCAAGAGTTGCAGATGCAGATCCGGACGGTTTCACGCAGGTAGTCCTTGCAGCGGGATTAATTCCAATCATCTTTGCGACTTTTTCATTCCAATCCAAAGTTGTCTTTGCGGCCAATCTTTGATTCTCTTCATTAAAAATAACATCGGGATTATCCATCATTCCCGTAATTGAAACACCCAAGAGTGCTTCACGTCGAGTAATGTTTTCTGTCGCTTTACCCAAATATTCGAAATCTGTATATCCGGCTTGAAGCGTTCCAATGATTGCGGCATATTTTGCGCACTCAATAAAAGTTTCTGCACTCACTACTTTTTTGCCATTAATTTCAGACAGGTTACAAAACTGCCACCCTGAAACCACTTCTCCATTTTCTCTGTAATCAATTGGCCACATTCCAATTTCACAACAAGGATTATATGTGATGTTCTCGTGTTCAGCCCAAACAAATCCTGGCTCACCAAATTTCTTGGTGCTCTCAAATAGTTTTTTAAATTCCTCTTTCGTGGTTTTGTTTCTAATTAAAAGCGCGCTGTTGTTTGATCTACCTCTTTGTGGATTTGTGAGGAACCAATCTCCAGTCTTTGCATTAGCCATTTCTGTGTCTTCGGGCGAAAAGAGATTAATTGTGGCTGATCTTCTAATACCCCCAGACAAAACTGCATCTGATTCATGCATAATAATATCATAGCAATCAATTGGAGGTAGAGAAACTTCGTCTTTTCCAAGTTTGGAAAATCTTCTTTCAATAACCTTCACAATTTTATCCAGTGCACTTTTCAATCCATCCGGACCTGGTGCGACACCACCCCAACTAATTAAAGCACCTTTGGGTCTAATTTGAGAAAAATCAAATTCAATTTCATAACCAAAATATTCTGGAAATGATTGATCCTTACTAAAATATGATGACATTAAAACACCGACTGAATTTGCCCACCCCTCGATGCTATCTTCAATTACGTAAACTTTTTTGCCTTTGGTTCTTTTTACGACAGTTGGTAGTTTATTAATATGACAATATTGTGTAGAAAAGCCAACACCAACACCGCAGAGCAAAAGAAAGAGTGCTTCTTGAAATGCTCTTGGCCTATCAATGTGACCACTACTGCAATTATAAATTCTTTCGTTTTTCTTGAGTGTTGCGTCTCCTCCGAACTGCAATGCTCTCTGTGAACCAATCACCTTTTTCTGCATTACCATTTTTTCAGCTTCATTAATTAATAGTTTCAACTCTTCATTTTCATTTATTTGATTTGCATATTTTACTCTGTGCATATCAAATACTCTTCCCACTGCTTCCTTCCATGTTTCTCTTCTTTTCTTTTCCGGCAAATAGCGGGCGTAACGTGAATAAAACGTGTAATCAGACAATGCTTTTAGCGACATAATTTATTTCCTTTAAAATTTAACACAGTAAACCTGTGATTTAAATTTGAGTTTTTGTATATAATGATTAGGTATTATACTCGCCCATCGAGTTTGGCTTAAGAGCCCGTGTGCAACCAGTTGCTTCATCTTCGATTATAACCGTCGCATTTTTATATTTTTTGCAAAAATTTGCAATGTTCATTTGGTTTTCATCGGTTAAATCGAGATACTTATCCCATCTTTGGTATTTATTTCTTCCCGAATTAATTTTATTAAAGAGGGGAGAGGGGATTTTAAATTTGCGATAACGATCACCAGACGGAGATTTCAGCGGTCTGGGAATGTCTGCGACATTGACAGTAGAGACACTAAATCCTCCTGCCTCTTCTACTATGCCCGAATTTACATAAATGATCTCATTTGACAATAAATGTCGGGCACGGTAAAACTGTTGTCCTAAAAATTTTTGTTCAGATTCAAATATTTCAATTTGTGTACCTTCGGGCAAATCCATGTGTTTTGTTGGATAATCGACGCTCAAAGTGTATACCCCCGGCTCTAAATTAGAATCAACATCCTCAGTTAAGCATTCCTTGAGGTTAATATTGTATGTATTTTCTAATATAGAAACAATTTGATCTTCTGGCAAATTTGTGGTTTCTTTCAGCAATCTTAATGCTGCAGCGAATGTGCTTATTCTTCTAATGATTCCGCCCGGCGCAAGATTAAAAATTCTTTTAACATTAAAAACCACGCGGTGAAAAAAAGTAAGTGCATTTTTTTCTTCGGGTGTTTCAGGCGATTTTAATCTTTTACCATTGCGATCAATTAATCCCAATTGATATGCCTTGGTTTTATTCCAATCAAGAACCAAAGTCTTAATGAATCTATATGTGTATATTGCGTCAGCTGTTCTCTTAATCATAGATTTTCCAATTTCTTACAGATATATTTATCAGGTGACACATTAGGTTTATAGGTATGATTTTCAATTCTGTTTAAGAACAGTAAACAAGATTTTAAAGCAGGCCATGTGCTTTCCTCACAACGATTAAAAAGTATTTCAGTTGCTGCCGCCGAATCAAAAACGTTATAGATTAAAATAAGATGATTAATCAATAAACGTTCTTGAACGACGCCAGTTCTTTCATATCGGTTGAGTAATCGTTTTACATACTTAAATTTTGCAATATCACCAAAAAACTCATCTACCGTTAAACACGCTGGGTTTCTATAATTTTCTGCTGCAAATTCAATGAGATTAAATTTTTCAAGCCTTATCATAATATAATTATTTATTAAGGCCAGAACTAATTAATACGTAATCAAGTGTATCATCATCCCAAAGCTTTTGAAGTGCTGGTTCTCTTTTTAATGATTGCATATCTTTATCAGTTATTATATTTGGATAAGATTTTTTGATATGATCTGCCAGTTTATTTAAAAACTGTCTGGCATCTAAATCATCCTTTGCAATTGCTCTTAATATTTTAATGAAGTCCGAAGATTTTGTGTTATTTTTAATTTTAACATTTTCTTTTAATTCTTCTTCATCGTTTGGCTTTTTTTTTAAGTCTTCGATCGATTTTTCCAAGGACTCCATAAAATACACTGTTCTGTGGCCATGTTTTTTACCCCACTCTTTTGCGAGCTTTTGCGCATCGGCCGCTGTCATTGTGGGAGTCATTAAAACTTCAGTATCATCGTCAAACGAAACAGCGCCCATTGATTTACTTGTAAACATAAAAGGAGCTCTACCCGAAACTCTAGGTTTTTTGCCGTGCACTCTCACATACCGGTCATAGCTAACATTAACTGCTTCATCCAATTCTGTATTTTCTCTCACCAAGTTCATTTGTAAATCATTCCAAACAACAAACTCCCAAGTTTCTACAAGAGGTGTTAGTAATTTGCTCATTTTAGCGAAGTCGTTATTATAATTACCATTAAGTTCTCGGTTGATACCTGCATTTAGTCTGCTTCCTGGTTTCAGTTTCATCTCCAATGATTTAAGTTCATCGTGGGTTTTCTGAAAGATTGGAAGAACTCTTTCATCCAACTGAGTATCTTCCAGAATATAATCTCTGTATTGTTTTATTTTAGATTTAGAATCTACTTTATCAGAAGTATCCAACAAAGCACCATTATCTAATTCGATAGAACCGTCTTTACGAATTTGATTTATTCGCTGTCTCTTAATTTGTTTATTCTTGTCCATGTAATGAACATATTTGTCTTCATCCAGTGGCTCGGTTTCTTCGGCGATCGTACGAATAATATCTGCAATTTTAGAGGCCTTTGCGTCAGGAACGGTCGGTTTATACATTTTAAGTGCTGTTTCAAATTCCGCGTCAACCATTTTTTTAACGTCCTTGGGATTATTTCCCGCCCTAACTAATATTTTAGTTACAGCGTTTTTTAAGCCTTCCTTTGAAACGTTTTCATCTAGCTCGGTTTCTTCGGCCATATATTCTTTTGGCACATCTTCTTTACGATTAAATGTTTTAATGTCACTTCTTAATACCTTTAGCTGATCACTCAATGTTTTTTCCATACCTCTCAACAAATTACGATCCACGTCATTACCTTTAGCCCATCTTTCCGCAATTTCGAGAGCATATTTTAAGCCCATGACCATGTCTCTCGCAGATTTAGATTTAATGCGCATAAATGATTCATCCAACTGAGTGTCTTCATCAATTTTATTTTTACTTTTTGCCTCATTTATTGGATCGGATGCGTTTGATTTTCCGACTATGGTTTTTGTAATTACCGAAACTAAATCTTCGTCGTTTTCATTTAAATTTTCTTTTTTCAACATTTTATCCTTTATATTATTTTTTCTTTTTTAAATCTTCCATAGGTACACAATTTGGAACTTCTTTTCCATTCTTTTTCTTTGTTCCCAGTTTTACATAACCATCCCAGCATGGATCATCATCATCTTTTTTCAATTTCTTTTCCTCTAATGATTCCTCGACTTCATCGTCGTCTTTGGTTGGTTTTGCTGGAGGTGTTTTTTTCAACTTAGTATTGATTGGAGTTAGGTTTTCCTCGGACTCATCCGCCTCAAGCTCTTTTATTCGTTTTTGAATTTCAGATCCAATATAAGCATTATCCTCTTTATCTACCTGATTCATCATATCTGTCGCCTCATCTTCCGAATCATACCAATCCGAATAATGTTCTTCTCCGGCGTCGGTCATCGCAATCACTCTGTATTGCCTAGCCTCGAGAAGTGATTGTATTTTCTTAACTCTCACTTGAGGCCAGCCATGTGCAAAACCCAAATCTCCCGATTCAGTTATAACGGGAACAAATTTGGAGCCTTTTCGCAATTGCTCTTTTACACTTAATCTAATCCCGTCTATGCCTTGCAGGGATTTTATATTGTGTTTTTGAATAACTTTGGTGTGATTTTCATTCAGCCATTGTTCGCAAAGTTCGGAATTGAAATAGTTGTTTTGCATTGTAGTATTATTTATTCATTTGAATTTTTTGTTCTATGATAGTTTCAATTTTCTTTTCATAGTCGGGGTGTCTTATATCAATAATGTGATTCCACCAAGAATAAAAGAAACGATCATATTCTTTAACATCAATTCCTTTTTCTATTTTACTTTTTATTTGAAAAGGTGATACAATATTAAAATTTGCCAGTTGGTTGTAATCACACTGACCATACGTAAACACGGGTTTGTGATGAATAAGGCTTTCAAATCCCACTCCCGAGTTAATCACAAATGTGGCAACGGACCGTTTGATTAGTTCGCGCACATCACCCTGAGATTCAAATATTTTATAGTTTAATCCCTTTAACTTATACATAACTTTTTTGAGCTCAGTCTTATTTTGTGTCATAGGGTGAAATTTAATCACAATCGGCAAACCCATGAGTTTGCCAACTTCGGCTGCCATTTTTATCATATAAGAAGAATGCCGGGATTTTAAATTCATAACAGAGTCCGATTGGACTTGCAATGCCACAAAAATAAATTCATTCGGAATGAAGGCTTCAATTTGATTTACATTTTTATCTTTATATTTAGTTTCTTCTCTTAGGGAATAAACGTATTCATCACAAAATTTCTTTATCTTTGAATCAGAGGCTGTTCTATCTATTATATCACGCTTGGCCAAATCACAAAATCCAGAATATCCATTATTATCTAAATGATATAAGTTAGAATAATATGCTTGCATATAGTCTATGGTGTCCGGCGCATTATTGGTTAAATGGTGAGCTATATGCAAATCATAGTCGGATTTAGACTTTAACTTATAAAATTCAGTCACACCCTTTGCGCCGGAGCTAATTTTTAAAACGTCTGTTTGGTATTTTTTGCAGGCATTTGCCATTGCATTCCAAAAAGTTAAGTGATCTTTTCTCCAATTCTCTTTGAGATTATTATCCAACCACCTGGATTTAGTTAATAGTATTTTCATGCATAATATCCAATATTGCTTCTATTAGAGAATTATTTTCATCAATCTTTGACACAATACCTTTTGCCCAATTAACGCCTGCATCTCCACCCCAACCAAGCCAGGCCACATGCCCGTTATCTTTCCAGGGTGTATCTTTTTTGTCGGGATTTATTTTAGAATTCTTTTTGTGTCTTGCAAAAGCGGCCATTCTCTTAACCGTTTCATATGACAAATTTTCTCCTTTGGCCAATTGATTTGCTCTGGCCCAACCAACTCTTGTCATTGCTTTTACTTCGTCACCGTGTTTTTCTTTCCAGTCTAGTGCTCTTTGAGCATTTCTTGCTGCGGCGGCAGGTGCTTTAAATGTGTCAGATTTTTTCATTGTTTGTTTTAAATTTCGGTTATTTGATCAATAAAATATTTTTCGCCAGATTCACAAATAACAAAATTAGGACCCTTTGACTTAATCGTTTCTTCAGTAATAGTTCCTGTAATTTTGATTTTACATCCCGCATTGAAAATTTTGCCCTTTATGAATTTTTCTCTGATGTCACTTTTGGGGGGCAATTGAATGTGTGAATGAAAATTTTCAATAGGATCCATTCCCATGCCTTTTCTCACGGCATTAAAGAGATTCTTGTAATTGTATCGCCTTGGCATACCTTTACCGAATTCAGAATATTCGCCATTTGCGGCAGCTTCTCTTAGTTTTGAAGCAGACATCGCAGATACAACATCATCTGCATCGGGATCTCTTTCACCAGCAGAAACAATGTTGATTGTATCAAACTTATAAAAATTTCCTTTCGCCTCAACTCCATTATATTTTTTTAAAAATTGAAATGCAGGAACTCTATCAGAACCCACAACAAAATTTACATCGGTGTAACCTTCTTTATATAACTTAAATAAAACATCTAAAGCATTTTTCACTTCGGTATCTTCACGAATGGCACGAGCGTGTTTTGGAAACATTTCTCGCATAAATTTTATTTTGTCTCTATAAGATAAAGGATTCTTTTTTGGATCCTGAGATTGTGAAGCGTAAATTCTATAGTCACCGCCCCTGGCCATAGATGCAACTTTATCGAACAGTTTTTGATGCCCCACGGTAGCTGGTTGGAAGCGACCAAAGGTAAATGTAATTTCTTTTGTATTTTGTTCTAGGAATGTTTTAAATTTATTCATACGTTAATTCCTTATCTCATCCATTTTTTAATAATATCTTGAGAAAAGTTATTTTGAGAAAATTCCATTCGATCCACTATTTTATATGTCTTTGAATCAAGTTTATCAACAATAACATAACCCTCGGTTCCGGTTACTCTAAGACCATCTTTTGTTAAAACAAAAGTATCAATTGATTTGATTTTTTCTAATTGAGCAAATAATATATCTTTAGCTGAAGCCATGGCAAATTGCAACTCAAAAATTTGTTGCAACTCTCTTTTATTTGAGTCTGAGAAGAATGCCATCATTGCATCTCTTTTCTCTGCAATCTTACCTTTCCCCGCCTCAGTTTTTCTTTTCTCAATTTCTTTTTCAAACCTAGCATTAAACCATCGAATTAAATCATTCACATGTTGTTTCGCATCACCCACTTTTACGCCCGACCGAATAAATGAATTTTGAAACGCTTCAATTTGTGTTGCAAGATCTGAATTTTTCTCAAGCTCGGTTAAGACACCTCTCCCCGCACGAGTAAATACACGATTCGCATAATCTAATATCGACTTAACCTCAGATCTATCACTATCATTCATTGTAACCAAACTGGACATGTTTTTTACATACGCATCTTCGATCCAAACCTTTGGTGCCATTTTTCTTTTTAGTGAATTTACATTAATATCAAATGATGCAGACAGTGATTCGTAATCTTTGCCTTTGTATTCGGTGTGTATGACAATACCAACATCAGCAGATTTTATTGCTTTACCGACGTCAGAATCCGTGGGAACAGCATAAACAATTGTGTTTGGGTGAAATGTAAAGAATTTTTTTCCACTGTGTGTGGTTGTTTCAATATCAGATTTAGTGAACATTAAATCACCTTGATAAATGGTTTTAATTCCGGCATCTTTAAATCCATTAAAGACTGCAATCAATTTTGCGGCCAAATCACCAGACGTATCTGCTTTAATATCTGCTATGGATTTATATACCTTGGGGTTTTTATTAAAAATGCCCTTTTTGGCAACAAAGAAAGCACCATCATCAGGCGCTGCACCGAAGAACACCGCCGGGCTCCCATCCCATTTCTGAGTTACCATTCGTGAATCGGATAATCCAGTTCCAGCCAACATTGAGTATAAATCGTCGAGAGCTTCCAATGCTCTTTTTACTCCCGCGGGCCCTCTATATAATACCGCATTTTCTGCATGCATCATGTGAGTATTTTTGCTTTCTGTCAAAAACTCAGAAAACTGTGGCAATTTAAATTCTCTAATACTTTTTTTATAAATTTTATTTTTCATCAATGTACCTTTATGAATGCCGAAGAATCTTCAGTTTGGCTTGCAGCATAATTAACCAATTTTGTTATGAATCGATTGGCCTTTGGCCCACCGTTAGAAGCTACGTGTTGTAAAACGAGACATGCTCCATATTTTGCGTGTAACCAACCAGCGTCTTTGTCCGAAAGTCCTTCAATGAATTGATTATATGTCATTCTTTCGACTCGATTGATTGTTTCATATATGGTATTAAGCGCGCGTTTATCACCAGCTTTTGCTGCCTTTGCTGCAGTTTCTATCTCTCTAATTCCCGGAGATCTTTGTTTAAATATTTGCTGAATTACGGTTGCGATATATGCCCAGCCGGCACCACCCCCGCGTGCGCTTTTGCCGGTAATTTCAACCTTAATTGTACCAAATCTGGTATTATCTCTAATTTGCATTAACTGTGATCCATCAAACACAATTTCGCCACCCTTAGTTGACCAAAAATCACCCTTTCCTGATCTAAGAGAACGCGCTCCGAATGCTGTTATTTTATGATCATCTACATCGGGGGGTAGCACGATATTATATTCTTTAATTTTTGCGGTCTTTTTTACAAGTTTCAGAGATATTCCAACCAACCTCCTATCGACAAACGCCCCAAGAATAGATTTTTGTAGTGCCCGTGGCGACGTATCATCCAGTTCAGACGCATTAAATCTTGGGTCTGCCGCCCATATATCACCTGGATTCCATTTATCATCTTTCATGGGGCTAATGTTGATATTTTTATATGCTTTATTTTTAGCATCATAGACTTGAGTCATTAAACCCTTACCTCTATAAAACTCCATCCCGCGATGAATGTAACCCTGTTCAATTAATATTTTTGCGGATAAATATGAACTCATTTTCCATTCGTCGGTTATATTTAACATGTCATCTAGCTTTGCGGTCACATGTACCTTAGAGAATGCTTTTCTTAAATCAGCTTCTGTTACTTTTTCATATGGTGTCGATGCGCCTAAATCCAATAAAGCCACACACCATAAACATTGCGCGGATTCAGTAATGCTTGTGTTGATTGTGCCACCCCCCGCGCCGCCCGTCTCTCCCCCAAATTCTTTGGTCTTTTTAAGTCTCGTATTTGCGATTAATCCACGATCTGTGTGAAGATTAAAATTCTTTTTATCTTTTTTGAATTGTTCAATGGAGGCTATTGCACCATCAATATCAGTCACAATCGCTAACTGCCCATCCACAAGTTTTAAGGGTGTTTTCTTTTTGATCAAATCGATCAAAATATTCGGTCGTTGATCACCATATTTGTCCAATTCTTTTGATCCTAAATTTGTCGCCTCGGTTAATTTTATAAATTCTTTAAAGGTTATCATTTAATTATTTATACGAATAAACCTTTCAAGTAATTCCAATTCGAGATTATATGCTTCCTTTTCCCAAGGTAAATTATAGTAATCATCATACATGTGTGGTTCGACCTTTTCTCCAAACCAAAAATTTTCGTGATCTTTTTCAACCAATTCCTTCATAACATACTGCTTTATGTGCACACATTCGTGAGCTAAAGTGGTAAGCATAATTTCGATTGGTTGCGTTGAGTCCAAACATATTTGATAACCATCTTCGTCTGGAGCACACCAACCTTTCAATGTGTGCATTTTATATAAATCAATGTCTACGTTAGGAATTTTGTTTTTTGGTAGCAACTCTTTAAGGTAAAAAATACAAGCCAAAACCAAATCATCACGTACACATGTTATCATTTTAGTGAATCCTCAACTTCTGTTAATTGGGTGAAATTATTGACCTTTTCAAATTTTAATATACGATCAAACTGTTCTGCAACACTCTCTGGATTGTGACTAATCACGAATATGTTTGTTTCTGATGAAAGCGACTTAAAAATATTCATTAGATTTTGCACACTCTGAATATCCAAAGCGGATTGAAATACTTCATCCATTACAAGTAAATTTGTGTTTGTGCTGTTTTTCATTTTAGCGATCTGCCGCCAAGTCAACATAAGAGAAATGTCGATTTTTGCTTTTTCACCTTCGCTAAATGAGGCATATGTAAACTCATCACGGTGCCTTGATCGAATCGATTCTTCAAAGTTTTCATCTAGCTTAAATGAAACAAAAAAGTCAAAAATCTGCAGGTATTCATTAATCAGTCTATTCATAACAGGCAAATACTGTCGAATGATTTTTGTCTTAATACCCGAATCCTTTAGAAGTTCTTCCATCACACTTTGATATTCCAGTTCATCCAAAATTTCAATTTTTTCACTTTGTTTTTTCGTTCTACCATCATTCAAATTTTCCAAGGATGTTAATGCAGCTGCAATATCCACACTCTCTTTTGTTTTCTCTAGGTGTTTTTGTTTTTTAACAATATCATCAAGTATATCTTGGCTTTGCCTTATGTATATTTGTTGGTTGTTAACCAAAGATCGAAAACGTGAAAAAGATTCTTCAACCTCTGCTGCTTGGGCCTCATTTTTTTGTATTGCTTTAGTGATTTTATCAAGACCCTCTTTCATTAAATCTATGTTTTTGGTGTTCAGTTCAACCATTTCGGATTTCAATTGAGACGTAATATCTTGCTTACATGTGGGGCAATGATCGTGCGATGTAAAAAAAACAATATCATTTTTGTGTTTGGTCAGTTTACCCTTTACTTTACCCTCCATTGTGTATAATTCTTTTCGCTTCGCCTTTAAGTCTGAGCTAGTTTGCTCTAATTCATCCTTCATGAAAGATGAAAGTTCATCATTGATTTTACTTAAAGTGACATTTTGAATATTGTCCTTCCTCGCAATAAGTTCTTCAATTTCATCTTTAATTCTTTGAGTGTTTTCACTTGAAATTGTTTTTAAGTCTGCGATGTGCTTTTCTTGCAACTCTGCTTGTTTCTTCAAAGACTGTATTTCATTCTCAATGGCAAAAAGAATATCGTTTGTTTTCTTTTTCTGTTCTTTTAACAAAGTGTTCATTTTCGAAAACACAGTTATATCCAACAAATCTTCAATAACCTCTCTTCTATTCCACTTAGACAATTGCATAAACGGAGTAAAGTTAGAAGAACCTAGCACCACAATTTGATGAAATGATTTATGATTTAGTTTTAAGATATTTTGCTCCAACACAGCCTGATAGTCTCGTGACTTACTGTCTTGATTCATCATAGAACCATTTTTCCATATTTCAAAGATATTTGGTTTAATGCCTCGATGTATAATATATTCATCTGAACCAATTAAAAACTCCACCGTCACAAAGCAGTCTTTATCGTTAATGGAATTGATCAACTGCGGCTTATTGATTTTGCGGTGAGGCTTGCCAAATAAACCAAATGAAATGCCATCGAGCAATAGGCCCGATTTTCCACTACCATTAACACCAGTAATCAAAGTTGTTGGAGCTCTATCCAAATAAATTGTGATGGGATTATTCCCAACACTCATGAAATTCTTTACAGTTAAAGTTTTAAATATAATCATACTGTACCCTCAATGTTAGCCTCAATATAAAGTTCATTCAGTTTTTGTTTTAATTTATTCTTATCTAAGTGTGTATTCACATGATCATCCACATGTTGACACAATAGCGTTGATGTATCTTCTATAATCTCGGTTTCTTCAGCCGTTTCATTTGGCGTTAACTCATCATAATTTTCTATGATCGCCAAATCATACGGATCATGACTTTTTATGTGCTGAGCGAACTGATCGAATTGATATAAATTTGTCTTTTTCTTTACAACGACGCGAATGTAGGATTTTTTTATCTTTTCTTCTGAAAACATTTGATTAGAGATAAAATCTTGAATATTATCTATTTCGGATTCGTCATAATAAAACTTACGATATATCCGATATGGATTTTCTTTTGGCATAAGCTCGCGTGTTTCTGTATCAAGAATGTGGAAATATTTAATGTCATCGACATCCGACCAGTTTAACTGATATTGAGCACCAAGATATATAATATTGTGCTGGTGACTTTTAGTGTGAAAATGGCCAGATAAAACCATATCGTATCTTTCAAATGATTTTTTATTCAAGCCCTCCGACTTAATACCTGAATTTGCAATTAACTTAAAGCCCGAGATTTGAAAGTGCCCCATTAAAATAGATGCTTCACACGTTTGAATAAAATCGAGGCACTGATCTTTGTTATCTGCTGCAATCCATGGTACCATTCCAATTTTCAACCCATCAAAATCCAAGACTTCTGGATCCATGTGAATTTTAACACAATCTTGATAGTATGATAATATTTCGTATGCACTACTGAGCGAGTTCGTGTTCTTAAACGCGCAATCATGATTGCCCACAATGAAGTTCATGAACATGTTTCTTTTTCGGATTTCTTCCAAAAATTCAGTTCGAACAAAGTGAAGTGCTTTTACCGATATGTGTTTTCTGTTATCAAATATATCGCCCAAATGTAAAATGTTTTTAATTCCATTTTTTTCACAGTAAGGAAAAAAAACATTTTCGTAAAATTTCTTTTGATAATCTATAAACAATTCGGAACTATTAGAATAGCCGAAATGGCTATCATTAATTATTGCAACTTTCATTATTATTCATCACCCATATAATCTTCTCTATTGGATCTCATTTTTTCAAGCATTGAGCTTCCATCGTGGCCGGATTCATTATTTACAAGATCATTATATCCACACTTTTTGATATAGTTTTCTTTAATTTCTTGCTGTCGTTTTTCTTTTGCGATTCTTCTTAGAAACGCATAAAAGCAAATTTGAGTAAAATAACCAAACGCATTGGGTTTCCCAGTACGGGTGGCTTTATTGATGTCATAATTGTGTATTGCCTTAATACAGTTCTCAACTGCATCCATTACCATTTCGTCTCGGTAAGTGTATCCGTAAAAATTTGGTTTATGTGATAACCCCTCTGCTATTTTCATAAAACAATCGCCAATGTATTCTGGTATATTGGGCGGTTCTTTATTTTTTTCTTTAAAGTTATGTGCTTCAATAACATAATCTACAACCGCGCCTGAAAAATCCGAATTGTTGACGTAATGCTTATCGTTTTCTTTTTTTCTTTTCATAACTATATTATATACTAATTTCAATCAAATGTAAACAAAAATTACAACCCCATTTTTCTGTGGAAATCAATCATATCATCATCATCATCATCATCTTCATATTCTTCATCTCCGTACTGCAAAATACGCTTCACGTAAATTTCAAGTATTTCATTGGACGCTTCGGCCACGGTTAAGACATTCTTTTTGGATATAATGCATTCTTCGTCGGCGGCCCCGATAATAAAACTGAAAAATGTCAACTCACCGTCTTCTGTGATTTTCATGGACATGGGATAGATTAATCTAAGCGCATCATATTGTGGTATATCCATTAGCTCACATATGACTTGCTCACCACTGTGTAGTTTAACAATCATTATCGGTTTTATCATCACAATTCAACTCCATGTATTTTGTATTTAAATTTCTGAGCGGCATATATCTTCAAACGGTCAACACCATGTTTAAAAGAATAATTCTTTTTCTTTCTGCTTCCGGCATAATCATCGACGATATCGTAGATTTTTAACTTATAATCTTGGTATTTTCTCAAGCCTCGGCCAATTGATTGCAGGACTCTTACGACAGACTTAGTTGGTGCAGCAAAAATAATATTGTGTAAATTTTTAAGATTAATTCCAGTTGAGAAAGTGCCAAACGAAGCAAGAAGAATTGCATTATCATGTGTCTCCATTAGTGCTCTTATTTCTTCTCTCACCTTTACATCAATTTCACCCGATATGTAATAGATTGGCCTTGATTCATCTTTGTTCATTTCTTTGATAAGATCGTAAAGAGGTTTTCCATGATCGTTAACATAATTGAAAAGAATCAAAGTGTTTGTTTTTTGAGATAAGGCCAATTTTGCTATAAATTTATTTCTCTTGAAGTCCTTTACCAAATGCTTAACTTCATCTTGGTATGAAACATTGGATGGTATTGTTTCTTTATGGTTAAGCGTAATCACATCAATGGACATTTGAGCAAGAGTGTTTGAATCCATTAGCTTTTTCGTGGTTGTTGCAGTATAAACTGGGCCAAAGGATCCTTTAAGGATTAATTCATTGATTTGACTGTTATCAAGCGTGCCCGTTGTTCCAACACGAATATATGCATTAACGGAGTTTTCCATTATTTTTGTTAGCGATGCTGCCTTAAACCCGTGCACCTCATCTCCAATGACAGCGTTGTATTCCCAAAACCAGTTTTTAGGCAGCTTATAAATTGATTGCCATGTGCTAATTACACAATTGCAACTCGAAGGTGGATTTTTATCGTGCCCTGAGTATATTCTGTGTACAGTTTCGGGGCATACATTATAATTTTCATCTTTTTGCGAATAGTCTTGAAAGTCTTTGTACATTTGTTCAACCAATGCGGTAGTGGGCACAATGATTAAAGTTTTCAAGTGTTGGTAATATCTCATAATCATATAAATGACCAAAGATTTACCAGAACCAGTTGGTGACAATATTATTCTTCTTTGATTTTGAATAACAGCATTAACTGAATTCAATTGATACTCTCTTGGTTCTATAATTTCGCCTGAAGCGCTTGTAATGGGTATATCCAAATCATAACATTCGCTTAACTGTTCATTATAAACTTTTTCAATCGAATTATCAAATTCTACGTGGTAATCTCTTGATTTTGCAAATTTACACAATTCTTCTAATAGACCAACGGGAAAAAGCTTAGAGTTAAAATTATACAAATAGAACTTACCGTCCCACACCCCGTACTTATACTTTGGCATGTGCTGATAATTTGGAACATAAAATGAAAAATGATCTCGTATTTCAGCCTCAACACTCATCGACGCATTGAGCATCAAATACGAGTTATTGGGCTTTGAAACAATTATTTTTTCCATTATACGCCAGAAGTAAACTTCTTCCAATCTATGATATTTTTAATCGTACTAGAGCGCCACCGAATGTTACCAATTATTTCCTCTAGTGTCGAAACCACTATTTTATAATATTCGATTTTTAGCTTTATTTCGGATATATCTTTGTCCGAATCAATGTAAAGATTTAAATCTCCTTTTAAAGGCCTTATGCCACCATTGAACGGATCGTATTCTAAATCATGCGCATCCATTTCCTCTTTGGTCATTTTGCCACCGTACCATCTCCATTTAAGCTGTCTTTGCTGAACATACTCATTTTCAACGTGTTTAAGTTTTAATCGTGCCTTATTATATAAACTTAAATACTTGGCATGCAGCTTAGCGCAATCAATGGATGCATCGTCCAGCCTATTTTGATCAATGACACAGTCGGATTGCCACATTTCTTCAATTTTGTCTATATTCATAAGTTATATATTATAACACAAAATATCACTAATGTAAACAAAATTATTCAAAAGAAAATCCAGTGTATACAAAGTCCGCCGAGCAGGTGATTGGTGTTTCGGGGGGATCCTGCGAACTAAGGGCGATTTCACCCAATGATTGAGGTACCAAATCTTTAAATCTAACTTGTTTCACTAGCTGACTTCGGTTGTTATAAATTAAAACGACCGCATCATAAGACTCTCTTAGATTTTCACTTTGAATTCTTTCCATCCATGAATGAATCTCCAAGTAATTTTTTAATTCTTCATCGATGATAAACTCTACAGTCAATGATCCATATTTAAGTTGATCAGCGAAACCAAATCCCTCAAAATTTTGAAAATTTTGATTTGTCGGTGTCATTGACAGTGCTGGAATATTTACTTTTGTGCAAAAATATTCCACTTTTTTAAATTTGTCAGATTCAATAACTAAACCAAATTGACCTGGATATAATGGATTTGTACTTTCTCCGCATTTCATATTAATATTTATACAAAAAAAAGAGCCTCCGAAGAGGCTCAATTTTATTTAATTTAAGTTTAACTTAAATTCCGATAACTTCGAAGTTACGGAAGTACTGGTTATTACCAGATCCACCGAATCTCAGCTGTTCGGGGTAAGAAACGTCAGGGTAATTCACGAACGGATTCGCACGAATACCATAACGGGTTTTGAAACCAATTCTTGGTTGGAAGTCATCTTCACCCAGAGCTCTCATCATTGTAAGAGGCACGTATGGGCAGTAGAAAACACCTGCGTCATACACGTTTGTTCCACGATAACCAACGGTGACATAGTCAGCATCGGCAAATGGGTCAACAAACACTTTAAGACCACCAGGAAGAACACCTGCAAAAAGGTTGCCGGTAGGATCAACGTTCATGTCGCTTTCAAGTCTGGGCACGTTGTCCAGCAGTGAAGCAGCTGCAAGAGCAGAAGCAACGTTAGCGGAAACGATTAAGAAGTTACCGCGACCACGACGGGTATCGATAGCAACCTGATTTGCTTCTTTCATGATTTGGAAAATCAAGTTACGAAATTTTTCAATAGCATAACGACCATCTGCATCAGTTGAAAGATTGAACACGCCGGCATTAGCACCGGGACGAGCAGCATCGTTAACACCGTCAAGAATTTCACGGTTGATTTCAGCCATGATTTCAGTTGACAGAATGTTAGCCAATTCAGACTCGGCATCAAGACCGTGAACTGCTTTCAAGTCTTGCGCAAGTTCGGTTGTGTAAGTAGCGCGGAGAGCACGTGTTTTAGCTTCAACAGAAGTTTTCACGATTTCAAAGCCCATTTCACCGAATCCACCGTTGGATCCAGGAGCTGTTCTTCCACCACTTAGCAACTCACCTGTGCGAGTAGCATTAGCTTCACCTGGTGTAGCACCAGACTCTTGGTCACCCGCAAATGCAGTATCGGGCTTGTCGTAAAGCGCTTCAACGTCAGTTGCACCAACACCTGGAGCCTTGTACAATGATTTCATTGCAAAGATAAGACCGGTTGGTTGTGTCATTGGCTGAACACCAGCAATATCATAAGCGATGATATTAGGCATTGCCCGTCTCACGAGAGAGATAAGAACGGGATCGAAGTTTTGCACGTTTGTGGTGTTAGTATCTTCGTTTAGAGAACCACGTTCAATTCCGCGTTGTTCACGCAGAGCGACTTCTTGGTTTTCTAGCATTTGAGCAATTGTTGCTCTTTTGTAAGAATCAGTGATGGGAGCGCAATCTTTGTGATTAAGCACACCTTCCCACTTTTCTTGTAGTTTTCCTGTATTAAACATTTTTTGTTCCTTTTGTTTATAAATTATATGTTTATTTATTATTTAGCGAATTTAGAGTGTCGAGATAATGCCTCAACATATTTTCCCATAACAGAATTTTTGTCACTTTCGTGTTCATCTTCTTCAAATCTAGTTGTTACATTTGTAGAATTTGATGTGCTTTCATTTAGATCTTCCGATCTTTCACTTTTTCCATTTTTTACTATGAAATTTTCTTTTACGATTTTTAACTTATTCTCGTAACTGTCTGAATCGATAAAGTCAAGATGTTCAGCAAAGGTTCTTAATTTGGCTGAATCTGTTTCAACCAAACCTTTTGAAACCTCTGAGATAATTTTTTCTTTTTCCATGTCATTTAATTTTTCAGTAAGCTCTGAAATTTTATCAGTTGCGGATTCTAGCTTCTCTTCAAGAACCACAGATTTTTCACTAATCTCGTCAAAAAGATCCACCTTTGAATTTGGAATATTGATGTAGTGATTTTCAAACACGGATTTAAGATTTTCAATAAAGCTTTCAGAAATATCCATTCGAGTTTTATTAACAAAGCCTTCGTCGTTTTCGGTCAACCATTGTTCGACCGAAACGGAGAGGAATCTGTCGAGTTTTTCGGTTAATGTATCAACATTTTTCTCTATCGCTTCTTCCAACTTATCTTTATATTCTTCTTTGAGGGCAATAACCTTTTCAGCGATTGTCGCTTCAAACAACGTTGCTGCTTTTGATTTAAAGCTTTCAGACAGGGAATCATCAGCTGCAATAAGTGCCTCAATTGATTCACTGACACTTTCTTTTTTAATAAGTCTTTGAAGTTTTTTCAGATCTTCGGGTGTCATGGACTTTCTATTTTTGATAAAACGCTCAATAGTTTCATGCGCAAGATCAAGTTGCTGAGTTTCATCTAGTTCCTCTTCCTCTTCCTCTTCTTCAAGGTCTTCTTCCTCTTCCTTGTATTCCTTTTTGGATTTCATTTTAGCTTCTTCAAGGTCGTCTTCCTCTTCTTCAAGGTCTTCCTCTTCTTCAAGGTCTTCTTCCTTTTCCTCTTCCTTGTATTCCTTTTTGGATTTCATTTTAGCTTCTTCAAGGTCGTCTTCCTCTTCTTCAAGGTCGTCTTCCTCTTCTTCAAGGTCTTCTTCCTTTTCCTCTTCCTTGTATTCCTTTTTAGCTTCTTCAAGGTCTTCCTCTTCCTCTTCCTCTTCTTCAAGGTCTTCTTCCTTT
>Ga0114946_10000216_pt1 | contig 36151 bp, 31 predicted proteins | sample WalLakDeSediment_FD_88676 | JGI IMG/M metagenome (GOLD analysis project Ga0114946, IMG submission 88676) | Lake sediment microbial communities from Walker lake, Nevada to study Microbial Dark Matter (Phase II) - Walker Lake 11/02/13 Deep Sediment | ecosystem: Environmental > Aquatic >... | reverse complement strand
TCCCAGCCATCACATCTATTCGGATTGTATCCATGGGATGGGACAGTACCATGATTTGGTGGCGGAAGGAGAGCAGAAGGAAAGGTGCAAGGAAGCGGTGGACGCCTTGGTGAGCTACTGGGTGGACAACGATCTCATGATCCATCAATTCGAGAGAAAAGGGATGCCTGTGCCGATCCTGGGTTTCACGGATGGCAAGACCCTGGACACTCGGGTCATGATGGCCATTGCCGGGGCCAAGGTGGCGCATCATGTCACGGGACAGCAGAAATTCAAGGATACATATGAGATGCTTCTGGATCGATACGCGGTGCGGAATCTCCAGAATTTTCAGACCTCCAAGGATTTCGATGACGCGGAACACGTGTTCTGTCATTTGGAGAATCTCTTCCGTATCGAGAAGGACAAGGAATTGCTTCGCGCTTATCGCGTGGTGGCGGATGGACTGTGGTCTAACCACAAAGGGGATGCGCAGAGTCTTTTCACCTACATCTATTTCAACATCGCGCCGGATACTGAAGGCAAAGAGACGTCTCTCGCGCAGGCCTTGAGATCCCTGCAGACCTGGCCCACGGATATGACGCTCAAACCCAGGATGAACAGTCTGAAGCCGAACCTGAAACCTCCTTATGCGGTGTACGACGCCGCATGGGACAACGAATACATCTGGAAGGGAAATCTTCTGAACGCGGACGGGTGGTTGAGCCGAATCGTGAGGGATGTGGCTGTTCCCGGGGAAGATCCCATGGTTTTGTACGCGGTGGATGAGGCCGGAGACCTGTACCAGTCCAGGGATGGTGGATCCAGTCCCGGGGCCTGGCGTAGCATCGACCAGGCTTTGACTTCTCCGGTCTTGGCCATTTCCACGTCTCATAAGGTTCGTATTCTCGCTGTCGCATGCGAGAACGGATTTTACCTCACCACGACAGGAGGATATACCTGGAAGCGCCTGCCCGTGCCTCAGGATGGGGGAAAGCCCAGGGATGTCCTGTTTGATCCAAAGCGAGAACATGTTCTCTATGCCACTACCACCCGCGGCGCTTATGTCAGCCGGGATTGGGGGGAGGAATTTCTGGGCCAGTCTTGGGAGTCCTTGACGCAAGATCTCCCCCAAGGACTGGACGGTCTGTTCTTTGTGGCGCCTTCTTCTCCAGGACATGTCTACGCGCTCATGCGAGGCGTCCTGTTCAGTCGAAGTCTGGATGACGGGCTCTGGGAACGGGGGGAAACCCTCGATCTGCCAGGAATGGAGCAATACGTTCGCAGATACGACTGGTTTTCCGTGGATCCCTTGAATTCCGCTCGGGCCATCGTGGGGTTGAGAGGTGATATCGATTATCAGGGATTGGGCGTGCTGTCGTTGCTGCGGGAGACCGAGAACGCGGGAAACAGCTTCAGCCATGATCTTGGTTCATTGTACGACCTGTTCATGGACGGGGGCATTGGAAAGCTTCTCAGTCTGGTGATCCAGGGCGAGATCAGTCGCGTGGTTATGGATCCCAAGAACGGGGACAGAATGTATATGGGAACGCCCAAGGGACTTCGCAGGAGTGAGGACCGGGGAAAGACGTGGAAGACATCGAGGGAGGGACTGGACATCTCCTGGATTCGTTCCGTGTGCGCCCCGGCCAAGAGTTCCTGGCTCTTTGCCGGCACGCCTGCCGGACTGTATATCTCGGAGGATGGTGGTGAAACCTGGAGGGACGGGCACCTGACCCTGCAATTTCAGAAGAATACGCGAAGGGAGATCGGAGGAGCGGCCTTTATCGATGCCTATTGGCGGGCTCGGTATTATGGATTCATCGATGAAAAGGCAGCGACATCTCGAACCACGGGGCTATGAGCACTGGGAGACCTTCACTGAAGATCCACGCGGGAAGCATGGGCGTTGTTTTCGAGAAGCGTGGATAAAAGATCCAGCGTTTGGTGGTCTTCAACGTCGCCCTGAATGGAAGCTCTGAGATGGACAATTGCCCTAACCTGAGATCCCAGACTCGCGTATATGTTTCCTAGAAGCCTATGAATAAGGGGATCGCCAGGTACCCGATTCAACGCCGTTTCACATCGTAGCATGGCTGTTCTCGAATCTCCTGATTTCCAATCAAGCATGGCCAGTCCCCAAAGCGCCTCGTTGATCAACTCAGGCCGGCCTCTTGCCAGAACAGATTCCAAACGTTGCCGGGCCTCCTCTTCCTGCTCTAGATGAACAAAACACAACCCTTCAAGGAGCAGAAAATGTTCGGAGACGTGAGATGAGGTCGTGTCTGTTTCCTCGAGGATACGGAGGGCCCAATGGATGTCGCCCTGTTTCAGCGAATTCCTGCATAGATCGAGAGTTTTCCATTCATCCTGCCGTATTTCCTGGGGTTCTACGGTATCGTAGATTTGTCGACCGGAAGAAAAATATCCAAGCTCCTTCAGCGCTCTTAGGATGTGTTCAGGTGTATCCGTGCTCTTCTCCTGTGGGTGAAGGACTGAATCAAATTGTATGGCAGGTCCATAACGAGGTGTGTGCATGGTCCCATAGAATTCATCTGCTATTTCGGTGAATGCTCGACCATTGAGACCTTCAGGGATGGTTTCGCCGATCAGGTACAGAATGGTTGGTATGACATCCAAGATACTCATTCCGTTTACCAGGGTGCCCGCTCTGATATGGGGTCCTCGAAATAGAATGATTCCATGTTTCGCGTGTTCACCAGATCGCATGTGTATGGATGCCCATCGGCTCAACTTGTCTTGAATCGAGCCAATCACCACTTCGGTTTGTTCGTGGACATGGGCTCGAATGCAAAAATCCAGCGTAGATCCTCGGCGTTCTACCAAGAACAAGGGACTGCCATCCTGTACCACGTGAGATTCCCGCAATATTTGTTCCGCCTTCATCAAATCAGATGTGGGAGCCACATGAGCGTCCAACAAAACGATACGGCCCAATTCTCCTTCCCCAAGAACTCTCAATCGCTCCCCCAAAGCCAAGTCCTGTTCAAGTCTTCCTGCATGCAGATCTGCCTTGTACCAAAGAGGCGTTCCTTCCTGGAAACCATGATCTGACGCGAGTACGACAAGGCATGAATCGGGCAGTCGTTGTAACGCTTGACCTAAGAGCGTATCCATCTGTCGGTATATGTTGGGGATAACATCCTGGTAGAGATCCTGGTTGACTTCGATCAGCCCATCAAAACCTTCAGGAGCCATATATCTCCAAAATCTGTGGCCCAATGTATCCACGCCATAGATACTGAAAGCGCACACTTGAGCGGGACGATGGATCAGGAGCCAGCTTAGAACATCACCATCTATGCGTGTCCATAGCTCCAACCACTCGGGCAAGAGATGATCTTCCGGGATACCCTGGCGAGCCTTGTTTAGAAGAGAGGTGAGGGACCTGAGCCCTTGTCGGTAAGTACTTAAACGAACCCCTGTATAGACCAGTTGAAATGAGGACAAGATCGTGGATACAGGTATTCCCTTGCGCCACCTCGAATTGCCCGATAGGGCCAGAAGCGGGGTAAAAAGCAAGGGATCTGCCACTTCACTATGATCCAGCCAGGAGGGAATCGTGATCGTATTGGATGGAGGAGGGGGCCATGTGAGCAGCCATCGATAGGTCCAAGATGTCCATTGTTTTTGAATCAGAATGTCCCAAAGCCTTGGAAATCGGAGATGCTCGGCGCCATACCCGAAATCGTAGATGCCATGTCTTTCGGGAATGACTCCAGTCATCAGGCTGGTCCATACCCTTGGAGACCATGTTGGATCCAACGAGCTGAGTCTGCCGTAACATCCAGCATCCATGAGAGCCTTGAAGGTGGGTAATTGGTTCTCTTGAACCATAGGCTCAATGAGATCCCATGTGGCACCATCGATACCGAAGAGGAAGATCTGAGGCGTCGCAAAGCCGCGCTGCGTGCGGCTTGTGATGATGACCCCAAGAAAAATCAGGGTGATGAAGAGAAGGAGGGTTCTTTTGATGCGCTGTTCCCTGGATAGAAAAAGAGCCAGGAGAATCCATGCCGCGGAAATTGTCAATGCCGCTATCCCTGCACGCAATCCTATGGTTGCACGGTCTTGCCACCAGTGAGGCCAGGACAAGAAAAAGAACCAGCCAAACCCCCATGCGGGAGGTAGGACCCAGGGACTGGTATGAAGATTTCCTGGAACGACCCACCCTTCCACGAAGCGAAACAGACAATGCCGACATATACCCCAAGTAAAACCCAGAAAAACGGGTCCTACCACAAAACAAAGAAGGCATAAAGTCGAATCATCTAGAACCTCAGGTGCCCTTAGATGGATCAGAAAGGCAATTCCTATGAAAGCAAGGCATGTAGAAGTTATGCTGGGAAGAAGAGTATCCCAAAGTCCCCCCTCTGTGCTGTAAGGCTTCTGTTCCTGAGGCAAACGACCCATATCTCGACTATGTCACAGTGTATTTTGGATTGTCAATCTTCTCTTCTCCCTCGTCAGCCGGGTATAATCCAAGCCCGGATCGGGTTTACTGAATCTTTACTCTGAGAGCCTGTGTCGAGTTTGCCGAGAGTCTATGTGGACCAGGTGTAAGGGTTTGGGTGGAGGATCGAATGGAGTTTTTTCCCTGAATCATGTCATCATAAGGGATCTTTGTGATTCTATAGAGGGTTTTGCAAGGAGAGGTGATGTCATCATGATCAGACCGGTAACTCAATGTGACGATCTCGTCCCCATACGAACCGCGGTCATCAGCGTCTTTGACAAGGACCATCTCGACACGCTGGTGCGTGGGTTGTGCGCGTGCAATCCCCAGATCAAGATCTATTCCTCCGGAGGAACGGCCAAGCATATTCGATCCCTTCTTGGTGATCTCGCGGAAAAGGTGCTTTTCGATGTGTCTTCCTACACAGGCATGCCGGAAACCGAGGGAGGGCTTGTGAAAACCTTGCACCACAAGCTCTTCCTTGGATATCTCACCGAAACCTACTGCGAGGCCCACCAGGAGGACCTTCGACGCGAGAACGCGGTTCCCATCGATCTGGTTGCATGCAATCTCTATCCATTCGAGGAAGTGGTGTCCATGGCCGGCGCGACCCTGGAGGATGCCCGGGGACACATCGACGTGGGGGGACCTTCCATGGTACGGGCTGCGGCCAAGAATTTCCTGCGAGTGACCACGGTGGTGGATCCGGGGGACTACGAAGGATTACTCCTGGAACTCAAAGCCCATCAGGGATGTCTTGGACTTACCACCAGGTTCAAGCTTTCGGCCAAGGCCTTTGACCTGCTCGCCCGCTACAATCGAGCCATAGCGGATTACCTCGCCGGGATTCAGGATCCGGTGAGGCAGGTTCGAGCCCTCTACCAAATCCAAAACAGTTGCTGAAGAGAAGACACCTTGTTGTTCGTTGCCCTTATTGTTGCCCTGTCTTTGCTCGTTGTGCCCGCGCTCTGTGAGCCCGTGGAATTGCCGAAAGCCGGTGTTTTCGCGGCATGGACGATTCCTCTGCCTTTGCAGGAGACAGAGGAGCGGCCTTGCTGGAGCGTGACCACACCGAGTCGACGCGTGCGGTTGCGGGTTGCCCAAGGCGGTTGCAGAGTGGTGGTCAGCGATGCGGATGGACAGTCCCTGATGGGTCCTTTTCTCGAGATTCCCTCGGACCCCTCGTTGTCTGAGTGGACCCTGTCCACGCGATGGAAGGGTGACACGATTCGGGTGACGGCCAATGGCGCGTTTTTGGGACAGATGGAAGATTTGCCCTTTCAGGGCGGTCTATGGAGGATGGAAGAGGGGTTCCAGGATGTGTCTTTTCAGGTGTATCCCCTGGAAGAGATTCTTTTCCAGGATGACTTCCGAAGAGAAGACGAGATGTGGGGCGATTGGCGGGCTCGATCCGGCCAATGGGGTCTCGTGCGGGAGGTTCAACCCTTGTTTGCTGAATCCCTTTTCCTGGTCAGGGGAGGGTCGGATGAAAACGGATTTCTGGAAACAGGCCATGACTTCTGGGATGACCATGTCTTTCAGTCCGCTGTACGCCTGGAAGATCCACGAGGCGCAATGGGACTGGTCTTTGGGCTCCAAAGCGCGGGGGAATACCATCTGCTTCGCTGGGCCGGGGACAAGGCGCGGAAGAATCCAGGTACCTTGGCGCTTTATCGAATTCGAGGAGAGACATGGACCCTGTTGGACCGGCTGGAGGAGGCTGTGCCACATGGACAATGGTTTCAGTTGAGCGTGATGACCCGGGGACCGAAGATCCTGGCCGGCGTGAACGGACATGGCTGTCTGGCGGCGGAGGATGCTTTTCTCATGCCAGGCCGGGTTGGACTCTGGGTGGAAAAAGGATATGCCTGCTTTGACGATGTCCGACTGGAAAGCGTTCGGCCCGGCATGGATGGACTTTCGGATCCGATGGCGATTGGGGGTTCCCATGGACAGGTCCTGGATTATGGTTTTCACCTGGCGCCCGTGGATTGGCGTTGGATTGGAGGGGATTTGGATCCTTGGCTCTTTCTTTGGCATGATGTCGCTTTCCTCGGGGATCATCGTCTCCAAACGTTTTGCGCCCTTGGAACGACGACAAGTGGGTCTGTGACGGATCCCTGGGTCGAGAACCTATGTCTTTCCCTATGCACGAACGGAAAGGATCCTTTGAGCGGGTATAGCTTCATTTATGGGGGGAAGGATTTTCCGTCCCGCTTGATTCGCGAAGGCCACGTGGTCATGGAAACCGACGCTTTGCTTGATTCCACCCATGCTTCAGAGTGGATCGACCTTTCTCTTGCAAAGGTCCAAGGAAAGATCACAGGGCTCGTGAATGGACAGCTTTTAATGGAGTTCGAGGACCCTCAGCCCCTGGATGGAGGTCGTCCGGTACTCTGGTCCAGCCGGTGCGGCATGCTGGTGAACAGGATTCGACTGGAATACACTGAAGCTCGACGACCCTCTTTTCTGGACCTGGCATCCATGCGTCGGGAACCTTGGAGCATGCCTGGACCTGCCTCGATCGTGACGTCTTCGTTCGATCCGATGAAACGAAGCGTTCTCTCTTTCGAGTTTCTGGGAACAAGGCAGGGGATGTCTCATCTGGTCATGGAAACCAATCAAGGCACCCTGGCTGGATCCCTTTATGGATACGACATCTCGCCTCGGGACTGGGTGCCTTTGAGTCTTCCTGAACTGAAAGGGGATGGCTCATGGCAGGAAGTTTCCCTGGATCTGGGCCAGCAACTCGCCCGACGTATGCCCTGGGTTCAGGATTGGGAGGTCTATTCAATCAGGCTCGAGGACAAGGCGAGCCGTCACGCGTTGATCCCTGGATTGGGGGCCCTGCCCCACGATGAACCTCAAAGGGTGCGCCGGGTCAAATTGGGCAAGGAAAGACCCCTGACTGAACCTGAAGAAACGGAATTGCGTTGTCCTCAGCTCGAGATGACGCCGGATTCCAGGTTCTCTTATCAAGGCAAGACAATGGGAGTTCCACATTTTCGAACCTACGGCAGCGAGAAGGTCTCTTTGTCCTATCTCTCTTTGGATCCCAAGGAGCATGATGAATTCTTTCGCCTTGTTCGGCTCAGGCTCGAGGGGTTTTGGGGCTTGGATACCGGGGTGCCTCCTTTCGATCCTGCAAAGTATGCATGGATCGCTTTTGAAGCACGCTCTACGGCCCAGGAGAATATGTCGTTTTGGGTGTGCGGCAATGGCTACAGGGAAGAGGCGGTCCTGAAAGGAGGCTACCACTTCAAACCATCTGTGGGACAGCTTGAGAGCCCGACGCAGGAGGATACCTGGCACGATGCTATCTTCTGTCTGAGGACCTCCCTGGCTCGAACGAGGCAATCGGAACGTCCTCCCCTGGTGACCCGACTTCTTTTCGGAGAGACGGAATGTTGGAATCGGAGAAAAGGGGATCATTTCGACGTGAAACACTTCGAGCTTCTCTCCGAGATCCCGGCCGGACACACCGTGGAGGTGCGTCCTTTCAAGGGGGGGGGCGTGGGATATACAGCCCTTCTTCGTGGTCGCGATGATGGGTCAGAGTTTCGTTTCGATGTGGTCGAGGGGGATTCCTTTTTGCTGGAAGGATTGGGGGCGGGACAATACGTGCTGGATGTCAAGGCCAGGGACCCATCAGGAAGGTTGGGTCCTCGATCGAGGACCAGGCTGATCTTTGCCGAAGCGGGGGAGGACAGGACAGCTCCTGAGCTTGTGGACTTGTCTCCCAATCCGAGGGTTCGATCTGGTGTTGCAGAGATTCAATGGCGTTTGGAGGACGAAGGCGTGGGGGTGGATTTTTCCAGCGTTCGATTGACCGTGGGTCAAGAGACCTATGATGTGGCATCTGAAGGATTGGTTGTGGACGAGAAAAGCGGTTGGTGTCAGTGGCGTCCTCGTCTTTCGGGTGAACCCTGGCCAGAGGGCCCTGTCCCTTGCTCCTTGAGATTCGCTGATCTTGCCGGCAACCAGGGGCAAAGCTCCTGGGTCTGGCATTTCACATCTCTCTTGGACGACGAGCCTCCGAGAGTTCAGATGATTTCAAAACGGCCGGAGCCTTGTCTGGCATGGCATGACTTTGAGAAAGGGAGCGAGGGATGGTATGGCCTGGCCGGTTCTGTGACGCATTGGGGAAGAAGCGAGGGACCTTTGGGCGATTCCGCTCTGGAGCTGGCGCAGCTTCGAAGCGGGGACAAGGGAGCAGCGATTCGGATGGGTTTCCAGGGCTTCAAGATCAAAGAATGGTCCATGTTCTCCATGGATGTGATGGTGGATGTGCAGACAGGCTTTTCGGTTTTGGCCAGGATCGATGATCAGGATTTGGAGATTCAGGGGAAGGAACGGCTTTCTCCCGGGGTGTGGAATCATGTCGCCGTGGATCTGGAGAAGGGATGGAAGGGATTCGAGGGTGGAGAAGGTGATGGGACCGTCGAGTATCTGCTGCTTCAATTTGAGAAAGCGGTTTTGGCCAGGGTGGACCACGCATGTCTGCATCAGAAGACAGCCCGTTCCGTGAACGTGAGATGGCCTATGCCTGAGGACGCTTCAGGAATAACGTTGTTTCGCGTGGCCGTGACAGGCGAGGACGTGCCTCCACGGCATGGCTGGACCGATATCAAGGAGAACTGGCTGGAGGTGCAGTTGGAAGCGGTGCGGCAGGTGTATTTGCATATTGTGACTCGGGATCAGGCGGGAAACGAAGGCGAGCCTGCCACGTTTCTGCTGCAACAGGGGAAAAGTCCGCAGCTCCATTGACAAGAGCTGGGTGTTCGCAGTATTCTTGCTCTCTCTGTCGCCGGGATGGCGGAATTGGCAGACGCGCTAGGTTGAGGGCCTAGTGGGGAGAGATCTTCGTGTGGGTTCAAGTCCCACTCCCGGCAGATGCCTCCGAGCAGACAGCACCATGTAGCAAAGACGGACAGGTACGAGATTCATCTGGCCGACAGTCGGGATGTATTGGATCAAATGCCTTCTCGAAGCGTGGATCTTATCCTCACCGACCCACCCTATAATCTCGGTCTCTATTCCCGGGGCAATATCTCCTTGTCATGGAGAAAGGAGATCAACAATGATCTGGCCGCGTGGGATACGGTGACCTTTGATCCAGCTCATTGGGCGGATGACTTTCTCAGGATACTGAAACCCACAGGTAACCTGTTTGCCTTCACCAGCTACAATCTGTTGGGACGTTGGCACCAGGTATTCGATCCTCTCTTCGACACCTTCCAGTTCATGGTGTGGCACAAGACCAATCCTGTTCCCAAGGTTCGAAAGGCGGGATTTGTCAACAGTTGCGAGCTGATCGTTTGCATGTGGCAAAAAGGACATACCTGGAATTTCACTCGACAGAAGGAGATGCACAATTTCATTGAAACGCCGATCTGTATGGGAAAGGAAAGGACGAGAAACCCGGTGCATCCCACCCAGAAACCCTTGAAGGTCCTGGAACATGTGGTCGATCTGGCGTCCCATCCAGGGGATATGGTCTTCGATCCATTCATGGGCGTGGGGTCCACCGGGGTGGCGGCCATGAACAGGAACAGGCGTTTTTGGGGCGCGGAAAACGAGGCTTCCTATTTTCGAGCGGCCGAGCAGCGCTTGCGAACGGCCAGCGAGCCTGGAGAGCGTGCGTGAGGGATACAGGCTATCGCGAGGATGTCGCGAGATTCCTTCAGGAGGAACTTTCGATCGCAGGTTCGAACGATCGACTTCCCTGTCCAGGCCATCCTGATCAGGTGGGGCAGTTTACCTGTTCCAAATGTCGGAACATGGTTTGTGATTCGTGCATTCACGTCGAGGGAGAGGACATCCTGTGTGACAGGTGCGCGTTTCGTGTGGCGGAGACCTTGGGCGTGGGGGTAAACTACGATGTTCTTCAGCGCATCTACGTCTGGCTTCAACATCCCCTGGTTCTTCTGGCCGTTTCGATTCTTGTGCTTTCCTTGGTTTATATCATGTTCGTGGGATTGGTGAAGAGGACGGTCGAGGGAGGAGGAAAGAAGGGGGTGGAATTCTATGAGATGCGCCACTGGGCCCTGAAGGGCTATCGCTTGAGGCGAAGGGCTGAAGCGTTGACGCAACATGACAGGGACGCAGAAGCACAACAACATTTTCAGAGAATGGGGGACGCGTACTTGAAAGCGTACGAGTTTACGGAGGAAGGGACCGAAGAGTGCTACGCGATGTGGGCGGCTTCCGCATTGGGCAAAGAGATGACCAGGAAGGAGGACATGGCGTTGGATTGGTATCGAGCGCTGTTGCCGCAAGGGGAGGAGTATGAAACGAACAGGTCAGCTTCTTTTGCCGCCTACCGGATGGGAAGAATCTATCAGGACACGATGAGGGATCTAGCCAAGGCCATTCATTACTACGAGATGGCCAATGAGATGTATCCTTCGGGCTTCATCTGGATGCCCGACCTGGACTCGATGAGAAGCGGAGCGTGGGTTTTCCAGCTTGCGGGGTTGGAGTACGACCGGGCCGAATTGCTGTATCGGTTGATGGAATGCTATGAAGATCGTGGTCAATTCTCGTATGCGGACGAGGTCTACGATGAATTGAGCTTCTCCTATCCTGGGTCGGAATGGACAGCCCTGGCTGCTCGACCGGTGGCGAAATGAGGATGTAGATGTTGATCCCGTATGGAACCAGTCGTAGCCATGCGACAACGCCCTTCATGACCCTGGCTTTGCTGGTGGTAAACGTGATGGTCATGATATGGTTCTGGACGCTTCCTGAATCTGCCAAAGAAGTGGTGCTCTACGATATGGCTCTGATCCCGGAGCAATTCCGCCTCGGATCCCTTATTACAAGCATGTTTATGCATGGAGGTTTCTTGCACCTGCTGGGCAATATGTGGTTTCTGTGGATCTTCGGGAAAGCCGTGGAGGATGGTCTCTCCAAGGTCGAGTACTTGTGCATGTATATGGCGGCCGGGTTTGTGGGCGCTTCTCTTCACACTCTTACCGCGCCTGTCTATCAACAGGATCTGCCCTGCGTTGGGGCTTCAGGATCGATCGCCGGGGTTATGGGGGCTTTTCTGGTGATGTATCCGAAGGAGAGAATCAAGGGGATTGTGGCGATATGGCCGATCCAATTGCCCTCTTCTCTGTACCTGGCATGGTATTTCATGATCCAGGTGTTCCACGGGGTGATAGGTTTGTACGATGTGACACAATTTACCGGTGGAATCGCGTTTTGGGCTCATATTGGTGGATTTATCGTGGGATTCGTGGGAATAGGGGTCTCCAGATATCGTGACAACTTCATTCGAATGTTCAAGAGACAGAAAAGCCGATCCGAAGGGATCGACGCGGTGGCCGCCTTTAGGGAAGGCCGTCTTCAGGAATGCAAAAGTCTATGCCAGTCGATCTTGAAAAGGACCCCGGGGAGTCAATTGTCCCGTTTCCTTCTGGCCAGAATAGCTTCCTTGCAGGGTGACACGCAACGGGCGCTCAAGATCTTGAATGTGATTCGGCAGGAGACGATGAGCAGCAGGAATTATCCAGCAGTTTTGAACCTGTACGCCCAGATGAGAGAATTGGGCGCGTCGCATCTTCTGACCAGCCAGGAGCATTTGAAGGCAGGTATCGCTCTAAGGGAATCGAAACGCCCCAGAGAGGCGATCACACCCCTTCTGAGCGCCCTGCAGAGGGAGGATTCCGAAGAGTTCCTCGACTTGATTTTGTTTCAGGTGGCCCAGTGTGTCTCGGATGCAGGGGATTCGCGCAAGGCGGGGGAAATCCAGCGCCGTCTCGTCGATCTCTATCCTCAGTCCCAGGCGGCATCCATGGCAAAATATGTCTTGAAAGACACCCATTGATCGATCGTGAAACGTTCTCTTTCCTTCCGGGCGTGGCTATTCCAGGTTCTTGTTCAGACGGGGTTCATTGAAAGTCCACGGCGTGATTCCGTAGCCTGCGGGAGAGTTCCTGAAGTAAATCCTTGAAATGGCGTTGCATCTCGATCATGTTCTTTCGCATGTGAAGGATGACCTCCACACCTTCCAGATTTACATCCAGTTCTTTCATGAGGGTCCTGGCCAAACGGGCGGAATCTACCTCTTCTTCGGAGTAGATGCCCTCGGACGCGATCTGGATGATCTCTTCACGCTCGAGCAAATGGAGAAAGTCTTCATCCATGTCCAGGAGGGCAAGCAATTCTCTCCTTCTCACCGTCCTTTCCCGCATGCTTTTCCGCCTTTCTCCTACAGTTTGAGTTTGGATCGGACATCCTGGGTGTAGAGGGAGGCCAGTTTGCGGGCCAGGTCGCGCGCTTCTTCCGTATCCTTGTTCGGGACTTGAACCTGGACGTTGACGAAAAGATCGCCAATGTTCCCGTTCTGAGCGCGGATTCCCTTCTTCTTGAGTCTGAGTTTGTGGCCGGAGCGAATGGCTTGAGGGATCTTGAGCTGGACCGGACCCTCCAGGGTCGGCACTTGGATCAGCGCCCCGAGCATGGCCTCAGGCACGGTCAGGGGGAGGTCGTATTCCAGGTTCAAACCGGTCCTCCTCAGGAAGGGATGAGGCCTGACCGACACCAGGATGATCAAATGGCCTGCAGGCCCTCCACGAACCCCTGCTTGCCCTTTCCCTGCCAAGCGAATCTTGGAGCCGTCGGCCACCCCGGCTGGAACCTTGATCTTCAATTTCTCTCTTCGAGAGACCCGCCCTTGCCCCGCGCAGCTCGAGCAGGGCTCGTGGTTGAACTGTCCCATCCCGTGACATGTTTCGCAAGGCGTCTCTTTTTGCAGTTCGATCATGGTCTCACACCCCTGGATCGCTTGCAGGAAGTCCAAGGTCAGGGAGGTCTGCAAATCCGCGCCGTGCTGAGGCCGATTCATCCGGCCGCCACCCATGTTCCTAGCAGAGAAAAGATCCCCGAACAGGTCTTCGATGTCCTCGAACGCGAACCCGGAACTGGAATAACGAGGCCATCCTTCGGTTCCCTTGCCCCGATGAGCACCCTGCTGCTGATACTGGCCGTATTGCTGGTAGCGTTTCGCCGCGTCCTCGTCAAAGCCTGTCCGTATCCCGTCCAATCCATACTGATCATACAGCCTTCGTTTCTCCTCGTTGGACAGGATTTCATGGGCGAAAGAAACCTCTTTGAACCGTTCCTCGGCCTCCTTGTCGCCTGGATTGACGTCCGGGTGATATTTCCTGGCCAGCTTCCTGTATGCCTTGCGAATCTCTTCGCTGGAAGCCTTCCTGGACACACCCAAGGCCGCGTATAGATCTCTCTGTGTTCCCTTTTCCATAGCTCCTCAGTCGATCACGAGATCATCGTTGCCTCTGCCGCCGTTTGTCGCTCATTGCGTATGAGGCCAAAGAAGCACTTCGATTTGAGCGTCCTTCCGAAGCCTATCGATGAGCTCCCTGTATTTGCCGATCCTGGCCGACCGTTCCGCCGCTTCCATGGCCACATCCTTGACTTCATCAAAACTTAGGATTCGAGGTTCTTCCTTCGCCATGAGATAGAAGATATAGACACCATCCGGGGTAACGGTGGGCGTTGAGGTTTCCCTGACTCTGAGTCGCCGAAAAGATCGCTCGAGCTGAGGTCCCCGCTCGCCTTCCTCGACCCAACCGACATCTCCTCCATCCTTGGCGGAAGCGAGAAAGGAACGTCGCCTCGCCAAATCCTCAAAGGGTTGTCCATCCTTGATTTCCGCGAGGATTTCGTTGGCCTCTTCTTCGGTTTCGACGCAGAGTTCCCTCAAATGCCAGCGCGTCTTGCTCTTGAACAGTCTGGTCTTGTTTTCTTCGTAATAGTCCCTAGCGACCTGCTCGTCCAGCTCCAATCCCTCCCCCACCAGTTTTTGTGAAAGGATATTGATCCGCGCCGCTTCTCTGGCATCCTCTTCTGTGGTGTGGGCTGTCTTGAGATATTGTTGGTAGGCTTCTTCCGTGGGATATTGTTTCTTTCGCCTGTACAGATCCCTCTGGATCTCGTCTTCGGTGACCACAATACCTCTTCGTTCCGCCTCCTGTTCGAAGAGCTTGTTGTTGATCAGTTTCTGAAGGAGTTCGTAGCCACCCCAGCGCAAGAGAAAACGAACGAACTCGTCTTGGGTGATAATGTCTCCATTGACAGTTGCCGCGATGTCGGAACCCAGCGCGTTGGTGGAGGAGAACATCAAGGAAGCCAGAAGGAAAAGACACAGAATTCTCATGAGGCACACTCCTTCAGAGGTTTTCGATCGAGAAGCTCATGGAGCAGGTTCGTCGAGATCTTCCGGTTCGTCGAGATCTTCCGGTTCGTCAAAGTCTTCAGGTTTATCGTGGTCTTCAGGTTCCGCCCCCGGACTGACATCCTGTTCCTTCTCCCGTTGGGCTTGACGCCATTGTTCCTCTTCCCTGGCTCTGCGATGCCTCTGGATATCTATCACCGTGGGTTCCAGTTGTTGAACCTTCCATCGGGCCTGGACTTCGATCTCATGGTAGGGCTTGTAGAAGCTGCGGATGACCCGAATGGCCGCGGCGAGCTCTTCATAGGTATGCAAGGCATTCTCGGGGTCATCGTTCGCTTCGAAGGTCTGACCGATCTCGATGAGCTTCTCGATCCCCTTCTTGTTGTAGGGAATGCCTGGACCGTACATTCTGACCGCTCTGGCATAGTAGATGGAGGCGCCTTCGAGGTCTCCTTCGGTATAGGCTTGTTCAGCGTTTCTGAACTGTTCCTTGGATCTGGAAAAGACTTCCGCGTAGATCATGACGTACAGAAGTAAAAGGATCCCCACGACTTTCAGCGCGTTTCGGGCTACTGGGTGTTGGATCATGGTCTCTCCCCGTGTTGGCATTCCTTCGGATCTTGTCAGGATCCATCCCTCAACAATACTTCCTCCTCCTCTTCCATGATCTCATATTTGACCTTGCCAGCGGCGATTTCCTCCAACGCGATAAGGGTACTTTTTTTCGCGGTGGTTTTCACCAGGGCAGGGCTGCCATTGTCTAGCTGCTTGGCTCTCTTGGCTGCCAGCGTGACGAGTCGATAGACCGTATCCACGCGCGCCAAAGCGTCTTCGAACGATGTCTGTCCCATAGATATCTCTCCTTGCGTTGTATCAAGCGATCGGCTAAATCGAGCCTGCCATCGCTCTGGCGAACAGTGCTTCCTGTCTGGATCTCCTGTGTCTTTCGGCCACCACAATACTATACAAAGTGTCTGTCGCGATCTGAAGATCCTCGTTCAGGACCAGGTAATCGAACAATCCATATGATTGTACCTCAGAAAGGGCTCGATTCAAGCGTCCCTGGAGCCTTTCCTCGGATTCCGTGTTCCTGCGGCTGAGACGTTTTCTCAAGGTTTCCCACGAGGGAGGGTAGATCATGACGCAAACGACATCTTGTCCCATACCTTCCCGAATCTGTTTCACGCCCTGTACATCCATGTCCATGACCACGGTATCGCCCCGTGAGAAGGCTTTCTTCAGCCAGGGTCTCGGCGTTCCATAATATTCGCCCTGATACTCCGCCCATTCCGCGAAATCATTCCTTTCTACCATGGACTGGAAGGTTTCCCTGGACACGAAGTGATAATCTTCACCGTTTTTCTCGGCCGACCTTGGAGCCCGTGTTGTGGCAGAAACAGAGTACTGAAGCGAAGAGTCCTTCTCCAACAACATTCTGCACAGGGTGGTCTTGCCCGCGCCGGAGGGGGCTGAGATGATGATGGCGAAACCTTTCCTTGTCAAGATGATCACTCCAAATTTGCCGCTTGCTGGCGAATCGCTTCGGAAAGAGCTCTGAGTTGGACAGCTTGATTCGAGATCTCCCAGACCGTTGCCTTGGACGCGATGGTGTTCCCCTCGCGGAGGATCTCCTGCGCGATGAAATCCAACTTCCTGCCTGGTGAAAGAGTTTTTTCCTGTTCCTGCTCCAAATCCGACAAGGAGGCCAGATGGCTTCGGAGCCTGTCCAGTTCCTCCGTAATGTCCGCTTTGGTCGCTAACAGGGCCGCTTCGTTCAAGACCAGAATGGGATCCACCGGCAGAGGCTCCAAGAGATCCTTCAAGCGGTTTTCCACCTTTTGTCTGGCCGAAGCGCAGCGATCCCTGGATACAAGTTCTATCTCGGAGACAATGGATCCTATCCGATCCGCGATACCGAGGATTTCCGCATAGAGACGATTGCCTTCCTGGGTTCTCATGGTCAGACAAGAATCGATGGCTTGTTCCAGCGCTTGGGATAACAACGCCCAGGCGGATTCCATATCCACGACTTCTTGCATCTTTTCAAGGATTCCGGGAAGCTGCAGGATCACCCCGATGTCCGGTGCCTGGTCCAGTCCCTCCTTGTCCGCGATACGTTTCCAGGCGTGTATGGCGTGATGCGCCAATGTCTCGTTCACGTTGAATCGTTCCAGCGCCATACTGCCTTGAGCGAAACGAATGGTAATCGTGAGCCTGCCTCGGTAAAAGCTCTTTTCCAGCCTTTGGATAATCTTGTTCTCCAGGGCCGCCAGCGAGGTGGGCAGGTTGACTTCTATCGAGAGCCTTCTGTGATTCCCACTGTGTATTTCACACTGAAGTTGGAGTTGATCCGAACCGAATATCCCGAGGCCGAAGCCCGTCATGCTGCGCGCCAATGATTTACCTCCGAAGCATGATAAACTTTCCATGAATTGTGACTGGGCACGGCTTCGTACACGCAGGGTGAAGAGGAAACTCTAGCTCAGATTGGGTTCACGGAAAGCAGTCGAAGAATGGATAGTTGGAGTTTATCCCAGGTTGGATCGTGGGTCAAGGGATGAAAGTTGTAAATGTCGCCGCACAATGATCATGTCTCCTCTTCCCACGACGGTTTGTCTCTGGATCGCTTTCACTGAATATTTACTAGAAATGTCACATATGATGGTTCTCATCCTACTGATCTGCCTCTTTCTGCTGGATTTGGGGTTGTTGTGGATCTTCAAGGTTTTTCTCGGGATGATCCTGGCTTTGCCCTTAATTCTGGGACTTCCGATAGCGCTTTGGGATTCTCCCAGATCATGGCGTCTGGGCAAATTGCTGTTGGTTCCGTGGATCGTTCTCTTTATCATCATACCCAAGCCCTGGACCTGGCCCACGGAATGTCTAAGGAGGATCGATCGCGGCAGGATCATCCAACCGAACGATCCTTCCGTGGCCCAGGTCGAACAGGAATTCTGGGCCCACCTCGAACAAGCCGGATTGAGAATGGACTGGGATCGAGGCGATGCCGCCAAGAGGCTGGATTTGTTGATGCGTTTCGTTTTAAAGAGGGTCTCCTATTCCTATGATTTTCCAAATTGGGGGGTCTTCTGTCATACCGCCACCCCGGAAGAAGCGATTCGGGTGAAGGGCAAGGATGACTGTCAAGGACAGGCCTGTGTCGCTGTCTCCCTGATGCAACGTTTGGGATACGAGGCTTATTGCGCCGAGACGCCTTTTCACTGGTATGTGGCCGTGTCCGGGGAACCCGGAGAGGACTGGATTTTTCTGAATCGGGGCACCGCGACGGATCCTCTGACGGTCTTTCACCAGGACGTGAGGCGGTACCCATGGTCCTCGACCGAACGTCCGGCCGAAATGTCAAGTTTTGTCTTGGAGGTCTTCGAGTCCCGTCACAACAAGATTCTTTTCGAGCCTCTTCGGAAATCCCTGGTAGAGCGTCCAGCCCTGTGGCCTGGATCGATCCTGCTTCTGGGCTGCGTGTCTGCGGTCTGGGTGTTCTTTCTCCATTGGCCGGAAAGAAGGGGATCGATCTTATGTTCCTATCCCTGGGATGTGGTCTGGATGTGGGGCTGCCTGTGCCTGTGCTTGGTCGTTGTATGGCTCCTGGCTGGCTCTCCCAAGGGGATCCGTTTCTGTATTGCTGTCAGCCTTTTCCTGTTCTGGTGGGGAACGGCCGGCGCGGATCGATCCTGGCTTTTCCGCCTTGTTTGCCTCAGGAATCGCCCATCTGCTAGACTTGAGACCAATCTTCAGTGAACCCGTTTGGGTGAGAGTTTCTCACAGACAGGGCAAGACGTGACCGTTCTCCCGTGGATCAGGTTCATTGCGGATTCTCTGGCAGGGATAGCGTGATTCGAGAAGGAGACGATCCGAGTTGGGTTTGAGTAGATTTATCATGGAGAAGATCGTGGGAACGCGCAATCAGCGCGTTCTTCGTGGTCTGTGCCCCATCGTGGAGGCGGTTCGAGATCAGGAAAAACAGGTGCGTTGTCTCTCGGATAGCGCCTTTCCCGAGAAGATTCGGGAACTCAAGGCTCAGGTGGCAGACGGTACTCGGCTCGACGACGTATTGCCCATGACCTTCGCTTTGGTGCGCGAGGCCGCGACGCGGGTCTTGGGGATGCGTCACTTCGATGTCCAGATCATGGGGGGTGTGATCCTGCATCGGGGGTGTATCGCGGAGATGGCCACCGGGGAGGGTAAGACTCTGGTGGCGACCCTGGCGGCCACGCTGAACGCGTTGGAGGAACGGGGAGTGCACGTGGTGACGGTGAACGATTATCTGGCGCGAAGGGACAGGGATTGGATGGGACCTGTCTTCCGATTTCTTGGGTTGAGCGTGGGGGTGATCCAGCGAGATCTCGAGCCCTGGCAGAGACAGCAGAGCTATCGTTGCGATGTGACCTATGGCACCAACAACGAGCTTGGTTTTGATTATCTCAGGGACAACATGGTCTTGACCAAGGAGCACATGGTCCATCGCGGCTTTCACTACGCGATTGTGGACGAAGTGGACAGTGTGTTGGTGGATGAGGCCCGAACGCCGCTCATTATCTCAGGGCCGGCGGAAGATTTCACGGAGAAATACTACATCGTGGACAAGGTGGTCCGCCGCTTGAAAAAGGAGAAGGATTATCAGATCGACGAGAAGGCCAAGAACGCGTCCTTGACCGAGGAAGGGGTGGCCCATTGCGAGCAGCTTCTTCGGGTGGACAACCTGTACGATGAACGTCATATGGACCTGGTACACCATATTCTGCAGGCCTTGAAGGCGCATCATCTTTTCCGTCTGGACGATGAATATGTGGTGTCCGAGGGACAGGTCATCATCGTGGACGAGTTCACGGGACGGCTGATGCCTGGCCGACGTTTCAGCGACGGATTGCACCAGGCCCTCGAAGCCAAGGAGGGCGTGAAGATCGAGAGAGAGAATCAAACCTTGGCAACCATTACGTTTCAGAACCTGTTCCGCATGTACAAGAAGCTCTCAGGCATGACCGGGACCGCCATGACCGAGGCAGAGGAATTCCAGAAGATTTATAAACTGGAAGTGGTTGCCATGCCCACCAACCGTCCCTTGATTCGAAATCAATACGCCGATGTGGTGTACAAGACGGAACGGGAAAAGGTCAACGCTGTGGTAGAGGAAATAGTGGACCTGCACCAGCAAAAACGTCCCGTGCTCGTGGGTACCATTTCCATCGAAAGATCCGAGAAATTGAGTAAGATGCTCAAGAGACGTCAGATCTTTCATCATGTTCTCAACGCCAAATACCACGAACGGGAGGCTGAGATCATTTCCAAAGCCGGGCAGCCCGGGGCGGTGACCATCTCGACCAACATGGCGGGACGAGGCACGGACATTGTTCTGGGCGAAGGGGTATCCGGCAAGGGGGGACTTCACGTGTTGGGCACAGAACGGCACGAGAGCAGGCGCATTGACAATCAGCTCAGAGGCCGCGCAGGCAGACAGGGAGACCCAGGTTCCTCCAGGTTTTATCTCTCTTTGGAGGATGATCTCATGCGGATCTTTGGATCCGATAGAATCAAGAGACTCATGGAACGTATGGGCATGGAGGAGGGGGAGGTCATCGAACACAAGTGGGTGTCCAAGGCCATCGAATCCGCCCAGAAGCGAGTGGAAGCCTATAATTTCGACATCAGGAAAAGGCTTTTGGAATACGACAATGTGATGAACAAGCAGCGGGAGGTCATCTACGAGCAGAGACAAAGGATTCTGGAGGACGACGACCTGAATCCCCTTTTGTTGGAAATCGTGAAAGAGGTGGCGGAAGAGTGTGTGGTTCCGTATTGTGACGAAGACATGCACGTGGAGGATTGGAACCTGGCGGGATTGACGGAATGGCTTGCCGCCACGTTTCGGGTGGATACGAGCGATCTTCCCCTTCAGATTCAGTCCAAGAACGAGTTGCCCTCTTGGGTGGATCGAATCAAGGAAAAGTTGAGGCTGACCTACGAGAGCAAGATGCAGCAGCTTCCAGAGGAACTGCGAACCCGTTTTCTGCGGGAGATCAGTCTGCATGTACTCGATACACGGTGGAAAGAGCATTTGTACGCCATGGACAACCTAAGAGAGGGGATCGGTCTCAGGGCCTATGGACAGATGGATCCCTTGGTAGAGTATCAACACGAGGGGTTCGATATGTTCTCCTCCATGGTCATCAGGATGAAACAGGAGATCCTGGAGTATCTTTTGCGGGTGCAGTTGCTCTCCGACGAATTGCACTCACGCAGTGTGTACGAAGGGGGACGCGCAGAATCGCCGCAGGATGGCGGGGCTTTCTCCGTCTCTTCGGCGTCCAGACGCCCCGCGGCCAGGAGACAGCCTGCCATGGCCTCCCTACCTGGAACGGTATCAGGGGACATGCCTGGCGCCATTCCAGGAGCCGTGGCCACGGCGAGCGGCGAGGGATCGAGTCCTTCCCAGGAGCAGGTCAAGCGAGACGAACCCAAGGTGGGCAGGAACGATCCCTGTCCCTGTGGCAGCGGCAAGAAATACAAGAAGTGTTGTGGAGTGTAGAGGCAAATCATGATCAAGTTTTATGTCCCGGATGGGCACCTGGAACCCAAGACCTTGGCATTGTTCGAACGGATCGGATATCAACTGGCCTTCAATGACAGGGCGTATAGCCCCAGCATCGATGATCCTGAGCTGGAACTGAAACGCTTGAGGCCCCAGGATTTTCCTTACCTGTTGGCCATGGACAAGGGAGACCTGGGGATCGTGGGACTGGATATCCTTACGGAATTCCGGCTGGAGGAACCGGAGATGGGACAGGGCCTCAAGGAATTGCTGGATCTGGGCGTGCATTCAGACAGGCTGGTGGTGGCCATATCCGAACAAGTCTATCCACGTGTCCTGAACATGGATGACGTTAAGGAATCCATAGCCAGGCCTTTGGCAGGAAAGAGGAACATGGTGGTGGCCACGGAGTATCCGGCGATCACCCGAGAACATCTGAAGAAACATGGAATCGAGGCTCAGATCAGGCAACCGGCGGGCAAGACCGAGGCTTGGATCGTGCCCCCGTATCCGGAAGCCGATCTCATCGTGGACACCGTGGAGACGGGACGTACCCTTCTGGCCAACCGATGTCGCGTGATCGACGAGGTGATGACCAGTTCCGCCAGGTTGATCGCCAACGCCCATAGTCTGGAGGATTCCTCCAAGAAAGAGAAGATCGCCGAGATCGTGGATCTGTTCCAGAGCGCACTGAAGGCGGACGGCATGGTGAACGTGTACATGGATGTCATGAACCCTGAGGATCTGGAACCTGTGTTGAATGTGCTGTCCGAGTATGTTCAGGCCCCGACCATCTCCGATCTGCGCGGAGGCGGCTACGATGTCTTTGTGGTCATCCACGAGCGGGACCTCAAATTCATTCTGCCCAAGCTGAGAAAGCATGGCGCCAGCGCCATCGTGGTCTCTGAAGTCCGCATGCTTTTTGGATAGAACTAGGGTCTGCCAACCCTGCCCTGAACCCGAGCTGGGCGAGGGCTTCATGACCGCGTGCCATTCTCTGGGCCTAGCTTGGGTCGGGTTCATGAAAGGTGGATGCGGCGTTCAGCTCAGCATCTTGGCGATGCGGACCATGAAGATGCCCACGGCGGCGCCGTATTCCGGAGAGCCTTCCACGGTCAGAAGTCCGGAGCCCATGGCTTGTACCATGTCCACGGAATTGGAGAGCACCGGGATGGCTCCTTCAGGTCCGGCGAACTTGATGTGCACGAACGGTTTCCTGCGTTCGTAGGTACCACGTCCCGCCTTGGTCTTTCCCGCCTTGATCTTGAGATGGGCCGCGATATTCCCCGGTTCGCAGGACCACTGGTAGATACGCAGAGGCTGCTTGGATGTCCAAGAGCGCATGTCCGGGTCTCCCGCCTTGTTGAGTTGGCTGAGCGCCGTGGTGATCATGTACAGTGTCATCTTCACCTTGAGACGCGCCTTGTGCGGATCCTTGGGCTTGGCCGTGGGAAGCAACAACTTCATGGCCATGAGAAGTCCCATCACCTTGATCAAGAGGCCCACCCGAGTCCATCCCTGTATGCGGGGGATCACCGGCTTGCCCGCGAACATGGCGATCATCTTGGACAGACTCGGGAAACGAAACATGATGTCCGGGTTCTCGGCTTTCCCTTCCACCACGTCCAGGGTGTTGTCATGAAAATGCAGATAGGCAGAAGCTTCTTCAGGTGGATCCTGGGCCGTGAATTGGACCTTGGCATCCAGACCCTGGAACCTGGCCCGCGTGCCTGGATCGTCTTCCAGGAGGACCTTCATCACAGGAAGAACCGCCTTGAAAATGATGCGTACTGTCAATCGTTCCGCGTCCGTGGACATAGTGGATGATCCTTTGTTAGACAGCTCCTCGCGAAGCCCATGGATTTCTAGACCTCGTCTTCCCAGTCCTCATCTTCTTCAAAATCCCTTCCCAGGACTCCCCGGACCTTTTCCATGATTCCATCGGTGTCGATCTTGTAGTGGCTCTGGATGTCTTCCGGATAACCAATCATGGAGTATTCGTCAGGGATGCCTACGCGTTCAAAAGCGCATCCCTTGCCGCTCTCGGCGATGACCTCGGCCACGGCGGTGCCTACGCCCCCGATGATGTTGTGGTCCTCGAACGTGACCAGCCGTCGGGTTTCTAGAACCGCCTTGAGAATGGCTTCCTTGTCGATCGGTTTCAGAGTGTGGAGATTGAGGACCCTGCAGGAGATGCCGTCCTCCTTGGCCAGCAGATCCGAGGCCTGAACCGCGTGATACACGCTCACCCCGGCGGCCACGATGGTAATGTCGGTTCCAGGACGCATCTCGATCGCCTTGCCGATCTCGAACCCGTAGTCGTCCTTCTCGTAGACCAAAGGCTCGAACCCACGTCCGATTCGAATATAGACTGGACCGTCCCAATGTACGCAGGCTTTGACAGCGTTGGCGGTCTCCCGGCCATCGGCCGGTACGATCAGAACTAGGTTGGCCATGGAACGCGTGATGGCCAGATCTTCGGTCGCATGGTGGGTGGTGCCGGCAGGTCCAAAGGATGTTCCACCATGGGTGGCGATGATCTTGCAGTTCAATCGCTGATAACAGATGTCGGTTCTCAGGAATTCCCCGGCCCTCATGGTCGCGAAGGCGGAGAAGGTGGAAACGAAGGGAATGAGGCCGGATTTGGCCATGCCGGCCGCTACGCCAAACAGGTTTTGTTCCGCGATTCCCACGTTAAAGAAACGGTCCGGAAACGCCTTGGCCAAGGCTCCGATTTTCGTGGATCTGGCCAAATCCGCGGACAATCCCACGATCGTGGGGATCTGCGCCGCGAGATCGCAAAGGACCTGTCCGTAAATCTCTCCCTGCGTCATGGTGTTCGCGTCGTAGACCGTCCATCTCAGACCTTCGGTAAGTTCGCTCATGATCCTTGCCCTCCGATGGATGTCTTGGCCTTGGCGATCAGGTCCGAATCCAGTCCGCCGTAATGCCATTCAGCCTTGTTTTCCATGAAATCCACGCCTTTGCCCTTGACCGTGTTGGCAAGGATCATGGCGGGTCCGCTGTCATGCTCCTTTGCCCTTTCTATCGCCGCGGACAGAGCCATCAAGTCGTGACCTTCCACGCAGGTGACCCACCAACCGAAGGCTTTCCATTTGGCTTCGAGGGGTTCCAGAGCCATGACTTCCTCGGTGGGACCGTCGATCATGAGATGATTGCGATCCACGAAAGCGACGAGGTTGTTCAGCTTGTAATGCGCACCTGCCATCGCGGCTTCCCAGATGGATCCTTCGTTGCATTCGCCATCTCCCACGATACAATAGGTCATCCAGGATTTTCCCTGCATCCTGGCGCCCAGGGCTAGGCCCACTGCCATGGGAAGCCCGTGTCCCAGGGATCCGGTGGACGCGTCGACCCCGGTGACCTTGTTGCCATCCAGATGCATTCCAAAGGAGGAGCCGGAATGATTGAAAGTGCGCAAGAGTTCCGGATCGAAATATCCTTTGTGTGCCAGGACCACGGCGTATCCCACCCCGCCGTGTCCTTTGCTCAGGATAAAACGGTCCCGATCCTCCCAGTCGGGCCTTTGGGGGTCGATGTTCAGATACTTGAAATACAACAAGGTCATGATGTCCGTTTGACTCAACGCTCCGCCAATGTGCGCTCCGCCAGACCATCCGGTCACATCCACGATGTCCCTCCGAATGGCGCGGGCCCGGTCAGTCAACTCTTTCCATTCTTCTTCCGTGAGCGGCATGATGTTTTTTTACCTCCTGCGGTCGGCTTCTTCCAGAAGGGAACTGGCCTGCGAATCTGTAGGATCCAATTCCAACACCTTCGCGAACATCTCGCTCGCTTCGGATCGTCTGCCGGCCCGAAGAAGAACGAGACCAAGATTGAACCATATCGTGGTGCTGTCGGGTTGATATTCCGCGGAGCGTTTCAATATATCGGCTGCTTTCATGCAACCCTTGCGAAAGGCCAGGACGCTCATGTCGATCAGGGTGGGTACATGATCTCCTTGAAGAGAGATCGCTTGGTTGAAGAACCGTTCCGCGTCCTCCAGCTCACCCTTGTCCAGGGCATTCAGACCCTGGCGATGCAAGGCGTCGATTTCGTTGTTCGGTCGGTGGGATCTCGTGGTGTCTTCGGTCTGGGCTTTCAGTTCCGTCACGCGTTGTTTCGCGTGCTGGGTGTATTGCGACTCCTGGGGATTCATTCGAAGAAAGCACTCGTATTCCTGAACAGACTCCTCGAGACGTCCCACCTTTTCCAGGGCTCTGGCCAGGGCGTAGTGCTCCAGAGGATAGTCCTTGCCCGTGGTGGCGGCTCGATGCAAGGCTTCGACCGCCTCCTCGAAGCGTTCCTCCTGCAAGAGCTGAATTCCTCGCCGGTAGTGTTCGTGTTCATCCGTGGTTTGCATCAGATTTCCCCTTTCTCCTGCCTTTGAAAGCCGGGTCCTTCAGGAGAGGCCAGCACCAGGATGGCTTGAGGCTCGACTCGCAGGGTGATGGTCTCTGCGAGATGAGCATCCCCATCCAGATCGACGCCCATAGCTCCGGATTCGCATTCCACGAATACCTTTTGGGCTTGTCCCTTCTGAACATCCTGCCTGTGTATATGGGAACCCAAATAGATCTGATGAAAGGATGCCAACAGGTTGGGCCTACTGACCTTTTGTACCAGTATAACATCCAAAAGCCCATCGTCGAGACGCGCCGCGGGTGTCACGGCCATCCCGCCCCCGAAGTAACGTCCGTTTCCCGCGGCGAGAATCCAGGTCGAGCCGGAAAACCACAATTGGTCATCCAGATAGACCTTGACGCAAAGCGGCTGAGAGGCCACGATGGAACGAAGGGCCGCTGCGAGATAGAGGAAGGGATGTCGCACTCTGGCTCGCTGAACGTAAAGATCCACGTCGGCCGAGATGCCCAGACTGGTAACGTTAAGGAAGCGTCCCCGATGCGTTTCGGATCCTTTTTTCCATTCGGCCAAGCCGATGTCACAGGGGATGGGGCTCTGGCGCGGAAGCCAAGAAACGCAGGCATCCGGATCCGTGGGCACGCCCGCGCTTTTCACCCAGTCCCTTCCGGTCCCCAAGGGAATCGTTCCAAGCACGGTATGGATCAGTCCCATATCCTGGATCCAATTCAGTGCCAGGTTGATCGTTCCATCCCCGCCCACCGCCAGGAGCAGACGCTGGTTGTCCCTGCGTCTCTCCACCCGATTCTCGAAATCGGATTCGTTGCCTTGGAAGGTCGAGACAGGGCAACCGAACCCGTTCTCCAGGCTGAGGCGCCAGCCTTCCAAACGGGACGGAGGTAGCCTGGATGCGGCGGGACCGAGAAAGAGTATGATCTCCTTGTAAAAGGATCCTTGTGCGTTTTTCAAGGTCATGCTAATAAGATATCAGTCCTTGCGTGTATACTACACCTCGGACGGTTGGCGCACTGAAAGGTACCTGGCCACCGAAGATGTTCGATGGTGGATCGTAAATCAGACGATGTAGGAGGAACCGGTGTCCAAGAAACGCGTGGAACTGCGAAATGGACAGCTTTTCGTGGAGGGGAAAGAGACCTGTCTTTGGGGAGGCGAGCTTCAGTATTTTCGGGTTCGCCACGAAACATTTCATCCGGTGAGCACGGTCGGGATGTGGGCAGATACTCTGGATTCCATGCGGAACATGGGGATGAATCTGGTCAGCACCTATGTGCCTTGGGATTATCATGAAAGGCAGGAAGGCCGATACGATTTCGGTGGCGCCAGGGATCTGGGGACCTTTTTGGAGCTGTGTCATGACAAGGGGTTTTACGTCCATTTGAAGCCGGGACCCTATATCACTGCGGAATGGCCTACCGGCTGGAACAGCTTCGGCGCTCTTCCGGAATGGCTCGTCGAGAAATCCCCTGGATCCTGGGTCAAGAAGCCTTCGGGAAAGCCGTTTTCTTATCATCCCTTTCTTGCTGGCCGCGGGCTGCAATGTTCTCTGCTTGATCCCTCGTTCCTCAGCCAGGTGAAGCGCTGGTTTTCCGCCGTGGCTCCATTTGTCCACCGTTTCACCCGAGAGAAGCCCTGCGTGGTGTTTCTGCAACTGGACAACGAAACCAACTTGTTCTGGCAGAGCCGCTACGCGGTGGATCATAGCGATACGGCGTTGGCCCATTACAGGGCTTTTTTGAAGGCAACCTATGACAACATTGAGAGGTTAAACCAGGTTTATGGAACAAGATATGCAGATTTTTCCCAGGTCCAGCCACCTCGGAAACCGCCTTCGTCTCACAAGGGACCGGGACCCAGGAACGTGTGGCGAAGGGACTGGTTCGAAGCGGGACATGCCATGATTGCGGAGTACTTGGGGCGATTGAGGGAGATGTGGACGTCTCTGGGTGTCGAGGAAGATTCTCTGCTTTTCACCACCAATGATACCCTTCATTATCCGCCGCTTCCTTCGCGTCGAAACGATATCCTCTTTGCCAGACCACGCGCGAAGAAGGAACATGGCTTGTTCGCCCTGGACTGCTATCCCAGACACAACCCCTTTCATGGAGGGATCTTCGACGCGCCCTTCCAGGGAGAGCTGGCCCTTCGGGCCATGGATGAGCACGCGGTGGGCGAACCTCAAGGGTATCGATACGCCGCGGAGATTCAAGGGGGCATGTTTCCGTTGCCCTTGTTGCGAATTCGAGTTCGGCCCGAGCAGACAGACCAGTTGTTGTGCAAATTGTTTGGCCATGGCCTTCGAGGCGGATCTGTCTTCGTGATCAGGGATGGCCTCAACGCAGACGGTTCCCGGTATGCCTATCAAGCGGCACTGGATGAGGATGGGATACCCACGGCCAGATATCAGGTCTTGCGCAAGTACGGCAGGATGTTGAATTCCGACCCAGGCAAGTCGCTTCTGCGATCCGAAGCGATGGACAGTCCGGTGGCGCTTCTCGTGAATGGTCAAGAAACGGGAAGGATGGAAGGGACCCTTCTGGATGAGAGAAGTCTCTGGGGACATCGGTATTCCGGATGGCTCGGACTGCTTTTGCAGGCCGGGTTTTCGCCCCAGGTACTGGACGTGTCCAGGCCGTGGTCCACTGTGCCTGGGATTCGTGTGGCTGTGTTTGTGACCTCTGGTCTGCTGCCGGAAGTCATGGCCGGCAATCTTCTGTGTTTGCTGGATCGAGGGGTCTCCTTGCTGGTTACGCCTTGCTGGCCTAGAAACGCGCCTTCCTGCGCCTTGGGTCCCTTGGGCCGGGCGCTTCTGGAAAAGGTGCTCCCCTTGTATTGTCATGGCGCCGGGCGTCACGAGACCCTTGAATATCGGATCCGGGGGGTCTTCGGAAGGATTCGGCCGCAGGGTCCTGTCCGAATGTACGATGCGTCCCATGGACAACGACTGCTTTGGCCGCGCAAGGAAACCTCGCTTGCCACCGGGCTACTGTTCTCCGAAACGGACAGTCGTCTCCTGTTGCTGGGAGCGGATGTGGCGAGCGAATACGGATCTTCCAGGTTTGAACACATGCCGATCAGGGAGCGATGGGAGCGAAGGCGATTTCTCAGGGCATGGATGGAGGGTCTAGGTGTCGTGCCCATCCTGGACTGGCCGAATCTGAATGTGACCGCCTGGTGCAGAAAGGGTGGGCCGGGAGATGCCTTTGTTTTCGCGACGAACACAGGAGGTGAGACCTGCTGCCAGATTCGTCTGATGGATCCCGAGGGGTTGGGGTTCCCCATGGAGGGAGAGTGCCTCGTGCAGGATTTGCTCCAAGGGAATATGGAGAGCACGATTTTGGGGAAGGACCTATATCGTGAAGGGATTCCCGTTGTTTTGAATAGACATGGGACGGCGATTTCGCGTATCCTTTGCCATCATCGATCTTGAAAAGACGCCGAAAAGGACAAAAGGACGAATTTTCTCTTGACATAACCTTATGGTCGTTTTTACACTTGCGGAAAGAGATGTGGCTTGTGTGGTGTGGACGCTCTAGGGTCGCATCCCCCAGCGAAGCGATGGAAAGGAGAGAAACTGTGTACCATAGACGTGCGGAAGAAGAGGATGTCCTGGCTGTCCTGGACTTGGAGAATACCATGGTTATGGTGGAGGATGACGAGGAGGACTTCGACGAAGACGACTTCGACGAGGAGGACTTCGACGAGGACGACTTCGACGAGGACGAGGATGACTTCGACGAGGACGAGGATGACTTCGACGAGGACGACTTCGACGAGGACGACTTCGACGAGGATGACTTCGACGAGGACGAGGAGGACTTCGACGAGGACGAGGACGATGATATCGAGTTCGACGAGGATGAGGACTCTGATTTTGATGAAGAGGACGACGAGGAATACGAGGACGAGTAGGTAAACCATGGGAGGATGATTGTGACCGATCAGGAAGTCAAAGATATCTTGGATGAAATCAGGCCAAGGCTTCAGGCAGATGGCGGCGACGTGGAGTTTGTGGAGTTGGTGGACAAGGTTGTCAAGGTGAAAATGACAGGCGCCTGCAAGGGATGTCCCATGGCTCAGATGACCCTCAAACAAGGGATCGAGAGCTACATGAAAGAGAAGCTGCCGGAGCTCGAAGCAGTGGAAGCTGTCTGACACTCCATGAAAGGCAAACTGTACGTCTATACGGATGGGGCTTGCAATGGCAATCCAGGCAAGGCTGCGGTGGGCGCTGTTCTGAAGAATGAAGCGGGACAGACCCTGAGGAAGCACAGGGAGTGCATCGGCGAGACCACGAACAACGTGGCCGAATACAGGGCGTTGATTTCCGGGCTGGAGTTGGCGAGGGCTTATAAGCCGGAAGGGGTGGAATTGTTCGTGGACAGTGAACTGGTTTTCTGTCAGATTCGTGGGGCGTACAAGGTCAAGAGCAAGCATCTCCTTCCTCTCTACAGGAGGACCCTTCAGTTGATGGCTCAAACGGCCAACTGTGAATTGAGATGGGTACCTCGGGAGGAGAATCGAGAGGCCGATCGATTGGCTGGACAGGCCATTCGGGAAGCCTCTCGAAAGGAAAAGAAGTCCCCAGCCAGCCTCGCTGCAAGTCCAGATCAGGTCTAATGCGCAGGCCTGGGAGGATGAGGATGAATCTTGGATGGCGCGGCGAACATGAGGTGGGGCTTGTCTGTCAGGGGATTTCGTGTGAAGTAGGAGGGAATGCCATAGACTTGGGACAGGGTGGGGGACTTGAAGACCGAGGCAGGGGGACCTTGGTCCGCGATGTGGCCTTGTCCCAGAAGAAACACCTTGTCACAATAGGATGCCGCAAGGTTCAGATCGTGACTGACCAGAAGCAGGGTCATCCCGCGTTCGCGGTTGAACCGGGACAACAGTTCCATGATCTCGAACTGGTGGCGCACGTCCAGATGGCTGCTGGGTTCGTCCAGGAGCAAGAGTTTGGGCTCCTGCGCTAGGCACATGGCGACCAGGGCCATCTGTCTCTCCCCTCCTGAGATCTCCCAGATCTTCCTTTCGGCCAGGACCAGGGTGCCGGTGTCTTCCAAGGCCTGTCGCGCGATGTCGCGATCCTTGGCGGTTTCCCATCCAGTGGGTCCCAGATGAGGGGTGCGTCCCAGGAGTACCAGTTCTTCCACCGTGAAATCGAATTCTGTGGAGAAATCCTGGGATAAAAAGGCCATGTCCCTGGCCAGACGCTTGCGCTGAAGGGATGCCAGGTTCTGTTCACGATAAAGAACCTGTCCGGCTGTCAAGGATAGCGCTCCGCTCGCTACGCGAAGCAGGGTGCTTTTCCCTGAGCCGTTGGGACCCAGCAACCCGGCGAATTGTCCCTCTTCCAGAACCAGATCGATCCCATGGAGGATCTCCCTGGGTCCGTACGAGAACCGAATCCCCTGCATTCGCAACAGGCTCATCAGAATCTCCCCCTTCCGTGGCTGCGCAGAAGAAAGAGGAAGAAGGGACCTCCCAAAAGGGTGGTGACCACGCCGATGGGAACGATTCTGGGAGAAAGCAGGGTCTGAGCCGCGGCGTCCGCGAGAATCAGGGAGGATGCCCCGAACAGGACGCACGCCGGGAGCAACCTCCTGTGGGACGCGCCCACGGTGAGACGCACCAGGTGAGGGATCACCAGGCCCACGAAGCCCACCAGGCCGCAGGCCGCGACAATGGAGCCGGCGATCAGGGACGCCAAGGCCAAGAAAAGGAGCTTGGCGCGCTCCACATGCAATCCGAGATGGCCCGCTGACTCCTCTCCCAGGGCCAGAACGTCCAATTGTCTCCCGAAAAGAAGCGCGAGAAGGATCCCTGCCATGGCCACGCATCCCACGATCTTCAGAAGATGCCAGTCCGTCACCTGCAGATCCCCCAGAAGCCACCACATGACGTTGTGGAGCCTGTGTTGAGGCCCGGTCATCACGAGGAATAGAAGGATGCTGCTGAGCATGGATCCCACCACCACCCCGGCCAGGATCAGGGTGTAGGCCTGTCGTCTGCCTCCCACCGAGGCGAGTCGATAGACGAGCATGGTGGCGCCCATGGCTCCGAAAAAGGCGGTGATGGGAAGACATCCGGTGGGGAGTCCCATCACGATGGCCAACGCCGCGCCGAGTCCGCCTCCGGAGGATATCCCCAACACATAGGGTTCTGCCAGGGGGTTTCTCAGAATGGCTTGCAAGATGCAGCCTGCCACGCATAGCCCGGCCCCGGCAATGGCGCCCATGGTGACCCTGGCCACGTGAAGTTCCAGGATGGCCCGGAATCCTTTGTCCAGCACATGGGATGGGGAAAGGGTGACCCCCCCGGCCAGAAGGCCGATCCCGGCGGACAACAGGAGAATCACCACGAGCGATCCCCAGAAGAAGCACCAGTCGGTCCTGCTCACGAGGCTTCTCCATGGAGTCGCCGGTACAAGGTTTCCACCCCTTCCACCAGCCTGGGACCGGGTCTGAGGAAGAAGCTGGGATCCAGATCCGACAGGATGTTGCCTTCGCGCACAGCATGAATCTCCTGCCATCCCAATCTGGAGCGAAGCGCGTCCAGGGTGGGCTTGCTTTCTCCCATCTCGGCCACGATGATCCATTCAGGATCCATGGCAACCACTGCGTCCTGCGACAAGGTCAGGTAGTCCCCTGGCATCTGTCCCGTGACGCTGACCGCCCCGGCGGCCAGGACCAGGTCTGTGATAAAGGAGTCCCGCCCGGGAACGGTCAAGGGATTGTGCCAGATCTCCACAAAGACGCGGGGACGTTTCCCAAGGGGGATGTCGGCGTATATCCTTCGTACGGAATCGAGTCTTCGTTCGAGGTCCTGGCTCAAGTTTTGGGCCGAGCCGGTGGCATTGAAAAGCTCGCCAAGTCTTTGGATGGCAGGGAAAAGGTCCTGGAGACGGGACTGCGCCAACTGGAGGATTTGGATCCCGGATTGCTCCAGCACGAAAGCCACGCTGGAAGGGACCGGGTTGACGGTGAGAAGGATATGGGGCTGCAGCTCGAGGATTCGTTCCAGATTGGGTTGCATGAAGCTTCCCACCCCGGGCTTTTCTTGAGCCTGGGGTGGATAATCGCAGTACTCGGTCACGCCCACCAGATTCTTCTCGAGTCCCAAAGCGAAGAGAATCTCGGTCAGCGACGGCGCGAGAGAGATCACGCGCAAGGAGGAAGCGTGGTCCTCTGAAGAAATATGGGCCCATGTCCTGGGTTGCCTGCCTCGCCAAAGGACGAGTCCCCCGACCAGGAAGATGACCAGGAGGCTTCCCAAAGGCAGAAAGAAAGGCTTTCTTGGAGTTCTCATGATAGAGCCACAGCATACACGGGGTTTCACAGGACCGCAATGAATCCTTGGCCGGCGTCCCTGGCCAAAGGAAACGTGTTATTCTGAAAAAAAACGTCCGTCACATGGATACATTCAATGCACAGGACAACAAGGAGTGAAGGATGCGGATCTTTCGTGGAAGAAACTTCCTTGTGGCATGCCTGGCTGTTCTTTTCAGTTCAAGGCACTGCGCCGGAGAAGTGGAGAAGACATACGAGACCGGGACCGTGTCGAGGTTGGATCGGGCCCATGCGCACAACGATTATGAGCATGAGCGTCCCTTGCTGGACGCCTTGAAGCATGGGTTCGTGAGCGTGGAAGCGGACATTCATCTGGTGAAGGGACAGCTTCTCGTGGCGCATGACAGGCATCAGGTTCAGGAACATCGAACCCTGGAAGTTCTGTACCTGAATCCTCTTCAAACCCGGGTGAAGGAACATGGAGGAAGCGTGTATCCGGAAGGCGGGGGCTTCTTCCTCCTGATCGACATCAAGTCCGAGGGCGAGGCCACGTATGAAGTGTTGAGAGGTCTATTGGCTGAGTACAAGGATATGCTCACCGTGTTCGGCGAAAAGGAAGTTCGGGAAGGGGCGGTGACCGTGGTGCTTTCAGGGAACAGGCCCAGGGATATGCTTCTGGCCGAGAGTCCGCGATACGCCGGGTATGATGGACGGTGGGGAGATTTGGATGGCACGGACAAGCCGAGTTTCATGCCGCTTGTCAGCGACAACTGGTCGCTTCACTTCACCTGGAGAGGATTCGGAGAGATGCCTGCCATGGAGCGGGACAAGCTGCGAAACAGCGTGAACAAGGCGCACGCCCAGGGCAAGAAAATCCGTTTCTGGGGCACCCTGGATATCCCTTGTCCGGCCAGGGAAGCGCTGTGGCGCGAACTTCTCGAAGCCAACGTGGATCTGATCAATACGGACGATCTGAAGGGCCTGAGGCTCTTCCTTCTGGAGAACGAGAGCCCTCACCTCCTGGATCGAAGGAAGAAATAGAGCAGTTGGGCCAGGGCCGTCACCGTGGCGGCCACATAGGTCAGGGCCGCAGCGCTGAGGACCGCGTGGACCCCTTGGGCCTCGTCCTGGGTGGTGATGATCCCTGCCTGGGTCAGGGCGGCCTTGGCGCGCTTGGTGGCGTTGAATTCCACAGGCAGGGTGACAACCTGGAACAGGACCGCGAGAGAGAAGAGGAGGACTCCCACCTGGATGAGTCCAGCGAACCCGAGGACCATGCCCAGGACGATCAGGGGGAAGGCTGTCTTGGAGCCGATATGAGCCACCGGGAAGAAAGCGTTTCTAAACTGAAGCGGAACGTAACGCCTGGAATGCTGGATGGCGTGTCCCGCCTCATGGGCCGCGATTCCCACCGCGGCGATGCTTTGGCCGCTGTAGACAGCCGAAGACAACCTCAGGCTCCTGGTCTTGGGGTCGTAATGGTCGGTCAGGTTTCCTGGGATGGATTCGATGGGGACCTTGTCCAGTCCGCTGGAAGAAAGGATTCGGGAAGCGGCCTGGGCCCCGGACAGACCGGAGCGGGTGGCGTAGCGACTGTATTTGGCGTATGTGGATTTGACCTTGGATTGGGCCCATAGAGCCAGAAGGATGGCCGGCAGGACCATGATCATGTAGGTGGGATCGAGATACAAGCAAATCACCTCCCCGAGTCGATCTCCCATGGACCGCACTCGCGTTGTGTAGGGTCTTCGTTCGAGAGCCTATGGTTCTATTCTAGCATCTCTTCTCGCAGACGTTCAGTGACCCTTATTTCATGGGAGCGAGTTTCTTGGGCGATGTCAGTTTCTTGACGATCAGAACGCTCAGGGCGACCGCGATGAGGAGCAATGGAACGCCCAACAGGGGCCGGTAGGTGATCCAGGCGATGGCAATGACAACGAAGGACAACACGGACGCTAACAGAAACGCGATCAGGCCTGTGCCCGCGCCTATGATTTTGCCCATGATGGGCAGGACATCGCCCATGACCTTGAAAGGGTGGAAGATCAAACCCAAGCCGATGAAGAGAAGCAGAAATCCTGCCAGGCGTAGAAGCCAGGTGGTCATTCGATTGGATGCTTGCGCGCTCTCGAACATCTCTTCCGAGGAAACGATGCCCAGTTCCAGAAGTTCGATGGAACCTCCGGATTTGGGTGGAGAATAGGCCTCGAAGGAGTTTCCTGTCTGCTTGGCAACGATGCTGATATCCGTGGGATACGCGACCTCGAATGTGATTCGGACATCTCCAATGCTCGGGGACATGGGATTTGTTCCGACATAGAGGCCGGCACCATGGATCTTGACCCGTTCCACGAGATCGTCGGGCAGGGAGAAGTCCTGATCGATCTCGAGCTTCTGGTAGTTTCCGATCCTGCGAACGAGGGAAGGGGACAACTTAAACGCGCCGAGACGGACATCGTCCGCGGTGTAAGTCTGGGATTCGAAGGGCATGGTTGCTGGATTGTCGTGTCCGGCTTCCTTAAAACCACCGGACTTGATCAGGTTGTCCCTCCATACCTTTTCGTAGGTATAGGTCTTGGTCGTCTCCGTGCCACCGCCCACCTTGTTCCTTGTCTCGGATCGAACGTTCTCCTTCCATTGGTACATCTCGACGCTTCGTTTCAGATGGATGGCATTCACGGAGATTTCAAAGACAGAATCCCTCAGGATGGAATCGGTTTCCGCGCTCCCGGAGACATGAACCAGTTTTCCTGCGTGGGCGTTGTCTACGGAATCGGCCTGGATGGATATCACTTCACTGGCCCCCTCTTTCAGGGTCTTGTATCTGTGAACAGCACGGCCCTCGTTCCAAAAAAGGAGGGGCAAAGCGATCACAAGCAGCAAGAGACCGACAAAGACCCCCTTGATGGCTCCGCCGATTCGACTGAACCAGGACTGCCTCGAGACTTCTGTATAGGACATCATTTCTCCTCTCGTGAATTCCAGGGAAGCCTTGTCCAGTTTGGGTTCGCTGAAATTCGACCTCTTCTGTTTGCTATGACAAGGTGATTATCATGCATGGATGTAAATCAGGCAAGTATCGCGTGGCGCCGAAGGATGTTGAACGAGGGTGATTCTGCCCGGAAGTTTTTTCTCAGGGACGGGACAGGGGGGCCACGGCCAGGGCCACGCGCTTGGTGCCTGCCGGGTAGTCGAAATCGATGGTGGCCACGGCGTTGTCGCCCACGCCTCGAATCCGTCGGATCTGTCCCAGT